>OGOU01002110.1_pt1 | contig 14463 bp, 15 predicted proteins | sample 1552721 | NCBI WGS metagenome assembly OGOU01 (sample SAMEA2580176, study PRJEB22360) | human gut metagenome | biome: human gut; feature: human-associated habitat; material: faeces | place: Denmark | collected 2008/2010 | reverse complement strand
GCAGCTTGTCGAAGCCGCCGGCCTTGATATTACGCCTGATTCAGGGATTTTATAGATTAAGCAATTTCAACGCTTTTTTGCTTGGTTGAGAAAAGAAATTAGAGTAATTTTGTGCTTGGAAAGGCGGATGGCGTCTTTCGGAAGACATTTTTTTTACACGAAGTCTGAGGTCGCCCCGCTCAATTATACATAACAGACATATATATATGTTGCACTTCGTTTTTTGTTAAACGCATAATTATATATACATAGCTGAAACCAAAATAAAGTTTATACATAAACACAGTACTGAATTATGAATATCGACAATTTCAACTTCAATGGCAAACGCGCTATCGTGCGCGTCGACTTCAATGTACCCCTCGACGAGAACGGAAACATTACTGACGACACCCGTATCCGTGGCGCGCTGCCCACTCTTAAGAAAATCCTTGCCGATGGTGGCTCGCTCATCATCATGTCACACATGGGCAAACCCAAAGGTAAAGTCAACGAAAAACTGTCGCTCAAACAGATTGTCTCCACTGTTTCGAAATATCTCGGTGTCCCCGTCGAATTTGCAGCCGACGCAGCCGACGCCTCGGCTCAGGCCGCTGCTCTGAAACCCGGTCAGGTGCTTCTGCTCGAAAATCTTCGCTTCCACCCCGAAGAAGAGGGCAAACCCGTAGGCATCGATAAAGCCGACCCCGCATACGACGCAGCTAAAAAAGAAATGAAAGAACGTCAGAAAGATTTCGCTAAAAAACTCGCTTCGTACGCCGACGTTTATGTCAACGATGCTTTCGGCACAGCTCACCGCCGTCACGCTTCGACTGCTGTTGTCGCCGACTATTTCGACGCTGACCACAAGATGCTCGGCTACCTCATGGAGAAAGAAGTCAAGGCTGTCGATAATATCCTCAACAACATCAAACGTCCCTTCACCGCAATCATGGGCGGTTCGAAAGTATCGACCAAAATCGGTATCATCGAAAACCTTATGGACAAGGTCGACAACCTGATCCTCTGCGGCGGTATGACATACACCTTTGCAAAAGCTATGGGAGGTCATGTCGGAAATTCGATTTGCGAGAACGACAAACTTGATCTGGCACTCGACATCATGAAGAAAGCTAAAGAAAAAGGTGTCAATCTGGTTCTCGGTACCGACTGCGTGGCTGCCGACGACTTCTCTAACGACGCCAAAACTCAGATTTGCTCTGTAATGGACATTCCCGACGGATGGGAAGGTCTTGATGCCGGTCCTGAAACCCGCAAGGCTTTCGCCGATGTTATCGAGAAATCGAAAACTATTCTGTGGAACGGCCCCGCCGGTGTATTCGAGTTCGACAACTTCACTGCCGGTTCGCGTGCCATCGCTGACGCTATTGTCAAAGCTACCGAAAACGGTGCTTTCTCGCTTGTAGGCGGCGGTGACTCGGTTGCATGCATCAACAAATTCGGCCTCGCAGACAAAGTATCGTATGTCTCGACAGGTGGCGGTGCTCTTCTCGAAGCTATCGAAGGCAAAGTCCTCCCCGGCATCGCAGCTATTCAGGGCTGATAATACGATATCACCCGGACTCAGGGTAGCACGTTAAGAGCTGACTCGGTCCGTGCACACAAAAAAATACGGCAGCAAACGTCAATGCGTTTGCTGTCGTGATATTTTAAAAAAGTGCATAAATAGGCGGTATAGTCAAATATTCGTACCCACAAAATTTTTAACGGAAGGGCTCGGTGTTTACGAACAAATTTTTTGCAAGTTGAGGAAAGACCATAGCGGTCTATAAAAGTGGCGTCAGCTTCAACGTCTGTATACACGGGATTTGGGTGAATGATAAACTTTTGTCGGGTGACGGACGTTTTTTATCTATATAATAATGTATTAATCATATTATGTCTTACAACACAAAGACAAGTCCATCTGGTGACAATGGTATGGTATCGGCTTTGGCGCGCGCTATTGCGGGCTCGAAAGGCCGTTATGTTTTTTTAGTAGTATTTCTTGTTTTGCTCAGCGCACAGGGTTCGTTTGTCAACGACATGTATACACCGGCTCTGCCTTCAATGTGCCGGTTTTTCGGATGTTCGGCGTCGGTGTCTCAGCTTGGCCTCACGCTCGGCATGCTTGGTCTCGGTGTAGGCCAGATGGTCCTTGGGCCTGTAAGCGATAAATACGGCCGCAAGTCACCGCTTATCATAGCCACTGCCGTGTGTATTGTCGCGTCTGTTGTCAGCGTGTTCTCGCCTACGATACATGTTTTCAATATCTGTCGGTTTTTCCAAGGTGTCGGAGCCTCGGCGGGATATTTTCTTGCCAAGACTATTCCTGCCGATATATATTCGGGGCGTGACCTTGCCAAGCTGATGGCACTTGTAGGAGCTATCAATGGCATTGCCCCGGCCTCAGCGCCTGTAATCGGCGGTTTCCTGGCAGACGATTGGGGTTGGAAATCCATCTTTCTTGCTCTTGCGGCATTTGCCCTCATTCTCATAGTTATGTCATTGATGTCCAAAGAATCGCTTGCTCCGGGGCGACGGTCAAAAGGTACGATTTTGAGGTCATTCCTCGATTACGGCCAGTTGTTTCGTGCCAAGCCTTTCATGATTCATGTGATGTTGAAAGGTACCGGACTCGGCCTGTTGTTTGCCTATATATCATCTTCGCCTTTCATCTTGCAGACTCACTTCGGTATGTCTCAGAGTAACTATGGTATACTCATTGGCGTCAATGCATTGTTTATGGCCGCCGGGTCGCTGACTTCGCTGCGTTTCAAGCCGTATAAGAAAGCGGCACTCATTGGATCCATTATAGCCGTGACAGGCGTTCTGATTACAGCTTTTGTTCTGTTCTTTGTCAACAACATGTGGGCTTACGATGCCGGCTGTGTCATAATGTTATTTGCTTTGGGAATGATTTTTGCCACTTCGAATACACTTGCCATGAACGAAGGCCGTGCGCAGGCCGGCAAAGCCGCAGCCATCATTGGCCTTGCGGGATATATAGTCGGCGCTACGGTATCGCCGCTGGTCGGTCTGGGTAATATATTGCACTCGACGGCTGTCGTCAATATCATTGTTGCCGCTTTCGTTTTGTTTTTTGCTCTTGCTTCTTATCGGCTTCCGGCCGACCTTGAAAGCAAATAAGCGGACACAAGACAGCGCCTGTATTGACTTTGCGGTCAGACAGGCGCTGAATACGTCAAAATGGCATATCGTTGATTCCTGTGAACGTCAGATGCGCTCGAGTACAGTCTCGATGAGGTCCCGGATGCCGTTTTTGTAGTTGGGGTTTGAAACCTCGGTGAAGCGGTTGGCGATTATCGAGCACACTGTCATGCAACGGTGGCCCATCAGTTTGCCAAGACCCTGAAGCGGAGCCGATTCCATCTCGTAGTTGGTGACGCGGCGTCCATGATATTCAAATTCTTCGATTGTGCGGTTAAGATTGGGATTAGCCAGCGGCATGCGTACTTCACGGCCCTGCGGTCCATAGAATCCGACTGCCGAGATAGTGTTGCCGCGCACCATGTCGTCACGGCCAATTTGCTCGACAAGTTCGGGGTCAGCCGGAACGACATAGGGAGCGGCCCAGAGGGGATTCCAGTCGGTATGTTCGCACAAGGCTTTTTCGAATTCGAGGTCGGCGACGCTGTTGCGGCCTGCATAATAGTTGAGGACGCCGTCAAAGCCAATCGAGCGCTCGGCTATGACAGGTGTTCCCAGAATTAGCTCGGGTTGGAGTGCTCCCGATGTACCTATACGCACCATGGTGAGAACGCGTTTTTTGTCTTTGACTTCGCGGGTTGTGAAGTCTACGTTGGCCAACGCGTCAAGTTCGGTGATGACAATGTCGATGTTGTCGGGGCCGATGCCATGGCTCAGGCACATTATAGGCTTGCCTTTGTACGTGCCTCCTATGGTATGGAACTCGCGCGATGAGACTTCGAAAGTGCGAGTGTCAAAAAATTCGGCCACCATATTTACGCGGGCCGGGTCGCCTACGAGGATTATGCGGTCAGTCAGCTGTTCGGGTTTAAGGTGCAAGTGAAATACTGAACCGTCGCTGTTGATGATAAGCTCGGACGGTGGAATGATTTTCTTTTCGGACATGGATTCTGGTATTAAATTGTTAGTCGTAATATCTATTAAACAACAAAAAAAGCAGTAGTGTTGAGTGGGAAGGCCCTAATCAGACATCGGTGGCCAAGGCCGTCAGCATGTATCTGTTGCCGGGAATAGTGACAATAAGGTCGGACATCTCAAGCTCGAACAAGACTGTTGTCAGCTCGGAATAGGAAATCGCCAGCGTGCGCGAAATCTCGTTAACGGTAAATTCGGGATTCTCGCGGATGCACTGTATGGTTTTGAGCTGCAGTTCGGAGAGTTCGAGATTCAGCGTGCCCTGCTGTCCTTCGGTGGGTCGTCTTTCCCACCGCATGGCGTTGATGATGTCATCGGCATCGCGGGCCATGACGGCGCGGTTGGTGGCGATAAGACGGTTGGCACCACGGCTATACCGGTCTGTCGTACGTCCCGGAACAGCGAATACGTCCCGCTCGTAGGCATTGGCGATAGACGCTGTGACAAGCGAGCCTCCTTTGTCGTCCGACTCGACGGCAAGTGTGGCGTCTGATATCCCGGCTATTATGCGGTTGCGTTGCAGAAAGTTGCTTCGGTGAACTACGCTCGATGTAGGATACTCGGTGATGAGAGCGCCATTACGATGAAGTATTTCGACAGCGACACTGCGGTGCGCCGCCGGATAAATGGTGTTGAGCGGATGTGCGGTCACCGCTATTGTCGGAACGCCCTCGGCGAGTGCGGCACGGTGAGCGGCAACGTCAATACCGTAGGCCAGACCGCTGACAATGACAATGCCGTCGCCGTATTCGGCGGCCAGACCGGCCACTATGCGTTGCGTCATGTCTATGCCGTAAGCTGTTGCACGGCGTGTGCCCACTATCGACAGTATCTTGCGTGCGCTCAGGTCACAATTACCCAGGGTATAGAGTACGGCTGGACCGTCTTCGCAGTTGGTGAGATTGCGGGGATAATCCGGGTCGTTGAAGAATACGGGATGTATATCGCTGTGGCGTACAAATTTAAGTTCGGCCTCGGCTTTTTCGAGCAGCTTGTGGCGATACTCTGTGGTGACGATGTCGTTGCGTACATTAAGGATGTTGTGCAATTCGTTGTCACTGAGTGTAAAAAACGCTTTTTCATCGGCAAGTAACGACAGCATTTTCCGAGCCGTGCCATAGTTGCATCCACGTATCATAGAGAATGCTATGCGGTAAAGCAGATTGTCGTCTGTGCCGGGATTCATGTCTGTGTCAGTTATGTAAAGATAATTAAAAAGATTGCCGACAGGGTAGTGCGCTTGTAATGCTTAGAAGCGCCGGATGCAGGCCGTCAGATTTGTTTAGATGTCAGTTGCCAAGGGAGTTATCCGGGCTTTCGGCGAGGCATTGAACGGTCATTTTATATAGTCGCCGAATGTTTCGGCCAGAACATCGCCACGTGTCAGGCAGCCGTTTTCGATACATGCAATCGTTGCCAAGGCTTTTATAACCGGCGTGCCGTCCTTCAGGTAAATATCCTGATGAAAGCAGAACTTAGGTCCCCGGCGACTGATGTTAAGGCAGCTGACAAAACTGTCGCCGATATGCAGCGGATGGCGGTATTCGATTTCGAGTTTTGCGAGCACCGGATCTATGCCATGGCGGTGCATCTCGCCGAAAGTCAAACCGGCGCGCCGACAAAATTCATGACGGGTATGTTCCATATAGTGCAGGTAGTTGGCGTTGTTGACTATGCCCTGATAGTCGATTTCGTAGTCGCGTACCTCCATCTCAAGCACAAATGCGTATTCTTTTGTATCCATTGGCTTTCAAAAAAAATGAGTAACAAAATTAGTCAAAAAATTCGGAAATTATGTCTTTGGGCATGTAAAAAATGGTAACTTTGTGCTTGTTTAAGTACCGAATAATGAAAATAAGACGAATAATATTGACATTTGGAGTACTCGCGACCGCATGGTTTTATGTTGGCGCGTGCACATCGATGATTGTCGGCTCGAAGGCGTCGAAGAACGGACGGCCCCTATTGTGGAAAAATCGCGATACGGGAACTTTGCAGAATTTTGTTGAGCGAATTCCGGCCAAGGACGGCACCTTTGGATACGTAGCTCTTTTCAATGCCGGTGATTCGGCGTTGAACGAAGCCTGGATAGGTATGAACGACCAAGGCTTTGCTATAATGAATACCGCGTCGTACAATCTTGCCCCTGATACCGCAAAGTTTAAGGACCGCGAAGGTTTTGTCATGTCGCGGGCACTGCAGGTTTGCCGGACAGTCGATGATTTCAGACAGTTGCTGGACACATTGCCTAAACCGCTCGGCGTACAGGCCAATTTCGGCGTTATCGACGCCGAGGGCAATGGAGCTTACTTCGAGTGCGATGACTACCGTTACACTCCATTTTATCTCAAGGACACCGATGATGACGTGCTTATCCGCACCAATTATTCGTTTACCGGAAACGACAGCGACGGCATGGGATACATACGCTTTAACAACGCACAGCATCTGACAGCCGAGGCAGTGCGCACACACAGCATAACCCCCGAATTATTGACCGAGGTGTGTTCTAAGTCGTTTTATCATTCATTGTTAGGGAGGGATTTTGAAAGTGATACTTCATACACCTATGCCGTTGACCAGGACTTTATTCCGCGTCACATCACGTCGGCCTCGGTCGTTATCGAGGGTGTTAATCTCGGCTCTGACCCCGCCGACTGCATAATGTGGACTGTCATCGGTTATCCTCCCGTATCGCATGTTCGTGCAGTCACCGTCGACTCTGTCCCTGAAGATTTGCGGCCTACCGAAAAAGGCTTTCGCTCAAAAGCTTGCATCGAAACTTTTAAGGATAAGTCTAAAGCATTTGATATAAAGCGCGGAAGCGGAAAGCGTTATGTCGACTTGCGCTATCTGCGCTCGAAGATGGCTGCCGAACGTAAACTATCACAGAAGGAATACCGGCGCTATGGTCATTGACTACAAATTTATCCGTTAACTCTTTGTCAATACATTTATTAAAATGCCTGCTACACTTACCACGATATTGCTCCTTGTTGTATCCAATCTTTTTATGACATTTGCATGGTACGGCCATCTTAAACTTCAGCGCATGGGCGTGACCTCTAATTGGCCGCTGTGGGCCGTGATAATAATGTCATGGGGAATAGCTTTGGCCGAGTACTCTTTTATGATTCCGGCAAACCGCATAGGGTACAGCGGAAACGGAGGACCTTTCTCGCTTATGCAGCTTAAAGTGATACAGGAAGCTGTGACACTTACTGTATTCACAATCATTGCAGTATTTTGTTTTGAAGGTGAGGCCCTGCGCTGGAATCACATTGCCGCGTTCATTCTCCTGATCGGCGCCGTCTACCTGATGTTCATGAAATAACGGAGGCTCAATTTTTACGCTGGGCCTATAACACAAAAATACCTAAAGAAGTCAAAGAACCGGCTTTTAATCTTCGGGTTTGTTTTCTTTTTCGTGGAATTTAGCGGCAAGCATAGCCAACAGACGTGCTATATGGTCGAAGGCGCTCTGTGTCTCGGGCGATACCGTTTTGTGCTGAAGACGCATCAGCAGGAGTCCGTAAAGTGCGTTGAAGCATGTCTCGATTTCGCCGGATTGATAGCCACCGGCCTTGGCGCGGAGTTCGACGATAAATGGAAGCGTCTTGTAGAACTGTGCCTGATATTCAGTCTCCTTTGGATCGGCAAGAAGTTGTCGGTGCATGTCGACAAGTTGCGAGAGTGTGTTCCGGTTAATCTGGAGGTGTCCCGATGTACTGACTTCTTCGCGGCGCATCATGTCTATGAGCGATTCGTACCACTGACGCAGCTCTTTTTTCTGTTCCGAGGTCAGCGGCGAAGGGTCGATGACGGTCTGTTGAAGTTTGTCTATATCAAGCCCCGAGGCTCGTATTATGTCCTCGATCTGCCACATATATATCAGATATTCGGCGATGTTTTCTTTGCGTTTCTGTGATGCTATAAACATTTCTTTTGTATTGAATTGTTGTTGTTGCGGACCATGATGTTTTATGTCAGAGGCCACGCATGGGGATTGAGTTTGTAATATAATCTCAGGGCGGCAGCCGGAATGAGGCATGGCAAGGAGGCTATGCCGACCTGCTGGATGCGCAGGCGCCATGGCAGTTTTGAGAACATGATATATGTCCAGTACGTGGTCATCGAGATGATGCGCCCTTTAAAGGTCTGCAAGGGATGCCGTGCCAGAAGGCTGTAAAGCGTGGCTGCACAGTGAGGCGAAGCTATCATCAGACGCACGAATTTCGAGGATAGTCCGTCAGGAGGATATTCGCGCATGAAAAGCGGCTTGTCATACCATATCAGGCGGAAATGAAGCGCCAGTGAAGCTGAGAGGTAGTTTTCGCCGCAGAACTTTTCGCCGCTGAATTCGGGGAAGCGGAACTGCCGCAGATATTTTACGCGGTACACTTCGGCTATGTCGCCTAAAGTTTTTGTGCGGTAGCGTAGGGTCATATACTCGGTGACGGTGCCATCATCGGGCGTGTCGGTTGTAATTGGGTTGCTGTCGAAATGGACCACAGGCGTTGCGAAGCCGCATATTGGACTTTGTGCGCTTTTCCGTGCCTCTTTGTGGACTTGCAGTGTTTTCTTGCCCAGGCTTACGATGTTTTTCACGGCGTCGGTCAGCATAATGTCATCGTCATCGACAATGACGGCAAATTCGCCCTGCATGATGTCGAAGGCGCGGTTAAGCGCCGTATGTTTGCCGCCGTTTTCCTTGACGACGAGACGTATCGGAAACGGCGCCTGTCGACTCCACTCCCTGACAAGTTCCTCGGTCTGGTCGGTCGAGCCGTCTATGACTACAATCCATTCAAAATCGAGACACGACTGGCTGACAAGCGAATCATATAGTCCGCCTATTTTGTGGCCACGGTTGTATGTCGTTGTCAGGATTGAGACACTGGGCATAAGCTTTCGTTTCTAAATCTAACGTTCGGCGGTGGCGCTGTGTTCAGCGCCGGCCTATTCCGCGGTAGCGCAAGCCTTCCTCGCGCAGTTCGGCGCTCTGATATATGTTGCGGCCGTCGATAACCACATTGCCTCTCATCGAGCGGGCAATCGCAGTCCATGACGGCAGGCGGAACTGCTTCCACTCGGTCATCAGCACCAGGGCGTCAGCGTCGACAACGGCATCGTACATGTCGCGGGCATAGTGTACCTTATCGCCTATTCGGCGGCGACACTCATCCATTGCTACGGGGTCGCAAACGATGACTTCGGCACCGGCGCACAGCAGACGTTCTATGACCACAAGCGATGTCGAACAGCGCATGTCGTCGGTTTCGGGCTTGAATGAGAGTCCCCACAGGGCAATACGCTTGTCGCGAAGGCTGCCCAGTTCGTCGACCAAAAGCTCATAAGGCTTGGACTTCTGTGATTCGTTGACTTCTTCGACGGCACGGACCACGCGCATGTCGTAACCGTATTCGGCTCCGGTATGTATCAGCGCCTTGACGTCTTTGGGAAAGCATGATCCGCCGTATCCCGAGCCGGCATACAAAAATTTGGCTCCGATGCGAGCGTCCGAGCCGATGCCTTTGCGCACCATGGTGATGTCGGCACCCACCAGGTCGCATAAGTTGGCGATGTCGTTCATGAACGATATGCGTGTCGCCAACATGGCATTGGCGGCATATTTGGTCATCTCTGCCGAGGCCGTGTCCATGAAAATCACCCTGAAGTTGTTGAGCAGGAATGGGCGGTAAAGGCGCTCCATAAGTTTGCGTGCACGGTCCGAGTCAGTGCCTATGACAACGCGGTCGGGCGACATGAAGTCTTTGATTGCTGCCCCTTCTTTCAGAAATTCGGGATTCGATGCCACGTCGAAGGGTATCTCGCTGCCGCGCGCGGCAAGTTCGGCCGATATGGCCTCTCTGACCAATATCGAAGTACCCACCGGAACTGTCGATTTGGTAACAAATAGTTTGTAACCGTTGATATTGCGTCCGAAAGTGCGTGCCACGTCCAGGACATATCGCAGGTCGGCCGAGCCGTCCTCGTCAGGAGGCGTCCCTACGGCGCAGAATACGATTTCGCTGGTGTCGAGTACCTGTGCCAGGTCGGTGACAAAATGCAGGCGTCCGGCAGCAACGTTGCGGCGTACCAGCTCGTCGAGTCCCGGTTCGTAAATAGGGATGTCGCCGGCGAGGAGACGATTTATTTTGGAGGTATCTATATCCACGCAGGTGACATTTACGCCTACTTCGGCAAAACATGCTCCGGACACAAGTCCGACATATCCTGTTCCGACAATGCTTATATTCATCGTTATGCTTTTTTAGGTGAGAGACGGCCAGCCATGACAAATGACAGCAGTCGACTCGGGGTTATAAGGAAATTGACGCCGAGTACCACGGCGATTATCGCTGCAGCCCAAAAAGCCGCGAACAAGGCGGCGGGGACAAATCCTAAATTAAGACTTTCGAGAGTTTCGCGCCACATCCCCATGGGAAAAAGGAAGAAGTAGTGCATGAGATATATTGTCAGCGACTCGCGTCCGAGATATTCCCACATGCGGGCGAACCGGTGCGAACTCTGCGGCGCATCTTCGGCAAAGGCTTTGCGGCACCACGGAGCCACAACTGCTATGGCTACGAATGCCAGAAGAATCTGAAACAGCGTGCGCGCTAATTCCACATCCACGACAAGTGTGCTTATATTCAGGTGTAACGCTTCGAATTCCCACGGCCAGCAAATATAGTACAGCAGGCAAGCGCCGGCGATTAGCGCAATGGTGACAGCCGGCGAGCTTTCGGTAAGACGCTCAAACCCCTTGCGGTGAGCCGATGCTATGGCGCCGGCCATGAATACGGGATAGAAGCAGGCTATCAGGGAGACCATCAGCAGGTTGTCGGCTTCGACGGGAATAAGCTGCCAGACGGCGAGAAGTATGGACCAGACGATAATGGTTGCGCCTATTTGCGAATACGCGTCGCGTAGACGTCCCATGATGCCGGCAGTCAGAGCATATACCGCGCAAATCTCAAAGAGTACCAGCGTAAACCAATATCCGTTTTTCCAAGGCGAGAACCACAACCCCTCGAAGGTCGGCTTGAGAGGCGACTCCAGCCCGCTATGCGGTAGATAGAAAACCCAAAGCGTGGACATGAAAAGCATAGGTATAATCAGGCGCTTGGCACGAGACAGCAGCCCGGGTATTTTCCACTGGGTATTCCCCTGGTTGTCGGTGACAAGTTTGAGTGTGAACCATCCGCTGATAAAGAAAAACAGCGGCATATGTATCTGTCCTATAAACTTGAAAACGACAGTGCGGTCTATGTCGCGTACGCACATGGTAAGTACATGACCCATGACTACCATGAAGATAGCCAGACCTTTAAGCACGTCCATGTGATGCAGGCGAGGTTTGCTTTTAGCGATAGGAGTCATTATAGGTTAGATTTTTGCATTGAACAAACAAAGTTACGCAAAAAGCCGCTGATAAACAAAAATTTTCTCACTGACCGCTGTCCGCTGTCCGACTGTGCACGACTGTGCGCGAACTCCGCGAAGCAAGTGCGAAGAAATATCCTATAAAATCGAAATCGAAAATCGTTGGGAAATAGGAAGCGTAAAGAGGTCCGCATCAATTCCGAGGATAAGATAAGTTGTATCTTTCTCGCCAAACACATGACAGCTCCTGCCGAGGTTATATTCGTCAGCCAGTTATTGAGGTATCCATATTTCATAATATTCAGCACGATTATGTGTGCTTGATTAAAACTTGTACAAGGTAATCTTGCAACATATTTGGTTTGATGTATGGTTTGCGGTTTCTTCAAGTCGTCGATGGGACCAAATTGCCAGAAGCGTGCTGAACCCGGTTGGAGTGCTATGTTCTTTCTGGTTTTAAATGAATACGCTGTGACAAAGAACCATATTAAAAGAGAAAAAGAGGTGCCTTCACAGGTACCTCCCTTTCCATTCATCACATTATGCTTAATTTTGGTGCTATCAGTCAATTATTTTGGATGCTTGTGTATATCTTTTTTCAACTATGGGCCAGTCGACTATGTTCCAAAGGGCTTGAAGCGAATCGGCCCTGCGGTTTTCATAGTCGAGATAATAGGCGTGTTCCCAAACGTCGAACGTCAGCAACGGATGTAGACCGTCGCGTATCGGGTTAGCGGCATTGGGGCCTTGTATGATAAGCAGTTTGCCGTCATTATCCGAAGCGAGCCATATCCAGCCTGAACCAAAAAGTCCTACGCCGCCGTCGACAAATGCTTTACAGAAGTTTGTGAACGAGCCGAAATCGCGATCAATCGCCTCGCGGAGTTTGCCATGAGGCTCGCCTCCACCTTGAGGACTGAATGTAAAGAAGTAAAAAATATGATTCCAGGCTTGTTCGGCGTTGTTGAGCAACGGACCTTCCGGCGCCTTGAAAATCACTTCTTCAAGGTCCATGTCTTCAAACAGGGTGCCTTTGATAAGTCGGTTGAGGTTCTCGATATAAGCTTTTTCATGTCTTCCGTAGTGAATGTCTACGGTTCGCTGAGATATTGCCGGAGCAAGTTCTGAAGGGCCGTAAGGCAAAGGAGGCTGTGTATATTTCATAGTAGTTTGTTATTGAAAGGGGACATTTTTTTTGCTTTCAAAGATAAAACGCCCTACCATGTCTAAGGTTCAATAAAAAAGTATTTTTAGCAAGTGTTAAGAGGCTTCACTGTCGACAATGTCAGGCCGCTTAAGATTGTTCAGTCGCTTGTGTAGTCGCGCGAGCGAGGTTTGGGGGAATTGTTTTGTTTCTTCACTTTCGTGGACTTTTTGTGTTTCCGACGGGTCTTGGTACTGTCCGACTTATTCGATTTATGTCTGCTCCTCCGGTTTGAGTTTGAGACTGTGTATTTGTCTTTTTCGACCAATGTTTTATCGGCTTGATTCATGGGGTATGTCGCGTGAGTATTCTGCGCCGAATCACGCTGCACAAGCATGATAACCAGTATTATAGCCACAAGGACGGCAATGACTGTCAGTCCGAAAACTTCGCTTCGGGTCATGCGCATGCGTTTGATTAGCGAGGCTTTGGACATGATATGCGTGTCGTCAGATAATATTGGTGATGAAAATCAACAGAATTGCAGCAGGTGCGAACCATCTTATGACAAAGATGGTGACCGGCGTCATTGAGTCGTGGAGGCATCCGTTGTTAGATAGTTGGTCCCTGAGCAAACCTTTGGGTGCAAACCAGCCTGCATATATTACGCCGCCAAGTGCTACCAGCGGTAGTATATAGTTGTTGGTGAGGGTATCAAGGAAATCGAACATGTTTTTCCCGAAGAATGTCATCCAGCTCAGGTCGCTGAAAGACAGCGAGCAGATGGCGCTGAGGACGAGCATAGGGAGGGACATGGCTAACACTGCACGACGGCGCTGCATCTTGAAGCGTTTCTGCAGGAAAGCCACGGATACTTCGGCTATCGATACTGTCGAAGTTACGGCGGCCATCAGAAGAAGCAGAAAGAATGCTATCGCCCAGAATTGCGGGAAGGGCATCGAGGCAAATATCTCCGGCATAGTGACAAATACCAGGGTTGTACCCGAATCGCCATGGCCGAGAAGTCCGAACGAAGATACCGCCGGGAAAATTATCAGTCCCATGAGCAGTGCGACAAGCAGTGTCAGCGAACTTACCGAAAAAGATGTGCGGGTAAGCCGAGTGTCAGAGGGGTAGTACGATGCGTACGTGATAAGAATACCCATGCCGAGGCTCAGCGAGAATAGAGCCTGCCCAAGAGCGTTGATGCAGACCATGGGCGTAATTTTCGAAAAGTCGGGTGAGAGGAAGTATTCAAGGCCTTCGGCAGCTCCGTCGAGGGTCAGTGATACGCCGCAGAATACAGCCAGCAAGATGAAGAGAAGAGGCATCATGATGTTGGCCATACGTTCGATGCCTTTCTGTACGCCGAAGAGAAGAATTATGCCGTTGAGTGCGACAACAAACATGGTGTTGAACATGGGGCCGGTGTCACTCATGACATATTGTTGCATCTTTGTGGTGAACAATGCTTCTGCTCCGAGGTTGGAAGGATTTGCGAAGAGGTCCGAGCTGATTGAGTTAATCAGATACTCGAGAGTCCATCCGCCGACCACCATATAAAAAATGTTGATGAGGAACGAAACCAGAACGGCGCAAGCACCTACAATCCACCAAGCCGAGTGAGGCGAAAGTTTGATGAAAGTTCCCATAGCATCGCTGCGGGAGGCCCGGCCAAGGCAAAATTCGGAGAGCATTACCGGTACTCCTAAAAGGAAAACGCAGGCAATGTAAACAATGAGGAAGGCCGACCCGCCATTGGCGGGGGTGCCCGGCGGGGAAAGCCACACCCTCAGTGAACGTTG
>OGOU01002108.1_pt1 | contig 14481 bp, 12 predicted proteins | sample 1552721 | NCBI WGS metagenome assembly OGOU01 (sample SAMEA2580176, study PRJEB22360) | human gut metagenome | biome: human gut; feature: human-associated habitat; material: faeces | place: Denmark | collected 2008/2010 | reverse complement strand
CCGTTCGCCGTGAGATATTCTGTGAATATCTGCCTTACTGTATCTTTCACATTTTGAGTTTCCATCATCAGCACAAAATTAGCGCGAACAAAGTTAAGCCTTTTTTGTGGAAAGCAAAAGAATTTTGGGAAATAAGTAATAAGTAATAGGTAATAGGTAATAACCGTAGTTACTTAAAATTCCATCCGGCGAATGCCCGCATGGTATTACCTATTACTTATTACCTATTACTTATTACCTATTACTTATTCTCCACTTCTTCTTTTACCATATTATAGAGCATCTGCTCTGCTTCCACTGTGGAATCTGCCATTCCTTCAACCATCCGGCAAACACGGAAAGCGTGTTCTTCGTTATGCTGCATATACTTACGGATAGCCAGAAGAGCTGCATTCCGCACATGATAGCTTTCAGAATGAACAGCGCAAAGTGCCTGGTCGAGCAATTCGCCGGAGGCTCTTTCTGTCATATCTCCCTTTTTCATTAAAAGACGGGCAGCCGTCAGGAAACCGCAAGTCTGCACATATTCCTGTTCATCAGCCATCCAATGAAAAGATTTAGCAGGGGCATACGGCAAATGCTGGAAAAGATTCATACAGGTCAGTTCCGCAATCTCTATGTTACGGATACTTTCTACCCAGATATCAGCTATCTCGGGATAAAAGGTATCTACAGGCTGCCATGATTTTGCATTCGCGAATGTCTTCTTTCCACAATGCCTGCGCCAGGTCGTGATTCTTTTCATACCCTTCGACAATCATCTTTATGCGGGGGATTTCGACTCCGAAATTGAGTTTGTATACCAATCCCTTCTCACGCATACTTTGGGACACAGCCCCGTTCATAGAGAGACGGAGCTGTGTTTTGATATCCTTCAGTTGTTCTTTTATATCCATTTTCAATATTAATTATTTACGGAAGGCAACGGAGAATAATCTTTGCTGTAACGCAACATTTGTTCTACATAGTCTTCGTCATAAGACACAGTAACGTCCGTGATATTTCCATCCTTGTCAGTCACCAGTTCATAGACCGGATTTACAAAACCTTTGTAAGGAGCCAGATTCAGCTTCTTATAGCGTGCCAACACTTCGGCATGCAAAGCAGGATCAACCTTCACGGCATAATTTTCAACCAATGTACGGGCACCTTCAAAATCACCGGTCGATTTGATTCGCTGGATTTCAGCCAGCAGTTCACCAAACAACTGACGAACTTTCTCATAATCATTGACTACAACATAGGTCTTTCCGTCCTTCTTCACCATTTCGACCACTTTGTCAGGAGCACCTTTCTCAAATACCCAGCGGGCAATCAGCTGGCGGTTGCGCATATGAGCTTCTTCGATATTATTTCCCGGTTCAATACGTACAAGCTGAGTCATCAGACCGTTCATCAGGAAAGTATAATATTCAGCTTTATAAGCCTCCGCATCCGGAACAAGTTTCAGTTCCACCAGTTTCGGGTCGGCCACATAATACAATCCGAACAGGTCGGCACGTGCTTCTTCTATAGTGGAACCATACGCTTTCAAAGCGTCAGGGTCTACTCCCGGAAGCAATTTGCCCGAACCATGTCCCAGACATTCATGTAAGTCTGTATGAAGTTCACCTGTCAGGTCGCCATATTGGTCGATCCGCTGTCTCTCTTCGTCATTGCAGACAAACTCTTCATTGAACCCGTTACCGTGGGCAGCTTTATTATAAGCATCTGTGATATTGCCGATAGTAACTGACTTAGAGCCGTGATGGGCACGAATCCAGTTAGCGTTCGGAAGATTGATGCCGATGGCAGTTGCAGGATATAAGTCGCCGGCAAGAATAGCGGCAGTGATCACCTTGGCAGATACCCCTTTTACCTTTTCCTTTTTGAAAGATTTATCAACCGGCGAATGATCTTCGAACCATTGCGCATTGCTGCTGATAATCTCTGTGCGGTGCGTAGCATCCAAGTCTTTGAAGTTGACCAGTGATTCCCAGCTGGCTTTCACTCCCAGCGGATCGCCGTAACTTTCTGTAAAGCCATTAACGAAGTCAATTCTTGAATCAAGGTCTTTCACCCAAAGGATAGCATATTCATCGAAGTCTTTCAGGCTGCCTGTTTCGTAAAATTGAATCAGTTTGCTGATCACAGCTTTCTGTGCATCATTTTCGGCAACAGTTTCCGCTTTCTTCAACCAGTACACAATCTTTTCAATCGCCTGAGTATAAAGTCCGCCTACCTTCCAGACTTTTTCCTGTATTTTCCCATCTTCTTTCACCAATCGGCTGTTGAGTCCGTAAGAAACCGGAGTTTCATCTTTTGGGTCTTTCATTGCTCCGTAGAAGCTTTCCGCTTCCTGCTGAGTGACTCCGTCGTAATAATTGCAGGCAGAAGTCAGCACCAAGTCTTCACCGTCCGCCTGATTTACACGCTTTGCCAGGATAGCCGGATCGAACATAACCGGGAAGAGCTCATCACAGAGTTGTTCGGCAGTCTGTCCTTCTGATAACGGAAGTAATTGGGCGTCTGTTCCGAGCACTGCCTGTTTCAAGAAGTCCTGCGAGAAACCGGGCACAAACTTTTCCATGCCGTAATGATGATGAATACCATTGGAGAACCATACCCGTTTGAGGTACACTTCCATATTTTTGAAGTCGGGAGCCGACTTGTCTCCCTTATAATTGGTGTAAACGGCTTCGAGCATCCGGCGGATTCTCAGGTTATATTTTCCGTTCTGATCAAACAGGATATCGCGTCCTTCCAGCGCAGCCTGAGTCAGGTAATAAACCAATTCTTTCTGTTTCAGCGTCAAGGTTTCGAATTCGGGAACCTTGTACCGCAATATTTGTAAGTCTGCAAATTGTTCCACTGTATAATCAAATTTATCTGCCTCGGCAGTTGTTGTTTTGGCCCCACCGCAAGATGCAAGGATCGTAGCGGTAACTGCCATCGAAATAAAATGTTTTTTCATAATTACTGATATTGATTAATTAAATAAGAAAAGGAATTATCCCCGAACTTTTCATTCAGAGGTAATTCCTTTTGGTCAGTATCGGAAAACGCAATTACTTCTTACTTTCAGCGTGTTTCTTGCGATATCCGTTAGGAGTTTCACCTACGTTCTTGTAAAATGCAGCGTAAAAAGATTGACGATTTGCAAAGCCAACCATTGCACTGATTTCTTCCACATTCTTGTCGGCATAACGCTTGTCTGTCAACAAATGCAGAGCGTCTTTCACTCTGTACTCATTCAACAAACAAGAGTAGTTCATACCAAAACGAGAATTCACTACTGCAGAAAGGTAGCGAGTATTGGTCTTCAACTCTTTAGCTAAATCTTTAGCTGAATAGTCAGGATCTTTATACTTCTTCTGAACTACTACAATGTTCAGAATCTTGTCATACAACTCGTCTGCCAGTTCCGGTCTGATTAATGACCGATATGCAGCCTTCTTTTCTTTCTTTTCCCTCAGATTGTAGGGACGTTTCTTTGGAGCTTCCTCCGCTTTTTTGTTCTCTAAATCACTCATTGAATTAACTGGTTAGGGTTTGTTTATTTGTTATTAATTGCTCATTCGCAACGTTACATGTTACAAATGTCTTACTTTTTTTTTAAACACACAATTATTTTGTGCATTTTTTTCTAATAAAACAATCAAAAACCTTGAAAAAGAGGAATTAAGGGTGAATAATAAGAAACTTTAACTCTTGGAGCATTTAAATCAAAACATAAATCGAGACATGATAAAGATTGCTAAAGAAAAGCGTACCTTTGCCACAAAGTTTAAACAAATGTTGATGAAAGAAACTCTAAAATCATATTTCGGTTATGACAGCTTCCGGCCCTTACAGGAAGAGATCATCCGCCACCTGCTGAACAAGCAGGATTCACTGGTACTGATGCCCACCGGCGGAGGTAAATCGATCTGTTATCAACTGCCTGCATTGCTCTCCGAAGGTACAGCTATAGTGGTCTCCCCGCTTATCTCACTGATGAAAGACCAGGTAGAAACGTTGCAAGCCAACGGCATCGCAGCAGGAGCACTCAACAGCAGCAATGACGAAACGGAAAATGCCAATCTCCGCCGTGCCTGCATCGAAGGACGCCTGAAACTGCTTTATATTTCACCGGAGAAGCTGATAGCAGAAAAGGACTATCTGTTGCGGGATATGAGTATTTCGCTCTTCGCTATTGACGAAGCCCACTGTATTTCCCAATGGGGACATGACTTCCGTCCGGAATATACACAAATGGGAATGCTCCATCAGCAGTTTCCGCAGGTTCCGATTATTGCATTAACGGCAACAGCCGACAAAATAACCCGTGAGGATATAATCCGACAGTTGCATCTGATACAGCCCCGGACGTTTATTTCTTCTTTCGACCGTCCCAACATCAGTCTGGACGTAAAACGCGGTTTTCAGGCAAAAGAGAAGAATAAAGCGATTCTGGAGTTTATCCACCGCCACAGAGAAGAAAGTGGAATCATTTATTGTATGAGCCGTAATAAAACGGAAACTGTAGCACAAATGCTGCAAAAGCAGGGAATCCGATGCGGTATCTACCATGCCGGATTGTCTCCGCAGCATCGGGACGAGACTCAGAATGACTTCATAAATGACCGTATTCAGGTAGTATGCGCCACCATTGCTTTTGGTATGGGAATTGACAAATCGAATGTCCGATGGGTTATTCATTATAATCTTCCTAAAAGTATTGAAAGTTTTTATCAGGAAATCGGGCGTGCCGGACGGGATGGCTTGCCAAGCGATACTGTATTATTCTATTCACTGGGAGATCTGATCCTGTTAACTAAATTCGCCACAGAAAGCAACCAACAGACGATCAATCTGGAAAAGCTGCAACGTATGCAGCAATACGCCGAAGCGGACATCTGCCGCAGAAGAATTCTGCTGAGCTATTTCGGAGAAACCTCAACAGAAGACTGCGGCAACTGTGATGTCTGTAAAAACCCTCCACAACGCTTTGACGGTACAGTCATCGTACAAAAAGCGTTGAGCGCCATAGCTCGTGCAGAACAACAAATAAGTACAGGGATATTAATTGATATTCTTCGTGGAAGTTATTCGGCAGAAGTTACGGCAAAAGGATATCAGGAATTAAAGACATTTGGAGCAGGGCGAGACATACCACCTCGTGACTGGCAGGATTATTTACTCCAAATGCTACAATTAGGATATTTCGAAATAGCCTACAATGAAAATAACCATCTCAAGATCACTCCAAGCGGAAGTAACATTCTTTTTGGAAAAGCGAAAGCAATGCTTGCCGTGATTCATCGGGAAGAAATCGTCACAGGAAAAGGGAAAAAGAAGAAGGTGGTCATCGCCAGAGAACTTCCTTTCGGTATCCCCGGTGGAGAAAACGAAGATTTATTCGAAGCACTACGGGGATTACGGAAACAGATTGCCGATCAGGATGGTCTTCCGGCATATATCGTTCTATCGGATAAGGTGTTGCATCTGCTCAGCATTTCACGGCCGACTACCATCGAAGCATTCGGAGAAATCAGTGGTATCGGAGAGTTTAAGAAGAAGAAATATGGAAAAGAGTTTGTGAATCTGATTAAGCAGTTTGTATAATAATGTATTAAGCTGCCCCCCTATTGATTTACCTTTAATAAAGAGTAACTTATTCAAGCGTAATCAGGAAGGACTATATAATAAGATGAGTAAACAAAAAAGGGAAGCAATCGCTTCCCTTTTTTGTTTAATTCAAGAACATTCGATCCATTTAGCCTATAATCCATTTACTGCCCGGTATGAACGAGATAATCTTTGTCGTTATATAACAGCAGACAAATGTAGTCACTGCGATACATGGGATGGCGGCAACAGTAGGCAGTTCCAGCGTATTTTTGAATACTGTCGCCCATAATCCGAGCCAGAATATATGCATAAGGTACATACCATAGCTAAGTTTCGACATATCTGTTACGAGACGTGGAGCTTCCGGCCGGTTTATACAAGTGAAGAGAAGGAATGTACCCGCTGTAAGAAGTACACAGTTAATCGTACAGAAAGCCCATCCTATTTCTATAACAGGGGTAGAATGAGTAATTCCGGGAATAGCCTGTATATAGAATGAGTAAATAGTCAGCGCAGCCCCGGCAACCATTGAAATGAGTCCTACAATGAAACGTTTGGAGCGATCCCATTTTAAGTGTACACGTATGTAGTGTGCCAACACAAGATATCCAAGATAACCTGAGAAATACCACAACATATGGTATTCGTTCCAAAAACACTGTCCCCACACTTCACCAAACCAGCGATTGAAGTACGGCATACACGTTGATAACAGGAACAGTCCTATGAAGAAACGTTCTTCTTTTGCAGTGGCTTTACTCAACCAAGGAGATATAATAGGTATAAACAGGTAAAGACTTATCAGAGGATACATGAACCAAAGGTGTCCTGCAAGCGTCGGGAAGTTCAGGAATATTCGAGACATATCCTTTATTGATGTCTCGCTGCCTATCTGTCCCCACAACATCGGCAGGATACTATAAAGTATCATAAATATAAAAAACGGTGGCAGGATATGAGTGAAGCGTCGGCGGTAGAACTGCCATGAAGTCTGTCCCTCCTTCATCGGTACCAGCAGATAAGCAGAGACAATCATAAACAATGGTACTGCCATGCGTGAGAAACCGTCGTACACGGCCACCCACAATCGGTCTGCTTCACTGGCTAAAAAAGATTGCGGTCCCGCCATGTCCGTAGATCCGGCAGCACCATAAAAGTTTTCACTGGCGTGTACCACCATAACGAGGAAACATGCGAACACGCGCACGTAATCTAAAAAAACAATACGTTTCATTTTCTGTTTGGGTATTAGTTAGTAGTAATATGTTTTAAGTTTTGTCTTTTATTTACATTGTTTCAGCTGCTCGTGCAAATCAGCAGGAGGTATGCCCAACGAAATAGCTTTTTCAAAGTCCATTTTAGCCAATGCTTTCTTTTTCTGTGTCAGATAAATATTGCCACGCAACAAATAGGCATCCGCCGAAGAAGGATTCAGACGAATAGCTTCCTCCAAATCGACCAAAGCCAGATCTTCATGCTTCATCTCCCGTTCCACATCTGCACGGGCAATGTAAAGAGTCGCGTCTTCGGGAGTTGCCGTAATCATCTTATTAAGAATTTCGAGCGCTTCCTTGAATTTTCCTTCTTTCTGTTCCAAGGTAGCCAGCCCAAGCCGACCGCTATAACTTTGCGGGTCAATCTCCAACAAGCGATTATAATCGATTCGTGCCGCGGGGTAATCCCTCCGGAGCACATAGATATATGCCCGCATCAACAGCGCTTCTTTATTCTGTTTATCTTCGTCAAGTACCTGACAATAATCGGTATAAGCACGGTCTGTATTCCCCATTTCCAGATTAATCGCAGCTCGGTCCAGCAGAATAGGTACTGCCAATGGAGCAAAGTTCAGCGCAAAAGAATAAGATTCGAGTGCCTTGTCATATTCACCCAACCGACGCTGTACCAATCCCAGATTGGAAAAAAGCATAGCATTCTTTGCATTCTTCGGCTCCAGTTTCAAAGCCTGAAGCAGTAGTTCTTCGGCTTTGGAAAGACTGTCCATTTCGATATATTCAATTGCCTTTTCTGATAATTGCTGATAGGTCTGCGCACACAGGGCAACCGGAAAGCTAAGAAATAAAATTAAAATAATTCTTATCATGATTCAAATATTAATCCAAAGGATAGGCATCAAAAGCGAACAACTCGGTCGACAGATAGCGTTCTCCCGTATCAGGTAACAACGCAACGATTTTTTTGTTCCTGAACTCCGGACGCTGTGCCAACTGTCGGGCTGCATATACGGCCGCTCCCGAAGAGATTCCAGCCAGCAAACCTTCTGTTGCAGCCAATTCCCGCCCCGCACGAATGGCTTCGTCATCGGGCACACCGATCACTTCATCCACTACAGAAACATCATAAAGTTTCGGAATAAAATTCGCCCCGATTCCCTGTATGCGGTGTGATGCTGCCTGACCTCCTGCCAATATGGGAGACGACGCAGGTTCAACCGCAACGATATGAACATCCGGATTATGTTTTTTTAAGGCGCGTGCCACGCCGCAAATCGTACCTCCGGTTCCTACTCCGGCAACGAACACTGCCACTTCACCATCCGTATCCCGCCAGATTTCTTCTCCTGTTGTCCGCTCGTGGACAGCAGCGTTCGAAGGATTTTCAAACTGTTGCAGGATCACCGATCCGGAGATACTATCGCGCAACTCCTGCGCCTTGGCAATAGAAGCAGCCATCCCGCCCAAGCCATCTGTCAGCACAATCTGCGCCCCCAGTGCTTTCAACAGGTTTCGCCGTTCCAGGCTCATCGTTTCGGGCATAGTCAATATCAGGTGATACCCTTTAATGGTAGCTACCATCGCCAGTCCGACTCCCGTATTTCCGCTGGTCGGTTCGATAATGGTGGCACCGGGTTTCAGTGCCCCGCGGGCCTCCGCATCTTCAATCATAGAAAGAGCGACTCTGTCTTTTACGCTTCCCGCCGGATTAAAAGCCTCCAGTTTAGCGATAATATTCTGATTAAGACCATACTTTCCACTATATCCGGAAAGTTCCATTAGAGGTGTATTACCCACTAAATCTGTTAATTTATTCGCAATTTTTGCCATCATTCACCTCGTTTTATCAGGTTGATGCGCAAAGATACAGAAAAGAATTGTACCTTTGTCTCCGTTCAATATTTTTAAGTTTATAGATATGAAAAAGAGAATCCTGCAATTTCTCACGACTTATTTTTTGTTCGTTCTTCTGTTTGTCCTTCAAAAACCTATTTTCATGGCTTACTACCATGAACTCTATACAGACGCCTCAATCGGCGATTATTTCAGCGTGATGTGGCACGGCTTGCCACTGGATTTCTCACTGGCAGGATATCTGACTGCCATCCCAGGCTTCCTGCTTATCGCTTCCGCCTGGACGAAATCTTCCATACTACACCGCATCCGGCAAGGTTACTTCGGAATCATCGCTTTTGTGATGTCCTGCATCTTCATCATCGATCTGGGCTTATACGGTTTCTGGGGATTCCGGCTGGATGCCACCCCGATCTTCTACTTCTTCTCATCTCCGAAAGATGCCATGGCAAGCGTCAGCTTCTGGTTCATATTACTCGGAATCCTAGCTATGCTGATCTATGCAGCCATCCTCTACGGTATTTTCTACGCCGTACTTATCCGGGAGAAAGCACCGTTGAAGATACCTTATCAGCGGCAGTATGTATCTCTCGTCCTTTTATTACTGACAGCTGCGCTCTTCATTCCTATCCGTGGCGGTTTTTCCGTATCGACAATGAACCTGAGCAAAGTATACTATAGCCAAAACCAACGGATGAATCATGCAGCCATCAATCCGGCATTCAGTTTTATGTATTCTGCTACCCATCAAAACAATTTCGATAAGCAATATCGGTTTATGGACCCGAAAGTTGCAGATGACCTGTTGGCCGAAATGCTGGATAAACCTGTGGCAGCAACAGACAGTATCCCGCAAATTCTAAATACTCAACGCCCGAATATCATCTTTATTATCCTCGAAAGTTTTTCTACACACTTAATGGAAACAATGGGGGGACAGCCGAATGTAGCAGTGAATATGGATAAATTCGGAAAAGAAGGAGTGTTATTCACTAATTTCTACGCAAACAGTTTCCGGACGGATCGAGGACTGGCATCTATTATCAGTGGTTATCCCGGTCAGCCGAGTACCAGCATAATGAAGTATCCTGAGAAAACGGACGGACTTCCTTCCATTCCTCGCAGTCTGAAAAATGCCGGATACAGTTTGGAATACTATTACGGAGGGGATGCAGACTTCACCAATATGCGCTCTTATCTGGTTTCATCGGGTATTGAGAAGATTATCTCCGAGACGGATTTTCCTTTGTCCGAACGTCAGGGTAAATGGGGAGCACCGGATCATACACTTTTCCAACGTTTCCTGAAAGACCTCAAAGCAGAGAAGCAGCAGGAACCTTTCTTTAAAATCGTACAGACATCAAGCAGTCACGAGCCGTTTGAAGTTCCGTTCTACCGATTAGACGATAAAGTGCTGAATGCTTTCGCCTATGCTGATAGTTGCGTAGGAGATTTTGTGAGACAGTATAAGGAGACCCCGATGTGGAAGAATACACTGATCGTACTTGTACCGGATCATTTGGGAGCTTATCCGCGTCCGGTAGAAAATCCGCTGGAAGGGCATACAATTCCGCTAATACTGATCGGAGGAGCCGTAAAAGAACCACGAGTGGTAGACACATACGCTTCGCAGATCGATATTGCCGCTACGCTGCTTTCTCAGCTCGGATTGCCGCACGATGACTTTACTTTCAGCAAGAATATCTTTAACCCGTCTTCTCCCCACTTCGGATATTTCACGGAACCGACCCTGTTTGGCATGGTGACTGCGGAAAATCAATTGGTGTACAATCTGGATGCCAACACCGTCCAGATAGATGATGGGACAGAGAAAGGAACCAATCTGGAAAAAGGCAAAGCCTTCCTTCAGAAACTATATGACGACCTGGCTAAGCGATAAAATCAGACAAATCCACCTTTTAATAATACGATTTATTTTATGATAGAATTTCTTTCGGATATAGACACCCAACTGCTTTTGTTCTTCAACGGAATACATTCGCCTTTCTGGGATTACTTCATGAGCGCATTTACAGGTAAAGTTATATGGGTCCCGATGTATGCCAGTATCTTATATATACTGCTCAAGAATTTTCATTGGAAAGTGGTTTTGTGCTATGTGGTAGCGATCGCCCTCACTATCACGTTTGCCGATCAGATGTGCAATAGTTTTCTTCGTCCGTTGGTAGGTCGTCTGCGTCCCTCCAATCCGGAAAATCCGATAGCGGATTTGGTCTATATTGTGAATGGAAGACGAGGAGGAGGATTCGGTTTCCCTTCCTGTCATGCTGCCAATTCTTTCGGACTTGCCATATTTCTGATTTGCCTGTTCCGTAAACGCTGGTTAAGCATATTTATCGTACTTTGGGCATTTACCAACTCTTATACACGCTTGTATCTGGGATTGCATTATCCCGGTGATTTAGTAGCAGGGGCCATTATCGGTGGATTCGGAGGTTGGCTGTTCTACTTTATCGCCCACAAGTTAACGGCACGACTTCAGTCAGACATTCCTGCTCCTGGAAAAGGCGCCGGAATAAAACAAACGGAAGTTATGATCTATACCGGATTGCTGACTTTAGCAGGCATTATCATCTATTCCATCGTGCAAAGTTAGTTTATAACATGGGCAAAAGAAATATCATCCATAAGTTATTCCACAATCTCAAAAAGCCTGAAGGCTTTTGGGGAAGAGTCATTCTCCGGGAAATGAACAAACGGCACACTTTCCTTTCCGAATGGGGAATGTCACATATAGCATGGAATAAGGAATGGAATGTGCTCGACATTGGTTGCGGTGGCGGAGCCAATCTTACACAGTTGATGCGTCGCTGTCCGCAAGGAAAAGCATATGGTATTGACATTTCTCCGGAAAGTGTCCTTTTCGCACAGAAGAAAAACAAGAAATATCTTTCCACCCGCTGTTTTATAGAACAAGGCACGGTAGACACGCTGCCTTATACCGATGAAATGTTCGACGTGGTCACTGCCTTCGAGACGGTTTACTTTTGGAACGACCTTCCGAAAGCATTCACCGAAGTGACACGGGTATTAAAGCGGAACGGACATTTCCTGATTTGCTGCGAACTGAATAACCCGTCAGTCAAAACTTGGACAAATCTGATTGACGGGATGATTATTCGTTCTTGTGATGAATTGAAATCCATACTCTTGCAGTCCGGCTTTGTCTCCATTGCTTCATATAAACATGAGAAGGGGCCTTTGTGCATAGTAGCCCGGAGAAGAGCTGAATAATAATCTTATCGGGCTAATACGATTTCTGAATAAGGAAATCCGCCCCCTGGATATAATGACTCCCAGCTACCTTTTAGTAAATCATATACATAAATCAGCCTTCCATTCCGACTACCATCAAACAATACATAAAGCTCCTGTTTCTTAAAATCTTCCGAAACAAGTGTGGCTACTGAACACGCAGCATTAGGGAATGTGGTGAAAGGTTCGTCCAGCGTCTTCGTTGTCGGGTTCCATAACCTAAATTCTGTTCCATCTCCCTCCGTTGTTGTAGCACCATTTCTCTTCGATACGATATATCCGCCAACACGTGTATATTTAGCCGTTCCCATACCTTCTACAGGCTTAACTATCCAAAAGGGGATCAATGCCACAGCCTCTATCGGTTCGCCAACATATATACTTTTCTCTTCTATATTTTGTCCGTTCAAGACTACTGGTGAAAAAGTTCCATCGCCATTATCCGCCGAACAGAGTATATTTCCATCACTCATTTGTATACAGGGATAACGTGACAATGCTTCAGCCTTCATCCCTTCGGGCAGCAGAAAACCATAATCAGGTTTCTCCGGCACATACATTCTGGTATAGGGCATCACATTAACTGTTTTAACAAATAAACGGTCTCCGCCTTGATATACCCCAAATACAGAGTTAGCGGTCGCTATCCCCATTGTTACAAGCTGATCAGCTCCCGGTTTTTCCCAATAGTTCATAGAAAGATCATAAAGTCCGGTCGTACGGCGATCATCCTTCGTCCATACTCCACTAAGGCTCCAGCTTCCGGGAAGGTTGACTACACAAGAGAAATCCTGATTGTCTGCAAGTCGTACTATCTCTGCTGTCTGAGGCTTTTCAAGATTGATGTATTCGATAGCATGAGGACGGTGGGTATTGGAACGGGAATTAATGATACCATAAAGCTGAAAATCTTTGGGTGCCTGTCCATCCGCCACCGAAATCTTTCCTAAAGACATCATTTGACCGGAGCGGCGTAACAAGATCTCCGTTGTAGAAGCAGGCCAGTGTCCGGGAGCCAGAAAAGTAATGCTCGTAGCTGTCTTTTCCGTTATAACACCCCGTCCCCCTTTAGCATATCCTTCATGCAGCACTTCGTCTTGAAGCGGCCAGCGAATATCGAACATGATTTCATCATTGTCCTGAAATCCTTTCGCCATTATCGTTACCTTTTCACCGGGCTTGAATACTGTTCCCGAAGCAGGCATTACAACATTGGTCACTAAAATCGGTTGTTCGTCTTTGTCATCAGAACTACACGCTGCAAGCAGTAAACCCAACAGTAAGAATAGATAATTTTTTGTCATAGCACTTGTGTATTAATCTGTGCAAATGTACTGTTTTTCATTAGCAAATATCTTACTCTTTTACTTTTTAACAGTCCGACTAGTTTTTTCTCCCAACGGACTCATTTTCTTCAGTAAAAAAACAAAGAAACGGAATGAACAAAAAAGAGGCTGAACTCCGTTTTAAGAATCCAGCCTCCATATATTTTATTCAGAATGATCTGTTTAAGCCTTCTTGATATAGTCAACAATCCACTGTCCGACTTCCTTTGTACCGTATTTGGCACCATCGGCTACTTGAATTTCCGGTGTACGCACGTTTTCATCCAGTGATGCATCAACCGCCTTACGAATCAGTGCACCTTCTTCTTTGCAGTCGAAATATTCAAATAACATAGCTACAGACAGAATCTGTGCCAACGGGTTTGCAATATTCAAGCCCTTTGCCTGTGGCCATGAACCATGAATCGGTTCAAATACCGGAGTACTTTCACCGGTAGAAGCTGAAGGAAGCAATCCCATAGAGCCGCTGATAACGGAACCTTCGTCAGTCAGAATATCACCGAATGTATTTTCAGTCACCATCACGTCAAAGAAAGCTGGTTCCTGGATCATCTTCATGGCAGCATTATCCACAAACATATAGTCAGTTGTCACCTCCGGATAATTGGGAGCCATTTCCTGTGCAATCTGACGCCACAGACGGGAAGAAGCCAAAACATTTGCCTTGTCTACCACAGTCAGGTGCTTTCTGCGTTTCATTGCATATTCAAAAGCAACTTTCAGGATACGTTCTATTTCCGGACGAGTGTAGTAGTTTGTATCGTATGCTTTATCATTATCCTGATATTTCTCACCGAAGTACATACCGCCGGTCAGCTCACGGATGCAGATGAAATCCGCATTCTCAACCAGTTCCGCACGCAACGGAGATTTATGGATCAGGCATTTGAATGTCTGTACCGGACGAATATTAGCAAACAATCCCAATTTCTTACGCATTGCCAGCAATCCCTGCTCCGGACGAACTTTCGCAGTAGGGTCATTATCAAACTTCGGATCACCTACGGCCGAAAACAAAACAGCATCTGCATTCTTGCAAACCTCATATGTTTCTTCCGGAAACGGATCACCTACTTTATCAATCGCATCTGCACCGCAGATTGCATATTCGTAACTTACTTTGTGACCAAACTTCTCGCAAACGGCACTCATCACATCTACACCTTGCACAGAGATCTCCG
>OGOU01002099.1_pt1 | contig 14518 bp, 14 predicted proteins | sample 1552721 | NCBI WGS metagenome assembly OGOU01 (sample SAMEA2580176, study PRJEB22360) | human gut metagenome | biome: human gut; feature: human-associated habitat; material: faeces | place: Denmark | collected 2008/2010 | reverse complement strand
CTTCTTCCGCATATCCTCCTACACTGGTACGTGAACCGCCGCTTAGCTGAGAAACACCCAAATCCAAAACGCGTTCCCTTGTTTTTTGAGATTCCCTTGTGGAAATAATCATACCTGTATATGGCACCGCAATGCGGAGCACTGCTACAATTTTCTCAAAAATTTCATCGCTGATTGCATCTTTAAAATCTTCCGCGTCAATATCATCTGCAGGACGGATACGAGGCACGCTGATGGTATGGGGACCTACACCCATGGCAGCCTCCAAATGTTCCGCATGCATCAGCAAACCCACAAAATCATAACGATACATATTCAAGCCAAATAAAACGCCGATTCCCACATCGTCGATGCCGGCTTCCATTGCTCTGTCCATTGCTTCCGTATGATAGGCATAATTATGCTTTGGACCTGTCGGATGCAGTTTCTCATAATTTTCTTTATGGTAGGTTTCCTGAAACAAAATGTAAGTTCCAATGCCTGCATCTCTTAACTTTTTATAGTTTTCTACTGTGGTTGCCGCAATATTTACATTTACCCTGCGGATAGCGCCGTTTTTATGCTGAATGCTGTAGATGGTTTCAATACTTTCCAAAATATATTCCAGAGGATTATTCACAGGATCTTCTCCAGCTTCCAAAGCCAAACGTTTGTGACCCATATCCTGCAATGCGATAACCTCTTTTTTTACTTCTTCCTGAGTGAGCTTTTTACGGCAGATATGCTTGTTTTTTATATGATACGGACAGTAAACGCAGCTGTTTACGCAGTAATTTGAGAGATAAAGCGGTGCAAACATAACTATTCTGTCACCGTAAAAATCCTTTTTTATCTGCTCAGCAAGGTCATAAATCTGTGCAAGCCTTTCCTTGTCCTCGCACGCAAGCAGAACGCTCGCCTCCCTGTGCTCAAGGCCCTTTCTCAGCCTTGCCTTTGCAATAATACTGTCAATAAGCTCAAGGTTATCCTTGTTTTCATCAGCATATCTGAGGGTTGCAAGGATTTCCTCATCGCTGATAAATTCCTCTGCTTTCAGAGATTTTTTGTCATACATTTTATTATCCCTTTCCGTTCATATCCTGCACCGAGGACGGAATATAGTTTCCGACATCGGTCACAATCTCAAATCCGATAGACTTCATTCGTTTTTTCATACAGTCAATGCACTCCGCCGCCTCGTCATCCGTACAGATTTTATTATCATAGAGTGAATAATCTTTCCTGTGCTCAAGCGGAGAGAGGTTTGGCATAACAACATTTGCTCCGTGCAAAATTCCCTTTTCCCTGCCGTTGCCGGCAGCAGTGCCGAGGGCTGTGGTTGCCGGCAGCAAAATGCTCGGCAAAAGCAGACGGACTGTGGAAATGAGCACAAGGCAAAGACGGACGCTACCTTTTTTGTAATTCTTAAAGGTCGTGTCCTTATGCGGTATATAAGGCCCTAAGCCGCACATCTGCGGATTTAACTTTTTTAAAAACAGCAAATCGTCCGCAAGGTTTTCATAGGTCTGAAACGGCGAGCCGACCATAAAGCCCGCTCCCGTCTGATAGCCGATTTCTTTGAGCTGATACAGGCAGTTTATGCGATTTTTAAGCGACATATTTTTTGGATGCAGTTTTTTATAATGCTCGAAGTCGGCAGTTTCGTGGCGGAGCAAGTATCTGTCTGCCCCTGCGTCAAACAGCCTTTTATAGCTTTCAAAGCTACGCTCTCCGAGCGAAAGCGTTACGGCGCAGTCGCTGTGCGCCTGTTTGATTTTTTTAATAACAGAGCACATCACCTCGTCTGTAAAAAAGCTGTCCTCGCCGCCCTGCAAAACAAAGGTGCGAAAGCCGAGGTCATAGCCCGTATTGCAGCACTGCAAAATCTGTTCTTCGGTAAGGCGGTAGCGAACCGCATTTGAATTTGACCTGCGTATTCCGCAGTAAAAGCAATCGTTTTTGCAGATACTTGAAATCTCAATCAAGCCTCTGATATAAACCTTATTTGAGTAATACCTCTGCGCTGTTTTATGCGCCCTCTGCCGCAGATACTCAAGCTCGCTGTCAGTAATTGTGCTTATCAGGCTTACAAGCTCGGCTCTTTCTGCGATGTGCTCGTTGTATAGCTTGTCTATAATTTCAATATTCTTCATAATTTTTCCTGTGCCGTCAGCAAATCGGCAAAGCTGTGCTTGGGGTAAAAATCGGCAGGGAGAAAATCCCTGCCGACTTAATTCAGGGGAATCCCCCCCGATAATCGTTCTTAAGCAGTCAGTGGACTGCACTTATCCGAGCAGACAGTATCATGTAAATATGTACTCTTTTGCCCTAATCAAACTTAGCCGAAATTATTCTGCCTTTGTGCCGCACTCAGAACAGAACTTCTGGTTTGGTGCAAGTTCACTTCCGCAGTTTGTGCAGAAGCGTTTTTTTGGTGCTTCCGGCTTTTTTGCTCCACATTCAGAGCAGAATTTGCCTGTGTTCACTGTGCCGCAGGCACAGGTCCAACCGTCTGCCGCCTGTGCAGGCGCTGCCTGCTGAGGCTGTTGCTGCTGAGGCTGCTGTGGCTGAGGCTGCTGCATTGGCTGCTGTTGTTGCTGCATTGGCTGCTGCTGATACATCTGCTGCGGCTGCTGGTTGTTGTAGTGCGGGTTTTGCTGATAGCCGCCCATAATTCCGCCTGCTGCATTCATACCAACGCCCATGCCCATAAAGCCTGCCATTGCGCCGTTTGCGTTAGAGCCGGCAGCTTTCATACCCTCTGAGATATTTGCTGCTGCATAACCCTGCTGTACTGCTGCGTCGGACATCATTGCGCCCTTGTTTCTCATATTGATGAGTTCCTGGCTGTCCTCGCTGTAAGAAATATCAATAGCAACTGTCTGAACCTGGAAACCACGATTTGTTTCCCAATCCTCATCGAGAGTTTCAGCCATATATTTGCCGAATTCACGGGACTTACTCTTGATAAAGCTTACTCTGAAGCCGTCAGCCGAGTACTGGTTAATTGCCGAGCCTAATGCAGCCTCAAACTCTAAGCTGTACTGAGCCTGCTTTGTCTTGTAGTCAAAGGGTTGACAAGTGGTAACAAGTCCCTTATCGATAACCTCCTGATAGAATTTAAGAGGGTCTGTAATTTTGATTGAATATGTACCGTGCGCACGGATGAAAAGCTCTGAATTGTAAAAGCTGTCAAAATAGTTTACAGGACTTTTTGTACCGAAAAGAATACCCGGTATCTCAGCAAGATTAATATAAATTACATACTGAGTCTGAGAGGGGATTCCGCCGTACTTAATACGGGAGAAGGTTTCCTTAAGAGAATCGCCGAGTTGACCGCAGAAAAGCGACGGCATTGAGCTGTTGCTTACCTGATAATAACCCGGCTCTGCAGTAAAGTCAACTACCTTACCGCCGTCAATAAGCAGCATACACTGCTTTTCGTGAACCTGAATCATTGAACCGTTTGAAACGGTATTGGGTGTGCCCTTTGTGTTCTGAGATTTTCCGTGTGTAACCTTCTGACCCGGAACCATTACAACTGTTCCGCCCATTGGCTCAGGCTGAATTACTTCCAGCCAAGTATCCGCTAATCCGCCTTTAACCGCGTCAACGGCTGCTCTAATAATACCCATATTTTTTGCTCCTTTTTATAAATTTATTTTTCATTCTGAGTTTAAAACCACTTGAATTTTGCCTGTTTTAAACCGATTAATATGGTCGTGTAACGTTGGTCTGTTCCCTTACGGAAGTAAACTTCCACGCTCTGATATTGATTTCGGTAATGCCTGTTCCACAGTATTCGCAGAACTTTAAACCGAGATTTTTAATTGGTGCGCCGCAGTTAGGGCAGTTTAGTCCAAGTCCTTCCCTGCCGTCTGCAACCATATCTGCATCCTGAACATAAACAAGCTCAGTTTCATAAACACTCTGGGTTTTCATATCTTTAGTTCCGTAAATCACCTTACCCTCGCTGTCTGTGGTGTAGCTGTAACAGCCGACAGCAGAAACAAATAAAATTCTTGCCGTTTTGCCGTCCTTTGTATAGCGAGAAATTTCGGTGCGGTGAATAACAATATCATCAAAATTCTGAGAAAGCTGACGGGCAGATAGGTCGGTAATTATACTGCTTACGCTGTCTTTGAGCGCCTTGGAGCATTCGCCGTAAAGCAATCCCACGTTTTTCTCCTCAACAGCATTCATATAGCTGCGAATAGTGCTTTCCACCTTTTTTATGTAATCCTGATAGTCAAATTCGGGAAAATCCCTTTTGATTCTCTCCAGACAAAGTGTTGTCATGGCCTGAAGTGAACGGGGAGTTTCGCTCATATCCTTTTTTTGCTTATTAACTCCCTCTATAATAGAATCTGTGCCGAAAGCATTTCTCGAAAACTCTCTTATACCCTTTTTCACCTTATAAACCGCCGCTATAACCGCTATGGCTGCCACGGTTATAAGAACAAGTGTGATTATCAGTCCTATAGGTACTTCACCCATACACTTACTCCTTTGACTTTACTTCAATGCCGAGAACATCAAGGCTCTCGTCATCAACAACCGACGGGCAGGCTGACATAAGCTCGCTTGCGTTCTGCACCTTTGGAAATGCGGTAACATCACGCAGGCTGTCAGTACCGCACATAAGCATTGTTACTCGGTCAAGTCCTATGCCCATACCACCGTGCGGCGGTGCGCCGTACTTATAAGCCTCTACAAGGAAGCCGAATTTTGCCTCGATTTCCTCATCGGTAAGCTTTAGCGCCTTAAACATTCTCTGCTGCAGCTCGTAGTCGGTAATACGCATTGAGCCGCTCGACAGCTCTGTGCCGTTGAGGGTGAGGTCATACGCCTTTGCAATAACCTTGGACGGGTCTGTGTCGAGATACTGAATACACTCCTCCTTAGGCATAGTAAACGGATGGTGCATAGCAACCCACTCGCCGCTCTCCTCGTCAAATTCAAAGAACGGGAAGTCTACTATCCAAAGGAACTTAAATTCGTCCGGAATAATATCGAGAACCTTTGCAACCTTTAGTCTTAATGCGCCGAGCGTTGAGAGAACGGTGCTGTTTTTATCGGCAACAATAAAGATAACGTCGCCCTTTTCTGCGCCGAGTCTTTCGTAAATTGCAGAAAGCTCCTCTTCGGTCATAAACTTTTTAAACGAAGCATTCGGCTCGTCAACCCATCTTACATAGGCAAGTCCCTTTGCTCCGATTCCCTTTACATACTCGGTGAGCTTGTCGATTTCCTTTCTGGTATAAACAGAAGCGGCGTTCTTGGCAACGATTGCCCTTACCGAGCCGCCGTTATTAATTGCGTCGGTAAACACTCCGAATCCGCAGTCCTTTACAAGGTCGGAAATATTCTGTATCTTCATATCAAAACGAATATCAGGCTTATCTGAGCCGTAGCTCTCCATAGCCTCGGTATATGTCATCTTCTCAAAAGGAGTTACAAGATCTTTGCCGAGCACCTCTTTGAAAAGGCGCTTGAAAAGTCCCTCGTTGATTTCCATAATTTCGTCCATATCTACAAACGAAAGCTCCATATCAATCTGAGTAAACTCAGGCTGACGGTCTGCCCTGAGGTCTTCATCTCTGAAGCAGCGGGCAAGCTGTATGTAGCGGTCAAAGCCCGACACCATCAAAAGCTGCTTGTAAATCTGTGGCGACTGCGGCAGAGCGTAGAATTTACCTTTGTGGATTCTTGACGGAACGAGGTAATCCCTTGCTCCCTCAGGAGTTGACTTTATCATCATAGGGGTTTCAATCTCGATAAAGCCGTTCTCATAAAAATAATCTCTTGCAACCTTTGCAATTTTGCTTCTCATTATAATATTATTCTGAATAGGACGGCGGCGCAGGTCAAGATAGCGGTACTTTAGCCTTAATTCCTCGTTTGTGTTTGTTTCGTCAACGATTTCAAATGGAGGAGTCTGAGCCTTTGAAAGCACCCTGAGATCCGTTACCAATACCTCAATGTCGCCTGTCGGAATATCGCTGTTCTTTGAGCTTCTCTCACATACTATGCCCTTGGCAGCCAAAACATACTCGCTGCGGCAGGCAAAAGCCTTGTTAAAAATCTCCTTGTCTGTTTTGTCGTTAAACGCAAGCTGAACAATGCCCGTGCGGTCACGCAAATCTATAAAAATAAGCTGACCCAGGTCACGGCAGCGCTGTACCCAGCCGCAAACCGTTACTTCTCTGCCCACATCGGTAATTCTCAAATCCGAGCAATAGTCGGTGCGTTTAAGTCCTGTCATAAATTCTGCCATTTTGTGTATCTCCTTAAATTATGTATATCAAAACAAAGTAAAAGCTCAGATTACAGCTTAAAGCTGTCAACAGCGGCGAGCTGAAGCACCATAAATTTATCGGTAAAGCTGTCGTCAAGCGCAAGCTCTGTCTGCTCACCGCTCGCCATATTTTTAACAACAGCCACGCCCTTTTCAATTTCGTTATCACCAAGCACCATAGAGAATTTTGCTCCGATTTTGTCGGCATACTTCATCTGCGCCCTGAGTCCTCTGCCCACAACGTCTGTTTCGGCTATAAGACCACAGCTGCGCACATTTTTGATGATTTCAAAGGATTTGAGCGCCGCCTTTTCTCCCATTACGGCAACATAAAGGTCGCAGCCTGACGGCTGAGGGATTTCTATTCCCTGCTTGTCCATAAGCATTAAAAGTCTTTCAATGCCCATAGCAAATCCGAGCGACGGCAGATGCTTTCCGCCGAGTTCCTCAATAAGTCCGTCATATCTTCCGCCGCCGCACACCGTGCCCTGTGCGCCGATGTAGTCGGTAACAAACTCAAATACAGTCTTTGTGTAGTAGTCGAGTCCACGCACGATGGTTGGGTTTACCGTGTATTCCACTCCTGCTGCGTCAAGATACTTCTGAACGCCGGAAAAATGCTCCTTACATTCATCGCAGAGGTAATCCGTGATTTTAGGCGCATCCTTTGCAATAGCTGAACAAATCGGGCTTTTGCAGTCGAGGATTCTCATAGGATTTTTCTCAAGTCTTGAATTACAGGTTTCGCAAAGCTCGTCCTTGTGTGCTCCAAAATATTCCTTAAGCGCCTTGTGATACTCGGCACGGCAGGTAGGACAGCCGATAGAATTAATCTCAAGTCTGAGCTGCTTTATTCCTATGCGGTCAAAAATTGACTGCGCCGCACAGATGAGCTCTGCGTCGGCAACAGGTGACTGAGTGCCGTAAACCTCAAGTCCGAACTGGTGAAACTCTCTGAGTCTGCCCGCCTGCGGCTTTTCGTAACGGTAGCACGATACAAAGTAGCTCGCCTTAATAGGCAGACTGTCGTTTACAAGGCCATGCTCAAGCACTGCTCTTGCCGCACCTGCTGTACCCTCAGGTCTGAGCGTAACGCTCTCGCCGCCCTTTGTGTCAAAGGTGTACATTTCCTTTTGAACAACATCGGTTGTCTGTCCCACACCTCTTGCAAAAAGCTCGGTATGCTCAAACACAGGTGTGCGGATTTCCTTAAAGCCGTAAGACGCAGATTCTCTGCGCATAATATCTTCCACAAACTGCCAGCGGTAGCTGTCCTTTGGCAGAACATCTTCTGTACCCTTAATTTTCTTGGTGATTACTCCCATTATTTCCTCCGAATTATAAAACCTTTTGTATTAACCAAAAATATCCTTATAAACACAATTATCGGGCAGCACAAAACCGCCCGACAATATTAACAATTTTTACTTTAAAATATTTCTCCAGTCAAGATCCCCTCGCTCAAGTCCGTGAATGAGCACCTCTGCGGTGGCAATGTTTGTTGCAACCGGAATATTGTGCATATCACAAAGTCTGAGCATATTCATATCGTTTGGTTCGTTTGGCTTTGGATTGAGCGGATCTCTGAAAAACAGAAGCATATCAATTTCATTGCAGGCAATTCTTGCCGCAATCTGCTGGCTGCCGCCCTGTGAACCGGCCAAAAACTTCTGAATTGTAAGTCCTGTTGCCTCTGAAACAATTTTTCCCGTAGTACCTGTTGCACAAAGGTTGTTTCTGCTTAAAACGCCGCAATAAGCAATGCAGAACTGAACCATAAGTTCCTTTTTTTCATCGTGTGCAATAAGAGCAATATTCATACACAAATTCCTCCCTATATTTAAAAAGACTTATCCCCTAAACGCAAGGGGAATTCTTTCCCCCTCGAGCCTGAGTGCCAGACAGTCAAAAACTGCTGCGGCTGCACTCCAGTTAAGCCCTGCAACTCCACGCTGCATAATAACTGATATTCTTATATCAAACGGTACAAGTGCAATAAGCTGAGTTTGCACCGCATCAATCACTTCGTCAAGGTCGGCATAAAAGCCAAGCTCTGAAAAAGTCCGTCTGTCAAATCGGTTGATAACAAGCCTTTGTTTTTTCACTCCCAAAGAGTCAAGCTTATTTTTTACCTTTAAACCGCCCCTCACACTTGTAGGCTCTGCATTTGCTACTATAAGCGCCCTGTCGGCAGGCGCTGCGGCAGTTACAAAGCCTGAGCCGATGCCTGCGGGAGAATCGATTATTACAAAGTCATAATCCTCCTTGACGTTATCAACAAGCTGGCGAAAAACTCCGGGACTCAGCTCGTTATCGGTGTCAAACGGTGCAGCCATAAGATAAAGGTTTTCGTTGTTTTTGCTTTTATAAATCGCATCTGAAAACGAACAGTTGCCGCTGACGGCGTCAGACGCATCAAAAACAATATCGTTTTCCATATCGAGCATAATATCAAGACCACGCATACCGCAGTCGCAGTCGATAAGCAAAACCTTCTTGCCTTGCCTTACAAAAGCAACCGAAAGGCAAATGCACACCGTTGATTTGCCGGTGCCTCCTTTTCCTGAAGCTACAACTATAACATTATCCATAATACATACTACCTCTGAATTATTCTATCATATTTTTGTCAAAAGGGCAACAAAAGACCGATATTTTATCAAACAAATTTAGCGATAAATTTTTGTACTAAATAACTAAATTTACTCTTTATATTTTTTTATTTTTACATTTTTACCATAATCTAATAGGTAAAATGCACCAAATAAAGGTTTTATTTTTTTCACAAAATCCCTGATTAATATTTTTATACTCAGTTTTATTATTAATACAGCTCTTTTCAGCTCAAAGCCGGCTGTTTTTTAATTATATCACCTTTTGACCTCAAAACAAGTATTTTTTGCTCGAGCAGACAGTATAATTTAATTCAAAGCTTTATTTTCTCGAATATCAGTTTTATAAAACCTCAACTGCCTTTTCATTATTATTCTTAAAAACAGAAGTTAAGCTGAGAAAAATCTCCTATGACAGTTTCGATTGCAATTCTGCCACAGGAGATATTTTTACATTAGTATTATCTGATTACTTTACTTTAGGAAAGAGAGATTAAAAAATTTATCCCAATATAAAAGCCGAAAATCAAAGCGATGCGCCGAAATCGCTTACTACAATCTGACCGGTAAGAGCCTTTGAGCTGTCAGATGCGAAAAATTCAATTATGTTTGCAACATCTTCAGCCATACATGGCTTGAGCTTAAGGTCATTGTGCTTATTCATTGCACCCATCATTCTCATATCGAGATTTTCGGGCTTCATTCCCATTGTCATAGGAGTAACTATAGTTCCGGGACAAATCGCATTACAGCGGATATATTTATCTGCAAGCAGCAAAGCTGTATGCTTTGTTATTCCGATAATTGCAGCCTTTGACGAAACATAAGCCGCACCGCCGCCTCCGTTTACTCCGGCAACAGAAGCAACATTGACGATAGATGCGCCCTCTGTCATATATTCAAGAGCCGCACGGATACACTGCATTGTGCCTATCTGATTAATAGATATGATTTTTTTAATTTCTTCATCATCAAACTTATCAACAGGTGCAAGTCCTGTGTCGAGAACTCCTGCGTTATTAACAAGTATATCAACACTGCCAAATTCGTCAACCGCAGTTTTCATAAGCTTTTTGCAGTCGTCATCCTTGGAAATATCAGTAGAAACCGTAATAACATTTCCGCCCTCGGCTTTGATTTTTTCGGCCACCTCGTCAAGAGCTGCCTGACGGCGGGCGCTGATAACTACATTTGCCCCGCTTTTTGCAAACAACATTGCTGTAGCAGCGCCGACTCCTGAGTTTCCGCCTGTAATTACGGCTGTTTTTTCTTTTAAACTATTCATACAAAAGTCCTCCACATAGTAAAATAAATTTATATATTTATTATACCATTTATTTCCTGTAATATCAAGTCCAAATATATTCACAAAATAAGCCTATTCTTTTTGTATGCTGTCAACAAAGCATTTCCGCTATAAAACAATACAGCCGACACCCGATTGCAATTAGCTTGCCTGAGTGTCAGTTGTAGATTTTTATTTTGGTTACTTTGATTTTTGAGTGCCTGTTTATCTGCCTGCAAGCGAAAGTGCCTTACATCATATAAATTATAAAAACTGCTTAATTATTTCTTTTGCCCACGATAAATATGATGGAACAATCGTATCAAGCGCTTGCTTTACAGAAGCAACATCCTGCTTGGAAAGTTCTCCAATTTTTTGAAATACGCTGCCCGTGGCTTCAGTATCACCTAAAGCAATCATCGCTCTGGCATTGTCACCTATCGCAAAATATTTTCCGACAGCTAACGCTCCGACAGAAAAATCTCCGACTGCGATTGCGCCGAGAGATATAATTCCTAAGCTGATTGCTCCGACAGCAAATATTCCGGCAGAAAAACATCCTGCGGACAGAATACCCAATGCAATCATGCCGAAAGGCAGCAATCCAAGTGAAAGCATACCAACGGATAATAGTCCTATGGACAACATACCCAGCGATACAATTCCCTTTGCTTTAAGCCCGATTGCAATCACTCCACGGGCATTTAATCCAACTGCGACAAAGCCTCTTGCATTTTTTGCAATATGCCACAACGGCATATTGCATAATGTTTTTTCGCTTTTTCTTTCACGCAGACACACCCTAAAAAAAGTGTTTTTCTCATCGGTTTGTTTACTGCACTCTGTTTCTTCTGCATCTTTAAGCAGATAATCCAGCGAACAATTAAACAGTTCACTCATCCGTATCAGTTTGTCGGTTTCGGGATATGTAAGGTTGCCTTCCCACTTGCTGATTGACTGTCGGGAAACTCCGAGAATTTCTGCGAGCTGCTCCTGTGTGTAGTTGTTCTCTTTTCGTTTTTTAGATAGTTTGTCACCAAATGTCATAGTGAGTCCTCCATTCAAAATAATTTGATCGACCGTGTTAATGATACCTGTTTGGTGACTGAAAAGCAACCAACATTGAGGTTCTAAATGTAAACTACAGGTTGCATTGCCCGTTTTTAGAGGTTTTTTCGTATGAATACATTGTTTTTTCAAAGGGAAGCCGAAACAATCGCCGTTCCTTTACGGCTTTATTCTATCATATTTATTTTTGCTTTGCAAGAATTAAAACAGCAAAAGGAAAACAAGCTTTTTCTGTTTCCCTTTTGCATTTATTAATTGACATTATCTATTTATTGTGATAATATAATAGTGTAAAGGAACGGTTTTGGCTGTTCCGCATAGATTGATTAAATTTTTAGTGTTTAACCGCTCTGTAGTGCGAATACAGGGCGGTTATTTCTTTATATTCTTAATTACTTCTATAAAAGCAATTAATACGATTGCATATGTAAGCAAATACATTATGTCAGTCATTTTGAATATCGCCCCCTTTCACAAGGGAGTCAGAACAACCGCCGCCGTTCCTTTACGGCTTTATTCTATCATATCTATTTTTGCTTTGCAAGAATTAAAATAATAAAAGGGAAACAAGCTTTTTCTATTTACTTTTTGATATAAGGTGTATTTATTTTCAAGTTATTGTATTTTCAAAATCAGTATGCTATAATTTTGTCGGATAAGGTAAGCCTGAACGGTAGGCGGTTAAGTCTTGCCCCTGAAACGGGGGGTGTTGCCAATGGAGTACATAACGGTAAACGATTTGTTCACTTTCAGTTTGCTGATTGTTTCAATCATAACCCTTATAATTACCATTGTAAACAAAAAGAAATAAACCGCCACACGCCAATGTAATCGGTTTATTTCTTAAACTCAATTATAGGGGCTAACCGTCTATCGGTTTGCCTTATCTACTTATATTATAGCATTAAATCAAAAACTGTCAAGCATAAATGAACAGTCTTGATTATACAACTTTATTTTGAGGTGCATTATGGATTTTATTAATAAAAATACCCCTTCAGCAGAAGAATACATTGACGATATAACATATATAAAAGAGATGGTACATTTCTCAGGTGAAGTCTGGCAGCAATATGATGTTCTTTTAGCTGCAAGAGGCTACGGCTGGGATATGATGATTAATTGGGCTGACTATGTGGCTGAAGCAGACCTGAATAATATATCACAGGTAAAAGCCGGCTCTATGGGAGCGCAGCAAGCAGACATTACGGAGTCATACAACAAAAATGATTGTAAATGTTATGAAACTCCGGAATTAAAAACTGAAATGGGTATTCTTTCAGTTGCAGGAATCAGCCAAACCCTAAAAGTTCCAATGAAGATTGTATGGTTTAACCAAACAAGAATTTTGCGTTTCTTTACATTAATTGATGACGAATTATTAATAAAAAAATATGTTGAAACTGTTATTCGCCGTACATTCGGAACAAAAGACGCAATGAAATTAGGCAAACCTATTCCAAACTGATATTTATTAAACCCTCCTGATGTTTTTATACTGACCCGACCCCCCAAAAATCTAATTTTGGGGGGTCGGTGTATTTTTATGGCAAAATCTGAGTTATGTATATTTTAATTAACGCAATTTTTTATAAATATAGTTGCCGTTTTTCCAGTTTCGCAGGTTACTTAGTCTTGCACCATTATCGCCATGCTCAGGGTCATTAATTAAATCGGTAATCTTCCGGCAAGGTAATTCGGGACATTCTCCGCAATGTTCAAGGCCTTTTTCTATACAGCATTTAGCTTTATCACATTCGCCCCAGAACATCTTGCCTGCGTTTGCTTTACAGCCCTTGCAGTTTACCTTATCTTTCCATTCGCAGGTGCCGCAGTATGTACCGCAATATGCTATCATTTCTTTGTCCATTACCAAAACTCCTCTGATTATTTCTTCTTTTTAACTTTTCTTTCGGGCAGTTCGAGGAACATTTCAGCCACCATAGCCTGCAGCATATCCTTGTTGTCAAGGATTGTGACGGGGAGCATAGGCTTTGCGCCCTTATACGGCGGCTCGGGTATGCTGTCAGGCATAAATTTTTGACTTGCGTCAGTGATTTTCACCATAAACCCCGAACCGTATATTCCGCCGAATATTCTCTCCTTATAGTAGAAAATATATCCACCCATCATCGGAATTTTGCGTACTTCTTCAAGTCCCGATAACTGCTCTGTTACATATTCCGCCAGCTCTTTAGCCATCATATTAACCCCACCCTTCATAATTTTATTATAATCAAAACAGAGTTTATGTATTGTAAAAATGCGACAAGTTTTTTAATGCACTGTTAATTGACATTCCGTGATACTTTTTAAATTCCCTGATAAGGTGTGACTGGTCATAATAACCGAATTTTTCAACCGCATCCAAAGCACTGAAATCCTTCTTCAGGCAATCCTGCCACAACAGCTGATAACGGATAAGATTAATCATTTGCTTTGGTGAAACACCCGTGTTTTGAAGAAATTTGCGTTCAAGCTGTCTTTTGCTAATAGCGGAATAATCAGCCAATTCTGAAACTCCGGATTTGCCGTTGTGGTTTATTATAAAATAAAGAGAGTTCATAATATCAGAATTTTTACGCTTTGGATTAAGTCTGCGCAAAAGAAAATCTTCCGCTATTGCTTTCCGCTTATATATTGTGTCTGCGTAAAATATCTTTTCATTCAATTCTTTGGAAAAGCCGGCGAAATACGCATCTGCATCTGAAAAAGCATTGAGTACGCCGTTCATACCCTCATCAGCAAACAGCACCACGCTCCACGCATAAAAGCGTATGCCAAAGCAAAAGCTGTCGCTTTCGTCTGCAAAATAGGAAAAATCATTAATGCCGCAAAAATGACTGCCTGTCGAGTTAATGTCCCGATTCCCCGTAACAATTATATCCATACATATATCCGGGATTACCAATGTTTTCTTATTTTTTTGAACTGAAAAATCGGATTTGTTCTGTCTGCTACCCCAAAAACAATTTATGTATGGCTTTAACGCTTCACACGGTTCTATTTCAATGTAGTTGCCCGACCGAGCCGGATTGGAAGTGACAGGGGTAAAAATGTTATCAAGTCTGAAAGGCATATATCTCACCTGAACGAATAGAAACTGCGAAATGTTTTACTATCTAAATTTTTATCTAACGCAGGTCTTTCAATCATATTCTACCCCTTCTGAACAATTTAAAAAATATAAAAAAATAGAACGGTTTAAGAAAACCGTTCTATCAGACTGTCGAAAAAACTCGAAATCCAGTTAACCTGTATTTCGAGTTTTTGGTT
>OGOU01002095.1_pt1 | contig 14526 bp, 8 predicted proteins | sample 1552721 | NCBI WGS metagenome assembly OGOU01 (sample SAMEA2580176, study PRJEB22360) | human gut metagenome | biome: human gut; feature: human-associated habitat; material: faeces | place: Denmark | collected 2008/2010 | reverse complement strand
AACGTATCATCCCGTCAGAGACATGGCCCAGCCCACGGCAATAGTAGTTGTCCCTACGGGATGCCGGCATGAACCTGTCGATGACCGGTTCCAGGTGCTTGTAGCTCAGGGCCAGGTTACGCCAGGTTTCCATGTTGAAACCGGCGGCATCGATATGTACGTGAAGCCCGCAGCTCCCGTTCACCTTCACGTCACACAGGTCGAGCATCCAGCAGACCTTCTCCAGTTCCCGCAGGCCGGCTTCACCGACCAGGATCGGACTGACCAGCTCGAAGGTGTCGTTACCGCTTATACTGCTGTCCGTCACGAGCTTCCAATACGGACAGGTGCTATGGTTATAGCCTTCCACCATAACCTCGATCCCCGCCTCCCTGAGCTCGCGCGCGAGCCGTTCACGGGAGCAGTTGTAGGCCTCGATCTCGATACCGAACTTGCGGTTGAAAGTATAGTCCAACATCGTTGTCACCGGATGGATACTCAGACCGTCCTCACGTTCCCTCATCCGGCGCAGGGCGTTCACTACAAAACCGTAATTACCATTGGTCACCATTCTGGCGATTTCCGCGCGGGGACCCCCCAGAAGGTACAGCTGACGGATCTTGCTTGTCTTCGTTGTCTCTTGTGCTAAAATACTTCTAACTTGCTCGTTCATAACTTGTTACCTCCTTTATGATTCTACTACTAAGGTAATGCTTCTATAGGAGAATTCGTAATTATAAGAGCTTTATTATCATGCCATTAGCTTACTTTATCTTAGGCTAAAAGTCCTTATTTAAGGTGTCTGTATCCTAACATCCGCTACCGGTCGATATCGGATTCCTCCAGATTGATGGCATATCTTCTCCACCGATTCAGGAAGGTCTGTTCTTTTCCTTTTCTGAGTTCGTATCTTAAAATCTTAAATTATTAAATTACACAACCGGTATTGTCTCGGAATACAAAATAAGGGAAGAAGAGGACCGGACGGAATGAAACCACCTGTCACTTATAGTCATCCAAAGCCGGTTATCGCTATGATACACATGCCGTTCCGTTCGGACGGTTCTTCCTATGCGGAAGTGACGTCAGGGGCCCGCCGCCTGTAGCGGCGTGGAAGAACGGGCGGAATTCAGTATCCTTGTCCACCGATCCTTTTAAATCCTTATGGGCAGGTGTGGGAGCACGTATCCACCCTGATACGGATTTTAAAATTATCCGTCTGTGGTAGTGTAAAAGTACGACAATCCGTTGATAGGGAATATGAAAGGGAAGAATATAAGACGTATACGGCTACATGCCCGTTTCTCCATTTGCAGATGTGTAGAAGTAGCAATCCGTTAATGGAGACAAGGGAAGAAACCATGAAGCAGGCAGGACCGGTACACTGGCAGGAATAGTCATGGATAGTCCGTTTTTGTCATATGGTACGGAGGAAGACGTCCGCGGTTCGAACCGTTATCTGCCGGTACTTACAGCTTCCTGCCACGTCTTTTTATCTGGCGATGCCTGCTAGATAGGCCCGGGGCTGCTGTTATCCGGGAAATTTTCCATAATGCCATCGGATGGTCGGTGATCCGCCGGATGATCTCCGGATCGGAGAACAGGAGTTCCGGCTTATAGATCCCCTTGCTGAAACTTTCCATATATTCCCGTTCCCGCGGCGAGAGGGTGAGTATGGACGTCAGATATTGCATGGTACTCCTCTTGGCAATATCTATAGGGAAGAATTTCTTTCCTGAAGGGAGCAGGGGCATCAGCTGGCTTCTGATTCTGGAAGGCTCGATGTCCATGATGCCGGACAGGTCTATCTCTTTTCTGGCGGTTCCTTCCACCCCGATGGTCTGATAGAAGACAATTCCTTTTTTAAGCATCTCCCTTTCCCGGAGAGTCGAAAGCATATTCGATTGTGAGAGTGAGTAGACATCGAACAGGTCCCGGACGGCCCTCCTTTCTATCAGCGCGTTTATTTTTGTGGTGAACAGCTCGCAGGGATGCAGGGTCGGGAATCTGATACCGGCGTCAGGAACTATATCCAGATTGATTTCCTTGCTTACCACCGGCAGGAAGTGATTCCTGATACCGTAATTCAGTTCCATCTTTATGTGGTCATTATTACCGGCGATACTCCGGTAATTGAATGTCCACTGGTCCAGAGTATGAAGTTCCTTTCCCAGCTTGCCGACAGTATAGCCCCGGGATTGCAGAAGGTCGAACAGGGCCGATTTTATTTCCTTGCGCAATGGCAGGAGCTCCGGCATCCGTCCGAACCTGGTGAAATCCAGGTCTATATCAACAGAAAGCCTGGGAAGGTTGAAACAGACAAGATTGATGGCAGTCCCGCCTTTCAGGGCAAAACAGTCCCTGAACAAGGGGATTCCAGACATATCCTTGAGTATTTGGTAAAGCCGTATCACCTTTTCCAGAGTATCACGTTGAAAACCGTATTTCCGGGCTGTCTCGATGATATATGACCGCGTAATATCCGATGTATCCATGGCACTAATAGTTTTCGGTTAAGGATAGGATATACTGCGGGACATACAGTCTCCACCGGGGAATATATATCCTTGACTCCCGCTTGTCGGTAAGGTAACGTACACTCCTGCCTGTCTTTTCACCGCATGTCTGGAAAAATTCCCCGCCCAGTCCCATCCGCTCCTTGAAGAGCGAGAGGATGAACCCGGTTTTCTGATATATGACCGACTTGCCGTATAACGGCAGGTAACGCAGAAGCCTGTCCTCATCCACGGTGCCTATCAGTTCAAGGTTGTAGACCAGCTCCTCCAGGCCGCCGGCAAGATCCGGCCGGTCGATGCAGTCGAGTATGGTACGTTCCACGTCGGTGACGCGGACACTCACGTGTTCCGCCGGCCGCACGATCCCTTCCCGGTGCCTGTCCGGGGCATACATATATTCGACGAACTCGAACTCAAAAGGGCGGAAACGTTTGGCCGAGGACAGGTATATCCTGTTCCAGACCTGGTTCTGCAATCCGTAGAATTCCATGGCCGAATGGTAGGAGAGATAGGAGCCGGGAACGGAATTGCAGCCTATCTCGTATTTGTTCTCGTCGACAAAACCGTCCACAGGGTTTGTCGGCAGGTACACGTTCCTGCGTATCCGTACAATGGAATTACGCCTGCTGTACTTGTACAGCAGGGAGGAGACGGTCTTCCTGTTCCCGACGTCGCGGAACATCTCCTTCCCGGTTACGAAACGCCGGTTCTGAATCAATGCGGTATATTTTCCCATGATTTTATATTTTATTCAAAAGTAGTACTTTTGTACTATAATCGCAAATTATTTAAAAACATATTTACCGGTACCATATTAAATGCGCCGGCTTCAATCCCGTATCTCATTTCTTTTAGCAAGTCAAATTCAGGTGCAAATATATGGGGTGAAATCATGCGGGACAAGCGTAGTCTTCCCGCTGTCAGGAATAGTCATGGATAGTCGTTTTTTGTCATATGGGAAGGAAAAAGAAAGCCGAGGCGGGTCTGGATCCACTCCCCCCTTGGGGTATGTGAGAGGAACGTTGCGATGAAAGAAAAAAACTCCTCTTCACGCATGGATAAGGCAATGCCGGAAGTCCGGCAATAAAAAGACGTGGCTTCTCTACCCGGGTAAATGCCACGATTACGGACCTCTTCTTGTCCCTATACCATCAGGCCGGTTACCCTCAGGTTAAAAGCTTATCCGGAATATCCGAATCCAACCCGTGACAGACCCGGATGGGAAAGGCGATATACCACCGGATACGCGTATAGCCATATGACCGGACATGGAGATACGACGATAACGATACGCCCTTCTATCGGAATAAGGATATGGCGGGATGCACGGATACCATATATGATTATCGGAACAGCCGTATGGCAGGCCGTGGGTATATGAGAGCGTCCGTATACCTGATCTCGTTTTTTTATTATCGGTATTTCAAATATCTCAAAAGCCTCTTTGACAGGTTACCATCCGGGATGATCGCCTGAATTCGCATGTACCGGACTTTCTATTTACCTGATTCCGTAATCGTTCCTGCCGTCCGTTTTTTCTCCGCGGCTGTCGCTTTTTTCCTCGTGGCATCATGGTTACCGGATGGGAAGAGCCATCTCCACCACAACCATGAATTATAGTGTAGCATTTGTATATAGCCGTATGATACGCTATCCGGATAATGCTATCACAGAATTACGATATAGCCGGATATCAAAATAAGGATAGCCGGGAGCGAAGGGAGCACGAACCCTTCCGGATACAGATATCTCAAAAGCTCCATTTGCAGAAGTGTATAAATATCAATCCATTAATGGAGACTATAAAGAAAAAACACAAGTCACACACGACTACCTGTCATTCTCCATTTGCGGATGTGTAGAAGTAGCAATCCGTTAATGGAGACGATGAAAAAACAATCAGTCTTATACGGTTATCTGTCATTCTCCATTTGTAGATGTGTAGAAGTAGCAATCCATTAATGGACAATAGGGCATGTAAAGGGCAGATTTTCCGTATATTCACCTCCTTATCCCCGAATTATGGGCGTAAGTCACATGGTTATGGAGAGATATCCATCCTTTTATGGGGAGAGCTGCCGACAAATACCTGATGGAAATGCCTCGCAAACCACAGGGGAATAGCCATACAATGGATTGATACACAATAATTATTGGATAAACGTGGTCCGCTCCTGCGGACAGCAAGTTGTCTTTTCGTTTAACCGAAAACGAACGGTTTAACGGAGAATACACCGATAAACCGTTATTTATTTCAAGCTCCGGAGTCGGTATGTTTGTAATTGTAAAGACAGTAGCATAAAAGTCAGTAGCAAATTACTATCTTTAAAAAGCAGTCTAATCAATTAAACAAATAGCACTATGCAGAAACAGAATTTAGGAACTAAACTTTGAAGGACAAAATATCTATGCAGGTATTGATGTTCATTTAAAAAGCTGGACTGTAACTGTTTTAACGGAGTATATAACTCATAAAACTTTTACACAACCGCCAAGTGCGCAAATCTTATTCAATTATTTGCATGAAAATTTTCCGGGAGCTACTTATTATTCAGCTTATGAAGCTGGATTTTCCGGTTATTGGCCCCATTACTAATTGCTGTCTTTAGGGATAAATAATATTGTGGTTAATCCGGCAGATATACCTACTACACAAAAAGAATTATTTCAAAAAAGTGATTCAATCGACAGTCGGAAAATAGCACGAGCTCTACGTGCTAAAGAGTTAATTCCGGTTCATGTAATGAGCCGTCAGACTTTGGAAGACAGGGCATTGGTACGAACAAGAAGTCTATTGGTTCAGGATATTACCCGTCAAAGAACAGAGTGAAATCATTCCTCTATTTTCATGGAATCTCCATCCCGGCAGAATACTTAAAAAAGAATGGGCATTGGAGCAAAAAGTTTATAAAATGGCTGAAAGAAGGAACTGTTTTTCCCCACCCACCAGAAAAAGAAGCTTTGAACTCTTTGATTTTGAACGTGGAAAATCTATATGCAAATCTCAAAGAGATTAATAACAAGATTAAGCTGTTATGTGAATCCGACAGATATAGAAAAAATATAATTTTATATCAAAGTATTCCTGGCTTGGGCTGGTTAAGTTCAGCATTCATAATGACACACATTGAAGATATAAAGCGATTCAGAAATACTGATCATTTGTCTTCATACATTGGTCTAATTCCCAATAATCATTCCAGCGGTGAAAAAGAATGTATTGGACGGATTACTTTTAGAGGAGTAGCTGCGTTAAAAACTATTTCAGATTTTCATCAGTTTAACTTAGCCGATTGGGGAATCAATTTTTAGCGAATTATTTGAGAAGTAGGGGTAACGATTTAGCAACCGTGCGAATTTCTGTATTTTGCGTTGCTATGCTGTCAAATAACTCTTAATCTGCGTCAAAATAGGTCGCCCAAACGGAAAAACCAAAAGTACGAGCAATAAAAATGCAAAAAGAGTAATTGCTTCGTGAAAGACTTAACCGGTAGTTTCTTTTTCGTTTGTTAGATTATGAGATATTCCAGCCAAGCATTTCCTTATAAGGCAAAATTTACCTTGCCATGCTGGGGCGGTTTTGATGTTCATTGCACCCGTTCGGCATGGCAAGAGAGACTTTCACATGATATTTTGGTTATTACGTGTCGGATCCGTTCCCCATAGTTAATATAGTATTTCACGCGTTTGTCCGGTTTTCGGGATCGAAACTGTAGTTTCGTTTGCCCTCTCTTACCGTAAATTGCAGAAATATCGCCCTGAAACGATCGAACGTGTTTCGTGCCACCTTGTACCGCTCGCATATCATGGCGATACTTCTCCCGTCATTTAACAGGCCGGCTATTTCTTCCCCCGCGTTGATCAGGCGTTGGAGCTTGGTATAGCTTCCCTTCCTTCGCCCGAGTATGACGCCCTGCTCACGTCGTGCCGCCAGAGCCTCTTTGGTGCGAGCGGATATAAGGTTTCGCTCGATCTCGGCCACCAGTCCGAACGCAAAACACAACACCTTGCTGTTAATGGTATCATCAAAAGAATAACGATCTTTGGTACTATGCAGGTGCACTCCTTTCTCGAGCAGTTCCCCACGATCACCATGATATCTGTAAGCGTGCGGCTTAACCTGGAAAGTTCGGTCACGATCAACGTGTCTCCCGCCCGCAAGCGCTTTACTGTCTCCCCCAGTTTTCGGTCGTATCTTTTCTTCCTGCCGCTCACGACCTCCGTGACCCAGCAATCCACCACCATGTTTCTACTCCCGGCAAACCTCGCGATCTCGTGTCGTTGGTTGGTCAGTGTTTGCCTTCCTGTACTGACCCTTAAATAAGCTACTACCATAGTCGGAAAAATTAAAAAAGCACGAAATTGCCTTTTCCCGACAATTGAAAGGTATAATCACCCTATTTATTTGCACGATAAATCGTTCGTTTTGCGGGGCAAAAATACCACATTTATTCGAAGTAGCAAAGCATTTCACGCAAAATATTGAGTAATAGAGCGTCATGCTCTTTTAGTCGAATCATAACCAAGTATTAATCAAAACAATAATGGTTTAACTAAAAAACGAAGGATAAAAAGTGAATCGCTCCGGTTGTGTCTGTTCTGTCCTTTCGTTTTCAGGTGTTTGTAATAAAAGTATGAACAGGGATAACACGTGTCTGTTCAGGTTATCCCTGGGGATTGTAAAATTTTTAATTGCATGAGAAACAAATTACTTTTCTTGCCATTTTTCTTGCTATTGGTCCCCGGGCCGTCGATGGCCCGGGAGTCGATACCGCGTGACACGGTCGGCGTCAAGGTGTATTTCCGCCAGAATCACGCGAGTTTGGATTCCTTGTTCCGGGACAACGGCTCCCGCCTGGACTCGTTCTCCCGCCGTCTGTCCTCGTTTCGGGGTGATACCGCCCTCCAGATTCGATCGGTTCGCGTCGTTTCCGGGGCTTCCCCGGAGGGTTCCTCTGAAATCAACAGGAGCTTGTCGGAACGCCGTTCCGCGGCTATCCGGTCGTACCTGGAAAAGCGGGGTTCTCTGGAAGGTTACGCTTTCGATGTCGAATCCCGTGGCGTGAACTGGGAAGAGCTCGCCGCCCTGGTCGAATCCTCGGATATGCCTAACCGGGACGAAGTGTTGGAGATACTGTATCATACGCCCGAATTCGTGATCCGTGAGGGCGAGGTCGTGGATAGCCGCCAGCGTCAGCTGGGCATGCTGCACGGCGGACAGCCGTGGCATTACATGGAAGAGCGTTTCTTCCCGGAACTGCGCGCCTCGGGAGTGCACGTCGTCTTCGAGACCGGAGAGATGGAGGCGTCCAGCCCCGAACCTGTCGTCCCGTCGTGCGATACCGTTGTCGCCGAGCATCGGGACACGGTGGAGGTCGTTCGACGCGACACGGTGGTCGTACCCGGCCCCGTTGTTCCGTCTCGTAAACCTTTCTACATGGCACTGAAAACGAACCTGCTTTACGACGTGACCCTGGTGCCCAATATCGGTGCGGAGTTCTACCTGGGCCGCGGCTGGTCGCTGGGCGGCAACTGGATGTACGCGTGGTGGAACAGCAATAAGCGCCATAATTACTGGCGCCTCTACGGCGGGGAGCTGGAGATCCGCAAATACTTCGGCCGTCACGCGGCCGAAAAACCGCTTACGGGGCATCACCTCGGACTCTACGGGCAGTTGTTCACGTACGACTTCGAGCTCGGGGGTACGGGTTACATGGGCGGCAAGCCGGGCGGTTCCCTCTGGGAAAAATGCAATTACGCCGTGGGTGTGGAGTACGGTTACTCGTTGCCCGTGGGCCGTCGTCTGAACCTGGATTTCGTCATCGGCGTGGGCTACTGGGGCGGCGAATACCATACATACGACCCCGTCGACGATCATCATGTCCGGAAAGAGACCAGGCAGCGCCACTGGTTCGGCCCCACGAAAGCGGAAATCTCCCTCGTGTGGCTGATCGGCCGAGGTAACTACAACGAGAAGAAAGGAGGCAAGCGATGAAAAAGATATTGAATATGAATCATTTATTACATACTATCACAGTTTGTGCAGTCCTGTTGTTGATTTCTTGCGAACATAAAGATTTGTGCAATGATCTTTCCCATACTGCTAAAATACAGGTGGTTTTCGACTGGAAAAATGCTCTTGACGCTACTCCTGAAACCATGCGCCTTTACCTGTTTCCTGTCAGGGGAGGCAACCCCCAGGCATACGAGTTTACCGATTGCCGGGGAGGTTACATCAGCGTGCCTGCCGGTCGTTACAGGACCCTGTGCGTCAACTCCGACACGGAGTCCGTGCTTTACCGGGATATTGATTCGTTCGAGACTTTCGGAGCCTACGCTCCCGACGGGGTCCTGAACGTGAGGTCTTCTTCGGCTCCACGTGCGGAAGGAACCTCCGGGGAGCGTATCGCCAAATCTCCAGACCTTCTTTACACCGACCGTCTTGATGACGTAACAATTGAACTCTCCGGAGATAACCGGGCGATAACCCTCTATCCTAAACTCTCCGTATGCCGTTACAGGGTCACGATAACGAACGTGTCGAATCTTAAATACATCTCCCTTGACAATATCTCCGGAGCCCTTACCGGTATGTCCGGAGGAATGCTTGTCGGTCGCAATGAACTTGCATCCGATCCCGTGACCATACCTTTCGGGGTGGTTTCTGACAGTATCTCCACCCTGGCGGCCGATTTTCTGACTTTCGGGCAGAACGGATCAGGGGATTCCGTACACAAACTGGTTATCTACGTGATCATGTCCGACGGGAGCAAGAACTACTACACGTTCGACGTGACCCGTCAGGTTGATGACGCCGCCGATCCCCGGGATGTTCATATCATACTGGACAGTCTTTCCCTGCCCAAACCTATTGTCAATGGCGGTGGTTTCCAACCGGTCGTTGACGAATGGCAGAACGTTGAGGTGGAGATTCCCATGTGATTTGCGAATAGTGTGAATTTTATTTTTTATGATATAAATGAGGGGGGGGTAAGTTTGATTTATATTTATTTAATTTATATTTATTTTATTTATATTTATGAAAAAAGTTTTTTACTCGGGGCTATTGCTGTAGCAGCACTGGCCTCCTGCTCCAATGACGATGTCGTTGATGTGAACAAGGGTGAGGGCATCTCTTTCCGTGCCTCTCTGGATAAGGCGCTAACCCGTGCCAACGTGACAAACCTGCAAAATCTGCAAGCGTTCAATGTGACGGCCATCGGCAACGGTGCCACTTATTTCACAAATCTGGGTGTCACGTCTACCGATAACGGCGCAAACTGGACAACCGCTTCCACTTATTACTGGCCGGGTTACGAGCTTACCTTCTTTGCTTATGCTCCCCAGAGCTCTGCCGGAGCTGTGAGTATAGATAATACGGCAAAAAAAATAACCGGTTTCTCTCCCGCACAGTCCGTTGCGGAACAAAAGGATCTTGTGGTCTCTTACAACAAGGGTGATAAGACTAACAATGAAGGTACCGGTGTCGCCATGAATTTCAAGCACGCCCTTTCCCAAATCGAGGTGAAAGCAAAATGCTCCAATGACAAGATTAAAATCGAGGTTATCGGCGTTAAATTGGCAAACGCCGCCGCAAAGGCTGACTTTACTTTCCCGGAAGAGGAAACGAGTACCGGTTATACCTTACCTCAAGGCAAATGGAGTAATCTGCAAGATAAAGACAACCATGATAAGGCCTACATGATTCAGAATGCCAGCACTCCTGTCACTCTGAATGAAACGGCCCAATCCATCATGTTCGGTGATGATAATTTCATGCTTATCCCCCAGCTGTTAACGAAGTGGGACGGTACAAATGCAACTACCGGCGCTTACCTGTCCGTTCTCTGCCGCATCTACGGTCTGGATGGTGGCAATGAGACCCTGCTTTACCCGCAACCGACCACGTCTGATGACAAGACCGGCAAATACGCATTCGCCGCTGTAGGTATTGATACCAACTGGGAACCGGGAAAGAAGTACACCTACACGCTGAACTTTTTCGGTGATGGTGGTGGCGGTGGTAAGATTGACCCGACTCCCACTGACCCTACCGATCCCGATAATCCTAATGTTGATGACGAACCCGTAGAAGGAGATGAAGGTGGTGACTCTATTCTGGGCAATCCTATTAAGTTCACTGTGACAGTTGATAGCTGGACTGACCAAACAGAGGCTGTTGACATGTAAACCTATCGTCTAAATTGCATCGTATTATAAATTGATTATTTCGTCAGGACGGGATTGGACTGACACTACCCCATGTCAGGGACAGGGTGGATTTCCCCCTCATTTTCTTCATCCTGTCTGCTCCTTTCCTGGCACTTTACAGGGCACATTCCCGATATTTTCTATCTGTGGGGCATGAAAGGGAATCCCTTTATAATGATTTTATTAGTTTAATACCGTTATAATTAATTCATTTAAATAATATATATGAAATTTCCCCGTTTTACACCATTTCCCGGCAGGTATGCCTTTTTGCGTCATCTGCTCCCGGCACTTGTTGCCGGTGGTATCTGCCTTTCCTCCTGTGAGGACGACATGGATCGGCCTTCGCTTTCCTCACATGTATCTTTCACCTCCGAGATCAGTTCTACCTGGAGGACCCCGGCTACCCGTTCCACTGCCAATGCCGGTACTCCGCAGGGTACTGTCACCGCCTTACAAGGCGGCAGCACTCCCCTTTACCTGCACACGCTTTACACCGACAGCATCGCTTCCCCCTCTTCGGGCAGCCGACCGGACACGACCGTCCTTACCCGTGCCATTCCCATCAAGAATGACAATATGTACGACAGTTTTGGTGTCTCCGCTTACTCCTACACCGGTTCGTGGAGCGAAAGCAGCCCCCCAACTACTTCTATAATGCCACTGCCAGCAAATCCGCCAGCGGCGATTATGCACTTGCCTCCACCTATTACTGGCCCGGTGCTTCATATAAAATGAAGTTTTTCGCCTATGCCCCGAAAGACAACGGGCAGTACGTACTCTCCGGCAGCACGCACCCCGGTTCTCCCACCATCAGCGTCACTATTCCAAGCGATGTCACTGACCAGAAGGATCTTCTCGTGGCACAGACGGCTGAACTGGCCGGCAACACCAACACAGCCGTGGCTCTTACTTTCAACCATGCCCTGACAGCCGTCAGGTTCGTGTGCGGGGATGACATGCAGGGAGGTACCGTAAAGAGCGTCAGTCTGAAAAATGTCTATTCTAAGGGGACTTTCAATTATGAAACACGTAGCTGGAGTGATGTAGATACTCCCGCCTCTTTCTTGCAGACATTGGATAAATCCACTACGGGAACCCCGGAAGAAGTCCTTACTACTGATGCACAGACTTTCATGATGATCCCGCAGACGCTTCCCGACGGCGCGCAAATCGAAGTCGTATTCACTGACTATGCCGGCACAGACCACACGCTGACCGCTGACATCAAAGGCACAGTCTGGCCTATTGGAAAGACTGTCACTTACAAGATTTCCAGCAGCTCCATAAACTGGAGCTACACGCTTACTGTTACCGGGCTGAACGACTTTACCTATACTGGTGGTACACAACAATACAGTGTCACAAGCTACCGGAAGAATGGCAAAGGGGTTAAAGAACCCGTCGAATGGAAGACACAGTTTTCAGAGAACGACGGAGTATCATGGACAGATATGAAACTCCACAATCATACAATGTAAGTGTCAGTACACAGACAGGTAATGATGTAGCTTTCTCCACAGGAATACTAAAAGATTCCCCGGTAAAAGGTTCAGAAATTAATCCATTTAACCTTGCTAACCAGTCTGACGGTGGTCAAATAAATGAAAATACTGCCAATTGCTACGTTGTCAGTGCTCCAGGATACTATTCTTTTCCTATGGTATATGGTAATGCCATCAGAAAAAGTAAGCTTAATCCAGATGCATACACTTACTTTCCTCGTGCCAACAACATTCTATCTCCTTTCATTAACCATTTAGGACAGGAGATCACAGACCCGTATATTATTTTCAATCATGTTATACCAGATCATGCCGAATTGTTATGGGAGGATGCTCTTAATCTTGTTACAGATATAAAATATAATCCTGGGGATAATGGCGGTAATATCTCCTTTAGGGTGGATAAAACCACTATCCGGCAAGGAAATGCCGTGATCTGCATAAAAGATGAACAAGATCAGACTCTTTGGTCTTGGCATATATGGGTGACCGATATGAATATTGGCACAACTATACCTTTGAAGAATTCATCTATGATCAATGAATGTATGAAATATCCTCTTGGTTATTGCGAAGCAAATTCCATAACTTATCCGTCACGCAGTTGTAGAGTTAGATTTGTAGCCGGAGACAAGAAAGAAGAGATGATCGTCAATCAAAATGAAAAGGTGGTATCCTATAATGACAACATTGTTTTTTATCAATGGGGACGCAAAGATCCGTTTATCCCTTCAGATGGTTCTGCAAACAATAAAATCTGGTATGATCAAAACAACAATCCTAATATATCCAGTCCTGTTGTAAGGTATTATGAAAGTAAAGAAACATGGTATATGGATTGTATTTCCTATCCTAATGTGATGTACACGTTGAAAAATAAAGAACTTTACAGAAAGAATCTGTGGAATAATATGTATCAAAAGGATCTTACATATTATTCAGTGCTGAAAACCATTTATGATCCCTGTCCTGTTGGATTCACCATTCCGGGACTGTCCGCTTTTCAGTCACTAACTAAAACCGGAAATGCAGAATATGCTAATACCGATAATATTAATGGTATTTGGGATGGTAACTTAAACGCTTGGAAAATGAATTTAAATGAAGATGCAATTAACTTCTTATATTTATATGCGTTTGGATATCGCAAGAATACCGATGGTAATCTCTCTGATGTTGGCAAACTTGGTTTCTATTGGCTTTCTGATCCTTCTATCATGCCATTATATCAGGGGTATCGGCTGGACTTTAAATCCGATCATCTATCTCCTATGGGTAGGGGAGATATGGATCATAGTTTTGGAGTGACTCCCATAAAAGAAATGAACTAATACTTTATTTTATTAGGTGTCATCCCATGTGATCTTAAAGTAGCATGAGATGGCACTAAAAATCTATTAGCGTTTTCCGATCTTCTTGTTTTCCAGTATAATGCGGCATCTTACTAAATAACTTTTCAAAATACGTATTTACAACCGATTATTAATCAATATTTTGCAAACAATAAGTCAGAAATATGGTTGTGGTCCTTAATGATACATTCTAAAGGGCGCAGATTTAACGGTTTTATTAATTCTTAACCTTCTTAGGGCATCAATATGATGCCAAATCTTCTCTTTTCAGTACAATTCGTTTCTGAAGTTCCACTTATATTTTTGATTCATTTAAAACTGCTCAATAACAATACAAAAAATAGAATAATATTCTTATTTATTAATTATTTACGTATTAATAATAGAAAAGAAAGTGTTTAATTATAAAAGCATATAATTTGCATACAAGAACCAGTCTTTTTTAGATAAATATAATATCAATATATAGTATCGGTAAGTAGTACACAAAGTATATCTTTTCTTGTGGTTGCAGGTATTCTTTTGACCATTACACTAATATATACTGGCAAAAACAAAAGCTTATGATTTTTTTGTTTTCGCCAGCATATATTTTGCTGTTAGTAGGTGTATGTATTTAGTTTACTTTGAACATATATACAAAATTGTAAATTAAACTTAATATAGAAGATTTCTATCCTACTATTGTTGTCTATTCATGTCAGTATATGTAAACTTGACATAGTTGGAGATACAAATATATGTTTTACAACTAGTTTCTTGCATATATCAATAGGGATTAAATCCCAAAAGACATCAACACAACTGAACGAGCAAAAATAACTAAATTGATAATACGTATATATAATAATCTATTGGCTACAGAAACAAAAAAGAGATTAGGTAGATCAAAAAAATATTTTAGCGTTTATTTTTAATATATTATTTTATACTCCCGCCCCCCCAGATAAAATAATTAATTAT
>OGOU01002088.1_pt1 | contig 14550 bp, 12 predicted proteins | sample 1552721 | NCBI WGS metagenome assembly OGOU01 (sample SAMEA2580176, study PRJEB22360) | human gut metagenome | biome: human gut; feature: human-associated habitat; material: faeces | place: Denmark | collected 2008/2010 | reverse complement strand
CATAGGATAAAGGAGCTTTTCTGATATGAAATCGATACTTGTTATAGGAATGGGCAGGTTCGGCAGGCATTTGGCCGAGAAGATGCAGGAATTGGGAATTGATGCATTGGTCGTGATTGGTGGAGATGGAACTTTTTCCGGAGCCCGGTTGTTCTGTCAAGAGCATAACGTGCATATTGTCGGGATTCCCGGTACGATAGATAATGATCTTTACGGGACGGATTACACGATTGGATATGATACGGCGGTAAACACCGTGGTGGATGCCGTGGATAAGATCCGGGATACGGCAAGTGCTCATAATCGTTTGTTCTTTATCGAGGTTATGGGACGGGATGCCGGATTTATCGCGTTACGGTCGGCCGTGGCCACGGGGGCTGAGGCTGTACTGGTTCCGGAAATCGAGACGGATTTGAATGACTTGGATCGTTACCTAGAACATGATTATAAACCTCATAAGTCAAGTGGTATCGTGATCGTGGCAGAAGGTGATAAATCAGGTGGAGCATATACGATTGCCGATCAGATCGCTAAAAAACATCCCGAATATGACGTGCGGGTAACTGTTTTAGGTCATATCCAAAGAGGAGGATCACCTTCCGCTTTTGACCGCGTGACGGCTAGCACGTTGGGAGTGGCGGCAGTGGATGCTTTGTTGGATGACCAGACCAGTATCATGGTTGGGATTATGAATAAGGATATTGTTCATGTTCCTTTTAACAAGGCTATCAAGAATTCAAAACCGTTAAATCATAATTTGTTGGACATTACGGAAGTCTTGTCTATTTAAAATCTAAAATTAATTCGTTTGTTGTACGCGGATGTCATTATCCCTCTGGGAGTGGAAAGTTTTTTTACTTATTCGGTACCGGAAGAATATGAACATTCGGTAACGGTAGGGGCGGTCGTGGTGGGTTCATTTGTTAAGAATAAACGTTACACGGGTGTTGTCTATGCGTTGCATACGAATCCGCCTGTCGGATTTGAAACAAAACCGATAGAACGAGTTATCGAGGAAGGATTCGCTCTTTCTGGTTCTCATTTGAAATTTCTATTGTGGCTCAGCGAGTATTACATGACACCACCGGGAGAGGTTATGCGTGCAGCATTACCTGTTTCGATGCGCTTGGAGAGTTATACGAGTTTGAGTTTGGTGAACGGCTGGGAAGAGCGGTTGGTAGATGAAAGTGAATTAAGCCGGGAAGAGAAGGAGATCATGGGAGTATTTCGAGAAAGAGGTGAGATATGTATGGCCGAAGTCGAAAAACTCTTGAGGAGAAAGGATGTCTATGTTGCTGTTCGAGCCTTATTGGAAAAAGAAATTATCGGAATCAAGGAGTCGGTAGATGATCTGTTCAAGCCTAAAATTGAGCGTTTGGTGAGATGGAAACGAAAGTTCACGAGTGAAGAATTGGACGGGATTCTTGATAGCTTAAAACGGGCGAGGGCTCAATACAAAATGCTGTGTGATTGGGTGTATTATAGCGACGAGCATCGAGTCGAGGGGTTGCCTAGAACGGAGTTTATTCAGCAAATCGGTAGTTCGGCCTCAGCCTTGAAAGGATTGTGTGAACGGGGCGTGTTGGAAATTGTTGTGCAGGAAGTCAGCCGTTTAGAGGTATCTAAAGGGGAAGTGGAGGATGTACACGCTTTGTCGGGGGCGCAAGAAAAGGTTTTGGGCGACATTCAAGGGTATTACAAGGAGAAGGATTGTGTCTTGTTGCAGGGTGTAACTTCTTCGGGTAAGACTGAAATATATATTCATCTGATACAAGAGACGCTAAGGCAAGGAAAACAGGTGTTGTACTTGTTGCCGGAAATTGCGTTAACGGTACAGATCGTGAAACGTCTGCGACGGGTCTTCGGGGATCAAGTCGGCGTTTATCATTCGGGTATGGCGGATAGTGCCCGGGCGGAGATGTGGCGTAAACAGAATGGTACGAATCCTTATCCCGTGGTGTTGGGTGTGCGGTCATCCGTGTTCTTGCCATATAAACAATTGGGTTTGGTCATTGTTGACGAGGAGCATGAAAGTTCTTACAAGCAAAAAGAACCGGCACCCCGCTATAACGGTCGTGATGCCGCTATAATGCTTGGAAAGATGAGTGGGGCAAAAATATTGTTGGGTTCTGCAACACCTTCTTTTGAAAGTTATCAGAATGCCCTAAGCGGGAAATATGGTTTCGTGCAACTGACAACCCGTTACGGGGAAGTGATGATGCCGGAACTGTTGTTCGTGGATATGAAGGAGTATCGTCGTAAAAAGATGATGAAAGGGAGTTTTACTCCGGTTTTGTACGAGGAAATGAAACGGGTGTTGGAGAACGGGATGCAGGTGATTTTATTCCAGAATAGACGGGGGTATTCGACTTATTTACAATGTGACCGTTGCGGTTCCATCTTGAAATGTAAACATTGCGATGTGAGTATGACTTATTATCGCTACCGGAACACGCTGAATTGTCATTATTGCGGGAGCCTGCGGGCTGTTCCGGCCGTGTGTCAGGAGTGTGGACAGGGACATTACGTGAATCGTACTCCGGGAACGGAACGGATCGAGGAAGACGTGAAACAGTATTTCCCGGAGGTCCGGATTGCCCGAATGGACTTGGATGTGATGAGTAATAAGGCAAAGTTCAGGGCTTTAATCGATGATTTTGAAAGTGGAAATTTGGATGTGCTGATCGGCACACAGATGGTTTCGAAAGGGTTGGATTTTGAACGGGTGAAACTTGTCGGGGTGATGGATGCCGATAGTTTGATGGGTTTTCCTGATTTTCGGGCAGAGGAGCGGGCTTATGATATGTTGATGCAAGTGAGTGGACGCAGTGGACGAAAAGGTGAGCGCGGAAAGGTGGTAATTCAGGTAACAGATATGCAAAGTCGAGTGTATCAGTTGGTGAGGAAGGAAAACTATAGAGAGTTTTACTCTCAGTTATCCCAAGAACGGGAAATGTTTAACTATCCCCCCTTTTCCCGGTTGATTCAGGTAGAGTTGAGGCATGTGGATGAGGTGGTTTTGAGAAATGCCGCAAACGAGTTAGCTAGATTGCTGCGGGAACGCTTGGAACGTAGGGTATGTGGCCCGGCAGAACCGGATGTGTCCCGGGTTAGAAAAATGTATCGGATACAAATTCTGATAAAGGCGGAACAAGGTCTTTCCCTGTCAAAATTGAAAGCTTTCTTAAAGCAGAAAAGTGATGAATTGGTGAAAACTCCCATTGGTAAGGGAGTGCGTATTTATTTCGATGTTGACCCGTTATAATTAGGTTGTATTTTGTCGCTAGTATCGGACGTTGAGCATGATTTATTTCTTATCTTTGTTTGGAACGAAGGCCGTTCCGACTGTTTCGTCGAAAAATAGTATAGGTTATTGTTAAGTCGTAAAACCTTGATTTTTGCTTACTTTTTGAGAGTGGTCTGTTAACAAGTGTGTCATGAGAAAAGGTGAAATGTTAAAAAATAGGCCATATCTTAGTAATGTTCTGCATTTTAAGAGGAGATTAGAAATTATTTGGGAAAACCTTAAAATTTGTTTTAACATTATTTAGTGTCTTTGATTTTAACATTTGGCGGAATAATCTCTATTTTTGGAAAAACAGAAAACGGTGAAGATATAGATTCTCTTTTTGAGGAGATTGAAACCGAAGTGGAATATTTACGTTAGACAAAGTAGTAATATAAATCAATATAAAAATCAATGATATGAATACGGTTGATATCAAAGCATTGAATGAGCGCATACAGCAAGAGAGTTCTTTTGTGGATATGATTAGTATGGAGATGAACAAAGTGATCGTCGGACAGAAGCACTTGGTAGAAGGACTGATGATCGGTATGCTTTCTAATGGACATATTTTGTTGGAGGGAGTTCCCGGTTTGGCGAAAACCTTGGCGATAAATACACTAGCACATATTATTAATGCTAAATTCAGTCGAATCCAGTTTACCCCGGATTTGTTACCGGCTGACGTTGTCGGTACGATGATTTATTCTCAGAAAAGAGAAGAGTTCGTGGTGAAGAAAGGACCGATTTTCGCTAACTTTATTCTGGCGGATGAGATTAACCGAGCCCCGGCGAAAGTGCAATCGGCCTTGTTGGAGGCGATGCAGGAGCGTCAGGTGACTATCGGGGATATGACTTACAAGTTGGAAGAACCATTCTTGGTGATGGCAACCCAGAATCCGATCGAGCAGGAAGGTACTTATCCTCTTCCCGAGGCTCAGGTTGACCGTTTCATGTTGAAAGTGGTGATTGATTACCCGAAAAAAGACGAAGAAAAATTGATCGTTCGTCAGAATTTGGAGAAAATTTATCCCCAGTCTAACACGATCCTACAACCGGAAGATATTCTGCGGGCTCGTGAGGTGGTGAAGGAGGTTTACCTAGACGAGAAGATCGAGAAATATATTGTTGATATCGTTTTTGCAACACGTTACCCGCAAGAGCATGGCTTGGAAAAATTCGTTTCCATGATTGCTTACGGGGCATCTCCTCGTGCTAGTATCAGTTTGGCCAAAGCAGCACAAGCGTACGCTTTTATTAAACGTCGCGGATATGTAATCCCGGAAGATGTTCGTGCTGTTTGTCACGACGTTTTGCGTCATCGTATCGGTTTGAGCTACGAGGCTGAAGCGAATAACTTGACCAGCGAGGATATTATCAGTGAAATTTTGAACACGGTAGAGGTACCTTAGTGATTGAAGACCGATTAATTTACGATTTGTGAATTACGATTTACGTTTAAAAAAGCATTGATTTGCGGTCGGAAATCATAAATCTAGAATCATAAATTAAAGAGGGTTGGAATTTAAAATCTAAAATTTTTAAATCTAAAATTAACTAAGGTGGAGACTTCAGATTTATTAAAACGTGTCAGGCAGATTGAGATAAAGACTCGGGGGTTATCGAGTAATATCTTTGCGGGGGAGTATCACACGGCTTTTAAAGGTCGGGGAATGACGTTTAGCGAGGTGCGGGCCTATCAATACGGGGATGACATCCGAAGTATTGACTGGAACGTGACCGCTCGTTATAACCATCCTTACGTGAAGATATTCGAGGAAGAACGTGAGTTGACCGTGATGTTGTTGATTGACGTGAGTGCCTCGCGTAATTTCGGTACGGTGTCGAAACTGAAAAAGAATCAGATTACCGAGATTGCGGCCGTGTTGGCTTTCTCTGCCATTCAGAACAACGATAAGATTGGCGTGATCTTCTTTTCTGACCGGATCGAGAAATTTATTCCGCCGAAGAAAGGACGGACACATATTTTGCATATCATCCGGGAATTGGTGGATTTTTATCCGGAACACAAGGAAACGAATATCTCTGTGGCGTTGCAATATCTGACAAATGCGATCAAGAAACGGTGTACTTGTTTCCTGATTTCCGATTTCATGGATGATCACGATTTCGAACACCCGTTGATTATTGCCAATAAGAAACATGACGTGGTGGCTTTGCAATTGTACGATCGTAGAGAGAAAATATTGCCTCCTGTCGGGTTGATGTACTTGACGGATGCGGAGACGGGAGAAAGTGTTTGGGTGGATACATCCGACAAGAAAGTCCGGGACGAGTTCGAAGCGTATGGCATCGAACGAGACAAGGAACTGGATCGGATATTCAAACATGCCGGTGTCGACATGGCATCTATCAGCGCTGATGAAGATTACGTGAGGTCATTGATCACGTTATTCAAGAGAAGAGGGGCTGGATATTAATTGAACATTGAAAATGGAGAATTAAAATGAAAAATAGAATTATTCTATTCGTAATTATCCTACTAGGTTGTGTCAGTGCTTTGAAAGCACAAAATCGGGAATATAGTGCCGAGATTGACACAAACTATATCATGATCGGGGATCAGATTCATTTCCGGATGAAAGTGAAGGCTGAACCGGGTGTGAAAGTGGCATTCCCTCAACTGAAGGACACGATAGCACAAGGAATCGAGATTATATCCGGGCCAGTTCGAGATTCTATCATGGAAAAGGACGGACGGGTACTCGTGCAGGAAAGTTACGTGATAACTTCTTTTGATTCGGGCGTGTTCGTGATTCCGCCAATGCCTATCGAAATTCAACAGGAAAGTTATAATAACACGCTCAGGACCGATCCGTTGCACTTGATCGTGAATACTTTCGTGGTTGATCAGCAGAAAGGAAATTACGATATTGTAATGCCTTTGGCTGCCCCGTGGACATTTGCCGAGATATTACCTTACTTGTTATGGACATTGTTGGGAATCGTGGTGATTCTTCTGGTTGTCTGGATTATCAAAGTTCGGAAATCCCGTAAGAGTCTTTTCCATCACGAAAAACCGGCAATCCCTCCGTACGTGTTGGCCATGAAGGCTTTGGAGGAGATCAAGAAGGAGAAGTTATGGCAGAGTGGAAAGACCAAAGAGTATTACACGCAATTAACTGACACGATCCGGAATTATTTGGATGGAGAATTGGGTATCTCAGCGATGGAACAGACTTCTTTCGAGACTTTGAAGGCTTTGGAGAAATGTGAGCAGGTAGGTGCAAAGCAACGGGATAAGTTGGCAGATATGTTTGAAACGGCTGATTTCGTGAAGTTTGCTAAAGCGGAACCGTTGCAGGATGAGAACGTACGGAATTTGGATATTGCCTATGATTTTGTACAGGAAACTAATGATACAATTCGAGCCGAGCATGAGAAAGAACGTCTGGAGCAGGAGTTGAAAGAGCAACAGGAGCGGGAGGCGAGAGAGAAGGCGGAAAAGGAAGAGAAGGAAACCGGAGAGGAGAAAGATAACGGAAATTAATTTATGATTTATGATTTACGATTTATGATTTGTTTGCAATCAAAACCTTAAATCAAGAAATTAAATAGAATCTAAAATAGAAGATATGTTTGGATATGAATTTGCAAATCCCGAGTACTTTTGGTTGTTGTTGGTGCTGATACCAATGATTATCTGGTACATATTCAAGGAGAAACGCTCGCATGCTGATTTGAAGTTTTCTTCAATCCGGGTGTTCAAGCAAATGAAACGGGGTAGCCGGATCTGGTTACGTCATTTGTTGTTTGCAGCTCGGGTTTTGGCCATTCTATTTTTGGTTCTGGCATTGGCTAGACCGCAATCCAGCACGAGTTGGCAGACCTATAACAGCGAGGGTATTGATATTATGCTGGCATTGGATATTTCCGGTAGTATGTTGGCACGAGATTTTACTCCTGATCGACTGGAGGCAGCCAAGGAGGTTGCGACTAAGTTTATATTGGAGCGTCCTCAGGATCGTATCGGGCTGGTTGTTTTTAGCGGGGAAAGTTTCACGCAAAGTCCTTTGACGACGGATCAAGCCGTGTTAGTCAACGTGATGAAGGATATTCATAGCGGGATGATTGAAGATGGAACAGCTATTGGCCTCGGGTTGGCAAATGCGGTAAATCGTTTGAAGGACAGCAAGGCGAAATCCAAGGTGATCATTCTTTTGACGGATGGAGTCAACAACCGGGGAGCGATTGCACCAATGACGGCTGCAGAATTGGCAAAAACTTTTGGTATCCGGGTTTATACGATCGGTGTCGGGTCTTTGGGTGAGGCTCCTTATCCCGTGCAAACGCCCTTTGGGATGCAATTACAGCGAATGCCGGTTGAGATAGATGAAGATATATTGACCCAGATTGCTGACATGACAGGCGGTAAATATTTCCGGGCAACAGATAACAAAAAACTGGAGCAAATTTATCAGGAGATTGATCAATTGGAGAAGAGTAAAGTAGAAGTCAAACATTTCAGTCGTAAGAACGAGCAGTATTTCTATTTTGCTTTGATCGGGGCTTTGTTATTAATTGTGGAGGCGTTAGGGCGATACACGTTGTTGAGGAAAATTCCATAATTGTAAGTTTTAAATCTTAGATTGTGAATTGATGCAATCCGGAATTTAAAATCTAGAATCATTAAATTTAAAATTAAAAGGGTTATGTTTAGATTTGCACATCCTGAATTATTATACTTGCTGATTATCATACCATTGTTGATTATTTTTTACGTGGTAGCAAGGATTCGGAAGAAAAAAGCGATTGCTGAATTCGGGAGTCCCGAATTACTGTCAACACTGATGCCTTTGCAATCTTATAAGCGGGAGACATTAAAATTTATACTTGTTCTGGTAGCTTTGTTTTTCGTCATTCTTGGGGTTGCAGGTCCTCAGTTCGGGTCAAAATTGCAACAAGTAAAAAAAGAGGGCGTGGAGTTAATTATCGCGTTGGATGTGTCAAATTCCATGATGGCGCAGGATATAAAGCCCAGCCGGTTGGATGCGGCGAAACAGGCCATTTCCCGAATGGTGGAAAAATTAAGTGATGATAAAGTGGGATTGATTGTGTTTGCAGGGGATGCTTACGTGCAATTGCCGATCACGACGGATTATTCTTCGGCTAAATTATTCCTATCTGGAATCAATACCGATATTGTCCCGATACAGGGTACGGCGATAGGAACGGCAATAGATTTGGCTGCGAAGTCGTTTACCCCGGACACGGAGGCATCGAAAGCGATTATCGTGATCACGGATGGTGAAAACCATCAGGACGATGCGATTGCCGCGGCTAAAGCTGCCCGGGAAAAAGGTATCTACGTACACACGATCGGGATGGGATTGGCACAAGGAGGACCGATCCCGGAGAAGGGAAATCCCGGACAATACATGAGAGACGGGAGTGGTAACCCGATTATATCCAAGTTGGACGAGGAAACATTGAAAGAGATTGCCAAGGCCGGAGAGGGAATATTCGTGCGGGCAAGTAATTCGAACGTGGGATTAAACACCTTGTTGGACGAGATTGATCGTATGGACAAGACATTGTTGGAAGAACGGGTATTCAGTGATTATGCTGAAAAATACCAGTATTTCCTGATCATGGCATTGATATTCGTGTTGCTGGATTTCATGGTATTGGGACGTAAAAACAAGAATTTCTTGAAGATCAATATATTTGGAAGTGAGACGAAAAGTGTTGGAACGAATCGGTAAATTTTAAACGAGACATTATGGTGAAGATATTGATAACGATGATAGCAGCTGTAGTTATAAGTTTACCATCGGCTGCGCAACAGGAACGAAAATTTATTCGGGGCGGGAATGATCTGTTTAATAAACAGGATTTTGAGAAGGCTGAAGTGGAGTATCGTAAGGCTTTGGATGCGGAAGTGAAATCATACGAGGGTGCGTTTAATCTGGGAGATGCGCTTTATAAACAGAAAAAGTTTGACGAGGCATTACAACAATTCCAATCGTTGGCACAGAATGAAAAAGACAAGGAAAAATTAGGAGAGTTGTATCACAACATCGGAAATACTCTTTTGGCCATGAACAAGTTGGATGAGAGTATCGAGGCTTATAAACAGTCGTTGAGAAACCGTCCGAATTCCCAAGAGACAAAGTATAACCTGGAGTTTGCCCGCAAGCAGAAACAGGATCAACAAAATCAAGATCAAAATAAGGACCAGAATAAGGACCAGCAGGATCAAAATAAAGATCAACAGAATCAAGATCAGAACAAAGATCAGAATAAGGACGAGAATAAAGATCAAAACAAGGATCAAAACAAGGACCAGCAAGATCAGAATAAGGATCAACAAGATAAAGATAAACAGGATCAAGATCAGAAAGATCAACAGAATAAAGACCAGCAAAACAAGGATCAGCAGAATAAGGATCAACAACAGCAGGACCAACAGGCCCAGCCTAAAATCTCTAAAGAGGATGCCAAACGCTTGTTAGAGGCTTTGGAGGCAGATGAAAAGAAAACACAGGAAAAGGTACAGAAAGATAAAGTTCAAGCTCAAAAGGCAAAGAAGATGAAGATTGAGAAAAACTGGTAACTTTGTACGTTTTTCCATAGAGATAATAAAGAATTAAAAGATAAACAAATGAAGTCATTCATTATCATATTGCTATTATGCGTTATTGGTGGGGCTAAGTTATTTGCCCAAAAGACAGAATTTATCGCATCCGCGCCTTCCGTTGTGGAAGTCGGGGAGCAATTCCGTCTTTCCTTCGTGTTGAACAACAAGGGGGAGAACTTACAGGTTCCCACGATAAAAGGGTTTGATTTACTGGCAGGACCGTCATTGAGTACGTCTTCTAACATCACGATTATCAATGGCGATATGAAACAAAATCAAGACGTACACTTATATTTTGGAAGGACAGGAAGAAGGAGAGTTTACGATCGAGCCGGCCACGATCACCGTGGATGGTAAAGAGTATAAGTCCCAGCCCTTGAAGATAAAAGTGATTAAAGGTTCCGGGAAACCTCGGAATAATACCCAAAGTTCTGGGGATGTTTCTGAGAACCGGGGAAGTACTTCGATTACGGATGATGATTTGTTCCTGCGAATGGATGTGAGCCGCAACACGCTTTACGTGGGTGAGAGTTTGACTGCCACGTTGAAAGTATATGCTCGGGTAAATCTGGTCGATGTGCAGGGGAAAAAGATCCCGCCTTTTGACGGGTTCCTGACAGAAGACGTGAAGATTCCCCAGATTCATTTGGAACGTGAGGAATATAACGGGAAAATATATGATCGGGTAGGCGTGTTACAAAAAACGATTCTTTTCCCGCAACATGCCGGGACGTTGACGATAGAGCCTTACGAGTTGTATTGTCTTGTTCGCCAACGGGTGGGGAGTCGTGGTGGTAGTATCTTTGATGACTTTTTCGGGAATTCCCGTGATGTCCGGGTACTCTGCAAGAGCAAACCCGTGAAGATTACCGTGAAACCTTTACCAGAGGCCGGAAAGCCGTTAGGATTTAGCGGTATGGTGGGAACCCTTGCCATGACAACCTCTATGTCAACAGATACCTTGAAAGCGAATGACGCGTTGACGTACAAGGTGGTGTTACGCGGGAATGGAAACATGAAATTGTTAGAGGCTCCGAAAATCACTTTCCCGCATGATTTTGACGTGTACGATCCGAAAGTGACCAGGGATATAAGCGGAACGTCCGGAACCGTCACTTTTGAATATCTCGTGATTCCTCGTTATGCGGGGGATTACAAGATTCCAGCCGTGCAATATTCCTATTTTGACCCGCAAGCCGGGGCTTATAAGATGTTGAAGGGAAAGGAGTATTCTGTTCGGGTTGAAAAGGGAAATGAATCCAGTCAAGGATCCGGGGAGGCAGCCTTACAGTCGTTCAAGAAAGAAGATGTCAGGATGTTGGGACAGGATATTCGCTACATCAAGACACACAAGAACGATCTCCGTCCGAAGGGAGTGTTGTATTTCGCCACAATGGAATACTGGTTGAGTTTCTTGATTCCTTTTGTACTTTTCGTGGTCGGGATGATTCTTAATCGTCGCCGGATCAAGGCAAATGCCGATTTGGTACGGGTGAAGAGTAAAACGGCGAACAAAATGGCTCAGAAACGTTTGCGGGCAGCCTCTGTCGCGATGAAAGCCGGAAACTCCGAGCTATTCTATCAAGAGACATTGAACGCTTTGTGGGGATATGTTAGTTATAAATTGAACATAGCTGCATCAGAATTGAATCGGGACAATATCAGTGATCACCTGACTCGTCGGGGGGCAGACGCGACGTTAATTCAGAGCTTTATCGAGGTGCTCGATCATTGCGAGTACGCTCGTTATGCCCCGGGTGCTAATCAAGGAGAAGAGATGGATAACGTGTACAAGGATAGTATATCTATTATCACGAAATTGGATAAAGCGATCTGAAAGCTAAAAGTTAGAAGCTAAAAACTAAGGTTAAAAACTAAAAGTTGAAAAGAATGAAAAGGATATATATAATATTGATGTTGCTCTTATCCGGTGTGGTGACCTATGCTACTGATGTCAAGACGCTGGCGGAGGAGGCAACTAAAATGTACCAGGAAGGCGACTATCAGAAAGCGATTGATTTGTATAACGAGATGTTGTCCGATGACATGGAATCCGCAACTGTGTATTACAATTTGGGAAACTGTTATTACAAGCAAGGGGAGACTGCGAAAGCTATATTGAATTACGAACGTGCTTTATTGTTGCATCCGGGCGATAATGATATAAAGTATAATCTGACGATGGCGCAAAAGGCCACGGTTGACAATATCAAGGTATTACCGGAACTTTTCCTTGTACGTTGGTATAATGCTTTCGTGACCGCTTTCACGGCTGATCAATGGGCGTACGTGTCTGTCATCCTGTTTATAGGATTTCTGATCATGGCAGCGTTGTTCTTTCATGCAACATCCATATCTTTAAAGAAAAGTTGGTTCACTTTAGGGATAATCATGCTGTTGGTGTCCGTGATGACCATTTTCTTTGCTTTGAAACAATATCATCGGATGACCGACAGGGATAGCGGTATTATTATGACTCCCAGCGTGGTGGTACGAGGGGCTCCGGATAATAGCGGTACCGAATTGTTTGTGATTCACGAAGGACTGAAAGTACAGGTTATCGGAACTCTAGGAGATTGGTACAACGTGCGTTTGGCCGATGGAAACGAGGGGTGGATTGCTAAAACGGATTTGGAAAAGATATAGTAGCGGGATACATAAAATGTACAGTGAAGGGGATAGCTGCAAAAATAAGCAGTTAGCTCCTTTATTATTGGAAGCTTGTATGAAATGATTAAGTGATTAAAAGATCGTAGGGTAGAGGGTCGGAATCACTAAATCGGAAATCACTAAATCAAAAAATTAGTAGGTTCTAAAGTTAACAGGATGACTAACAACCCTTTTCCCGGGGTGATCCATGCCCGTAACATGACGGTAGGGTGACTGTTAGGCGACAGTTAGGCGCCATCGCCCGATTGTCGCCCGATTATCGCCCGATCATCACCGACATTTTAACAGATAATAAGCAAAATAACATACTCGAATAACCTGTCAACCGGGCCAATAACAAGGCTATTCACGTTCAAGAATAATATTGCGGGTCATTATATCCCCGGTAAAGGGCTGGGAGAAGGGATGCATCTCCTGATATATTTATTTGAATAATATTGATATCGTGATAAAAGTAGCCTTGTTTTGATTATATCGAATTCACATTAAATCGTACATAGTTTCGCGTGATAAGAAAAATTATTAGGTTTTGTGGCGTGATAAATCATTTTACTTTGTAAATTTGTAATCCGGTACGATTTTTTACTCGTGCCGGGTAACAACCTGTAATAGATTATCATGGAGAATTTTATTGTTTCGGCGCGTAAATATAGACCTGCAAGTTTCGACACGGTGATCGGGCAGCACTCGATTACATCCACGTTGAGGAATGCGATTCTTAATAAACAACTGGCTCAGGCTTATTTGTTCTGTGGCCCCCGTGGGGTGGGCAAGACAACCTGTGCCCGTATATTTGCCAAGACGATTAATTGCATGAATCTACAACCGAATGCCGAACCTTGTAATGAGTGTGAGTCGTGTAAGGCGTTTAATAGCGGGCGTTCGTTGAACATTCACGAGTTGGATGCTGCCTCTAACAATAGCGTGGATGATATTCGAGGTCTGGTTGATCAGGTGCGGATATTACCGCAGGTGGGGAAATACAGCGTGTATATTATTGATGAGGTGCATATGTTGAGTGCCTCGGCTTTCAACGCTTTCTTGAAAACGTTGGAAGAGCCGCCTGCCCATGCCATTTTTATTCTGGCAACGACCGAAAAGCATAAGATATTACCGACGATTTTGTCACGTTGTCAGATTTATGATTTTAACCGGATAAAAGTACCCGACACGATCGAGCATCTGAAACGAATTGCAGCCAAAGAAGGTGTACAGGCCGAGGAAGAGGCACTGAACGTGATCGCGCAGAAGGCCGACGGGGCCATGCGTGACGCCTTGTCGATCTTCGATCAAGTGGTGAGTTTTTGCGGGAAGGATTTGACCTATGATAAGGTGATCGAGAATCTGAACGTCTTGGATTACGATTACTATTTTAAGTTGACAGATTTATTCCACGATGGTAAAGTAGCCGAAACATTCTTGCTTTTTAACGAGATCATGGAGAAAGGTTTTGATGCCGGTAACTTGGTTTCCGGGTTGGGACGTCATTTCCGTGATTTATTGGTTGCTAAAGAAGAAATCACCGTGCAATTGCTGGAGGTGAGTGCGTCCATCAAGGAACGTTATTTGAAACAAGCGAAAACTGTAACTCCCGAATTCATATTTGATGCCTTGAAAGTGATCGAGCAATGCGAGATGCAGTATAAAATGCGTGTGGAGAAACGTTTATGTGTGGAACTCACCTTGATCAAGTTATGTCAAATTAATGAACTAAAAAAAAAAGTCTTAGCATAGAGGAATTTACCGGGCTATTAAAGATAGCTGATTTTAATGGGAAATTCCAACAAACGGATGGTGGGACAACGGCTCCGGTTTCCGGGGAAAAGCCTTCTGTCCCTGCCGGAAAAACGAATACTTATAAGGCAGAACCGCCACATTCATTTAAATTGAAAATGGCAATGGCGGAGACCCGGGAGAGCTTGCAGGTCCGGCAGGAAGAGGGAGGTGCAAAGGTTGAGGATAACCGGGTAAAAGCACAAAGCGAATTTACGGT
>OGOU01002074.1_pt1 | contig 14636 bp, 20 predicted proteins | sample 1552721 | NCBI WGS metagenome assembly OGOU01 (sample SAMEA2580176, study PRJEB22360) | human gut metagenome | biome: human gut; feature: human-associated habitat; material: faeces | place: Denmark | collected 2008/2010 | reverse complement strand
AAGGAATAATATATAATGTAGTTACAGAGGAAACCGTTTAAAGCGGTTAGCCACCGTAATCAGGCTATATTTGATTATAACCGTCCAATGGCAGTTGGGCGGTTATTTTTTTATGTATTTAATGACTTCTGCAAGTGCTACTAATATTAAAATCAGTAAAACCGACTCTGTCATACATATCACCCCCTTATTTGGGAGTGCTAACCGCCTTGAACCCCTCTGCAACTACTCCATAAAGCCGTTAGGCTGAATGGCGAGATTACAATGTTTGTATGAATTTATTTCATATATTTTCTATATTGATTATATAATTAACAATTCTGTTTGTCAATTATTAGTTATGATAGTTTTTCTTTTAGTAAATTTCGTTCACTTTCAATTCTTTTTATAAGTTCATCACTTGATATATTTAAGGTAGTTCTACTGATATAGTTTTCAACCTTGTTTCTATCATAAACATTTTCATTATTAAACAATTCACTATCTACTGCATTTCTATTGTTTTTGCAACTACAAACCATAGTATAATAAACTTTTTCACCACTATACCCTTGTACAATAATATGAAAAATTGACCAATTAGAATCGGTCCCCGGACTGTAAAAGAAGTTGAATACATCATCAGAACTCCTATCAAACATATCTATAAGGCAACCATTGTTAAAAAATCTACCATAGAAATCGTCATTAAATTCTGCTATATCAATATCTTGATTATTAACCGTTGCAAAGTAACACTTACCAAAATCCCCTGAAAAGGTATCCTTATTTTTTGTGATGATAAATGGAGTAAGTGTGTAGTAAACGGTATTATCAGACGTTTTTGATTCGTGCGTTTGATCAACATATAAATTATCTGCTGAAATTGCTATTGGCGTTTGTTGTATCGATAATTCATAATTTACCTTTCCCATACTTTCAGTAAATGCATTGATTTCTGACTGCATATTACAGGTAATAAAAAACGAAACAAGGGATACAAATAAAGAAGCAACGGATATTATTAGTCCTAAAATTTCAGGTATTCTTGAACTACCGTTTTTTAAATTATTATTCTTTTTAATGATACTGCTTTTCGATACTTTCTTTTTGGATTTTTGTTTTTCACTCATAAAGTATTCCACTCCATAATATATGCTAGCTCGGTTTTATATCTGCACTGTCAAAATTATCATTTATTTTTTGATGAGTATTATGTTTATCAAAGCATTTTTTATTACATAATTCGTCACTATTTTCTTCGATAATTTTTTTAGAATCAATTATTCTTTTTATACATAGGATTACATTTATAACATTAAGAAAAACAGATATAAGGTTTAAAATAATAAGAATATCACATAATAAAGTCATACGAATTTCCTCCATTCTATATCTTTTTTAATGAATTGTCAATTTGTATTGTCGTTTTGTATCTTTCACTTTTACTTTCACAATATTGCTAAGCTCTTATTTTATGTTGCAAAAAAGCAGTCAAGCTTTTATACTTAACTGCTTTGAACCCCTCTGCAACTACCCCATAAAGCCGTTAGGCTGAATGGCAGGGTTACAAAGTTTGTATTAATTTTTTATACATCTTCTATCTTGATTATATAATCAACAATTTTATTTGTCAATTATTTTTGTGAAATCATTTTATAATTCAAATAATTCAAAAAGGTAAATCATCATCAAGTGGCATATCCTGAAAATCAGAATGGCTGCCGCTCTGATATGACTCAGCGGGAGCTGAAGCCTGCTGGTAGGGAGCAGAGCCATAAGACTGTGTTCCATATGATTGATTGTTGTTATTTGCATTGTTTTCACGGCGTTCACCGGTAAAATAAACACTGTCTGCAATAACCTCAACAACATAGCGGTTTGAACCGTCTTTTGCCTGATAAGAACGGCTCTGAAGCTGTCCTTCAACGGCAATGAGCGAACCCTTGCCAAAATATTTGCAAACAAATTCAGCAGTCTGACGCCAACATACAACATTGATAAAATCTGCCTTGCGTTCTTCTCTGCTTTTTACATAGCTGCGGTCAACAGCAATACTAAAGCTTGTTACGCTGTTGCCTTTTGGAGTTATTTTAAGTTCAGGGTGAGCAGTCAGTCTGCCCATTAATATAACTTTGTTTAACATAATTCACCTTCTAAGTTTATTAATTCTTTCTTCAATGAAACAATCGCATTTTCATTAAAAGTTCTTCCATATCTTATAAACTATCTTTCAGATATAACTTTTACTTTCATATATCGTTCCTTTCTTACTTTTTAACTTATTTATGATTCAGAGTCACCCTTACTTAAGGTCAATGGTATAATTTGATGTAATACTATCCTTATGTACATATAATCTGTAAAGTGAAGGTTCAGGTTCAAAATTATCTGTCTTCATTTCAAGACCAAGTCCGTACAAAGTAAACATTCTTCCAAAAAACGTGAGATTATCTTTATCCAACTCCACAGCATATTTTTCAATATAAGGCTTTTCAGACTCGCTAATAATAAGTACCGTTGTATTTTCAGCTCTGACTCTCTCTGTTATCAATCTTTTATCGGTTACATACATATAATAATAGTAAAAACCTGTATCTGTACTTTCTTTGGTCACAAACATATCACCTTTAATTTCTCCCTCGGTAACAAGATTATCATTCAAACAAACGATTTCTACTGTGGACACTAAATTTTCCTCGCCGTAGTCCTTGTATTCATAAACCCTATGCGGATTCTCAATACTTCTAATTGAACAATATTCTAAGAGCAATAAACAAAAAAAACCACAAGAAAGAAATATATATCTTATATTTTTTACATTGCTTCTTTCTTCATTATACAGTGTAAAATACACCAAAGAAATCACAAATCCAATCAATAAAAGCATAACTATAACCTCCTCTTACCTATTTATCAATTTTTTCTCTGCATAATAATCGCATTGCTTTGAATTGACAAGCAGCGTATAACACATAAAAGTATCAAAAATTGTAACAACAGATATAGAAATAAAAAATACCGTCATAATAATCACCTCGTTTTAATTGAACACGGCAGTTCCGCACTGACTGCCGTGTAAATTTTCATATGGCAAAAACAAAAGGAAAATAGGGTTAAGTGCGGAGTTATCAGCTATGGCGGAGAATTTCTTGGTTAATCTTTTACTGCCTATGCATTTCAGTATTCCTTTGTCGCAAAGAGCGTTCAGAAAAATAAATTGACAAATTTCCTCACTTATTTTTATTAATGGTTTTATTATGATATAATGTTTATAACCAAAAGAGATTAAGGAGATGTAGTTCATTGAAAATTAATGAATTAGATGAGTATGCTTATGAACATTTTTTTGAAATTGATGATTTAAAAAAATCTTATTATAAGTACACTCAGTTACACCAAGTAGTCGAAAGATGCCAACATATTGAAAAAATCGACAAAAGGAAAATCAACAGATTAATTAAGGAGTTTAAAAGTATATGCAAAAAATTAATTAAGCGTGATGAAAATTTTGATATTGAAGAGTACACATTATATATGCAATCATTAGTTACCATTAATGTGAAAATTCAGAAAATATTAGTCGCTTGGAAATACCGAAAAAATAAAGAAATATCTGATATTGAAAAAGAATACAAAAAGGTTAATAATTACTTATCTTATGCTAATTCATCTTTTGATGTTGTTTTGAATAATCATACGACACTTTGTATTTTAGTTTCATTAGCTGCGTTTGTGGTTGGTGGATTAATTTTCTATATTGCAATTCGAAACATTGTAGGAACACTATTAGATTTATTGCTTTTAGTTATAGCGTTTGCGATATACTTTTTTTATAACAAAAGTATAATGCGTAGCTTTAATATCGACCATATAAATAGAACGATAAGTAAAAATACATATATAAAATCATCAAAAATAAAGAAAGCTAATAGAAATTTAAAATACATTTTAAATTTCAAAAAATAAAAATACCACACCAACGATTTCAACTGAAAACCAAGTAACCGCCATTAATATTCCGTATTTGTCTATATATTTTATTTTCCTGTAAATTTTAATGGTGTTGTAAAGTGAAATAGCTATAAAAATCGGTGAAATAATTATCATAATAAGTAATACTATATCCATAACTTAATTTTCCTTTCAGTTATATGGTGGTATAATTATGTTTAGAATAAATCACGGCAGTTCCGCACTGACTGCCGTGTTTTAGCAATTGAAAAGGAGTAGGAGAAAGAGTAAGTGCGGAGTTGTTAGCGTGTTAGTAATTTTTTTATTTCAACGATAAAATTATCATCAAAGTCATAAGTATTTATTAAAACTTCTACAATCTGCAAGGCATCCTTTTTTGATGGCAAAAGCATTTCAATAAAGTATTCAGCCTTAGTCAAAGCAGGAACATATATGGCTACATAATTATTGGTTAACTTTTTGCCTACGCATTTCAGCATCCCTTTCCTACAAAGACTATTTACCAATAAACGAATGTAATTTGTTTTTTCATCAAGTATCCCATTGCAAAGATTAACCATTTCACTTATCGTCATAGCACCGTTTTGTTGCCAGAGCAATTCCAGAATTTTAAGCTCTTTTCCTTGATATTGGTATTCATTAACATCTCCTCCCATAAATAGAAAATTATAATCAGCCTCAAATAGCTTTACAAGCATTTTTATATATTTAAAGCTTGGCTCTGCCACACCCGTTTCCCATTTTGTATAAGTAGTTCTTTTTATACCTAAACAGTCAGCTACGTTTTGCTGAGTAAATCCTTTTATATTCCTTAAATTTTTTAAATTATTTGAAAATTCTGTTATTTCGGGCATTATTTCAACTCCTTTGAATCGGACAAATTGTCCGATTTTTATTGTACAAATTTAAAACCTCTTGCATATTGCATTATAGCTGTAAAGAGTAGCACAACAATCGCTTAAGCTATCGTGAGCTTTGCTATTTCCCCAGTCATAGCCGTAATACTCAGCGCACTTCGTAAGCTTCTGCCATTTGTAATCATTGTTCAGCTCTGACCATTCGCCATAAATCTCTGCAAACAGTATCATCACATCAACAACAATCGCATCATTGTTTTCAATCCCAACAGCAGAAAGAAAGTTTAAATCAAAATTTGTGTTGTATCCAACAATTATATTGGCTGAGTTAATAATCCTATTTATTTCCTGCTTAACCTCAAGAATGTTCGGTGCATTTGCTACCATTTCAGGGGTTATATGATTTACTTCCATAGCTTTATCCCACGTTTGAGTGAACAGCGGCTTGATATAGCTGTTGAAAAGTGTGTTGCCCCGATTGTCTATAATTGATACCTGCAGCAGCTCATCAGTATCGGCATTAAGCCCGGTTGTTTCGGTATCTATAATTATCTCATCGTATTTTATCCCGGCTTTGGGTGGGTTGGAAAAAGTGTTTCTCACAATAGTCTGCACAGCTTCTCTGCGGAGCTGATTAAACTTTTCTTGCTTCTCTGCTTCTTTAAGCTCAGAAAGTGCTTTTTGCTGTGCAATGCGCTTCTTTTTTTTCTCTGCTCGGTAATCAGATAATTCACTGTCAGTCATTGGTCTGACTTCCTCGTCCCATAAATACAGCTCTTTAGAGGGGCAATAAGAGTTTATCCATAAAAACTTACCGCACTTATCATCAATTTTTACATAGTGCTTTTTTGCCCATTGTTTTTCTGTCAGCAAGCTTTTGTTTTGAGGAACGAGGATTTTAGTCCTTACTCCCGATTTATACTCATTCCATATGCTCATAAAATTTTCCCTCCGATTTAGTGTAAAGGTCAACGACCGCCTGCGTTATTGTATTACGGACAAAGCTGTTTATCGGAACAACACTTTCCTGACCGATTTTTTCAGCTACCTTGCTTGATGGAAATTTCAAGTGATATTTTCCGTCAATATTAATGAGTTGAATATCATTAATGATTAAAGAATCATCAATGACAACAGAAGCTATAGCTTTAATGTTTGAACCCTTGCGGTATCTTTTTCGTCGTATTTTTACGTTATTCACTTTCATTTTCTACTCCAACCTTTACAATTCTAATAATATCGTCTATTGTGTATTGCAGACGGATATACTGCCTGATTATGCGTTCCAGAATTTTATGCTGCATAATATATTCTGTTTCATTAACCTTGATTGAAAACATATTATGAGTTGCACGAAAATTATACGAAACTCTGTAGCCGTCAATTTTCACCCCGACAGCAGTATAATAGCTATCAATAAAATTCTTTTTAAGGTAGGTGTAACAATCATTTGAATCGTAAAATTCTCGGATAATGTAGTAATCCATTTTTGTTATACTGATTATAGCTTTTGCAATTATTGCTCTGTTAGCAAGAGAAATGTTTTCAGGGGCAATAACCTGAACTGTATCAGTATCGATATGTTTTTTTGGCTTTTCCGGCTCTGATGGAGGATTAATTTCCAACTGCTCAGAAGAAACATTTTCATTCGTAATTTCTTTTTTTGCCGGTTTTGAAGTGGACAATTTGTCTGGTTCAGTCTGTGTAAATTCAGCAGTCGGATGATTTATCATATAATTTTCATAATCGTAATGCCAGAAATAATAATCCATATTTGCAAAGTTATTTTTGAGTGCCTTAGCAATTTTTATATTAACCTTGCAGCTTGAATTATTGAGCAGAAATTCAAAAAGCTTTGTCTGCTCATTCTCACTCAGATACGAAAGCTCGACAGCAGCTATAACGGGGATTTTGTTGATATCCGTCATATCAAGCAAAGGTTTGATTAAACTATTAAGCCTGATGTATCTGTATATCTTTTTTTCGTCCATTTCAGTTTCCTCTGACATCTGCTGACGGGTGTAGCCAAGCTCCTGCAGCTCCTTATATCCGTAAGCAAGCTCAGAAGGGAGATAGTCATTGTTTCTTGCAAGATTGGTTGTAAGCTGAACCTTTTTGTATGCAACCTCGTCTTCTGCAAGGTCATTTCTAATTATACATTTAACAAAAGGAATATCGGCTTCTTTGATTGCCAAAAATCTATGCCTTCCGTCAACTATTTGGTACTTACCGTCAGCGAGGGGAATAACAATACAAGGTGAAATCTGTCCGTCAGTCCTAATACATTTTGTAAGAAATGAGATGGTATCATTATGAATTTTAAATTTCTGTTTATCATCGATAATGATTTTGCTTGTTTCAATCTCAACAACCGTGTTGTCATTGAAAAATGATGTGGGATTGCCGGAACCTGTTACATTGAAATTAAGACTGCCTGTCTGAATTGACATCTTTTTCATCGATTATCCCTCCATTCTTTCAATAACTTCTTTTACAACAGCCATATATTCCTGACCTAAGATATTTGTCTTAGCGGTTGACTTGACACTGCTCTGATGATAACCGACAGCGTTTTTTGCTGCGGTCTTATACGATATGGTTGTTCCAAATACCAAATTGCCGTAGGAATCTTTAAGTGCTTCGTAAATTTCCTTACTGTGGGTTGTATTTCGCTGATACATCGTTCCTAAAATGCCGAGAATGTATTTTGATACATTGGTATCATTCTTAACATTTACAAGCTGCTGCAGAATGTCATTGACCTTGTTGTATGACATAATATCGCACTGAACAGGGATAAGCAGCTTATCGGCAGCAGCAATAGCGTTTGTAACAAGCAAGTCAGTTGCAGGGGAACAGTCGATGAGAATGTAATCATAATTATTAAAACTGTCTGAGGATAAGAGATTTTTTAAAATATTGGTGCAATCATTCTTGCCGGCAAGGTAAGAGGGAATACCGTCAAGGCTTTTGCTCAGAGCAGGGATATAATCAAAACCCTCAGAAGAAAAATGTCTGATACAAGAGCTGTAATCAATATACATTCCGCTTACGGAAAACATAATCATTTCAGAGATTGTGGGCTTTCCGTCAAATTCATAGTTGAGCCAGAACGAGAGATTAGCCTGCTGGTCAAGGTCGATAAGCAACACCTTTTTACCTTCTTTTGTGAGTCCTGCTGCAAGATTGAGCGCCGTTGTTGTTTTACCGACACCACCCTTTTTGTTTACGATTGAAATTGTCTTTTTCATAAGTCTTACTCCTTTTCCGGACAAATTGTCCGCTTTTATTTTATAAAATAAAAAACCGACTGCACTGCAATCGGTTTCATTTTATTATATGTTGTCTATATCTAAATCAGATTGAATATAGTTATCAAACTTACTTATATTTAATTCCTTGAATTGTTTGTCAAGATGAGTATATATTTTAAGTGTAATTTCGATGTTGCTGTGACCGAGTAGTTCAGAGGCAGTCAGAACATCAACGCCGGATATATACAAAAGTGTAGCATATGTATGTCTGAGTTGATGAGCGTTGAATTTATTGATCATTTTAGGAATACCATTGGGAGTATGTTTACTCTCAGGTTTTACTCCTTTTTCAACGCAGTTTTTATAATAGGCACTGTAATTGATTTCATTTTGGTAGCTGTTCCAAAGACTGCGCCACTGAGTAGGAGTTTGAACGCTGCCACTTTTATTAGGCAAAACCAAATAGGAAGTTGATTTTTCTTTTTCATTTCTTAACCAATTACTAAGATTAACAGGTATTGATACATTACGACACTTACCGTTTTTTGTACCCTCAGTAACAATGTATTTATTGCCCGAAATTCTCTGCGCTCTTTTATTTACAGAAAGCCTATGATTATCTAAGTCTATATCTCCCCATTCAAGTGCAAGAAGCTCGCCGGTTCTCAAGCCCATAAACATCATTATTACAGCACCAATTTTAGCTCTATGTTCAGTGCTTATTACAAGTTTTTGCTGTTCAGGGCTGATTGAGCTAACCTTTTTTTCCGGAGCATTTTTAGGAATTATCTTCTTTTTGTCTTTTGCCGGGTTTCGATATATAAGCTCATTTTCGACTGCGTAATCGAAAATTCTTGTTGCACAGTCAACAATGTTTTTTAACACTTTTTTTGATGTCGGCTTTTTTGTATTCGGATTTTCAATATAAAGTTGCCGGACAATATCATCAATTTGTGCCGGTTTAATTTCTGTAACTTTACATTGTCCAAAAGCACTGTTTAGATGATTGACATATGATTGTAAATTCCTTTGATATGTGTATGTCAGTCCTAATGTTGCTATCTTTAGCCATTGCTTAGACAGCTCTGAAAATGTTATTGAATTATCCATTTTTACCACGCTTTCCTTTATTTAACCTAATATACTATTATAATAGTATATTATTGTAAAATAAAGTGGTAAAATTGCATAATTTCACACTTAGTTACGCATACTCATAACCCGAAGGTCGTCGGTTCAAATCCGGCTCCCGCAACCACTAAAAACGGCTTAAACACTGAGTTTTTGCCGTTTTTCTTTTTGCGTAAAAATCTTAAATTTTGGCTACTTCCCCGAATTTCCCTCAAATGATGTTTTTTAATAATTTATCCTCAATAATCATAGAAACAGCCTGAGTATCAAATGTAAATACTCAGGCTTATTTTAATGTGTATTTTCAAGCTGTAATGTGAAATTTGTAAGGTTCATATTTTCATCAAAACCAAAGTTTATATAATTGCCGCCTACTGCATATGAAACCTCACCATTAGATATAGAATTATAAGTCGGCTCGCCCATTTCTGCATAAACATCATCATATGTACTGTTGCCGTTGAGAGTTCCGTAGCAAAGGTTTGATTTCGTCAGATTATTTGATGAATACTCTACCGTAATGCTTACAATTTTATTTGTTTCCTTAAGTACAGTAACATTAAAACCGCTGTATGAGTGAATATCCCACTTATCGGAGGCACTTATCATCTCCTCGGTTTCTTCACCAAAATTATTTTTGACCTCATCGAAATCTGCACCGAGATAATATAATTTTTAAAGTCAATTATCGAATTGTCTGATTTGGTAAGGTAAAATGTTCCGCCTATGTCCCAGTTTGCACTGTCGGTTCTGTTTGTTATAGTTGTTTCAATGTAAATTTCATTATCAAGAAACTTTATTTTGCCCGTACCGCTGTTTTGCCAGTTGTCATTATCAAAGGTAAACGTTCCCGTGCCGTCAATAATCTGGCTGGTAACATTGCTTATTCTTGCAATACGGTTGAAGGCAGATGAAGAGGTTTTGGTAAAGGTGAAACGGATAACATCATCCTTTACCGAGATGATTTCAAGCAGATTTCCGCCGTTTTCGGTCATATTTTCAATATTGCTGTCTTTATCGCACCACAAGCCTATATATGAAGAATAATCTGTTTTAACAGCTTCGGTTGTTGTAATTTCAGTCGGAGCAGAGATGATTTCATTTGCTTTATCAGTATTCGCTTGTGCAACAAAAAACATAATAATTCCAGCTACAGCAAGCATAATTACTATTGCAATAATCATAATCGGCAGAACATACTTATGCTTTTTTATTTTTGTCGGTTAGCCTGTTTTAACGTCAATCAGCTTTGTCATACAGTACGGGCAGAAAACCGACTCAACAGGCAATTCTTTACCGCATTTCGGACAGAATTTTGTGTTCATATTCCCCACCTCTTTTACAGTATAACCCAAACAGAAAAATAACGCAATGCTCATTACAGCACTGCGTTATATATTTTTATTTGCTTAATATGAAAGTGCAAAATATTTTGCCAGATCTTCAAACCCGTAACTGCCCGAAAGAGTGCAAATTCCAGCTTCAACATCGCTAAACTCGATATATATTGTACCGTCGAGAACATATGGATCGCCCGGGGAACTCCTGTATTTACCGGTAACTGTTACTGTACAGCTGTTATTGTCTGTTCTGTCAACAGAAATATCAGGTGATTCAAACATCAAAGCGATTAACTCTCCGTACGACATATCCTGACAAGCACCTGCTGATAACTGGTCAGGCAGATAATCTTCGCAAAAGCTTGTATTTTTTAATACATCTATAATCTTATTATAGTATTCCTCATCGCTCATCTCAATCGGCTTTGTGTTACCTTCTGTAAACTCATTATATTTCGATTCAGTGAGAGGACTTACAGCCAGTCCATAAAAATCATTGTACGGATCATCAAAAATTCTATAATAAACATTATTATAGAAAAGCGTTTTATTACCATCAGAATCAAATTTGTTTGAATTTTCAAGGTTTTCAGCAAGTTCATTGATTTTTATTATACCAAGTTCAGGATTCAACGCCGAAAGGGAGAGTTTTACGAAATTTAACATTTTTTTATCAAGTTCGTTCCTCTCATTTTCCGAGAGCCTCATACATATTTCAAAATTACTTACTTTTTGTGAGCTATGTTCCTCAAAAATGTTTATCCACCATTTGATATCGCCGGAGGAATTTTCATAACTATAATATGTAGAATCAACTCCGTATGATTGATAATCGTCACCAACTGTTTCGAGCCAAGCCTCTAACCACAGATATGAGTTATCAAAATCCAGTTTTTCTCTGGCAGAGACATATAGTTGCTGTAAACCCATTTTATCAAAATTGAAACGCAATCCGATTTTATTGTCAGATTCTTCAGTAACTACAGACGGCTCGGCAAAAAAGTCACCAAAGTACTTCTCAGGAATTCCGCTTATAAATATTACCGCCAAAATAGCAATAACAATTACAACTGATATAACAGGAATAAGGATTTTTTTACGCTTTTTCTTATTAACTTTTTTAAGCTCATCAATATTAATTTTGCAGTTATCAATTTTGTCTGATTCATTCTCAATAGTAATCTGCTCCTGCCATTGCCCGCAATATGTGCACACATCGCAGTCATTGGGAATTTGCTGTTTACATTTAACACATTTTTTCATAACTAAAATCACTCCTCGTTTTTTATAAGCAGTTTTGGGTTATTTATCATTCAGATGATTTTCCTCACCTGACAAAATCCATAAATATTTTATAAATTTCAACATAAGTTTATCATAAATACTTCTATTAGTTAATAAAAAATGCTTACAGTAAATTTATTTTTTCGTTCAAACAGTATAAAATAAACTATATATAGCATTTTGAGGTTTTGGCTTATGGATAAAAATATTGACTATGCCGCACTCGGCAGGCGGATTAAGAATAAAAGAGTTGAAAACAAGCTTACTCAGGAACAGCTTGCCGAAAATATTGATGAGCTGTAAATATCGAATTTGATAAAAACATATAAAATAATAACCGCCTTTGATTAAATTATAGTCAAAGGCGGTTACTTTGTCCTGTGCTGTCAGCACAGTTTTCGATTTATTTCAAAATAATATTCAATCAGTCATCATAATGACCTTTGCAGGAAGCAATGACAATCGCATTATCTTTTTGGCAGTAAACAATCCTATTTTCATCATCAATTCTCCTGCTCCACCAACCACTTAAATTATTTTTGAGCGGTTCAGGTTTGCCAATACCTTCAAAACAGTTTATTTGAATATCCGTTATGATTGCATTTACACGTTTCAACGTCTTTTTATCCTGCGTTTGCCAATAACAATATTCCTCCCATGCTCGCTCGTCCCAAAGTAGTTTCATTGCATTATTCCTCTATCAAATCGTGTTCTTTAAGAACTGCTTTGCCTGATTCAATATCAGCAATTACAGAACTCAAATACGCCATATTGCTTTCGGAGTAAAACGGGTCGGCGGAAATTTCAAAAGGTATTCTTTTTTCACGGCTTACTTTTGTTGCAAATATCGTAAAGGCAGTAGTCATACTCATACCCATATCCTTGCAGACCTGTTCCATACTTTTCTTCAGGTCTGAATCCATACGAAAGTTTACCATAGTTTGTGCCATACAAAACACTCCTTGTTTCTTGATAACTTAATTATATAATATTGTAAAGCAAATGTCAATAATTTGCTTTACAATATTATATGCATAAAAGTGATTTTAATAAAGATTTTTTTAAATCCAATACATTCTGATAGCGGTTATCGGGAATAGTCTGAGTGCATTTTACTATAACCTTTTTAAGCCCGCCGTTATACAGCTTCCTTTCGGGCGGCTCTCCCGTGAGCATTACATTCATAAGCACACCGAGAGCGTAAATGTCAGTCCGTTCGTCTGTCTGATTGATTCCGTACTGTTCGGGAGCGGCATAGCCTGTTGTACCGATAATTTTTGTATCCTTGCTTTGATAATGCTTATAAACCCGTGCAGCGTCAAAGTCAATCAGCTTTACATTTCCGCCGTTGTCAATCATAACATTTTCCGGCTTGATGTCCTTATGTATGATTTTATTTTTGTGGAGAAAATCCAATGCGTCACATAATGCAGAAATTACCCTTTTTACACCTGCAGGCGAATACAGACTATCCTGCAAATAGTCTGCTGCCGTTTGCCCGTCAATGTATTCTTCAAGCACGATAACACCGTCTTTTGTTCTGACAGCGTCATAGACATTTGCTATATTCGGGTGCGAAAGGCTTCGCAAAATCATAAATACCTCGCCCGGACCCTCTACTGTCTTCTTAACGAGCCTTTTGCCAAGCTCTTTGTGCCTGTAAACACAGATTTGCGATTTGTCGGATTTTTTCAATACCTTAACAAACTGATACTGTTCTTTTAATACATTATCTATCCAATTATCACTCATTTTGAAATACCAAAATAGGAGATTGATACAAATGCAGAAAAAGTCAACAACCGAACTTTTGAAAGAACTTGAAAATTTCAGCAGTTTTGAAGAATATAAAAACGCAAACAAGGATAATCTGATAGACAAGTCACTGTCAGAATATCTGTGTGAGCTTATAAGCGAAAAAAATCTGTCAAAGGCAGAGGTAATCAGGAAATCAGAACTGAATGAAAACTATGCTTATCAGTTATTCTCAGGTCTTAAAAAATCACCAAGCAGAGATAAATTGATTTGCCTTTCTGCCGGAATGGATTTATCGGTCGAAGAAACTAACAGCCTGCTTAAGCTTGCAGGTTTTCTGCCGCTCTATCCGAGAACTAAAAGGGACAGCATAATAATTATGAATATAAACGCCCAAAAAAGCGTAATTGAAATAAACGAAGCCTTATTTGAAGAAAACGAGGAAACACTGAATTAAAATTCTGTTTCCCCGTAGAACTACCGCTGTTTTAAAATGTTTTTTACTTGCTGTTGCATTTTTTGTATAATATTGGTATAATAAAATATACAGCTCATCTGCTGAATAAGGGAGGAAATTTTATTATGTGTCAGAAAAAACCGTTTTACATCACGACGCCAATCTATTATCCGTCAGGCAATCCGCATATCGGACATTGCTACACCTCTGTCGCTTGCGACTCTATCGCCCGCTACAGACGAATGCAGGGATATGATGTAATGTTTCTTACGGGCACTGACGAGCACGGCCTTAAAATTGAGCAGAAGGCTGCTGAAAAGGGTGTTACTCCCAAGGAATATGTTGATGAAATTGTTAAAGCTTTCAAAAGCCTTTGGAGCTTTATGAATGTAGATTACGACAGATATATAAGAACCACCGACGATTACCACATCAAGACGGTTCAGAAGATTTTTAAGGAGCTTTATGACAAGGGCTATATCTACAAGGGCGAGTATTCAGGTAAATACTGCACCCCCTGCGAGAGCTTCTGGACTGACAGCCAGCTTGTTGACGGCAAATGCCCCGAATGCGGCAGAGAGGTTACCGAGGCTAAGGAGGAGGC
>OGOU01002069.1_pt1 | contig 14659 bp, 14 predicted proteins | sample 1552721 | NCBI WGS metagenome assembly OGOU01 (sample SAMEA2580176, study PRJEB22360) | human gut metagenome | biome: human gut; feature: human-associated habitat; material: faeces | place: Denmark | collected 2008/2010 | reverse complement strand
GGTAGCATATTCCGCTTCGATCAGCTGCAAGACCGTTTTCAGGCGGCGGGTGTCAGTAGTATCCGCCGGGAGCAGGGTGCCGTGTTGGCCAATCAGGATGGACAAAAACCGCAGCAGCGCCCCTTTGATGGCCAGCTCATACCCGGCGTTTTTTACCTTGTTGGCTTCCTCCGCTTCCTGCAGGCCGGGCGCCGCCTGCGGGCACGCCCCCCCCCAAAAAAGGCAAAGCCATGCGACCGCTTTGCAGCGGCAAAAGGTAGCGCTCGGCGCACAGATCATCCGCACCACCCAGCAGCTCCAGCTCAAAAATGATATTTTCGTATTCCATCACGGCCTGGCCGCGCTGGTGCAGGGCGTGGAGGGTGCCGGGGGCAAAAATGTAAATATCGCCCTGCTCCGCCGGGTAAGCGTTCACACCGACCTGCACGATTCCGCTGCCTTTTTTAACATAGACAAGTTCCATACTGTCGTGCCAGTGCAACGGCACCTGCAAAAAGTCCCCCGGTATGGTGCAGGGGTAGATATTAAAAGGGAACCGCACCGCACCATGGTGTTTGGTTTCCCGCAAGCGTTCCTGGTTTGGCATGTTGTAGCCCCCTTTTGCATTCCTGATGCTTGTATTGTACCACAATCCGGCAGAATTGCACAAGAATTTTACCGATTTTGTATGATATTCTGGATATAGCAAGAGGAAGTGCGGGCCGCACCGCAAGCTTCCCCACTTGAGGCCTGAACCAAAGACGATACCAACGCCTTGGCCTCTGCGAATTCATTTTTTAGGAGGGACCCGCTATGCAGACCATGACGGAAACTTTACAGAAGCTGATCGGCAAGCCCCTTGTCGAATCCACCGACCAGGAAATTTACCTTGCCCTGCTGGATCTTGTGCGCAGCAAGAGCGCCGCACAGGTACGTCCGGTCAACGGCCGCAAGCTGTATTATATCTCGGCTGAATTTTTGATCGGCAAACTGCTTTCCAACAACCTCATCAACCTCGGCTTGTATGATGATGTGCGTGATGCCCTTGCTGCCGCAGGCAAGAGCCTTTCCGACATCGAGGAAGTCGAGCCGGAGCCGAGCCTTGGCAACGGCGGTTTGGGCCGTTTGGCTGCCTGCTTCCTGGATTCTATTGCTACGCTTGGTCTTCCGGGAGACGGTATCGGACTGAATTATCATTTTGGTCTGTTTCAGCAGAAATTCACCAATCACAAACAGCAGGAATTGAAAAATCCGTGGATCACAAAAGAAAGCTGGTTAAACAGACAGTCTTTTACCTGTAAAGTACCATTTAAAGATTTCACAATGGACGGTGTTCTGTACGATATCGATGTGCCGGGATATGATTCCGGATGTAACCGCCTGCATCTGTTCGATGTGGATACTATTGATGAAAGTATCGTACCGGAAAACAGTATCAATTTTAATAAGAAAAAAGTACAGGAAAATCTGACGCTCTTTCTGTATCCGGATGATTCTGATGACGCCGGACGCAAACTCCGCATTTATCAGCAGTACTTTATGGTAAGCTGCGGGGCACAGCTGATTTTAAAAGAGATGGAGGATGCAGGATATGATCTGCATGAATTAAATAATCATGCAGTGATCCAGATCAATGATACCCATCCTTCCATGGTGATTCCGGAACTGATCCGTCTGCTGACCGAAGAAAAAGGATTTACTATGGATGAGGCAGTGGAAGTGGTAAGTAAGACCTGTGCATATACCAATCATACCATTCTTGCGGAAGCACTGGAAAAATGGCCGATGGAATACCTGGAAGAAGTGGTTCCGAATCTTGTTCCGATCATCAAGGAACTGGATGAAAGAGTGCGAAAAACAGTAAAAGATGAGTCCACTTACATCATCGATGCGCAGGACAGAGTGCACATGGCACACATGGATATTCATTACGGATTTTCTGTCAATGGCGTGGCAGCACTCCACACAGAGATTCTGAAAAACTCAGAACTGAAAAATTTCTATGATCTCTATCCGGAACGTTTTAACAACAAAACAAACGGAATCACGTTTCGTCGCTGGCTGATGCATTGTAATCCGATACTGACCAGATATATTGAATCTCTGATTGGAAACGGATTCAAGAAAGATGCCATAGAACTGGAAAAACTGCTGGCTTTTGAAAATGATGAAACAGTGCTGAACAAGCTGGAAGAAATCAAGATGGAAAAGAAACTGGAATTCAAAGAATACATGGAAGAAACCCAGGGACTGACTATTGATGAACATTCCATCATTGATGTACAGGTAAAACGTCTTCATGAGTATAAACGTCAGCAGATGAATGCACTTTATGCAATCTACAAATATCTGGACATCAAAGCGGGCAACAAGCCGTCCACACCGATCACAATGATCTTTGGAGCAAAGGCAGCACCGGCGTATGTGATTGCAAAAGATATTATTCATCTGATCCTGTGTCTGCAGGAACTGATTGAGAAAGATCCGGAGGTAAGACCGTATTTCCGTGTGCTGATGATTGAAAACTATAATGTTTCCAAAGCAGCAAAGGTTATTCCGGCAGCCAATATTTCCGAACAGATTTCGCTGGCATCCAAAGAAGCATCCGGAACCGGTAATATGAAGTTCATGTTAAATGGCGCGCTGACGCTGGGAACCGAAGATGGAGCAAATGTGGAGATCCGGGATCTGGTTGGCGAAGAGAATATTTATATTTTCGGCAGAAAACCACAGGATGTCATCGATCTGTACGAGGCAGGTACTTACAGTTCCAAAGAAATCTATGAAGAGGATGCGCTTATCCACAAACTGGTAGATTTTATCACAGGAGAAGAACTGCTTGCGATCGGTGATGAAGAAAGTCTGACCCGTCTGCACAGAGAACTGATCGGAAAAGACTGGTTTATGACACTGCTGGATACAAAAGAATATATCACAACAAAAGAAAAGGTCTATGCAGATTATGAAGATCGTAAGACCTGGAACAAAAAAGCACTGATCAACATTGCTAAAGCGGGATTCTTCTCATCTGACAGAACGATCGCGCAGTACAATGAGGACATCTGGAAATTAAAATAATGCGATTCCTGTAATCATAAAAGTAAGAAATCCGTCCATACTATAGTAAAAAACAGATCTATGGTATGGAGGGATTTTTTATGATTGGAATATGGATTGCAATTCTTTCAGGAACACTGATGAGTATCCAGGGAGTGTGGAATACACAGGTGACAAAACAGTCCAGTCTGTGGGTATCGACAGGATGGGTGCAGCTGACGGCGTTTCTGGTCTGTGTGGCAGCATGGTTTTTTACAGGAAGAGATTCGGTTGGAACACTGTGGCAGGTTGAAAACAAATATACACTGCTTGGAGGAATTCTGGGAACATTTATCACTGTGACCGTGATCAGGAGTATGGGAAAACTGGGACCGGCACAGGCAACGATGCTGATTGTGATCGCACAACTGGTGGTTTCCTATCTGATCGAGATGTTCGGACTTTTCGGTGTGGAAAAACAGCCTTTTGAATGGAAAAAACTGGCAGGTACGGCAATTGTTGTTGCAGGAATTGTTCTTTTTAAGTGGGAGTGAATTATTTCGGGTTTACAGTCTTGTAATTCAGATGAAAATTGGGTAAAATAAATTGTGTATGCATGGAGGGAGCCTTAGAGCGAAAGCGATAAGGAGCGTGCAGATGAAACAGAAAAAGAAAATTCTATGGATGCTTTTGCCGGTGCTGATATTTGTCGGTTGTGGTACGCAGGACAGCATATTGAAACGAGGCCAACCGGAAACCGGTTCGCTGGAAGAACAGCAGGATACGGAAACGGTATACAACGTGGAGTCAGAAACGCAGAATGAAAAGCCGGAACAGAAAGAGAAACCTCTGCAGGAATGGATCTATGTGGATGTATGCGGTGCAGTCAGGAATCCGGGGGTCTATCGGATCGAGGCCGGAAGCCGTGTGTTTCAGGTGTTGGAACAGGCGGGCGGCTGTACAGAGAAGGCTTCATTAGAGACAGTGAATCAGGCAGATCTTTTAACAGATGGTCAGAAGATCCGGATCTATACCAAGGAGGAAGCCGGGCAGATGGAAAAGAAACTGCAGGAAGAAGATCCCCTTTTGGATGACCGGGTAGATATCAACCGGGCAGGAAAGGAAGAGCTGATGACACTGACCGGAGTTGGAGAAACAAGGGCACAGGCGATTCTTGCATATCGTGAGACACATGGCAGCTTTTCCAGTGTGGAGGAGCTGATGCAGGTGGAAGGCATCAAAGAAAAAACATATGAAAAGCTGAAAGATCAGATCAGGATCAATTGAGGAGTAAAGAATGGCGAAGAAAGTATTGGTTGTAGACGATGAAAAATTAATCGTAAAAGGAATCCGGTTCAGTCTGGAGCAGGACGGTATGGAAGTAGATTGTGCCTACGACGGGGAGAAAGCCCTGGAATGTGCAAAGAATAAAGAATATGATATGATTCTGCTGGATCTGATGCTTCCGAAGATGAATGGACTTGAGGTATGCCAGCAGATTCGTGAATTTTCTTCCGTTCCGATCGTAATGCTGACCGCAAAAGGCGATGATATGGACAAAATTCTGGGACTGGAATACGGTGCAGACGACTACATAACAAAGCCATTTAAGTTGGGCGAGCTATGTTCACGCATCCGAGCATTGCTTCGGCGGGCAGGATTATCAAGTCAAGGGACAGGAACAGTTATGGAATGTGGCGATATTAAGATAGACCTTTTAGGAAGCCGTGTCTTGTTAAAGGGAAAGACATTAGAGCTAACAGCCGCAGAATACCGTTTAATATGCCTGTTGGTAAAGAATGCAAATCGTATCATAACAAGAGATATTATTTTAGACGAGCTATGGGACAGCACAGGAGATTATGTAGACAACAATACCCTTTCCGTCTATGTGCGGCGGCTGCGTGAAAAAGTAGAAGTAGACCCATCACACCCAGAGCATTTATTGACAGTCCGAGGATTTGGATATCAGTGGAAAGAGGTGGACGAATGAGCCTATTACACGACAAGCATAACCGTTGGTATTGCATTTTCATTGTTGTTCTTGTTCTTCTGCTTGTTCTGATAGGCATAACAGTGATAGACACGCAAACGGCGGCTACAAAAGAAATGTTTCTAACACACGATAATGCGATTGCAACTTCTTTACTAAAACAAGGAGTTTCAAATGAAGTAATTGCAACAGCCTTAACGAATAAGGAAACAGACAATACGGGAAATAAGTTTTTAGCCGAAATTGGTTTTTCAAACAGTACAGATATAGAAAATTTACCGTATGTATCTGCTGTTAAAAACACAATACGAACATCTCTATTTGTGATGTTATTTCTATGGATACTGCTTCTGTTTTTTGGTACAATGCTGTTTTTGTATTGGAGGGAAAGATTATATAAAAAATCAGAAAGTATCATTAAGGATTACATAGATGGGAATTATAATGTTCACTTATCGCAATCTAACGAGGGAGCTATTTATCAGCTCTTAGCTTCTGTTGACCAACTGGCTACTATGCTTCAAGCAAAAAATGATACAGAACAAAAGACAAAGGAGTTTCTTAAAAATACAATTTCTGATATATCCCATCAATTAAAAACGCCCCTGTCGGCGCTCATGATGTATCAGGAAATTATTGAGAATGAGCCAGATAATCCCGAAACGGTCAAAGAATTTTCCTTAAAGATAGGAACTGCATTAAAGAGGATTGAGCAACTTATTCAATCCATGTTGAAAATTACAAGAATAGATGCAGGGAGTATCTCTTTTGAAAAATCCAATTACAGTATCCCGAATATTCTGGGTCATGCAATTAGCGAATTGACAACACGGGCGAATAATGAAAAGAAAGAAATTGTGATAAATGGCGACTTGGAACAAATGCTTTATTGCGATATTGAGTGGACGGGCGAAGCCATTGGCAATATTGTCAAAAACGCACTTGACCATACAGATGTGGGAGGGAAAATCACTATATCGTGGGAACGAACTCCCGCTATGATTCGGATATTTATTACAGATAACGGACACGGTATTGACCAAGAGGATATACACCATATATTTAAGAGATTTTACCGAAGCAAAAATACTTCAGACAGTCAAGGGATTGGACTTGGACTGCCATTAGCAAAGGTAATTGTTGAGGAACAAGGCGGTGTTCTTTCTGTTCAGAGTGAGCGATTACAGGGAACAACTTTTACATTGTCTTTCCTTACAGAATCGTAAGGTCAAATTCATCTGACTGTAAGGTCGAAATGCTATCCTCTATTGTGAAAGGAGGTACTTGGAATATGGAAATATTGAAAGTACAAAAATTATGTAAAACATACGGAACAGGCGTGGTAAAGGTTGATGCCTTAAAAGATGTATCTTTCTCTCTGGAAAAGGGAGAATTTGTTGCTGTTGTTGGAGAGTCAGGTTCTGGGAAAAGTACATTGTTAAATTGCATTGGGGCATTGGATGTTCCGACTTCTGGCGTGATTACAATGGACGGAAATAATCTTTTTACAATGAAAGAGGAAGAACGCACTATTTTCAGAAGAAGGAATATTGGTTTCATTTTCCAGTCTTTTCAACTTGTATCTGAATTGACAGTTGAACAGAATATAGTGTTTCCGCTTCTTTTAGACTATCGCAAACCGAAAGTTGCCGATGTAGAGGAAATATTAGAGCTACTTGGTTTGACTGACCGAAGAAATCATTTGCCAAGTCAGCTTTCTGGTGGTCAGCAGCAGCGTGTTGCTATTGGCAGAGCGTTAATTACAAAACCAAAGCTAATTCTTGCTGATGAACCAACAGGCAATCTGGATAGCAAAAACAGTCAGGATGTTATTGATTTACTGACAAAAGCATCCAGACATTACCAACAGACGATACTGATGATTACACATAACAATAGTCTTACCTCTATGGTTGACCGTGTATTGCGTGTTACAGATGGTGTGCTGACGGACTTGGGAGGGAATGCGAATGAAAAATTATCTTGACCTTGTTCCAATTTCTGCAAGAGTACACCGAAAGCAAAATCGTATGTCTGTCATTTGTATTGTGTTGGCGGTCTTTTTAGTAACAGCTATTTTTGGCATGGCTGATATGTTTATCAGAGGGCAAATTTTACAGACACAACAGGAAAATGGAAACTGGCATATTGGAATAAAAAACATCAGTGATGAAGATGCCGCACTTATATCTTCTCGTCCAGAGGTGGCTGTCTTTGCTGATTACGGTGTTTTGAATTATCGAGGTGAGCAAGATTACACTTTATCAGGAAAAAATGTTGTGATATGCGGTAGTAGTGAAAGCCATGTTACTGAAATTTTTGATACATTGGATAAAGGCAAATTTCCCACAAGCGAAAATGAAGCTTTGATAACAAACAATGCGAAAGATATGCTGAATTTGGAAATCGGAGAACAGATAGTTATTACTTTGCCCGACGGCGATGAAATGTCGTATACCATTTCAGGCTTCATGGATAATGCTGCAAAACTTATGGGCGAAGACTCTTATGGCGTTTTTTTGACAACCGAGGGCTTTCGAGCTATCTATCCAAGTGATATAAATAGTAATCCTTCCGACTATACAATGCGTTATGTACAGTTTAACAACACCAGAAACATTCAGCGTAACATAGGGGATATTAAACAACAGTTTGGACTATCTGATGAACAAGTGTCCGAAAACACAGAATTACTTGGACTATTAGGAAAGAGCAGTAATTCTTTTATGTTACAGGTGTATGCTACTGCTATCATACTATTTTTTCTTGTTTTGATTGCAGGCGTACTGATGATTACAAGCAGTATGAATAGCAATGTAGCACAGAGAACGGAATTTTTTGGAATGGTTCGTTGTATCGGGGCAACGCCAAAACAAGTGATGCGGTTAGTACGAAAAGAGGCTCTGCGTTGGTGTCGCTTTGCCATTCCGATTGGTGTTATCGGCGGTATGGTATTGGTTTGGGTATTGTGTTTGATTTTACGGAAATTAAGCCCAGAATTTTTTGGTGGTATGCCTATTTTCAGTATCAGTTATCTGAGCATCATTGCGGGTATTGTTTTAGGTTTACTGACCGTTCTCCTTGCTTCCCGTTCTCCCGCCAAGAAAGCATCCAAAGTTTCTCCGTTAGCTGCGGTATCTGGAAATGCAAACGATTTACAACCTGTAAAAAAAGCGGCGAACACCAAGTTTTTCACAATAGATATTGCTCTTGGCATTCATCACGCTAAAGCAAGTAAAAAGAACTTTATTTTAATGGTTAGCTCTTTTTCGGTAAGTACTATTCTCTTTCTTGCATTTTCAGTAACGATTGATTTTATGAATCATACATTGACACCGTTACAGCCGTGGACTGCTGATATTTCTATTATCAGTCCAGAGGATACTTGTTCTGTAAAGGCTAATTTTATCAAGGACTTACAACAAAATCCTGCCGTAAAAAATGTCTATGGTCGAATGTTTGCTTATGATGTTCCTGTAATTGTAAATGGTGAGGAAACAGTTATTGACCTTATTTCCTATGAAGATATGCAATTCGATTGGTCAAAGGATTATGTCTTGTCTGGCAGCTTAGAAAGAGTACAAAGAGAAACTGATACAGGGCTTATTGTTTTTGAGTCGCAAAACGAGATTGAAGTAGGTAATACCATTACCTTAAATATGAATGGAAATCAAACAGATATGGAAATTGTCGGTATGTTATCTCAATGCCCTTTTAATAATCGTCCAGAGGTAGGAAAGCTTATTTGTTCTGAGAACACCTTTAGGGAACTGACAGGAGAAGTGGATTATACTATCATTGATATACAATTATCTAAAAACGCAACAGAAATGGATGTAAATGAAATTCACCGCTTGGTAGGCTCACAATATACATTTTCTGATGAACGAATGGGTAATAGCAATACTCGTGGAGCTTACTATTGTTTTGGACTTTTCATTTATGGCTTTTTGGTATTGATTGCTTTGATTACGCTATTCAATATCATAAATAGTATAGCTATGAGTGTGGCGGCTAAAATGAAGCAGTACGGGGCTTTTAGAGCTATTGGATTAAGTAATAGGCAACTGGCTAAAATGATTGTTGCCGAAGCATCTACCTATGCAATCACAGGTACTATTTGCGGTAGCGTTTTGGGAATAGTCTGCAACAAGATTTTATTTGGCAAACTTATAGCCTATAGATGGGGCGATGCTTGGAGTGTTCCTTGGGTTGAGCTTGGTATTATTATTGTTGTTGTAGTCATTGCAGTAATCTTAGCAGTAAGAAATCCAATTAGAAAAATGAAAGAAACATCCATTGTCGATACAATTAGTGTGCTGTAATTCTTACTATAATGCCACTTATAGAGAAGCAGGCAATTCTTGAACGGAATTGCCTGCTTCTTTTAGCTTACTATTCTGTAAGATTAAATTCATCTAATTGTAAGGTGAAAACAATAAAATGTACTTATCAGAATGGAGGTGGAACAATGAAGAAAATATTACTTGTAGACGATGAACATAGTTTTTTGCAAATTTTAGATATATCTTTGTCTAAATATTTTGAAACATATATTGCCACAGGAGTACGGGAAGCAATAGATATTCTCAAACAAAATGAGATTGATTTAATATGTTCCGACCTCTATATGCGTGACGGAACAGGTGTGGATTTGTTGCAAACAGTAAAGAAATATAGTAGAAACATTTCTTTTATTCTGCTTTCAGGAAGCGACTACAATTTTGATATAAAAATGGCAGAACATTATGGAGCTACATTTATTCCCAAAGGTGAAATTGACCTAATAAAGCAAATAGTCTCCATAGCAGATAAGAGTAAAAAGTCCATCGAATAAAAAAAACGGTACTTTTGGTGGACTGCATTGTCACGCTCAATAATCGTAGGTAAAGCATCTCTCCAAACCCGTTTTGAGTTTGGAGGGATTTTTTATGCGTTGGTCTAAGACCGCCGCACTGCTGCTTATTCGAAGCGGCAGCTACATACATAGTTTCATGGATAAGTGAGGATAACCTGTTAAAAAAATTCTTACTTGTGCATTGAACTCTTATACCCTCAAAGCAGATGCCAAATTTCCACTAAAAAGAAGTTTAATCTCTTATAACCGTAAAGGTATGACAGCCTTTGCGGTTTTTCTTATGTCGTTTCTTGAAGAACGCTGTCAAACACACTTTTTCAGCGTCGGATGCCGTTCTCCGCCATCCAATCTGGATTTTTCAAAAAAATTCAGACTGGAGGTAACGGATAATGGCTTATAATAAAGCAAAAGAAGAACGCAAATGGCGTATCTGGAAAGAAGCCGAGGAAAAGCAGATGCGGAGCTTGGGTGTCGATGAAGATACCATTGAGAAGCTCCGTATACACGATTGGGCTATCTTCAATTCCGACAGGCGGTACTATGAGAAATTGCAGGATGCAGGTACATACCTTGAGGAATTTGCCGAGGAAACAGCACCGCCTGAAGTGAAAACCGTTGAGGATTTTTTAGACAGCATTGAAAATCAGCAGCTCTATCAAATCCTTATCATGGTGGACAGGCTCACCCTGCAAATTGCTGTGATGAAAATACAAGGATATTCTACCCGTGAAATTGCATCACGGCTTAACACTACCGAAAAGGCTGTTTACAGAAGAATGGACAGGCTCAAAGAAAAATTAAAAAAGTTTTTTGAATAGAGGGGAAAAACGCAGTTCCCCACGGGCTACAGGGTGAGAGGACAAAACCTCTCGCCCTGTTTTCCTTTGTGTGGCGAAAACGGGATTGCTCTTTGAAAACCGAATACCCATTCGCCAAATACCTTCTCTTTGTGATTGTGATGAGCATAAGCGTGTCGAGAGGTACGCCATAACCTGCCGTAAGGCAGAGAGCGATAACTACCTACTCAAAATATCGGGCAGCTCCCGATTTCGCCATAACCCACAAAGAGGACAATGATACTCCCGTCCAGTCACAGTCCGAGCGTGATAAAACCGTCGCAGGCAATGAGGGCGGCTCTGTCAGAACGACAGTTGGGGTGGAACTCCCGTGGCGTCAGTTCGCTGCTGACCGTTTGGCGACTTCCCTGCGTCAAAGACGCATTGCATTTCGGGGTGTCGAGGACAAATAGAGATGCTCCTATCATAAAGCCAGATAATAAGGCGGTCATAAGAACAGAGATTTTGTTAATGCTCTCCCGACCTTAAATACTTCCTTGCATCTGGCTGTTACATAGGCAGGGTGTTCCTGCCTAAATACAGATGGAGGTTATAAAGAATATGGAAAGAACAATCAGGCGTGGTGACATTTACTACGCAGAGCTTAATCCTGTTGTCGGTTCAGAGCAGGGCGGCACACGACCCGTACTTATCATTTCCAATAATATGGGCAACAGGCACAGCCCGACGGTCATTATTGCCGCTATCACGGGCAGGACACAGACAAAGGCAAAATTGCCGACACATACCGAAGTAAAGAACTTTGAAGGGCTTGACAGAGATTCCATTGTTTTGCTTGAACAAATCCGTACAGTAGATAAAAAAAGATTAAAACAGTATATGGGCATGATGCCGACTGAAGCGATGGCAAGAGTTGATAAAGCTCTTGCCATTAGTATTTCTCTGAGGGGAGGCAGCAATGAAAGAGATAAAAATTGATGATTATACCGCCGCTCTTAAACTCATTGAGATACTCCTTGAAAAAGGATTGATAAACCAAGCCACATATACAAATATTATAAAACATTCAAATTCGCACATTTCACAAGCGGCTTAAAAGAAGATAAAATAGTGCTGAGTTAAAGGAGGTATGCTTAATGAATACATCAGTAAACGAATACAATTACAGATTTAAGCTCACGGATTATGCGTTGTTTGACAGAAATCGGGAAAGGAAAGTTGCTATTTACGGTCGTGTTTCCACGGAACACGAAGCACAGTTATCCGCACTTGAAAACCAGTTGCAGTGGTATGACGACCAAGTAAAATATCATCCGAACTGGTCTGTCTGCGAACGGTATATTGATGAAGGCATCACTGGAACACAGGCGAAAAAACGCCCCGCATTCTTGCGTATGATTGAAGATGCCAGAAAGGGTAAATTCGATTTGATTGTAACAAGGGAGGTTTGCCGTTTCGCTCGGAATGTCGTGGACACTCTTGTGGTGACAAGAGAATTAAAGGGTATCGGCGTTGAGGTGTTCTTTATTGATGATAATATCTGGACGATGGATGGTGACGGAGAGTTACGTCTTTCCCTTATGGCAACATTGGCACAGGAGGAAAGCCGTAAGACTTCCGAGCGTGTGAAAGCAGGTCAGAAAATCAGCCGAGATAACGGTGTGCTTTACGGGAATGGAAATATTTTAGGCTATGACCGTGTAGGTGACACCTATATCATCAATGAAGAACAGGCAGAAACGGTTAGGATTATATTTGACTTGTATCTGCAAGGCTATGGCTCAATGAGGATTGCAAAAATGCTGACGGAGCAAAAAAGAAAAACGGCATCAGGAATTGTAAAATGGAACGTATCTAATATTATGCGGGCGATTAAAAATGCCACCTATACGGGAACGAAATGCTATAACAAATCGAGAAGCAACAATTTTCTGGAGCAAAAGAGGATTAACAATCTGGATATGTCCACTTATGAATATGTAGAGGGCGATTTCCCTGCTATTGTTTCGCAGGAGATATGGGACAAAGCCCAGAAGATAAGGGAAAGCAGGGTGAAGCCGTCCTTAGTGTCAACAACAAAGACAACACACAGCAAGCGTGATTCCAAAGACATATGGGTAAACAAGCTGCGTTGTTCCTGCGGCTCGTCTTTCAGAAAAGATAAGTGGCATACAAAACTGGACGGCAAGATTTCTTACGGCTACCAATGTTACAACCAGATAAACAATGGAAATAAGAAAAAGCGGGAGGCTCTCGGCTTAGATACTGAGGGCTATTGCGACATTAAGATGATAACTGATTGGAAACTTCATTTTATGGCAAAAGAATTGTTAGAGCATCTCTGGCAGGATAGAAAGGCATCTGTTCTTATTGCGATAGACCTTATTAAGCGTTATTACAAGGATGAAAGGCTTAGTGAAAATCAGCATGATGCAGTGTCCATCAAAGCGAAACTTGATAAGGCACAGACCCGCTTGACAAATCTTATTGCCATGAGGGCGGACGGCGAGCTGTCAAAAGAAGAATATAAGACCATGCGGAAACCCATTGATGACGAAATTCAGCAGTTGCAGGAAAAGTTAAATCAAGCACCAAAGGACGAACAGCCGAAAAGCGGACTTGAATTAGACGGAATAATCAGTACGCTGAATACGCTGATAGATTTTAGCGGAACGAAAGTCAGTGAGGAAGTCATCAATCAATTTGTATATCGGGTAACGCCAACATCGGACACTACTTTTGACTGGTATGTGAATCTGAACGGAACGGCTGATGTCAGGGCAACCTTTACAGCCGAGGGACGAAAAAACCGAGCTGTAGTCAAATTAGAGGAAATCGAACAGATTTCCTCGTTACATAGGAAAGAGAATGAGGACAATGGAATGTTCCTCAAAAACCCCCTTGTTTTTACCTTTCTGCACAGGCTGCTATTGCAAGCAAATAATTCGAATTATTAAATTTCTGAAATTTATATTATATTGTCAAAAAATGATAATCTGATTGCACAAAATCTTATCATCTTTGACTTTCGACTCTCATTGTCAGGTGACGGCAATGAGAGCTCTTTTTTATACATTCTTTGTATTGACAAACAATAAAAATAGTGGTAAAATATTTTAAAAAAGGAGGTTACAAAAGATGAAATTAAAAAAATTATCTGCCGCATGTTTAGCGGCTTTGATCAGCACAGTAGGTCTGCACTCATTTATGCCTGAATCCGGCTTTAACAGTACCGCATATGCCGCTGAAACCATAACAGGCGATGCTAACGGCGACGGAAAAGTTACCGCTCTGGATGCTGCTTTTATAGCACGTAAGCTTGCAGAACAGAAAGGTTCAGAACTTCCGTCAAATGCAGATTATAACGGAGACAAAAAGACAACTGCCGGAGACGCTGCCGCTATTGCTTTTAGACTTGCTAATAATTATAATATTACAAAAATGATTGAACTGACAAACGCTGAACGTACTAAGAAAGGCATAGCTCCTCTTAAGTTTGATGAGGGTCTTACAGCCGCTGCAATGGTCAGAGCAAGAGAATCAGCGTCTTCTTTTTCTCATACACGTCCTAATAAAGAATCATTCTACACAATACTTGATGATTTCAATTTAACATGGATGTCAGCTGCGGAAAACATTGCAGCCGGAAACGCTGCAGCAGGAGGTTCTTCACCTGAAATGGCTATGGACCTTTGGATCAATTCATCAGGACATTACAACAACATGATAGATAAAGAATACAATAAAATGGGTGTTGGCTGTATTTATGTAGCAAATTCCACCTATGGATATTACTGGGTTCAATTATTTTCAGATTAATAATTTTTTATTAAAAAGAGCAGTTAAACTGCTCTTTTTTTTGCATATTTTCCTCTGAAAACACATATACATGCTATTGAAAACTTTATCTACCGACAGGGGGAGTTATATTGAAAGATTTAAATTTTAAGGAAACTTCTGAAAAATACAGAAATGAAATGATGAAGCTATATGGAG
>OGOU01002057.1_pt1 | contig 14729 bp, 17 predicted proteins | sample 1552721 | NCBI WGS metagenome assembly OGOU01 (sample SAMEA2580176, study PRJEB22360) | human gut metagenome | biome: human gut; feature: human-associated habitat; material: faeces | place: Denmark | collected 2008/2010 | reverse complement strand
ATATTGGACTTCACATACAGAAAGAGAACATACAGAGTGTTGTGTGTTCTTTTTTCTTGTTCTGAAGCAGGAAAAGATAAGGCAGCGTTACTTTGATGTGGATTGACATTGTAAATAAGAGAAGTTATAATTTCTTGTATATGAATATGCTCTTGCATATACTACTATCGCCCTACATCATTTACATCATATTTTACATCATTTGCCCGCAAAGTGACTCAAAGTAGAGCAAAAATATGAAGTATGGGGGATAATTGGAATATGGAGAATTTAATAGTATTAACACCAGCTTGGTCGAGTATGAAAGAACCACAAAAAGGGTCCCGACAATGAAGTCCCTGGACGCTGATAAGAAAGTTTCCAAGACAACAAACAGCACTTCTGAAGCAGCACCGGAGAAAGAAGAAGTTATCGACTTCTCCAAGGTAAAGGTAGAGCCTTTATTTGAGGAATTTGTTGATTTCGATACTTTCAGCAAGTCAGATTTCAGAGCTGTAAAGGTTAAAGCGTGTGAAGCTGTTAAGAAATCCAAGAAGCTGTTACAGTTCACTCTGGATGATGGAACAGGCACAGATCGTACGATTTTAAGCGGTATTCACGCTTATTACGAGCCGGAAGAGCTGGTTGGAAAGACCTTAATTGCGATCACTAACCTGCCACCGAGAGCCATGATGGGAATTGAATCCTGTGGAATGCTCCTCAGTGCAATCCATGAGGAAGAGGGAGAAGAAAAGCTCCATCTTCTGATGGTTGATAACCACATCCCGGCTGGTGCAAAGCTGTATTAAGAAGTACCGTTTTACCTTACAAAACGGGATGTACTTCATTTGTGAAAAAGCTCTGAAAATACACAAATACACCAAATTTACACCAAATGGTGCTTGAAACGGTGCAGAGCCTAAAAAATCGCATAATTACAGGCGATACAACAGAATTTATAAGGGCGGTGTCTGAAATTATCGGACATCGTCCTTTTCTGTATTCGAGTTAAACAATACACATATTTCAGCTCAAAATCGAGACAAAAGCCTTGAATGTTAATATGCGTTGCTTGAAGCAACGGGCAGTCCAACATACAATTAGTCTGTCAGCGCCAGAAAGGTTAGACAGAGCATTTTTTGTAAATCGGCAGGGCACCCCCCTTACTCGTGCCGGAGCAACATATATCTTGTGTAAATATGTTCAAATGGCTGGATTACATATCAGAAAGATATTGCGCCGGTTTGAAAACTAAAAGTATCAAAATACAGACTTAATAATTGCAATTTCATTCTCAAAGTACTATAATACAAACTATATTTGGGTGGAGGTGCGGAAATGAAAGTACGGTACAACAAACTTTGGAAACTACTGATTGACAAGGGAATGAAAAAGAGTCAATTACGAGAAGCGGTCGGGGCAAGCAAAAGTACATTTGCGAAACTCGGAAAAAATGAAAATGTTACCCTTCCCGTGCTGTTGAATATATGCGAATATTTAGAGTGTGATTTTGGCGACATAATGGAAGCCGTACCCGAAAATGAGGTGTAGGATCAATGAACAAGAAGATTTTAATTGTGGATGACGAAAAAGAAATCGTTGATCTGCTTGAAGTGTATTTGAGTAACGATGGTTATTCAGTATATAAATGTTATAATGGGTTAGAGGCGATGAAATGTATCAAACAGTCGCAGATTGATTTAGCGATACTTGATATTATGCTGCCGGATATTGATGGTTTTCGACTTTGCCAAAAAATTCGGGAAAAGTTTTACTTCCCTATTATTATGCTTACCGCCAAAATTGAGGATAGCGACAAGATTATGGGGCTTACGATTGGTGCGGATGATTATATAACGAAACCGTTTAATCCTTTAGAGGTTGTGGCAAGAGTAAAGACGCAATTAAGGCGTTATCAGAGCTATAACAGTCCTAATTTGAGCCAATCCGAAGAAAAAGACGAGTATGACATCAGAGGTCTACTGATAAACAGAGTCAGCCACAAGTGCTACTTGTATGGCAAAGAAATAGCCTTGACTCCGTTGGAGTTTTCTATTCTGTGGTATCTGTGCGAACATCAGGGTAAAGTTGTCGCCTCGGAGGAATTATTTGAAGCCGTGTGGAAAGAAAAGTATCTTCGCAACAGTAACAATACGGTAATGGCGCACATTGGGCGGCTTCGGGAAAAATTGAATGAACCTTCAAAAAATCCGAAGTTCATTAAAACTGTTTGGGGGGTAGGGTATGAAATTGAATAAAAAAGAAAAAAACTATCTGCTCTCTACCTTGTTCAAAGGGTATGTAATTCAATGTGCGATTTGCTCTGTGCTTATTTTAGGCGGTACTTTTCTTTTAGGAATTATGGCAGAGGAAATTCTCCGCAAGTATGTTTTGTATTATTACTTGTATTACAGAACAGTATATCTTTATATAGTGGCTGTAATCGTGTGGGGTGGCTGTATTATATACTTGACATACCTACTTTTGAAAAAAGTAGTCGCCTACGTGTACGAGGTACAGGCTGCGACAGGAAAAATGTTCGATCAGAATGTCAGTTACATTGAAATGTCCCCGGAGTTGAGTGAAATCGCCGCTAACATCAATCAGTTAAAACAAGAGGCTGAAAGTAATGCAAGGCTTGCAAAAGAAAATGAGCAGCGAAAAAATGACCTGATTATGTATCTTGCACACGATTTGAAAACACCGCTTTCTTCTGTAATCGGGTATCTTACTTTACTGCGTGATGAGTCGCAAATCTCAAAGGAACTTCGAGAAAAGTACCTTTCAATCACTCTTGGTAAGGCAGAACGGTTAGAGGATCTGATTAACGAGTTTTTCGAGATAACACGATTCAATATATACGATATTACATTACAATACACGAAAATCAATTTAACTCGCCTGCTGGAGCAACTTGTATATGAATTTAAGCCTATGCTCAACACAAAGAATTTGCAATGTAATCTTTGTGTTGATGATGATATAATGCTTCGATGTGACGCAGACAAAATTCAGCGTGTTTTTGATAACCTTTTGAGAAATGCGGTTATCTACAGTTTTGAAAATACGGATATCACGATCAGCGCACAATGTCAGGAAGATACGGTCAGCATTATTTTTTGTAACCACGGCGATACTCTGCCGGAAGAAAAGTTAAACAGGATTTTCGAGCAGTTTTATCGGCTTGACGCAGCGAGAAGTACAAGCAGTGGAGGAGCTGGATTAGGTTTGGCGATTGCAAAGCAGATTGTTGAACTACACAATGGTACAATCGTTGCAGAGAGCCAAGAGGATCAAAACAAGTTTTCAATTACTTTGCCGTTGGCGTAGGAAAATTGTAAGAATTTGCATAGAAAAAAAGAGGAATATCTTACGAGCAATCAAGAAAATACGGGCTTCTGTTTTGGTACAATAAAAGTATCAAGATAGAGGCTCGTATTTTTTGTGATACAGCATAAGGAGGAATGATGAAGTTGCTAAGAAAACAAATGCTGCTATGTTCTATTTTGTTTCTTGTATTTACGCTATCTGCCTGCTCTGCAATTGGGCAGACAGACGAAAACAATCTTACAGATAGCGCAACATCCGCAGAAAAAACGGTATCAGTTGTACGAGGGACAATTACTCCAACCGTTTCAACGCAAACGACTATTGTTCCGGCAGTACCGTTTATTATTTTCTCACCCGAAAATGGCATATTTAATACAGCGGTAGAATTAGAAGAAAAAATCACTGCCGGGCAAATTATTGGAACTGTGAACGGCAAAGAATTGAAATCTCCGGTGGATGGTACAATTACCTCTATTGCCCCATCCAATGAAAGCGTACCGAGTAATTATCCCGTAGCGATAGTGCATTATACAGGATTTGCCCTCAATGTAGAGGCAGATAATTTTTTGAGTACCTTACCGGAGTATGCAGAGTTGAAAGCAAAATTTCAAGTATATGATGGTGTAGGACCAACCGATATGATTGCCGTGGTGTCGCCTGCCGCAGATGAAAATGCGTTTACGGGAATCGTGCCGCAAGAGGGCATTCTGCAATGCTTGATCAGTCAAACAGTCGATGTGAAATCGGGGCAAAGTGCAACGGTAGTCATAACGGCGACAACGAGAAATGATGTCCTTATATTGCCGCTGTCGGTAATAGCGGGTAGACAAGGGACGGGATTGGTTACTGTAATTACTCCGAATGGAGAAAGAGTGGAAACAAAAGTGACATTGGGTGTGACAGACGGAGCCAATATAGAAATACTGTCCGGCTTAGAGGAGGGCGATGTAGTTTCTGCTACTCCGCCAAACCTTGATCCGAGGGGGATTTGATAAAATGAAAGGAATTTCCGAAAAGACTTTAATCAAAATAAAGGATTTGAAAGCAAGCGTCAAATTGAATAATGGCGATATGCTGACAACAGTAACCAACGCTAATATGGAATTGCAACGAGGGCGCAGTTATGCCATTGTCGGAAAGTCCGGCTCAGGCAAAACAAGCCTTATATCCATTATTGGCTTGTTAAATCGGGAATATGAGGGCGAGTACCTTTATGATGGTATATCTATTTCTGCTTTGAAAGACCGTGATCTGTCTATACTGCGAGCCAATAATATCGGATTTGTATTTCAGAACTACTCTCTGATTAAGCACTTGCGGGTATGGGAAAATATCGAATTACCCCTACTCTATGCCAAAAAGTCGTTTACCGCCAAACAGCGTCACGAGATAATTACAGGCTTGCTAAAAAGTGTCGGCTTAGAAAGCAAGGAAAATGATTACCCAATCAATTTGTCCGGCGGTGAACAACAAAGAGTTGCAATCGCAAGGGCGCTTGCAGTATCTCCGGAAGCCATTTTATGTGATGAGCCTACGGGAGCGTTGGATAAAAAGACGGGAACGCAGATTATGGAACTGTTGCACAGCGTCGTAAAAGAAAATGGAATTATGCTGCTGTTGGTTACGCACGATCCTGATATTGCAGATACCTGTGATACGATTTTTGAAATGGATGGAGGGAGGATAACTTGTGCTAAAAATGATACTTAAAGACCTTCGTCTGTCTCCACTTAGAAGTATTCTGACAAGTGTTTCAATGCTTGTAGGCATTATCGCAATGCTTGGATCGGTATTAGTTGGTACGCTTGGACGGGAGTATTTGATTTCCGTAAACGCACAGGTATATGGCTGGTCACCTACTTACTCATTCGTGATAACGGAATCCGATTTTCACGATAGAAATAAAATGGAACAATTATTCCAGAGATTTGAAGCCATTGATGATGTAGCCGCTGTTACTTTTTCTATGGGAGAAGATATTCGATTTGCACCAATGAAAGATTTAACGCCAATACCGCCGAATGATGTTTACCAAAACCTGATGGCTTTTGATTTAGTTTGCACCACGGAGGCATATAGTCAAGTCTATAATCTTCCAATGACATCCGGTAGATGGTTAGAGCCTTCGAGTGAGGGCGGATCGCTTGAAGTGGTCATAAACAAAGAAGCTAAAAACTATTTTAATGATTCGCCCTATGCTGCAGGAAATGTAAAAAGCACACTTTCGTTAACCCCATTCAATATTGTCGGAGTAGTAAACGATGGCAGGGATTTTCCGACTATCTATGCGGATTCTGCGGCGATCCTCAATTTCGCACCAGCAATGTGGCAAGTACAAAATGCAAATGTGTATTGGCATCCCACAACAGGACTGACAATCGAACAGATACATTCTGCCCTTGGCGACATTTTGACTGATACCATTGGCGGTTACTGGGAAAGTGCTGGGCGGAGTGATATTGGAGATACCTATGATTCGGTATTGTCCATACTGCAATTAGGGCTTTTGGTTACTTCGCTTTTGTTGCTGTTTGTTTCCGTATTAGGGCAGATCAATATCGGACTATCTTCATTGGAACAGCGCACACATGAGTTGCTGATCCGCAGAGCGATAGGTGCTTCACGAACAAATATTGTGGCATTGGTTTTAGGCTCACAGTTGATTTTATCAATATTCGTTTGCTTTGCAGCTATTTTGATTTCGCTGATTTTGGTGCATTGTATTGGAGCGTTGCTCCCTGTGGATTCCCCGGTGGGAACACCGAGTTATCCAATCAGCGTTGCTGTTGTTGCAGTTGCTGTGTCTGTGCTTACAGCATTATTGGGCGGATTATTACCAGCATTGAAAGCAGCAAAATTAGAGCCTGCATTGGCTCTTAGATAATAAAACTCAATTCAAGGAGGAAACAAAATGAAACGAACAATCTCAAAATCCGAAAGACCGTACAGACTGTTATTGTGTGTTATGATTTCTTTGCTGGTGATTATGCTGGCAGGCTGCTCCACTTCTTCGGACTCCGACACAAACACAAGAGGTTTCACGGACTTTGCTACCATTGAAGAAGAATACCTAACGACCATTGAGAGTTTGAATTGGCCGGAGGGCTTTACGCCGCCTGATGCTTTGGAAGGCGAAGATACGGGAGCGTCTTTTCAGATAGGATATGGCGATACAAGAGCATCTAACCTTTGGGAATATTCTTGGATGCAGGAATGGCTTGATACTTACAATACGGATTCGGAAAGGGCGGCAAAAGCCTTAGCTGAACTCGAAAAAGCCTTTGATATGCCTTATATGGGAACAGATCGCTGTGATGACGCCACACGCAAATATCTTCGTGATAATATTGATAAAGCTAAGTTGGGAGATCCGTCTGGATTTACAGAGTGTATTCAGGCAAATTATGCCGATTAAAAATGGCACATAGGAGTTTTGGTGTTGGGAGGTGAGCACATATATGCAGAGAAAACGCCGTAAGAAAAAACGATTTGGAGTATTTTTGTTTTTGCTTGTAGTTTGTATCGGCATAGGTATAATGTTTGTGCCGTGGGCAATGCAGCCGGAAAATTTCAGAGAGGTAAAGAATAAAATAAATGGTTTTCTCTACAAAGAAGATTTTCCTGACTCTTATAATGCAAAATCGCTGATTTTGGTGGATTGTTCTGATGATGAAATATTTGTTTCAAAAAACGAGAACGAGCCACAAATTCCTGCAAGTTTAGCCAAGCTGTTTGTTATTGAGTATGCGTCAACTTTAGCAGACCTTGATAGTATCGTTGTTGCAGACTATGGTGCTATTTCACTCACGAAACCTGGCTCGTCTGTTGCTCAAATCAAGGAAAAAGAATACTTTTTACACAATCTATTTGCGGCAATGTTAGTACCGTCAGGGAATGACGCAGCTTATGTGGTTGCTGATTATTGTGGAGGATTACTTTCGCCGCAAGCAGAAAGCTGTCAAGAGCGTGTGAGGATTTTCATGGAGAACTTAAACCTGCATTTGCAACAGCAGGGGTACTTAGACACAGTTTTATATGATCCGAGTGGTTTTGATATGGAGGCACTTACCACCACTTTAGATTTGAAAGAAGTAGTATATCGGTTGTTGGAATACTCGTGGTTTAGAGAAATTGTATCTCAAAACACTTATACGGCAACACTGCCTGATGGCAGTACACAAATATGGCAGAATACAAACGCCTTCCTTGATCCGACATCCGAATATTACAACGAAAATGTATGCGGAATTAAGACTGGCTCTCTGTCTGACGACTATAACTTGATTGTGCTTTATCAGCAGCACGGAAAAGAGTTTTTGATATGCAGTTTAGGCTCTCAGTCCGATTCCTCTCGTTATGACGATGTGAATTTTATTCTGAAAACGATTGATGAATCGTATTATCTCACGCAATAAATCTTATGTTGTCCAAGACAAAAAAACTAACCAAGGGGGGTGATAATATCGGACGAATCGTAATAATGGAGTTCAAAGCACAAGACTCAACAGCCTTTGACGATATGCTGGCTTTTGTAAAACAGCACCCTGATTTTGAAAAATTAGAGATTTCATATGAGCCGACATTATCCCTTTCCGGCTTAGAAATCAATTTGAGCCGGCGCAGAGTTATCAATAACGGTCAGGAAATTGAACTGACCGTCAAAGAGTATGATATACTCTGCTTACTCGCAGCCAATAAAGGTCGTGTTCTTACATACGAGCAGATTTATGATAAGGTGTGGGGCGAAATATCAGCAGGCAATGAAAAGGATACCGTAGGCTTTTACATTCGGAATCTTCGTAAAAAACTTTGTGATACAAACTCTCACTTTTCCATAGATAGTGTTCGTGAGATCGGCTACCGCTTTAACAGTCAGTAAGCAGTCCCTCGTAGTTCATAATGAATTGCGAGGGATTATTCATTTTCTAAGACGGTATGTCGGAATTTGATAAATCCCTGCAAATGTTGATTTTATACGACGGTTAAGAGAAATATCGTGTCTAAACTTGCGACTGGACTTTGCATTTTCTACGAGTTATCTTCGTAATATCTCGACATTATACATTATACTACCCCTATCTACAAAATGAGAGGGCACTGAAAAACATACCATTTTTATTTTGACTTTAATAAAAAAGAAAAAATCCATCAGAGTTTTTATGATTCTGGTGGATTTTCTGTTAGACAAAATATAAATTGCTTGTCTTTTTCGGCCAAAGTTCTTATTTTTCATTCATTAATTTAATTATTCTCTTAAGATTTACTGCAAAGATTGTCATTGTTCCTTGCATTTCCATACAAATAAGACCTGATGATGATGCTACAAACAAGTATGGAGAAAAATGAGCCAAGAGAGAAAAAATGTATTAACTTTCGGTCAGACCAAAAGTATAATATGATTAAGATATGAAGGAGGCATACAGATGGCTAGAACTGGAAGACCAAAAGCAGAGAAACCTTTTGACCATAAGGTGACTGTTAAATTCAAAGAAGAGGAATACCAGATAATGGTTGAGTATGCTGAGACTCATAATCTATCCATTTCGCAATTGATTAGAATGGGTGTTGAATTACAAATGAAGCAACAGGCTAATCAGTAGAACAGGCTCTTTTCTCCGGAAAGGAGAGAATAATGGCTTGTAGAAAAGATGGTAAAGGCAGAGTATTAAGAAAGGGTGAGGGTTACAGAAAAGGCGACGGAAGATACTCATATGTATATATTGATCCATTAGGCAAGAAAAGGACCATTTATGCACAGTCTTTGGTAAAACTTCGAGAAAGAGAAGAACAGTTACAAAAAGACCAGTTGGATGGACTTGATGTCTATGTCGCAGGAAAGGCTGATGTGAACTTTTTGTTTGACAGGTACATATCAACTAAAACAGAATTGCGCAGCACTACTTACAGTAATTATTTGTATACATGGAATCATTTTATTCGTGATACATTTGGCAAGAAGAAAGTAAGAGATGTGAAATACTCAGACGTGTTGTTCTTTTATACAGACTTGATTAATAATCAGGGATTACAGATTAATACGCTTGAGACAATTAACACAGTACTAAGACCTACATTTCAACTTGCTGTCAGAGATGATATCATAAGGAAGAATCCGGTAGACGGAGCATACTGTGAAGTAAAAAAGCGTAATGGTGGTGCCAGAAAGACAAGGCGAGCGTTGACTGTGGATCAGCAGAGAAAATTCATGGAGTATGTAGCAAAGAATCCGTTCTTTTATCACTGGTATCCATTCTTTGTATTTTTGTTAGGAACTGGATGCAGAATAGGAGAAGCAATTGGGATACGCTGGGATGATATTGATTTGGAGAATCGAATTATTGATATCAATCATAGCTTAACCTATTACCAGAGAGCGGATGATTCATATAAATGTGAGTTTAGAGTATCTTTGCCAAAGACGGAAGCTGGTAATCGTAGAATACCTATGATGCAGCAGGTATATGATGTGCTTCAGGAAGAATATGAGAGACAGAAGCAAGAAGGCTTTTGTGTTGAGAATGTGGACGGAATGACCAATTTTGTATTTACAAACCGATTTGGGATGCCACATAACCCAGCAGCAGTAAACCGGGCAATCAAGAGAATTGTGGATACACATAATTCAGAAGAAGAGGTGGCTGCTAAAAAGGAGAAGAGAGAACCTGTTATGATTCCGAGATTCTCCTGCTATATCTTCAGACATACGTTTGCATCAAGATTTTGCGAGAATGAAACCAACATCAAAGTAATTCAAGAGGTAATGGGACATGCTGATGTATCGACTACCATGAACATATATGCAGAAGCAAACCCAGATGTTACCAAATCAGTAATTGAGAAATTATCAAAAAATATGGATATTTTTTAGAAAAGAGTCCTGCGATTGAACTCTTTGAAGATTGAAAAATATACCTATTCATACTGTGGCAAATATGTCATACTTGCTAAGTATTGTTGTGTTTGACACAGCAGTACATGCATAAAATAAAAAGACGTATTTTAAGGCGAATGACATCTTTTGGACGCACAAAAGTCAAAAAAACGTCCAAGAGTATCCAAGTATATAGAATCCGGGAAAGCCCATTTTCCAAGGGTTTACAAGGATATACAAGAGTTAGCTTAGCAATCAAAAAAATTCCCGACAATGAAGTCATTAGACTCTGATAAGAAGGTAAATAAGATTTCCGAAGCAGCTCCTGCAGTTGCAGAAAAAGCTGCTGAGAAGATTGATTTCTCCAATGTGAAGATTGAGCCATTGTTTGAGGAAACAGTTGATTTTGATACATTCTCAAAATCAGATTTCAGAGCAGTTAAGGTAAAAGAATGTGTTGCAGTTCCAAAGAGCAAGAAACTTTTACAGTTTACGCTTGATGATGGTACAGGCACAGACAGAACAATTTTAAGCGGTATTCATAGCTTTTATGAACCGGAAGAGTTAGTCGGAAAGACGCTTATCGCTATCACAAATCTCCCACCTAGAGCAATGATGGGAATTGAGTCTTGCGGTATGCTGCTTTCAGCAATAAACAATCTCAAGGATTCCGAGGATGAAGAGCTTCATCTTTTGATGGTAGATGACCATATTCCGGCAGGAGCAAAGCTGTACTAAGAAGTACCGTTTTACCCTATAAAACGGGATGTACTTCATTTGTGAAAAAGCTCTGAAAATACACAAATACATCAAATTTACACCAAATGGTGCTTGAAACGGTGCAGAGCCTTAAAAATCGCATAATTTGGAACATCAGCAGGAAAACAAGCACGAGCAAAGCGAGTATTTGTTTTCACCTGATGTGACAACGACAAAATCAAGGAGTGCGAAGCACGGCAACGGCAAAGCCGTTGGATTTTGGAGTGATAAATGAGTGGGCAGTTCCATTACGGAATTGCCCATTTTCAGAAAGAAAAGATAAATTGGAATTTTGAGGAAAAGAAGAATGGAAGATAAAAAAATATTACTCGATAATATTAACAAAATTCATACAACTGAACTGGGAGTTGATAGAATTAAAAGAAATCTAAAAATAGATATAGTAGATGTTGTTGCGTATTGCAAAAATAAGGTGTTGGATGAAAATTGCCATATATACAAACAAGGTAAAAATTGGTATTGCGAAATTGAAAATGTCAAAATCACTATCAATTCATATAGTTATACAATTATTACAGCACATATTATTAAGTAAATTATAAGTTGAGGTGAAATTATGGCATCAAGCAAAGAATATTTAGAGTTTATTTTAGGGTAGCTATCTGAGTTAGAAGAAATTACTTATCGAGCTATGATGATAGATTACTTGTTAAACCGGTAAAATCAGCAATTAGTTATATGCCGACAGCTTCATATGAATTACCCGATGATGGAGCAAAAGAGATGTTGTTGGTAGATGAAGTTGATAATAAGGGATTTTTGGCAGGTTTGTTTGGTGCTATGTATGACGAACTGCCAGCTCCAAAACCGAAAAAGAAGAAACAAACAACCCCCAGTTTTTAAAACTAAGAAAACTGGAATTTGGAGGAGATTCTTATTTATGAAAAAAGGAATAAATAAATCAATCTTATTTTATATTGCATCAGTTCTGTTTCTCGTAGCCTCAGCTATAGACTTTACGAGTGGAAATGAAAATTCTATGGCTATAGTATGAAAACAATACAGATGATAAATAATTTCCTGCTTGTATTGCTGGAAAATCGGGATTCATAGAGTCCTTTTGTGATTTGCAACTACTGGTTGACAGATTTACAGCCTGAAATGGTGGAATGCAAACAGCAAAACTGTTATATTTAGCTCATAAAATCTGCAAAAGGAGGAAAAAATGATTTTAGCTGATAAGATTACAGAGGAAAGAAAAAAGAATGGATGGTCACAGGAAGAACTAGCCAATCAGTTGGGCGTATCCAGACAGGCAGTATCTAAGTGGGAAAGTGCAGGAGCTGTTCCAGATTTGCAAAGAATTTTACAGATGTCGGAGCTATTTGGTGTTAGTACAGATTACCTATTAAAAGATGAAATGCAAGCAGAAAATATCACCTATCACGAAAGTACTGAAAGCTATGCAGAACCGTTGAAAAAAGTAACTATGGAGAATGCAAATGAATTTCTTGACATGAAAAGAAATGGATCCAAAGTAGTGGCAAACGCAACAAGTATGTGTATCTTAAGTCCAATATTATTGATTGTTCTTGTGACAATGGCAGAAGATAGCGTATTTCATGTTTCGGAATCTCTGGCAACAGTATTTGGATGTGGTTTTTTGCTTGGAATGGTTGCTGCAGCCGTCTTTTTGTTTATTACATATGGAATGCGTGAATCACATATGGAACATTTTGAAAAAGAATGCTTTGAAACAGAGTATGGTGTATCTGGAATGGTACGAGAAAAAAAAGATTCCTATGAACCAATTTTTATCAGAGGAACAGCTGTTGGGGTAGTGCTTTGTATACTGGCAGTGATTCCGGCAATTATTGCCGGATCTATGGAAGCGTCCGACTATTACTGTGGTCTTTCCGTCGGATTACTGCTATTCATACTTGCAATAGGAGTGAATCTGTTGGTTCGTGTTGGGATGGTAAAAAGCAGTTACGATACCCTTCTTCAGGAAGGCGAATATACAAAAGAAGAAAAACTGTTTAAGAAAAAGACTGACACGTTTTCTGGTGTATATTGGTGCTTGACTACAGCGATTTACCTTGCATGGAGCTTCTGGACGATGAGCTGGGATATTACATGGATTGTATGGCCGGTTGCAGGTGTTTTGTTTGCAGCATTGCTTGGTGTGGTGAAAATGGTGTTAAAGAATGGCAGTGAAACTTAGCACTATATTTAAGATGGAGTTAAGTTTATTTTCCGCATATTATACTCATCCAGAAATTCTCGTTTATCCAATAGAAAAATAAGAATAGATTGGAGAAAGATATGGCTTCAAGTAAAGAATATTTAACCTTTATATTGGAACAGTTATCCGATTTAGAGGGAAAATTGTTGGCGGTATATATGACGATAGGTTGCTTGTAAAACCTGTAAAATCTGCTGTTTCACTTATGCCTAATGCAATTTATGAGTTGCCCTATGATGGAGCAAAAGAGATGTTGTTGGTTGATAATGTTGATAACAAAGATTTCCTGACAAGATTGTTTGTCGCTATGTATGATGAACTTCCTGCACAAAAAAAGAAGAAGTCATAAAATCGTTAAGGAAAGAATCAAAGGTGGTGCAAACGAAAAAGCGTATTGAGACTTTTCATTAACTGCCCTTTCGTTTGCATCAATTTCGATTTCTTCTGGTTGAACAAAGCGTGTCAACTCTATATGGACTTTTAATTCTGACACTCTATTTATAATAGGATAGCGTGTACACATAGAAACACATAGAATTTATAATTCAGTCCTGTATTATGACACCAGAAATAAGCCTCCCTAAGGAAGCTAAAAAAATATACAGTTATGATACGTTAACAGAGCATATGTGGTTTTGGTTTTATAAAATGTTGTTCTGTAGGCAGAGGAATAATCTTACCACCACAGGAAGAACACTTGCATATATCTTTATTATAAAGAAGACGGATAATGGCAGGTGTATCTATATCTTTCAGCCTGGAAATGTATTTTTGACAGCCAAGGATGTTTCTGCATATGGTAATCTTTGTATTTTTATTTCTTGATGAAAGAAGCCCATAGTTGCAATAATGGCTTTATGTTTTAGGTTAGTGGTGGCGTCAATAATTGCATTTATTTCATTACGAGTCAGAGCAGCTGGAAGATTTCGTTCTCTTTTCATGGCAGGAACAGTGTCATCGTCCCAAAGGATCTTGAGAACCTTTTTATAAAAGAACTTGATTGCAGACCGATAGTGATTATGGGTTTCAGGAGACCTGCCTTCCAAACGTTTAGCAGTAAGAAAACTTTCAGCATCTTCAAAAGTAAGCTCAGAGATAGGATTTTTAATCCAACGAAGGAAGTAACTGACATCAGAACAATACAGTTGAATAGTCCTTTCACGCAGGTTACGTTTTTCCGCTTCATTGCGGATAGATTCAAAAATATCTTTGTACATAATAAAACCTCCAAATAAGTAGTGTTAATGATTACATCTACCTATCTGGAGGTGCATTAGCGTCATAATTCCGATTGCGGAAGAGACCAGAAAATGTTATTCTTATCATAGGCAGTGGGACTTTCTTAGTTTAGTTGTTTCGTGTGGTAACTTAACAATAACGAATTATGAAAAGAATTTCCACTGCTTTTTTAATAAAAATAAAACTGCGCCACAGTCTTGGCAGACCATCGCGCAGCGATTTTGTTCAATCGGAATTTATAAAGGAGAATATTGATGAAACTATTTTTATGTTCGCACTTTTCAAGTGTGGGAAGTCTGATAAAGGAAGAAATTGAAAATAAGAAAGTCGCATTTATTCCAACAG
>OGOU01002055.1_pt1 | contig 14733 bp, 8 predicted proteins | sample 1552721 | NCBI WGS metagenome assembly OGOU01 (sample SAMEA2580176, study PRJEB22360) | human gut metagenome | biome: human gut; feature: human-associated habitat; material: faeces | place: Denmark | collected 2008/2010 | reverse complement strand
CCCAATGCAAAGTTCCTTTCACTTTCCGGTTGCTGGCTTCCGACCCGCTACCGCTACGGGTATCGGGATCATACGTGCAGTGAATTTTCCGGATATTTCCGTTTTCATCTTTATCCACCCCCGTGCATTTCACAATATAGGCTCCTTTCAGACGAACTTCCTGTCCCGGAGTCATCCGGAAGAATTTTTTGGGCGCATCTTCCATAAAGTCATCACGCTCGATATAGAGTTCTTTTGAGAAAGCTACCTTTCTAACTCCTGCATTTTCATCTTCCGGGTTGTTCTCGATCTCCATATATTCTGTTTTATCGGCAGGATAGTTATCGAGTACCACTTTCACCGGATCGATCACTGCCATGACCCTGGGGGCAATCTTATTGAGGTGCTCCCGCACGCAATATTCCAATAAGGCCATATCCACCACGATCTCACGCCGGGCAACCCCGACTTTTTCCGCAAACATGCGAATGGATTCCGGAGTATATCCTCTACGGCGCAATCCGCAAATAGTCGGCATCCGGGGATCATCCCAGCCGGAAACGTATTTCTTCTGTACCAATTCGAGCAGCCTACGCTTGCTCATCACAGTATAGTTCAGATTACGGCGGGCAAATTCAATCTGCCGGGGCCGATATTCCGTATCCGTCAATTGATCTAGAAACCAATTATATAAAGGACGGTGTATTTCAAATTCCAGGGTACAGATCGAATGGGTTATCCCTTCCAGGTAATCACTTTGCCCATGCGTAAAATCGTACATCGGATAAATGCACCACTGGTCTCCGGTCCGGTGATGGCTACAATATATAATACGGTACATAATCGGATCGCGCATCAGCATATTCGGAGCAGCCATATCGATTTTGGCCCGCAAAACCCGCGATCCTTCAGCAAACTCACCGTTTTTCATCCGACGGAACAGGTCGAGGTTTTCCTCTACGCTCCGATTCCGGTAAGGACTGTTCACCCCCGGCTCGGTGATTGTTTTTCTTCCCGCGCTGATTTCTTCCGCAGTCTGGTCATCAACATAAGCCTTCCCCTCCTGAATCATCTGTTCCGCCCAGTCGTACAGTTGTTGGAAATAGTCCGAAGCATAATGGACTTCTCCGTCCCACTGAAACCCCAGCCATTTTATATCATCCTGAATCGCATCCGTAAATTCGACATCTTCTTTCGATGGATTGGTGTCGTCAAAACGCAAATTGCATTTGCCATTATACTTTGCAGCCAAGCCGAAATTCAGACAAATGGATGTGGCATGCCCGATATGCAGATAGCCGTTCGGTTCCGGCGGGAAACGCGTATGTACCCGTCCTCCGTTCTTTCCGGCGGCTATTTCCTCTTCGATGATCTGTTCAATGAAATTCAATGATTTTCCCTCATCTTCGATTTCTACTGCTTGTTGATTTTTATCCATGGGAGTAATTTTTATTTCAATTTAGAGTACAAAAGTAAGTAATTTATGAGAGTTTTAAAAGTTTACGTATATTTGCAGCAATGAAAAAAATTATCTATATAATAATAGCCTGCCTTCTGCCTGCTATCACATTCGGACAGAGTGATTTCGATTATACCGATCCGGCACAGGAAGGAGAAGAACCCGAAACATCCGTTCAGGATTCTACGGCTAAAAATTCGGATATAAAGCACTACCGGATGACGTGGACCTGGGAGCATGAGGGAGTTTACCCCAAACTAATCCCTTTAGATACGATTTTCGACGGCATTTACAATTATAACTACATTTTCAAAAAGAATATCTCCAACACCTATTTAGGTAACTTTCCTTCACCTTACGAATCAAATATCTTTATTACGCGGGAAACCATGGAAGATTTCTATCCGCTCTCAACAGTGAGAGCTTATCTTTTCAAACCCGCCGATGCTTTATTGTTCAATACAACGACTCCTTTTACCCGGCTGCAATATTTCAACGGGGGAGGTCGGGGAAAATCCGAGAATTTTTTGGATATCTGGCACACCCAAAACATCCGCCCTTATTGGAACGCAGGAATCCGGTACAATCTTATTTCCAGCGACGGACGATATATGAACCAAAAATCGAAATCTTATAATTTCTCCTTTTTCAGTTCATTTGAAAAAGAGCGGCTGGCTATATCGTTATTCCTAAACCAGAATGTAGCGCATTTTAATGAAAATGGTGGTATCAAAGACAGGAGCTTCGTTTTAGATTCTACCGACCAGCAAGCGGAAAACATTCCCATTAACCTTACCGGTAGCAATGCCTCCAACAATGTCCGGAATTTTAATTTTTATACCCAGCTACAATATAATATAGGAAATAAAAAGCCGATCCCCGTTGCGGATGCCGATACATCTTATACCTACCCGGCAAAAGCCGTGCTTGCTTTCACGATGGAAGACAATGAACATTGGTATAAAGAGACTACCCCTAATCTCGAATTTTTCCGGCATACATATATGGACAGTGTCAAAACCTATGATCTGGTCGGGAATAAAATTTACAATGTATCCGGAAAATTCGTTGTCAATGAGCATCCCAAATACAAGTACCTGCCGGGAATTTATGCAGGGCTCGATTTCAAATATGAAAAGTACAACCAACGTACGGCCTATGATTCCGTTACCCGGACAGAAAGTTTCGGTACGGATAAATATATGGGCACTTATATCACCGGAGGAATTTTCAATGTGGATACCAATGCCTCGTTCAATTACGATATAGCGGGTTCGCTATGTGTGGTGGGGCATTATGCCGGGAACTTTAAAATATCAGGTTTTTTAGAACAGGCGTTGAAGAAGGATAAGAGTTCTTATCTGCGCGCCGACGCTTTGCTGGAATTACGCAGTGTCGATCCGTTCTTCACGCGGTATGTAGGCAATCACGATATGTGGGTGAACGATTTTAAGGCCGAAAAAACATTAAAAATAGAAGGGAAATATATCAATACCCGCCTTCGGACAGAAATCGGGGCAGGCGTTTCCAATATATTCAGTTATGTGTATTTCGATACGACGGCTATGCCCGTCCAGACAGGAAAAACATTAACCGTTTTCACGGCCTGGGTGAAAGAAGTGTTTAAAGCAGGTAATTTCTATTTCGACCAAAACGTATATATTCAAAAAAACACCCACGAAGATGTGCTTTCTCTTCCTCTGGTATCCGTTTACTCCCACAACTATTATAAGAATTATCTTTTTAAACGGGCTTTGCAACTGCAAATAGGATTCGATCTGTTTTACCATACGAAATTCTATTCCGACAATTACCAGCCCTCTATTATGCAATTTTATAATCAGCGGATGTCTAAAACGGGTAACTATCCGAAATTCGATGTGTTCCTGAGCCTCCGTATCAAAAGAGCCGATATTTTTGCCAAATACGAGCATTTGAATTATGTTCTGAAAAAGAACGGCAATTATTTCAGTGCCTACAACTATCCGATCAATCCGGCTGTGTTTAAATTCGGTATAAAATGGGACTTCTTCGATTAAATTTTTCAATTTAAAAACCCGACAGAAACGCTTTCACAAGCAGAGAAGGGAGATCTGAAATTTGCTCTTTTTCAATTTTTTCCCTATCTTTATGCCATGTTACTAAAAAAAGTAATACCATATCTTGCTGTTCTTCTATGTATAAGTTGCCAGAAGATAGATAATGACTCTCCGCAATTCGTCATCCCGGAGCCTTCTTCGTTGGAAAAGATTTTAGCAAAGGGTACTCTGGATATTTCCACTTTCTATAACACTACCGATTATTACATATATCAAGGAATCACCCGCGGGTTTCATTACGAGCTGGCAAAAGACTTTGCCGATTATTTAGGTGTAAAGCTCAGAATCGCAGAAGTCAATAACGACATCGACAGCGCCATCAACCGTCTGCAACGGGATAAATACGATTTGATAGCCGTAAGCCTGACGCAGACTCCGGCGCGGGAAAAGCAGCTTAATTTTACAAAGCCTTTCTTCCAGACGGACGAAGTGTTGGTTCAGAATGTAAACAACGCTCCGATCAGGAACTTATCCGAGCTGGACGGAAAAGAAATTTTCATTCAAAAGAATGCTCCCTATAAAGAGGTTTTGCAACACATACAAGATTCCCTCAATATCCAAATTTATGTGACGGAGGTCGGTAATTATTCGCATGAGGACTTGCTTCACCTGGTGGAGACAGGAGAGATCGGCTATACGATTATCGATAAAAACATAGCCAGGGCTTCCAGCTCGTCTATGAAAAATATCGATTATTCCGTTAAACTGAAAGACAGTATTTCCGTATCGTGGGCAACGAATCCGAAAGCCACCCTATTAACGGAAGAACTCAATAAATGGCTGATTACCATACGAAAAAACGGAAAATTAAATTACCTGTATAAAAGATATTTTGAAAGGCCGCAAATCGCCCCAGGACATAAATCCAAATATGCCATGCTAAAAAAGGGGGATATATCCGTTTTCGATCCTTTGTTGAAAAAGGAGAGTAAACGCCTGAACTGGGATTGGAAATTATTAGCAGCCATCGTTTACACAGAATCGAATTTTAATCCGGAAGCCGAATCGGAGGTCGGCGCTTACGGCCTGATGCAAATTATCCCGGAAACGGCCAATAATTTTAACGTATCAGATTATTTCTCACCCGACAGTAATGTATATGCAGGCGTTCAGTATTTAAAATATCTCGATAATTTTTTCACCGGCAGAGCCGTCGATTCCACCGAAAAGATAAAATTCATCCTGGCCTCTTATAATGCAGGTGCAGGACACGTGCTCGATGCTATGCGACTGGCCAAGAAATACAATAAAGACCCGAACAAATGGGATAACAATGTAGATTTTTTCATCTTAAATAAAAACAAACCGGAATATTACCGGGATTCCCTCTCTAAAAACGGTTATTGCAATGGCGGACAAACGTATAAATATGTGCAACGGGTTTTAGATACCTATCACAACTACAAGCATATGGAGCAATAAGAGAAAAAAGAAAAAAACGTTTTTACGAATATTGGCTAACTCTATTTTTTTATATATCTTCGCAGTATCAATTTTAATTTTTTTTTAAGAGTTTAATCTCATGCCTTACAGAAGATTACCTAATACAGACGCGGCGAGGATCAGGGCATTAAAAGCAGCCCTGAGGAAAGGGCAACAACAAGAAATCGACACAATTGCTTATCCCTTTGCTTTAAAACAAAAGATAGAGTTCTTTCTACCTAAATTGGAGTTGGCTATTACCAATTCGAAAATGGCAAGAGAAAAACAATTCGACAATAGCCAAAAGTTCGCCGAATATACTAAAAAAGCACGTTTATATATTTCACATTTTATTCAAGTTCTTAATTTTTGTATTGCAAGAGGAGAATTAAAATCGTCTGCCCGTACATTTTACGGTTTAGAGGAAAACAATTCAAAAGTCCCGCCTTTATTAACCGAACAGGATCTTTTGCAATGGGGTGAAAAAGTGATCACCGGGGAACAAAACCGTTTAAGCAACGGGGGAGGCAATCCGATCTATTGTCCTTCTATCGCTTTGGTAAAGGTGAATTACGAAAATTTCAAAGAAAATTACACACGCCAAAAACAATTTCAAAATAATTCAGCCCGCGAAAGCAGCAATGTAGCTCAATACCGGGACGAAGCCGACGCCTTGATCCTCGAAATCTGGAACGAAGTAGAGCGTTATTTTGAAGCGGTAAAAGACGAAGAAGAAAAAAGATATATGTGCGAAGAATACGGTTTGATATATGTATTCCGCCGGGGAGAAAAAGAAAAGATCAGAAGAAAGAAAGACGCGGAAAGCATTACTCTAAAGTTATTCTGACCTCCGGAGTGTCCATCCGCCCCTTATCCTCCACAGCATCCGCTGCCCGTGTTCCGGCCCTGAGCAGGCTTGGAACATTTTTCTTTTAAGGGACAACCGGCACAAGAACTGCAATCTTTTCCTCTTTTCAGCCCACGCAATTTTTTACGAAGATAGTAAATAGCCCCGCCTATCGCGAATAAAATAATAATATATACGATGATCGTCTGTATCATAAATCCTCCGTTTTAAAGGCTGAAAGCATTTTTCACCCGTCCACGTTCGATATCCCACTCACCAGAAATTTAAAATAAAGTACGTTACTCCATTTCTTTCCCTACTTTCTCCTTTCCGTTAAGCCAGGCTACAAGTTAGAGCGCCTGCCCAATCTGATATACGCAGAACGAAACGACCCAGGCTAAGGCGGTGGTATAAAAAACGGTAAAAATAGCCCATTTCCAGCCCGCTTCTTTACGTATTGCAGCAATAGCCGCCATACAAGGGAAATAAATCAAGATAAAGAGCATGAAAGTATAAGCCACCAAAGGGGTGAAGACTTTTTCACCTGCCGTATTCTCTTGCTGGCGAATATTTTCGATCAAACTCTGAGACGATTCGTCCACCTCACCATCGACATGGTAGAGAATCCCCATCGAACTAACCACAATTTCTTTAGCAGCCAGACCGGTGATAATGCTAACCCCCATTTTCCAGTCGAATCCCAAAGGTTCGATAACAGGTTCGATCCCTTTACCCAGTCTGCCGATATACGAATTTTCAAGATGCACAGCCGGATCCATCGCTTCGTCCCGCAACGGATAGTATCCCAATGCCCAAATCAATACCGAAGCAAACAGAATGATCGTTCCCATTTTCTTCAAATATTGTACGGCTTTACTCCACATGTGTATAATCGTATTCCGCGTGGTCGGCATCCGGTAAGGAGGCAATTCCATCACAAAGGGTACGGACGATTTCGAGAATACGGTTTTTTTCAGTAAAATAGAAGTCAGTATGGCCAACAATATCCCGACTAAATAAACCGATAGCAATACCAATCCCTGATTTTTTTCGAAAAAAGCGGATACTAACAAGATATAGACCGGCAAGCGGGCACTGCAAGACATAAACGGAACGATCAGCATTGTCATAATCCGGTCACGACGGCTTTCCAGCGTCCGGGTGGCCATAATCGCAGGTACGTTACATCCAAATCCGATCAGCAAGGGGATAAAAGATTTTCCATGCAAACCGATTTTATGCATCAGCCTGTCCATAATGAAAGCGGCACGCGCCATATATCCGGTGTCTTCCATCAATGAAATAAAAAAGAACAGGATTAAAATATTGGGCAAGAACACAATCACCCCTCCGACACCCGCAATAATTCCATCCACCAATAAATCGTTCAAAGGTCCGGCAGGCATACTGTCCGCTATCCAGCTTCCCAGGCTTCCCACTCCCGCCTCTATCCATTCCATAGGGTAAGTGCCTAAAGAAAACGTCGCCTGGAACATGAGCCACATAAAAAACAATAAAAACGGGAATCCCAGCCACTGATGAGTAAGTAAGGCATCGATCGCACGGGTTAATTGCCGGTTGTCCTTATCGCCTGTTTTTAACGTTTCCTGCAAAGCACCCCGGATAAATCCGTATTTGGCATTGGTTATAATTGTCCGGGTATCTTCTTTATAAGATTTCTCCAGACGTTGTATTTCTTTTTGAGAAACCTCCAATATCCGTTCATAGTTAGGTACATCCTCCAACAGGTCTTTGGTAAGGCGGTCGTCCTCCAGCAATTTGATCGCCACATAGCGGGGAGCCAATTCATCGGTAATCCCTTTATTGGGAGTAACTTCCATTTTAACTCTCGAAATAGCCTCTTCAATCTCGGCCCCGTAATTAATGTGTACATGCCGCACTTCTTTGGCCTGCCCCTCGAATACCTCGATAATTTTATCCAATACGTCGCTGATCCCAATCCCTTTGGAAGCGGTGGTCGGCACGATCGGAATTCCTAATAATTGTCCCAGGTATCCATAATCCAGCTGAGCTCCCTCACCGGTAAGCTCGTCATACATGTTCAATGCCATCACCACCCCGACATTCATATCGATCAGCTGGGTAGTCAAAAACAAATTCCTTTCCAAACAAGAAGCATCCACGACATTCAACACCAAATCGGGATGGCGTTCCGTGATGTATTTGCGAACATATATTTCTTCCGGGGTATATTCTGTAATGGAATAAGTTCCGGGCAAGTCTATCAGATTGATCGTATAGCCGTTATGACGGAAAACTCCCTGTTTGGCGTCGACGGTCACTCCGCCATAATTTCCAACCTTTTCCCGTAATCCAGTAGCACGGTTAAAAAACGACGTTTTACCGCTATTAGGGTTTCCGACCAAAGCAATATTTATTGTCTTCGACCGCTCGGTAATCACCCTGGCAATATCTTCCTCGGTAAATGTTCCGTTATAACCTTCTCTTTCTTCCAGGGAAATATTTACCACTTCAATTAAACGCGCTTCACTACGCCTCAGGGATATATGGCTATCCATGAGCTTATATTCTATGGGATCCCTCAAAGGAGCATTTTTAATAACCGTCACCTTCTCCCCCTTTACGAATCCCATTTCAACAATCCGGTTACGAAAACTCCCGTGTCCATGCACTTTCACGATCACGCACTCTTCCCCGGTCGGAATATCGGATAAGCGTTTATATTGATTTTCCATGCTATTTTTTAGATTTGTCTGCAAAGATAATCATTATCCCATAAAGTTATCCTCCCCAATAATAAGGAAACAGAAGTTGAAAATCACCAAAAATAAGGAGAATAAAACTACTTCCCTGAAAAGATATTGTCCCTTTCAAGGAAGATTGAATTTATTCTTTTTCCCCGTTATTTATTTTTCTTGAATAATTGCCGGATCACTTTACCCAATCCGTCGATTCCATCCAAATAGTTCACCATGGAAATGCTGCGGAAAGTGCTCATATCTTCTTCCATCCCCAATTGCAGCGGATAAATCAGGATACAGTTGATCGTATTGAAATACTTGTTCAAATAGGTCGGCACATAGGCCATGTGCCGCGAATAGGAAGGATAGTCCGGACGACTCATTACAATGATCAGGCCATCGTCTTCTTTAATTTCCCTGCCCACTTCCGCAAAATTATCCCAATTTGTAAACTCCCTGAATTCCGCATTGATCGTATGTTTTGCATGTACTTCTTTTAAGATTTGAAGCACATTCCGATGGCCATGGAAAACCATTTTCGTCCCTATATTTTTCCCAATGTTCCAGATGCTGACTAACCAATAAGGGAATCCCACCTCTTTTTCCGCTCCTTCCGGAATAATAAGCATGTAGCGTTTTATCGTGGACATGGGCTGCATCGGGCGGTATGCCAGGGTTGTCGTTGCACATTTGGAAAGTACTTCTTCGGTCAGTTTTCCTAAGAATGTATCGGAAATATCTTTCTGGGTACGCAAACCGATCACAATATCCGTAATCCTGTGCTCTTTGGCAACGTTCCGGATGCCATTCACAATATTCAGGTCGTAGCGCAATACGGGCTCAATCCGGTGATCTGTAGCTGCAGCCACTTTTACCGCCGTATCCAACAATCTCCGGCAGGCTTTCTCCGCCGTAGGATCGGTATTATCCGATTTTACAATACTCACCCCCACCATTTGAGCTTTATTCCGCCTGGATTTGATCGCCATTCCCAAATCGATCAATTCTTTTACGGTTTCCGACCGGCTTAAAGCGATCAAAATCCGTTCCTCCTCATCCGCATTATCTCCGATCGAATCTTCTGTCATCTCGGCCAAGGCTATGTTTTGCGCCCCTTTTTGGGTGGCAAAAGAAGCTATGGTACAAGTAAACAAAATCATAATAATCGTACCGTTCAAAACATCTTCATTCAATAACCGGATAGGTTCTCCCGTCGGAGTAGTACCTACGATCACTTCATAACCGATCAGCACGGCAGCCAGTGTGGCGGCAGCCTGCGCATTACTCAACCCGAACAATAAATATCCCTCATCCCGTGTCAGTTTAAAACTTTTCTCGGTCAGCCAGGCAGCCAAAAATTTCGCCACAGTCGCCACTACCGTCATCACAACAGCCACTAAAACGGCATGCCAGCCTGCCGTAAAAGCCCGAAAATCGACCAACATTCCCACTCCGATCAAAAAGAACGGAATGAAAATAGCATTTCCCACAAAATCGATCCGATTCAATAAGGCCGAAGTATTAGGAATCAGGCGGTTTAAGGCAAGTCCCGCCAAGAACGCTCCGATGATCGCTTCAAGCCCGGCAGCCTCGGCCAAAAAAGATGCCAGAAACACCAAAGCCAATACGAAAATATATTGCCCCACCGAATCATGATAACGCTTGAAAAACCAACGCCCAAAAATAGGAAATATCATCGTTACGATAAATACGAACAAAGCACCCGAAATTCCGAGTTTTATCCAAAAGCCGGAGTCGATCTCCCCATTGGACATCCCCACGACGACAGCCAATACCAACAATGCCAGAATACATGTTATTACCGTACCACCGATAGCAATGCTGACCACCCTGCTTTTGGTAATGCCGTATTTACTGACAATCGGATAAGTGATCAATGTGTGAGAAGCATACATACTGGCCAATAGAATCGAAGTAGGCCAGGAGAAGCCCAGAATATAGATTCCGGTTACGATTCCCAATATCATCGGGATTAAAAAAGTATATAATCCGAATACCGTTGTCTTCCCTGAATTTTTCTTTAAATCGGCCATGTCTATTTCCAGCCCGGCAATAAACATGATATATAGCAAACCCACCGTACCGAACAACTCTATGCTGCTATCCCTCGCCATGATATATAAACCGTTAGGGCCCAACAATGCTCCCGCAAGAATCAATCCGATCAATTCCGGTATCTTAAAGCGATGCAAAATAATAGGCGCCAGTAAAATCACAAATAAGATTACCGAAAATATCAAAACCGGATTTGTCAATGGTAAGTTCAGTATATCTGATAGCATAGGCACGTAATTAATAAATTGATAAATGTCGGATTTTCGACAAATTTATAAAATTTAAGATTACTGTCAAAGCGTAGGAAACACAATACTTTCATTGCACAAACAAAAAAAAGAGCCTTTATTCAAGGCTCTTTTTCATATCGCATATTTATAATTCAATCTTCATAACGAACAATGGTTTGTTCGCGGTCGGGACCTACAGAGACGATCTTTACCGGAACCCCCAATTCTTCCTCCAGGAAAGACAGGTAAGCATTGAATTCTTCCGGAAATTCATCTTCCGAAGTCATTTTTGTCATATCCATTTTCCAACCCGGCATTTCAACATACACAGGCTCTACTTCCTCGCAAATGTCGAATGGAAATTCATCGGTTTCTTTTCCATCGATCTTGTAAGCGACACAGGCTTTAATCGTCTCGAAACTATCCAGCACATCACTTTTCATCATGATTAATTGAGTTACCCCATCGATCATAATGGCATATTTCAAGGCAACCAGGTCAATCCAGCCACAACGACGCTTACGTCCGGTTACAGAGCCGAATTCACGCCCCAGAGAACACATTTTATCTCCTGTTTCATCTTTCAGTTCGGTAGGAAACGGACCGGCTCCGACACGAGTGCAATAAGCCTTAAAGATGCCATATACTTCTCCGATCTTCGAAGGAGCGATTCCCAATCCCGTACAAGCTCCCGCACAAATTGTGTTAGACGAGGTTACAAAGGGATAAGAGCCAAAATCAACGTCGAGCATGGTTCCCTGTGCCCCTTCCGCCAATACGGATTTTCCTTCTTTCAACATGTTATTGATAACGTGCTCGCTATCGATCAGACGGAATTTCTTTAAAAATTCAATCGCTTCAAACCATTCTTTTTCAAGAGCAGTAATATCGTACTCATAATTCAAAGCCCGGAGGATCGCCTCGTGTTTGGCTTTGGCAATTTTATATTTTTCATCGAAATTCAATAATATATCTCCCACTCTCAAACCGTTCCGGCTCACTTTATCCGTATAAGTCGGCCCGATACCTTTTCCCGTGGTTCCGATCTTCGCATCTCCTTTTGCGGCTTCATAAGCAGCATCCAGCATCCGGTGAGTCGGCAAAATCAAATGTGCTTTCTTGGAAACACAAAGCTGTTTGGTCAAATCGTGCCCGCTGGCAGCCAATCCCTCAGCCTCTTGTTTAAACAAAATCGGGTCGAGCACTACTCCGTTCCCGATTATATTGGTTTTTCCTCCCTGAAAAATTCCCGACGGAATAGAACGGAGCACGTATTTTTGTCCTTCAAATTCCAAGGTATGCCCAGCATTCGGACCTCCCTGGAAACGAGTTACCACATCGTAACCAGGAGTAAGTACATCCACCACTTTACCTTTCCCTTCGTCGCCCCATTGCAAGCCAAGTAACACATCTACTTTCATCTGTATCATTTTTAATTTCAACCCTTGCAATCCATTTATTACAAAAGCCCTATGTTCATTTTATTTCATAACAATAGTTCCCCAAGAGCCATTCCGGGAAAACGAAAACGTACAAAGTTAATACTTTTAGAGAGAATTCTTGTCAATATTTCCTGTTTTTAATTTACAGGATTTACACAAGCCATATACATATAACATGTGGTGATGCACGGAAAAGTTATACTCGTCTTCGATATGCCCGACGATTTCTTCCAGCCTGGAGTCAAAAAACTCCTCTACCCGCCCGCATACCTGGCAAATCAGATGCTCGTGGTGGCGGTTATTATAAGCTTTTTCATAGTGGGCTATATTGTTTCCGAACTGATGTTTCAGCACCAGCTTACAGTCGAGCAAAAGGTCTATCGTATTGTATAGCGTAGCCCGGCTCACCCGGTAATTTTTATCCTTCATCGATACAAAAAGGGATTCTATGTCGAAATGTCCGGAATGAGAATAAATTTCATCTAATATCGCATACCGTTCCGGCGTTTTACGGTGTCCCCTCTCCTGCAAATAATTAGTAAAAATATCTTTTACTGTTTCTTTCACCTTTTCCATAATCCAAGCGATTTCACCGCTATACATGTTAAACAATGATATTCCTTAAACGATCATACTTCCGTTTTTTCAACTTTTTTCTTCATTTTCCACTCTTGTCACCGTTTCTACCCCTTTCATTTTGGTCAGTCTCGATAACAGACTATTCAGGTCGGCAGTATTGTGCACATAAAGATGAATGATCCCTTCAAAAATTCCGTCCTTCGCTTCGAAATGCACCATTCGCATGTTTACTTTCCTCTCTTTCGAAATTACAGCCGTAATATCGCTGACAATTCCGGGAGCATCGAGCCCGGTGAGTTTAATGATCGCTAAAAACGACATTAATTTATGACTTACCCATTTTACGGGAACAATTTTATCTCCAAAGCTGGACATCAGGCGTATCGCCTCCGGACACGAGCGTTTGTGGACGGTTACTTTCGTTCCGGCTATATTCATACCCACGACATCATCCCCCGGAATGGGATTACAACACGGGGCGATCATAAAGTCGGAATCCGTATCGATCGGCAAATTTTTTTCTGTCTTTTTACCGGCCTCGTCTTTTCCCGGAAACAAAAATTGCAGTTTCCAGTATTTTACAAATTTATTCTCCGATTTTTTCTTGAGCACTTTCTCTATGTCCTCGAAAGTGATCGTGCTTTTGGCAAGTTCCACATACAGGTCATCTTTCGTCAGCCTATAATTGCTCAATACCTTTTTCAAAGGCTCTGAGGTCGGGGGAAGTTCCAGTTTTTTTATAAATTCATCGAATAAGTGTATCCCTTTACGGATTTGTTCTTTTTTATCCTTTTTAAATACGGCATTGATATGGCTTTTCGCTTTTGCTGTCACCACAAATTCCAACCATTCTTTTTGAGGCCTTTGTTTATCGCTGGTCAAAATTTCCACCTGATCGCCGCTATACAATTTTTGGCTCATAGGTACGAGCTTATGATTCACTTTCGCCCCGATACAAGTGTTTCCGATCTCGGTGTGAATGTCATAGGCAAAATCAAGAGCAGTAGCACCTTTGGGCAATGTCCGCATAAAACCTTTCGGAGTGAATACCCGGATTTCTTTTGCGAAAAGGTTGAGTTTGAATTCATCTAAAAATTCCAGAGCCGTAGCGTCCGGCTGGTCCAGTATTTCCTTGATTCCCGCCAGCCAGCGATCTAATTCGGAACTTTCCCCTTCGCCTTTGTATTTCCAATGGGCGGCAAAACCTTTTTCCGCAATTTCGTCCATGCGTTCAGAACGAATCTGCACTTCAAACCATTGTCCGCCCGGCCCCATCACAGTTAAATGAAGTGCCTCATATCCATTGGCTTTCGGCACACTCACCCAGTCGCGAATCCGTTCCGGCTTGGGACTATATAAATCGGTTATCAGAGAATATATGTTCCAACATTGCCATTTTTCCGGCTGCCCTGCTTTCGGTTTAAAAACGATTCTGACCGCCAACAGATCGTATATCTCATCGAAACTGATGTTCCGCCTCTGCATTTTCATCCACACGGAATACACGCTTTTTGTCCGGGCCGTTATGGTGTATTCATATCCATTTTCATCCAGGCTTCTTTGGATCGGCTTGATAAATTCCTCGAATAAAGCGGAGAATTGCCGTTCATAGGCTGCGATCTTCTGGTCGATCACATTATATTCTTCCGGATGCTCGTATTTCATGCTCAAATCTTCCAATTCGGTTTTGATGGCATGAAGTCCCATCCGGTGGGCTAAAGGCGCATATATATATAAAGTTTCACTCGCTATTTTTACCTGCTTGTGTTCGGGCATCGATGCCAGCGTCCGCATATTATGGAGCCGGTCGGCGATTTTAATCAGGATTACCCGGACATCGTCCGCCAAGGTCAGAATCATTTTGCGGAAGCTTTCCG
>OGOU01002051.1_pt1 | contig 14743 bp, 10 predicted proteins | sample 1552721 | NCBI WGS metagenome assembly OGOU01 (sample SAMEA2580176, study PRJEB22360) | human gut metagenome | biome: human gut; feature: human-associated habitat; material: faeces | place: Denmark | collected 2008/2010 | reverse complement strand
TGTTCGAGATTGCACACAGCATAGAAAGGCAGTTTGGAAAAGAACCATGGTGTCTGTATACAGGAAAACATCTGCTTACATTTGTTGATAACCATGATGTTTCAAGGATTGCCAGCACACTTACTAACAAAGCACATCTGCCGCTTATATATGCCCTTATGTTCGGTATGCCGGGAATTCCATGTATATATTATGGAAGTGAATGGGGATGCGAGGCAGTTAAGGGGAGCGGCAATGACAATATCCTGCGTCCGGCATTTGATAAGCCGGAATACAATGAGCTGACTGATACAATAAGTTCATTAGGACAAATGTATCATAACAGCAGGGCTTTAAGCTATGGTGATTACACAAAGAAAGTGCTTACAAACAGACAATATGTATTCAAAAGGGAAGCAGATGGAGAAAAAGTGCTTGTTGCAATTAATGCTGATGAGAATGAGTACACAGCGTACTTTGATACAGAATGTGCAGATGCACTTAATCTTATAACAGGTAAGAAGGAAGACTTATCTGGAAAAATAGTTCTTCCACCTTACAGCTTCAGATTTTACAGATGTATGTAGAAGGTGCAGATAAGATACATGTATATAAAATAAGCCTGAGCTCATCATAATCTGATGAACTCAGGCTTTCTTTCATTAAATATTGTGTAGTAATTAAATCCTGCGTTCTTAAGCATATCTGCCACGACATCAAATCTGTAAGCAAAAAACTTAACTTCGTGTGCATCAGAACCTACAGTGATTATCTCTCCTCCGAGGTCGTGATACATTTTAACAATATCAAGGCAAGGATTAGGTTCAGGCATTCCGTATTTAAGACCGGCAGTGTTGACTTCAATTCCTTTTCCTTGCTCAATGATTGTTTTAAGAATTATGCAGATTAAATCGTTAAAATCGTGCCAGTTATATGTGTAAGAATTGGCAGGTATATATCTTGCAATATAATCAAGATGACCATACACATCAAAGTTGTGACAACAGCCAAGATTATCAAGAATACTTTCGTAATAAGTTAAAACAGTATCCTTTGCAGAACGTTTCTCCCAAAACTCAGGGTAGTAGGGATCTTCTCCATATACAAGATGTGACGAGCCTATTATGAAATCAAGCTGTTTTGCAGAATCATAAGCATTAACTCTGTCAGCGACGCTTCTCATAAGTCCCTGTTCAACACCTATGTGAATATTGATTTTATTTTTGTATGATTCTTTCAGATTCTGGAAATACTTAATGTATTCCGGAAAATCAAGGTCAAACATGACTTTTCCATCTTCTAAAGGAGCATCAAAGTCATTATGGTCGGTAAAACAGATGTGTTTAAATCCCAGTGAAATAGCATTGTTAACAACATTTACAGGGTTCTCCTCTGAATCAGAAGAGAACATAGTATGTATATGTGAATCTGATAACAGCATAGTAATGTCCTCCATCAAATATTAGTCATATGCTTAAATGTCAATATACATTATACATAAACATAATTAATCCGCAATTGATATTTTTGATGTTTATGTAGAACATGTAAACTAATGTAAAATATAGGTAATTTTTCCTTGAAAATGATTATTAGTATTGATATTATTAAGAAGACAGCGTATAAATTCTGATTATGTGAATGCGCATAGATGTAGAAGTACCAACTACGCTGTCCGTCCTTGACTTTTATGCGCAGATAGGAGCTTTCGTGAGTTTTGAATTGATACACATTGTGATTATTCTTCTCGGAGGAATAGCGCTTTTCCTTTTTGGAATGCAGCTTATGGGAGATGGATTAAAGAAAGTGGCTGGTGGCAAACTGGAAGTTATTCTGTACAGATTAAGTAATACACCTCTTAAGGGAGTACTGCTTGGTACAGGTGTTACGGCAATTATCCAGTCATCGTCGGCAACTTCTGTTATGGTTGTTGGTTTTGTTAATGCTGGTATGATTAAAATGAAACAGGCTATCGGTATTATTATGGGCGCAATTATAGGTACATCTGTTACTGGATGGGTATTATGTCTTTCTGATATCAGTGGTGGTGCCGGATGGGTAGACTTACTTTCAACAGAGGTTCTTGCTGCTATTATTGGTGTTATTGGCATCATGTTCAGGATGGTCTGTAAGAACCCTACAAAAAAGCATATAGGTGATATTATGATAGGCTTCTGTATCCTTATGGTAGGAATGCAGAACATGAGTGCAGCAGTTGCACCATTAAGATCTGAGCCGGCATTTATTGATATGCTTACTAAGTTTTCTAATCCATTTATAGGAATACTTATAGGACTTTTGGTTACTGCCGTTTTGCAGAGTGCATCTGCTACAGTTGGTATTCTTCAGGCTTTATCAGTTACAGGAGCTATTTCATTTTCAGTAGCACTGCCTATTATAATGGGTATTGCTGTCGGAGCTGCCATGCCTGTTATCATTTCTTCATTTGGTGCGACTACAGATGGTAAGAGAACAGCATTTGTATATCTTCTTGTTGATGCATTGGGTGCTTTAATATGGGCAGTAGTATTTTATAGTGTTAATCATTTTGTTCATTTTTCATTTATGGACAGAACGATGACAACTGTTTCGATAGCATTTGTGAACTCTTTATTCAGAGTTGCAACAGTTGCTGTACTGTTTCCATTCATCAGATTCCTTGAAAAGATGGTATGTGCAATCTTCAAGGAGGTTGTTGATGAGGAAGATAAAGATATTGTTGAAATCAGTGTACTTGATGACAGATTTATTGCTCATCCTACAGTTGCTATTGAACAGGCTAAGACAGTTCTTTGTTCAATGGCACATATGGCACAGAAAAATCTTATTCGTTCCATGGAACTGCTGGATACATTTTCGCAGGAGAAATATGATAAGATTCAGAGAAGAGAAGATAAGGTTGACAGATATGAGGATAAGCTTGGAACTTATCTTGTAAAGATTACACAGCAGGAGCTTACTTCTGGACAGAATAAGGAGGTTTCAAAGCTCCTCCATACAATTTCTGATTTTGAGAGAATAAGTGACCATGCTGTTAACATATCACAGGCAGCAGCAGAATTGTTTAATGAAAAGCTTAGGTTTTCTGATTGTGCTGTTGAAGATGTTGAACTGATGTCATTAATTATGAAAGAAATAGTTGGAAATGTAATAGATGCATTTGAACAGAACAAGGTTGAATATGCCTATAAGACAGAGCCGTTAGAAGAACTCGTTGACATATATTGTGATGAAATGAAGATGAATCATGTCAAGCGTGTCCAGAAAGGTGAATGTACACTTCATCAGGGCTTTATATTTAATGATCTGCTTACAGATTTCGAGAGAATTGCTGACCATTGTTCTAACGTGGCAGTTGCGATTATTGAGCTTGAGTTAAATGTGTTTGATACACATGAGTATCTTATTAATCTCAAGAAAGATAATGGAACTAATTTTGATAAATATTTTGAGGAATACAAAGAAATGTTTCCTTTAAGCCAGTATTAAGCAGAGATTAGTGTTAAGTAGATAATATTGGATACAGAATTTGTTAAAATTTCGTCAAAATGACTAATTGATAATGAGTTATTATTGAAAAAAGTGCAAAAATGTAAAAAATGGGAAGAAAGCCTTGATATTTTGCTTCTTCTTATGTAAAATACACGGTAGTTGAAATTTTAACAAACTATGTTATAAAAATTCATTTTAGGAGGAATTGTTTTTATGTCAGTAAAAGTTGCAATCAATGGTTTTGGTCGTATCGGTAGACTTGCATTCAGACAGATGTTTGGTGCAGAAGGATATGAGGTAGTTGCTATTAACGATTTAACAAGCCCTAAGATGCTTGCTCATCTTTTAAAGTATGACTCATCACAGGGAAGATATGTTAACTTCGGTGAGGAAGATCAGGTAACAGCTGATGATGAGGCTGGTACAATCACAGTTAAAGGCAAGACTATCAAGATTTACAAAGAGCCAGATGCTAATAACTGCCCATGGGGAGAGATTGGTGTTGATGTAGTTCTTGAGTGCTCAGGATTCTATACATCTAAGGCTAAGGCACAGGCTCATATTAATGCAGGTGCTAAGAAGGTAGTTATCTCAGCTCCAGCTGGAAACGACCTTAAGACTATCGTTTACAATGTAAACCATGAGACACTTACAGCAGATGATCAGATTATCTCAGCTGCTTCTTGTACAACAAACTGCTTAGCTCCTATGGCTAAGGCACTTAACGATTGTGCAACAATCGAGTCAGGTATTATGTGTACAATTCATGCTTACACAGGTGATCAGATGATTCTTGATGGACCACAGAGAAAGGGTGATTTAAGAAGATCTAGAGCAGGTGCTTGCAACATCGTTCCTAACTCAACAGGTGCTGCTAAGGCTATTGGTCTTGTTATCCCAGAACTTAATGGAAAGCTTATTGGAGCTGCTCAGAGAGTTCCAACACCTACAGGTTCTACAACAATCCTTAATGCTGTAGTTGCTAAGAAGGTTACAGTTGATGAAGTTAATGCTGCTATGAAGGCTGCTGCAACAGAGTCATTCGGTTACAATACAGAGCAGATTGTATCTAGCGATATCGTTGGTATGAGATTTGGTTCATTATTTGATGCTACTCAGACAATGGTTAATGAACTTCCAAACGGTGGTTGCCAGGTTCAGGTTGTTTCTTGGTATGATAATGAGAACTCATACACAAGCCAGATGGTTAGAACAATTAAGTACTTCGCTGAATTAAACTAATCATTTAGATTGTTTTTGCCGGAGAATGGTATGACTATTCTCCGGTTTTTTATAAAGCTGTATATGTAGCTATTTTATGTATTATATGGAGGATATTAATATGCTTAATAAAAAGTCTATTGATGATATCAATGTAAAGGGCAAAAGAGTATTATGCAGATGTGATTTTAATGTACCTTTAGATGGAAGCAGAATTACAGATGAAACAAGACTTGTAGCTGCTCTTCCAACAATCAAGAAGCTTATTGCTGATGGAGGAAAGGTTATTCTTTGTTCACATCTTGGAAAGCCAAAGGGACCAGATGCTGCATTTTCTCTTGCACCAGTTGCAAAGAGACTTTCAGAACTTCTTGGTCAGGAAGTTAAGTTTGCAGCAGATGATACTGTTGTAGGCGATAATGCAAGAGCAGCTGTTGCTGCAATGAATGATGGAGATGTTATTCTTCTTGAGAATACAAGATTCAGACCAGAAGAGACTAAGAACGGTGAAGCATTTTCTAAGGATTTAGCTTCTATTGCAGATGTATTTGTTAATGATGCATTTGGTACAGCTCACAGAGCACATTGTTCTAACGTAGGTGTTACACAATATGTTGATACAGCTGTTGTTGGATACCTTATGCAGAAGGAAATTGATTTCCTTGGAAATGCAGTTAATAATCCTGTAAGACCTTTCGTTGCAATTCTTGGTGGTTCAAAGGTTTCTTCTAAGATTTCAGTTATCAATAATCTTCTTGATAAGGTTGACACACTTATTATCGGTGGTGGTATGTCTTATACATTCCAGAAGGCACATGGTGGTAATGTAGGTCAGTCATTAGTAGAGGATGATTATCTTGATTATGCTAAGGATATGATGAAGAAGGCTGAAGAAAAGGGCGTTAAAATGCTTATTCCTATCGATACAGTTGTAGCTAAGGAATTCAGCAATGATTCTCCTTCACATGTCGTAGAAGCAGGACATCAGGCAGATGATGACATGGGTATGGATATTGGACCTAAGACATGTGAGCTTTACAAGGAAGCTTTAAAGGATGCCAAGACTGTAGTATGGAATGGACCAATGGGAGTATTTGAATTCCCTAATTTCGCAGCAGGAACAATTGCTGTTGCAGAAGAACTTGCACAGCTTAAAGATGCTACAACAATCATCGGTGGTGGTGATTCCGCAGCCGCAGTTAATATCCTCGGATATGGAGACAAGATGACTCACATCTCCACAGGTGGCGGTGCTTCTCTGGAATTCCTCGAAGGAAAAGAGTTACCAGGCGTAGCAGCAGCTAACGATAAATAGAACACTTAATGAGAGCAAGCCGCAGGCGCAGTCTCGAATTTAGTGTGAATTTAGTGCGAGGCGAACATGTATGGCGGGAAATAGTGCGATTTAGTGAATCGAACTTCCATATCCGCAGCTTATTACGAAAAGATATATACAGTAATAAATAAAAATCAGGAGATAAGAAAATGGCAAGAAAGAAAATTATCGCTGGAAACTGGAAAATGAACATGACTCCAAGCGAAGCAGTTAAATTAGTTGAAACTCTGAAACCACTCGTACAGAACGACGAAGTTGACGTAGTATTTGGTGTACCGGCTATCGACATCGTTCCTGTAGTTGAAGCCTGCAAAGGCACAAACATCGCTGTAGCAGCAGAAAACATGTACTTCGAAGAAAAAGGTGCATACACAGGCGAGATCGCTCCGGCTATGCTTGTAGATGCAGGTGTTAAATACGTTATCCTCGGACATTCCGAAAGAAGAGATTACTTCGGAGAAACAAACGAAGATGTTAACAAGAAAGTCCTGAAAGCTTTCGAACATGGCATCACACCAATCATGTGCTGTGGAGAATCTCTTGAGCAGAGAGAACAGGGCATCACAATGGACTGGATCCGTCAGCAGGTTAAAGTTGGTCTTCAGAATGTAACTGCAGATCAGGCTAAGACTATGGTTATCGCTTACGAGCCAATCTGGGCTATCGGAACAGGCAAAACAGCAACAAGCGAACAGGCTCAGGAAATCTGCAAAGGTATCCGTGACTGCGTAGCAGAAATCTATGATACAGACACTGCAGCAGCTATCCGTATCCAGTACGGCGGATCTGTAAATGCAGGAAATGCAGCAGAACTGTTTGCAATGGGCGATATCGACGGTGGTCTTGTTGGTGGAGCTTCACTCAAACCAGACTTCGGAAAAATCGTAAACTACAAATAATTCATACAAGAATATACAGCCAGATACTTCAAACCGCATTGGTCAGAGGTATCTGGCTTTTTTTATGTTTTCGTACACGCACAAATGTCCGCGCTTGACAAAATCCATTTTATACCATACTATTAGACACATGGTAGAAATAATCCCTGAACTTTAAGGGACGAGGAGAAAGGAGCCATTCCAAAATGGAGAAAAAAGTGATTCGTGCAGCCCTCCTGGGATTTGGTACAGTAGGAACCGGCGTATATAAAGTACTGGAGAAGCAGAAAGAGGAGATGATTCCGAAGCTTGGAAGTCAGCTTGAAATCAGCAAGATTCTGGTACGTAATCTGCAAAAAGCAGCATCAAAGGTAAAAAATCCTGAGATTCTGACAAACAACTGGGACGAGATCGTAAAAGATCCTGAAATAGATATTGTAATTGAGCTGATTGGCGGAATCGAACCGGCAAGAACCTACATACTTGACGCATTAAATGCCGGCAAACATGTAGTAACAGCCAACAAAGATCTGATTGCAGCTCATGGAAAAGAACTTCTTGATGCAGCAGAAGCAAACCATGTGGATTTCCTGTTTGAGGCAGCAGTAGCCGGTGGAATTCCGATCATCCGTCCACTGAAAGAATGTCTGGCAGGCAATCATATGGCAGAAGTAATGGGAATCGTCAACGGAACGACCAACTTTATCCTCACAAAGATGACACAGGATGGTATGGAATTTAAAGATGCCCTTGCCCTTGCTACAGAGCTGGGTTATGCCGAGGCAGACCCGACTGCAGATATCGAAGGTCTGGATGCCGGACGTAAGGTGGCAATCCTTGCATCCGTAGCGTTTAATTCCAGAGTTGTATTTGATGATGTTTATATCGAGGGAATCACGAAGATCACAGCCAAAGATATCAAATATGCAAAAGAAATGGGATGTGACATAAAACTTCTGGGAGTTGCAAAGAATACAGAAGACGGAGTAGAAGCTTATGTATGCCCGATGCTGATTCCGAGCAGCCATCCGCTTGCATCTGTCAATGATTCCTACAATGCTGTCTTTGTAAACGGTGACGCAGTAGAGAATGCAATGTTCTATGGTCGTGGTGCTGGAGAATTCCCGACAGCAAGTGCGGTAGTCGGGGATCTTTTTGAGATCGTAAGAAACATTCAGGCAAATTGTTGTGCACGTATCGGATGTACCTGCTACAAAGAACTTCCGGTCAAAAAAATGGCAGATACCTGCAACCGTTACTTTATGAGACTGATCGTAGAAGACCGCTGTGGTGTACTGGCTGAGATGACCGCAGTATTTGCAAAATATGGTGTCAGTGTGGCTCAGATCATCCAGAAAGCAGCAAGAGATGAAGGAAGCGCAGAAGTTGTTGTGATCACTGCAAAAGTTCGAGAGGGAGATTTCCGGACTGCAATGGAAGAACTGAGTGGAAGAAGCTCTGTACGTAAGATCAGCAGCATGCTTCGTGTGTACGGAGAATAAAATATAAATCATACCTTAAGTTATTTTCGAGAAGGAGAAGCTTATGGGAAATATTATGGATTATATCAGCTGGAGAGGTGACCTTACTTTTGCACAGTCTCCATTTAATGAGGTGGATAACCTGATTCTTGCCTGTTTTTCGTATGTGAATCTTGACAGGATTCCGGCGGTGACCAGACAAAAAGGAATAGAACTTAAAAAACTGGTCAAAGAATTTAAGAAATTACACACGATAAAAGAACTGGAGGCGGATAAATCATTTATCCGCCTGGCTCCGTTTATGATGTTTGAAATGGCAGAATCCGTCCGGTTTGGTAATTGTGTGATCCGAAACTATGTCAATGAGATTGTTACAGAAGCGGAACAGCAGTTTTCAGCTGTGGAGATCGTGCTGGATGACGGAACTTCTTATATTTCTTTCCGTGGCACGGATGATACCATTATAGGCTGGAAAGAAGACTTCAATTTAAGTACCGGTGTCGTTCCGGCTCAGGAACGTGCAGTTGAATATATGCAGCGGATTTCTGACAAAGCCTCCGGGATGCTGCGAGTAGGAGGACACTCAAAAGGTGGAAATCTTGCAATTTATGGCTCTGTCATGTGCAAAAGTGTGCATGATAAGATTCTGGAAATCTATTCGAACGACGGGCCGGGATTTTCAAAGGAATTTCAGGAATCTCCCGAGACAGCAGAGATGATGCCGAAGATCATTCGGATTATCCCGGAATATTCCATCATAGGAACACTTCTCGAACATGAGAAACAGCCGATTATCGTGGCAAGTACCAGCAGAGGACTTCTCCAGCACGATGGATTTTCATGGGAAGTACAGGGACCGGGTCTTGTCAGACGCGACAGCCTGAATAAAACGGCGCTTCGTTTTATCGAGATTCTGCACAAATGGATTGACGGAATGGACATGGAGCAGAAGCGACTTCTGATCGAAGATCTCTTTGCAACTTTGCAGGCATCCGGATATGAAAACTTAAGTGAAGTGCAGTCAGGCGGGCTCAAGAGTCTCGCGGCTATGGTAAAACGACTGGATAAATTTGCACCGGAATCAAGAGGAATGATGCAGGAGCTTCTGACTGCGATCTGTGGCGGCTGGCTGGAACAGCTTCAGGAGCATACAAAGGATAAACTATCTGCGATTCCACAGAGCTTTTCCGATAAAATCCTTGAAAAATTCTAAATTTTTGGTACTATATAATAGGAAAAAACATACAAGCTGACACTGCATGAATATGCAGAAAAACTATACAATAGAAGGAGAATATTATGAGTAAAAAACCAACCGTTTTAATGATCCTGGATGGTTATGGCCTGAATGACAAACATGAGGGAAATGCAATCTACGAAGCAAAGACTCCTGTTATGGATAAATTGATGGCAGAATATCCATTTGTAAAGGGAAATGCCAGCGGACTTGCAGTTGGTCTTCCGGACGGACAGATGGGTAACTCTGAGGTAGGTCATATGAATATGGGCGCGGGCCGTATTGTATATCAGGAACTTACCAGAATCACAAAAGAGATCAACGATGGTGATTTCTTCAAGAACGAAGCACTTCTTGCAGCAATGAAGAATGCAAAAGATAATGATTCCGCTGTTCACTTCATGGGACTTCTTTCCGATGGTGGTGTACACAGCCACAATACTCATCTCTATGCACTGCTTGAGATGGCTAAAAGAGAGGGACTTAAGAAAGTTTATGTACATTGCTTCCTTGACGGACGTGACACTCCTCCGGCATCCGGTAAAGAATTCATCGAACAGCTTGAAGCAAAGATGAAAGAAATCGGCGTTGGTGAGATCGGTGTTGTTTCCGGACGTTACTATGCAATGGACAGAGATAACCGCTGGGATCGTGTAGAACTTGCATACAAAGCACTGACAGAAGGCGAAGGCGTCAAAGGCACAGACGCTGCAGCAGCAGTTCAGGCTTCCTACGATGCTGACAAGACTGATGAATTCGTACTTCCGACCGTAATCGAAAAAGACGGCAAACCGGTTGCAACCATTCAGGACAAAGATTCCGTTGTATTCTTCAACTTCCGTCCTGACCGTGCACGTGAGATCACCAGAGCATTCTGTGATGACGAGTTCAAAGGCTTCGAGAGAGCAAAGAAACTTGACCTCACATATGTATGTTTTACAGACTATGATGAGACAATCCAGAACAAACAGGTTGCATTCCACAAAGTACTTCTTCAGAATACATTTGGCGAATACCTTGCAGCTCATGATATGACACAGGTTCGTATTGCTGAGACAGAGAAATATGCGCACGTTACGTTCTTCTTCAACGGTGGTGTGGAAGAGCCAAACAAAGGTGAGGACAGAATCCTTGTAAAATCTCCGAAGGTTGCTACCTATGACCTTCAGCCGGAAATGAGCGCACCGGAAGTCTGCGACAAACTTGTAGATGCAATCAAATCTGACAAATATGATGTGATCATCATCAACTTTGCGAACCCGGATATGGTTGGCCATACAGGTGTTGAGGCAGCTGCAATCAAGGCTGTTGAGACTGTTGATGCGTGTGTTGGTAAGGCTGTAGAGGCAATCAAAGAGGTTGACGGACAGCTCTTTATCTGCGCTGACCATGGTAACGCAGAGCAGCTTGTAAATTATGAAACAGGTGAGCCGTGGACAGCTCATACAACGAACCCGGTACCGTTTATCCTTGTAAACGCAGATCCGAAATACACACTTCGTGAGAACGGATGTCTTGCAGATATCGTTCCGACTCTGATCCAGCTTATGGGTATGGAGCAGCCGAAGGAAATGACAGGAGAGTCTCTTCTTGTTGAGAAATAAATAAGCTTCACGGAATCCCGGCAGATTTTTACGGATCTGCCGGGATTTTTTCATCCGATTGTTTCTGTTTCCACATATGAAAAAAATTTTCAAAATCATCTTGTAAAATCATTCCATTTCAACTATAATCCCTCTGATACATAAAAACAGGTAACTTTTGAGCAACTGTAAAGTTACAGAAAGAATAATAAAAAGAATAACAAAAAGCAGCACAAAGTTTAGGAACGATCAAATTAAATGGGGGGAAAAAAGATTTCATGAAAACAGACATGACACAGGGAAAACCGATAAAAGTGCTCCTGGGATTTACGATCCCGGTATTTATTGGTAATGTATTTCAGCAGTTCTACAATATGGTAGATGCGGTGGTTGTAGGAAAATTTGTAGGAACAAAGGCACTGGCGGCAGTTGGCTCAACAGGAACTATCATCTTTTTGATCATAGGCTTTCTTCTGGGACTTACTGCCGGTTTTACCGTACTGACTGCACAGAAGTACGGTGCGGGAAAAATGGATGAGATGCGTCAGACCGTGGGAAATGCACTGATCCTGACAGCGCTGATCTCGGCAGTGATGACAGCAGTCAGCATGACAGGTATGCATGCACTTCTGAAATTTATGCATACGCCGGATGATATTTTCAAGGATGCATATGCTTACGTTATGATCATCTGCGGAGGGATTTTTGCCCAGGCATTATATAATATCCTGGCCAGTATCCTCCGTGCACTGGGAAACAGTAAGGTACCACTGTATTTTCTGATCTTATCTGCAATGCTGAATATTGTGCTTGACCTTGTATTTATCATCGTGTTTAAGCTGGGAGCGCCTGGAGCAGCCTGGGCTACCATTATTTCCCAGGGAGTTTCAGGAGTCTTATGTCTGGTATATATCTGGAAGTTTGTGCCGGAGCTCCGTATGAAAAAAGAAGACTGGTATTTCAGATGTAACCTCGCAGCCAAGCAGATCGGTGTGGGAATCCCAATGGGACTGCAGTATTCCATTACGGCGATCGGAACCATGATGGTACAGTCAGCCTTAAATATGCTTGGCTCTTATGCGGTGGCGGCGTTTACAGCAGGAAGTAAGATCGAGCAGATCTTCACCCAGGCATATGTGGCACAGGGAACTGCCAGCGCTACCTACAATGCACAGAATATCGGAGCCGGAAAGCTTGAGAGAGTGCGGGAAGGCTTCCGGGCTTCGCATTTTATAGGAATTGTATATTCTGTTGTTGTTGGTAGTTTTCTGTTCTTTGCGGGAAAATATTTTGCATATCTGTTTATCTCAGATAACATTGAAGAAGTGCTTCCTATGGTAGCAATCTATGTAAAATGTGTGGCACTGTTTTTTATTCCTCTGTATTTTGTCAATGTACTGCGAAACGGGATCCAGGGAATGGGATATGGTCTTCTTCCTATGATGGCCGGTGTGGCTGAGCTTGCAGGAAGAGGGATCACCGCTACCATTGCAGCCGGAAAAAGCAGCTATATCGGTACGTGTCTTGCAAGTCCGGTGGCCTGGATCTTTGCGTCAGTGCTCCTTTGGGTAATGTATTTCTATGTTATGAAAGATATGGCGCGGAAGCTGTACGGTACAAATAAGTTATAAAAAAAACGTGAAATGAGATGCAATTTCCGGAAAGTATGATATAATGAAAAAGCTGGTGAGTAAGACCAGAAAGTATCAATGGAAAGATGCCTTTTTTAAAGGCACATGAACATAGAGGTGAATAAATATGAGCAACGATGAAAAGAGGGATATCGAGGACAGGATCAATGATGCCATGGCAAAGATCGTCAGTGATACTGCAGGAGAGCCTCAGCCTGAAAATAAAAATAACAGATCAGCTGCTCACAAGTCGGCACGACCTTCGAAATCAGCAAGGCCAAGGAAGATCACCTACGTACCTATCGATGAATCTGAATTTGAACCTATTGTTATACCCGAAAAGAAAAAGCATAAGGCACTGAAGGTAACCGGAATGATCGCCGCCATGGTTTTGGTAGTGGCAGGCTGTGCATATGCAGGAGTATCTTATTATTACACCAGTCATTTCTTTGAGGGCACAACGATTAACGGGATCGACAGCTCCAACAGGACTGCATATGAGGTTGAGCAGGAGATCGCAAAAAAAATGGAAGGCTATTCCATCCAGGTAAAGGCCAGAGATCAGGAACCGCAGACTATAGAAGGAACGGATATCAGTTATCGTTATATATCCAGTGGTGAAGTTCTGAAGCTTTTGAAAGCGCAGAAGCCCTATGAATGGGTGAGAGGATTTTTTGAAAAGACGACTTACACAGCCAGTGAGCAGACAGCTTTTGACAAGTCAAAGCTGGAGTCAGAAGTGAAAGCACTGAACTGTGCCCAGAAAGAGAATCAGGTAGCACCGGAGAATGCGTACGTAAGCTTTAATGATTCCGAGTTTACGATCGTGCCGGAGACAGAGGGAAGTGAACTGAAGGTAAAAGAAGCCTATCAGATGATCAGTGATGCTATCAGCAGCGATGACGGGGAAGTAGATCTTGGCAGTAACCCAGATGCTTATGTGAAAGCAGATGTGACCAGCGACAGTGCAGATCTGCAGGCAACGGTGGATGCATATAATAACTTTGCGAGGGCAAGTATCACCTACACATTTGGAGATGAGACAGTAACACTTGATGGAAGCACCATCAAGAACTGGCTGCAGTTTGACGAAAAGGGCCAGCTGATCCAGGATGATGCATCCTTCAAACAGCATATCGTGGATTATGTGGCACAGCTTGCAGCGGATCATGATACAGTAGGTACAGAGCGTCAGTTCCAGACAACAAGCGGAAGAACCGTTTCGGTTTCCGGTTCTGCATATGGCTGGAAGATCGATCAGGACGGAGAGGTGGCACAGCTTACCCAGGAGATCCAGTCCGGAGCTCAGACGACCAGAGAGCCGGTTTATTCCATGAGAGCCAATTCTTATGGTGTGAATGATCTGGGAAATACCTACATTGAAGTGGACCTTACAGAACAGTATATGTGGTATTATCAGGATGGAAATGTGATCTTTGAATCAGATATCGTATCCGGACTTGCAAGTGATCCGGAGAGAAAAACACCTCCTGGAATCTTCACCTTGTACTATAAGAAGAGCCCGGATGTGTTACGTGGCACCAAGAAACCAGACGGAACCTATTCCTATGAACAGCCGGTAACCTACTGGATGCCGTTTAACGGAGGCATTGGATTCCATGATGCAGACTGGCAGCCGTACTTTGGAGGCGACCGGTATCTAACCGGAGGTTCCCACGGCTGTATCAATATGCCGCCGGATAAAGCGGGAGAGCTTTACAACATTATCCAGTATAATGTTCCGATCGTCTGTTTCTATTGATCGGATCTGTAGTCAAAAAACAAACAGGAGCCAGCCGGTGATCCGGTGTGTGGCTCCTGTTCTTTAGCAGGAGGAAAATATTATGTTTGATCAGTCATTCAGCTTTATACTTACAATCGCAGCACTGGTAGTAGGATTTATGC
>OGOU01002045.1_pt1 | contig 14775 bp, 10 predicted proteins | sample 1552721 | NCBI WGS metagenome assembly OGOU01 (sample SAMEA2580176, study PRJEB22360) | human gut metagenome | biome: human gut; feature: human-associated habitat; material: faeces | place: Denmark | collected 2008/2010 | reverse complement strand
TGGCCGCGGGGGCGTGGGTGTTGGCCTTGGAGGGGATCCAGGGCGCCCAGGGACCGCCGTCCATGAAAGTATACCATGAATTGTTGCAGGTGTGGTAAGCCTTGGGGCCTTCCTCCCAGCAGGTGGCGACGGCGCATTTCACGCCGGGGTATTCCGCCTTGATGAAGTTGATCAGATCGGCGTCCAGATAGTAGGAACCCGTGGATTCCGGGTAGAATCCGAACTTTTCATAGAACTTCCCGAACACATCCCGGACGATGGCTTTCTTGTCCTCCATGGAGAACATCCAGATGCAGAAATCCTTCGTTTTGTATTTTTCCCGGAACTGCTCGCAGGGCAGTCCCAGCAGGCTCAGGGCGATCTCGTCGCCATAGACCGCGTGATGCTCCTTGGCCAGAGCCACGGCCTCGTCATTGAACAGGCTGGCGTAGGTCATCTGGATGGTGGTTTTCAGACCGTTTTCATGGGCGCACTGCTGCTGGAGCTTGAAGATATCCAGACTTTCGGTCAGCAGCGCCTTACGGCCGATATTTTCCGCCTGACCGTGTCCCGTGACCTTCTCGGCGTACTCGGGCACCATTTCAGGCCGGTGGATGATATTTATAACAAACGTCGACATATAGCTGATCCTTTCATCATAGATTTCTCCCTGCGCCCTGTTCCACGTTCATATTGCATTTTACAGAATTTCCGGCTTAATTGGAGAAATGACTGCTCTCTGTCACTCAACTTTTCTCAGAATAGCCATATCGAGGTTACACCAATCATCAGCACCGGCAACAGTATAGACTCCGATTTCCAAAGTGTTGTTGGTAACAACTATTTCATCGATGGTAAAGATGTTCCAGTTAATATCACTTGTAGTAATAGTAGTGGTCAGTTCATCCCCTCCATAATTCTTCGCATACAACTGGAGCACATCCTGATCCCCATTGGTCTTTGCCCAAATTGAGAATTGATACGTACCGTTGGGAAGATTTGTAAATGTCTTATATACAGAGCAGGAGTAGGCAGAATCATCCCAGAATGTCAGCTTATAATCACCATCATATGCATAACCATATTCCGTCTTTACAGTCCCCGTATCTGAGGAGTCGCTAAGCCATACATTCCAGTCGGCGGGAGTGGTTGTAACGCCATCATTTTCAAAACTGATATTCGATAGCAGATTCTCCGCAGGTTGATTCAGCACCTTGATAGAAGACAATGCATTGCCATTAAAATCGAACAACGTCATATTGTCCCAGGTATTACATGGGGTGTAGGTATCATTCTTGTATGCAACGCCTGCATCCGTTGCATAAGTTCCATTCTCTACCGGCAGCCATTCGGGTTCCCAGTAAAAATAACCAAGCCCCTTATCATTAGGAACATTAAGAATGACGGATTCCAGATCGTTCATGAAAGCAAATTGTCCTTCAACCGTTGCAGGATATCCACCGACTTCTTCATCTCCACTGATAAATACATTGCCGACACCATCACCATCTTCTGTTGTCCATGCATATGCAGTTTCAACAATACATACCTCTTTGCCATAAGTGGAAGCCAAGTAGTTTATGTTATACTGCAAGCCCTCCATGGTCCCGTGCCACATCGGATAATAGGAAAGGCCAAACACATCAAAGTCCAGATTGGGGGAGACCGTCAGCAATCCGCCAAAGAACCATGTATAGAGAGAGTTCTGACCTCCCATATCCAAATGCAGGATGATTTTGGTATTGGATGCAGAGGATGCTCTAACACCAGCAATCGCAGATTCCAGGAGTCCGGCAAGATTGGAAAAATCCTCATTTCCGTTGCCAACCTTGCCATCATCATGAAGTATGCCCGTGGATATCTCATTGCCAACCTGAACCATTTCAGGAACAATGCCTGCCGCCGCAAAGTTGTTCAGCGTGTCTTTCATGTAGTTGTACAATGTAGTCTTCAGTTCGGAGTAAGACAGATCTTTCCATGCCTTGGGTTTAATCTGGTTGGCAGGGTCTGTCCAGAAGTCACTCAGGTGGAAATCAATCAACACTCCCATTCCGAGGTTTTTTGCCCGCCTTGCCAGCGCCAAAGTGGTTGCATAATCATTATTACCACCACCATAAGGATTTCCGTTTTCGTCGTATGGATCTACCCATAATTTCAGCCGCACATAGTTAGCGCCATTATTTTTCAAAATCGTGAGGGCATCGCTCTCTACGTTATTTTGATAATAACGTGCGCCAAGGTCTTCCAGCATATCGAGAGTGGATACATCTACGCCTCGGACAAAGTTATCAGTGTCAACTGCTCCCGTAATTGTGGTCGCAAACACCGTCAAGCCAGAGCAGATCAGGGAAAGAATCAGAACACATGAAATTACAGATGCGAATAATCTCTTCATTTTCGTAATAGCCCCTTTCAAATAGTTGGTTTGTCTACTTATCATCCTTTGACGCCTCCGGAAACGAGTCCACTCTGGATATATTTCTGCAAGCACATAAAGACGATCATTATGGGGATAGACGACAGAACCGCCGCAGCAGAAAACGTGGTCCAATGCGCGGCAAACTGGTCACTGATAAACGTCTGGAGTCCCAGTGCGAGGGTCATCTTGCCCGGAGTCTGCAGAAAGATCGACGTTATCACATACTCGCTGTAAGTTGCGATAAAGGAGAACAGGAAAATAACTGCCAGCTGCGGCGCTGCCAACGGCAGAATGATTTTCCGAAACACCTGAAAATGCGTTGCGCCATCTACCATGGCCGCCTCGTCAAGTTCCTTCGGCAAGCCATCTATGTAGGACTTCAGCAGCCAGATATTATATGCACTTCCTCCGGCAAGCACAAAAATAAGCGCCGCATTGCTGTCCACCAATCCAAATTCGTATATGAGAATGTAATAGCCGGCCACAGCCATGCTGCTCGGAAAAACCTGAAGAACAAGCAGGGACATCAGCCCGTACTTTCTTCCCGTGAAGCGAAGCCGCGAGAAAGCATATGCCGCAAGAGACGTCATAGCCAGCTGGATCGCCGCCACGATCAGGCACAGCTTCACAGAATTCCACGTCCAGAGCATGAAATTCGTTTCCTGAAAAAGGCTGGTATAATGTTCAATACTGAATTTCTTGGGAAACAACGATGACAGGAAGAAACTGTCTCCCGCTGAAAAGGAGGACATGACGATCCACAGAACCGGGAACAGAACAATTATAATGGTGACCCAAATCACCACCCTGCCCATCCACAGCTTTCTTGTTTCGTGAGGTGACATTCTTCTATTCATATCAGTCAACCTCCTTGAATGCACCCGACATGTGCATATTGACCAGCGTAAATGTTCCCACAATGAGGAATATCAGCACGCTGAAAGTCGCAGACAGTTCATACCGGTTCGACCATGTTGTCATCTTGTACGTTGTGCTTGCCAATATATCCGTATAACCCGCAAACTGATTGTCCACACGTGCCGGACCGCCCTGCGTAATCATGTAGATGTTTCCAAAGTTGTTAAAATTGGCAGCAAACGTTGAGATGACCAGCGGGATCGACAGCTTGGTCACCAGCGGGAGTGTGATCGTTCTGAAACACTGGAATCTGGACGCGCCATCGATTTTGGCTGCCTCATAGTAGTCATTCGGGATCGCCTGAAGTCCGCCGAGACAGACATTCATCATATAGGGAAACCCGAGCCAGACATTCACAATAATGATACCGATCCGCGCCCAGAGTGCGTCCGTCATCCATGGGATATTGGCTGTAATACCGAGCGCATGAAGCAGATTATTGATACCGCCATACTGCTCGTTCAAAAGCCCCTGCCATGCCAGAATCGCAATGGTAGAGGGAAGCGCCCATGGAACGATCAGGATGGTTTTGTAGACCTTTGATTCCTTCATTTTTGGATTATTCAAAAGGATCGCAAGGCCGAGTCCCATAGTATAGGATCCCAGTGTACTGAGCACGGCAAAGCACACCGTCCAGCCCAGCACCGGGAAAAAGACATCTTTCAGGCTTCCGGAAAAGACCGTGAGGTAATTCTGAAACGCAATGAACGTAAAATCGTTCAGGTGATACATGTTGTAATTGGTAAAAGAAATTACGATCGTATAAATGATCGGAATGCAGGTCACGATCAGAATGGAAACCAGAGCCGGAAGCAAATATGGAATTGCTTTTGCGTTGTCTTTTCTCCTCATGGTATCACTACTTTCCGGCGTTCATCAGGTCAACAGCTTCCTTCAGCTGCTTTACCATATTTTCGGCAGCAGCCTCAGGAGACAGTTCCCCAGTCCACATTGAGCGGATGTTGTTGGTGTGAATAGACCATAGCTGACCCATTTCGGATACGGTGGGCATTGGTTCACCATTCTGTATCTGCGCAATAAACGCTTTAGAATAGGCGTTGCTCTGGATGGTTTCCTCCGCCTGATCGGTCAGTTTTGCGGGAATCCGGTCTCCGGACTCATACATTCCTATCGCGCCGTGATCAATCAGGTACATGATAAATTCCCATGCCTTCTCCTGACTGTCGCTTTCGTTGCTCACAAAGCAAACCTGTGTCCCCACGGGAGTAATAAACGGTTGGCCATGAAAGGTGGGCATCTGTGCAACGGCAAAGGGCGTTCCTGCGGAGGTAAATCCGTCGATATCCCAAGGGCCGCCAATATAATAAGCAGTCTGACCGTTCTGGAAATTACTTCTGGCAATGTCTGCGGTAACATCCGCAGATACAAGGCCATATTCATTACAGAGCGCATTTATAAATTCATACGCCTGAACGGCGCCTTCGTTTGCCAGACCAATGTCCGTAACGTCATAGGAACCATTTTCGTACTTGAAAATATAGCCGCCGCATGCCCGTACAAATCCGAGATCATAGTAAATGCTGGTAGCATCGAACTGAACTCCGCCAATCTCCGCCGCACCTGCAACCAGCTCTTCCCACGTTGCCGGCACCTGATCTACCAGATCGGTATTGTAGAAGAGGGCGGTCGTTTCAACGGAAAGCGGCGCGGCATAGCGGACACCGCTGACGCAGCACGCCTGAATTGCCGCATCAGCAAAATCCTCGTCTGCGTAAAGGTCTGCGGGAACTTCTGCCGCCAGACCCGCATTGACATAATCGGCAAGCTGGTCATTGGGGATTCCCACAACCGCATCGGGACCATCTTCGCTCTTGATCGCCTGCGCAAATTTCTGGACAGACGGAGACTGATGAATCACTTCCACCTGATATCCATTGGCAGTCCCCCACTCGTCCGCATAGGCCTGAATTGTTTCTGCCTCTACACTCATGTTGGTCCAGATGGTCAATTTCGTATCCGGTTCTTTGGAGGAACCGCATCCGGATAACGCCAGCGCCATGACCAGAGCCGTCAGAACAGACGCTATTGTCCTTTTCATTCCTTTACCTCCTACATTTGTTTTAAGTTCAGCAATGCCGCATTCGCATTCCCGTCCCGGTCAAAAAGCGCTTGATTTGCCATCGAATTGCCCGCCTCAACCTGATCGTTCATATAGGCGCAGCCATTCGCATTCGCCCATGTACAGGCCGGGATGGGCAGCCATGCAGGCTCCCAGTAAAATACCCCTATTCCGTGTCCCCCGGACACACTCCGGACGGTTTCAAACAAATCACGGAGGAATTGCATCTGACCCGCTTCTGTCGCAGGATATCCGGTATTTTTTTCAAGCTCCTGTGTGAATACGAGCCCCGTACAGCCAAGTGTGTCCGTTGTGTACCCAATGGAGGTTTCGGCGATCATGACATCCTTACCATATTTTTGACTTACCCGATTCATATTGTCAAGAAGAAGGTTGAGTCTTCCGTTCCAGTGCGGATAGTAAGACATACCGATAATATCATAATCGATATCAAAAGGCTCAATAGCGTCAAACCACCGTTCATACAGTCCGGCGTCTGTTCCGAAATCCAGATGCAGCACAATTCTTGCTTCAGGACATTCTTCTTTCACTGCGTAAATTCCGGCTTGTAAAAGACCTGCCATTGCCGCCAAGTTTTTGACATGTCCATCCGGCCATAGAAAACCGTTTGTGATCTCGTTTCCGACCTGAACCATTGCGGGAATGATTCCGCGGTTTTTCAGATACTTGAGTGCCTCACGGGTATGCAGATATACCGCTGCCTCAAGCTCTTTTCCAGTGAGAGATTTCCACGCCTTTGGCTTGATCTGCTTCGCGGGGTCTGCCCAGAAATCGCTGTACTGAAAGTCCAGAAGCACTTCCATCCCGCTGCTCTTTGCACGCTGTGCCAGCTCCGCTGTAGTCTGCAAATCATTATTTCCGCCGCCATAAGGGGCTCCGGACGCATCATAGGGATCCGGCCAGAGCCTGAGGCGTATCATGTCTGTTCCGCATTTTTTCAGGATGCGGAACAGATCATCCTGTTTTCCATCCAAATAGTAGGATGCACCGTGTGCCTCCAGCGCCTTTGCCATGGATACATCCATACCTTTGACAAAGCCCATAGATCACTCCTTGACCAAAGTGATGTTATCGATCGTACCCCAACCGCCGGGAGCAGTGGTCACACTCACGCCAATGGTAATTTCTCCATTCGCAACATCCAGATTGCCCAGTTCCGCGGCATACCAATTAACGTAACCGTTCAATTCCGCGTCAGCCTTGTATGTCTTGCCGTTGATCACCGCGTAGAAGAAGACCTCTGCGTTCTCGTCCCCTGCGGCCTCGCCCTGAATATAACCGGTCAGCTTGTAGCTTCCTTTTTCCAGACCGGAAATGGTCTGTTCCGCAGTAAAGTTAACATTGCTGGAGCCTGAATAGAAGTGCAGAGACTGAACACCGTCGCAGCAATCCGTTTCACGGGTATAGATATCCAGTTCCTCAGTGGAATCGTCGATATTGGTAACAGCCCACCCTGTGAAATCCGCTTCCTCAAAACTTCCATTCACAACATAGTTTCCATTTTCATCCGGTTCCGCTTTGGGGGCGCTGCCACAGGCAGCAAGAGACAGGATCATGCACAGGATAACCAAAATGGACAACAGCTTCTTTTTCATGACATATTCTCCTTTGTTGATGATAGTTAAATAATTTATCTTATTGTAGGTAAATTATTTACTATTCAGAATATATCACTCATAACTCGTCTTGTCAATACAGCCGCAGCGACCACGATAAAATTCAGCGATTTACAACATAAACAAAACTGTAATTTGTGCAAAACGGAAAAGGAGATGCAATAAACGCATCTCCTGCTATCCTGTTATATCAGCAGCTTTTCCGGAACACAGGCGTTCCATTTACGAAAATAGACTTCGTTATTTTTCCTCCGCTCAGAACTCTGTTCCGCAGCAGATCCAATGCGGTTTCGCAAATGATAGGAATGTCAATGTGAATTGTGGTCAGCGGCGGTGACAGATACTTTGCGATACTTACATCGTTAATGCTGAATACCGCCACTTGTTCCGGTACCTGAACGCCCGCCTCATTCAATGCCTGAAGGACGCCTACGGCCAGAGTATCGCTTGCAACACAAAGCGATGTAGGAATCGTCTTCTTGGTCAGAAGCTCTTTGCCCAAACGATAGCCTTCCTCTACCGTAAATTTGTCGGATATCAGAATATAATCTTCATTCAGGCAATTATAATAGCTGACGCTTTGCCGGAAGGACCATTCGCGGATATCCATAGAAGGCAACCCAGTATCGATGTTTCTGTCGGGGCCGCCAATGAAGCCTATTGTGCGGTGTCCCTTCTCCATAAAGTAGTCTACGATTTGAGTTACAAAAGAATCCATATTGGGTCTTACCGCATCAAACAGCTTCTCGTCCGGAGAAGTTCCTATAAACACGCCTCTCTTGCATATTCTGTACAGCCTGTTGATTTCCTTCCTGTTCAGCCAACCCACCGCAACAAATGCGTTCAGATCCTTTGGTATGGCGTTCATCCCATCCTTTTTACTATATACCGTAAGGTGGATATTCATTTTCCGGGCTTGCTTCAGGAGCTCATCCTTAACATTCTGGTAGAATATATCCTCCAGCTCATCTTCCGCTTCTGTGAAGTACAGAAGCGCGACATTTTCTATTTTGGGAAAAATGATTCTCTTTTTATATCCCACTTTTTCAGCCGCGGCAAAAATTGCCGCCCGCGTTTCCGCACTGACAGAAATCCCTTCGTCATAGTTCAGCACTCTGGATACAGCAGCACTGGATACACCGACAATTTCCGCGATCTCCTTTATAGTAGCCATAAATACCTCCATTTCTGTTAATATATTTACATAAATTATTTACTTTGTCAAATACTTTGTTTTTTCTTTCCTGATTTGGTGGTATACACCAGCTTAGGGTGGCTCTGACGAGCCTCGCAAGCATGGAAACCTAGCCTAAAAAACGCCCATTTCTGCTATGAAGCTACAGCTCATGCAGAAATGGGTGTTCTTTCATTAGCGAGTCTTAAATCTACCCGCGACTCAAAGTAGCCTGTTTGACCTACAGGATAGTACGCATGGTTCCCAAGCTCTTTTCGGTATTTTCGTTTACAGTAGCCCCGTAAATCAGAAAATATCCGCCACTATTTCAGTAGCCGCACCTTGACGAATCGCATCTACATCCACCATAGATCGAATACGAATACTGTAGTTTCCGGGGAAATAGTCCCGGCACTCCGCAAAGTGGTAGAGCACGGTGCTGTTCTCCAGGAATGCCGCCTGGATCGTGCGGCCTTCATCTATCAAATATGCCGGAATGCAAGGCTGCAGATTTATTTGCACACCGTTTTCTGTGCGCAGAAACGGTTTTTGGCCGAACATCATGATTTGCCATATGCTCATAAACTCCGCCGTAGAACCGCTCAACCGCGCTACATATCCACGTCCGTGAAGCGCCTCCTCCGGATTCAGACTGCTCACCAGGAAGGAGCTGTTTTCCAATGTACTCCTTCCGTAGACAGCCGGATCTAAGAACGGAATCGCAGCCTGCCGCATTGTTTCCGAAAACTGTTCATACAATCCGCCGCGCAGCAGTTCCAACAAATATTTATATTCCATGTGCAGCCAGATGGAACCATTTTCCAGCCATCCCGGTGTAAACGCAGCCGCGCGCCCCAGCTCCAGCTCGGATATATCCAGTGCCTGATTGACGCGGTACATTCCAAGCTTGCCGTCAAACAGCTCGCTCCGGTGTACTGCCTCGAACAGTTTTTCGCGTTTCTGCTCACTTTCACATAGGCGCATATCCCGCACACTGGATTCCAGGAACAACGGCATATCACACTTTTCAAACGAAGGCGTTCCTTGATCCATTTTCACACGGTATCGGCAATAGGTCGGCATCACCCCGTTTTCTCCGCGGCATAGAGCAAGCCGCTGACCAAGGAAATTTGCCCATGTGTCCAGCATTTCAGCCAGCTGTTCCGCCTGGCAATCTGCATAGTCCCATGCTCCCTGCGTATAGACTTCTTCCCGGCAGTGCTCCAGCGCGGATTTGCTGCTGTTCCAAAAATCAACCAGCACCGTATTTCCCGTATACTCCGGAATATCCTCGACGCTCTGCTTTAGGCGCATCAGTAACATGTAATGGGGTCCCGGCAAAGAAACCTTTCCTCCATAGCGCCGAAGAGAAACTTTCAGAAACCGCAAATGCCGCAGCAGCTCCATAGCTTCCGTAACACTGGAACCAAACAGTGCGGGCAATCCGTTCAGCGCGTCATACCAGCCGGGTCTTCCGCCTTCCATTTCAATGCCGCATCCCCAGGCATCCAACGCCGCAAATTTCATTGCGCACATACAGACCAGCTTTTCCAGCAAAGTGGCTTTTACCAGATTCTCGGCCCCATCCCTACACCATTTTTCGCCCGGTGTCTCTTCCAAAAAGTGGTACTGCCGCAGTTCTCCACCCGACACACTATAGCGTTTTTCTCTGGGCAGTATTTGCGCCTGCGGCCGGTACCAGGGCAGTTCCATTTGCATCAGTTCCTGCTCCCGTTCCGGCCAGATACGCAGGAAGTCTTCAATCAGATCCAGGCCATAGCTCCAATGGTCTGTCCAATATCCCTCTCCGAAGTCCGCATCTGCTTTTACCGTTCCTTGCGCTATGCGGGCCATTCCCTCCTGTCTCCCATAGCGCAGCACATACTGCCCCGGTGTCATTGTCTCTCCACTGGCACTCTGTACCAGATCCGGTTTGATGACCAGGGGGTTATATCCGTCCGGCTGGATCAGGGAATAGAAGTCGGCAACATTTTTTCCGCCTACGAAAGGCGCAAACGATACATCACATCGTCTGTTTTGCCACACGTCCCGGAAATTCCCGTTTCCCTGAGAGAGCGGCTCCTGTGTCAGAGAGAAGTAATTGTAATCCCGTTCCAGATCCCCATGCTTACGGCTATACAGGTGAAAGGTATGTCCAGCCAGGCGTACCGGCTTGCCGCCGCGCAGGAAATTATCCAAATACGTCCTCTTGCAGTACTCATCAAATCGGGGATCTGCCGTGTCGCATGCAATTGGCGCACACAGTGTATCCACCATTGTTTCCGCTTCCGCAAGCTTTCTTGCAAACCATTCGGGCGATACCGCCTCTTCCAGCAGTTTCCCGCAGCCGCTGCCGGTTTTTCCGTGCCCCAGCAGTGTATAAACCGTTTTCTTCTCTCCCGGATTCAGTCGGAGCCGCGCACCTGAAAAGAAACACGGGAACAGATTTTGGCAGCGCTGGTGTGCCGAAATCAACTCCGGCAAATCCATCCGCGCAAATCCATGCGGATGGGCAAAGGAAGTATCCTGGCTTCCGGGTCCCACAGGACAGGCAGTCGTTTTCCTTCCTCCACACAAGAAAATCCAAACGCAAAACCGGTGATCGGCTCGACCCGGGCACTATCCTCCAGGCTTGCCCGTACCCTGTATCGGGGGACGCCTGTTTCGCCTCCTACCGTTTCCATCCAGGCCCTTGCGGTCTGGGTCATGCATTTCAAATGCCAGTCTCCGATCCCATGGGGAACAATTGCCGGAAGTCCATCCAGTACCTCCAAATCCAATACGCCGTTGCCAGTATTTTCAATTGTCAGCGTCCTTGCCAGCGCTCCAACGCACGCATTCGGTAAAATAAAATACTGGACCTGGGCACGAACCGGGGCATCCGTTTCCCGGCACTGAAGCGTCAAGCTGTTTGCCCCAAGCAGCATCTGTTTGTCCCGTGCATTCACAAACAACTCCGACACATGCCCATGGTACTTCAAGAAAGTACGGAAGCCCTTCGTCTGGACATCCTGCCACGCTGTGTGCGCCGGCCGAAATTCCATGATCGGGTGATCCTTATCCTGCGTGCCAAAACTCGCAACGCCTTGCCCCCGATTTACGAAAAAGCACCATGCGGGGATACCATTCTCCCCCGCAATTCCTGGTAAAAAATCGGCAAATGCCGGTTGACTGTCATAGTCTTTTATGATATCGATCATTGTACTTTTCTCCCGAGCCAAGCTTCCACAATATGTATTTTCTCTTTGTCCAATGCTCCCATTTCAGAAGGCAGGATACGTCCATCCGCTATTGGCATATTGTCCAGCTCTGCCTTCACAATTGTATATTCGGAAGGCTCCAGGCGTTCCAACAATGTGTATACAATCTTGAATGCCTTTCCGCCAAACTTCAAAATAATGCTGGTTCGATTCCGCACGTCAAACTGTTCCGGCAGCAGCTGAGGCCGCAGACACAGCGCTCCATTTTCCCCGCGGATGCCAAACATTTCCTGCACCACGCACAGCATCATCCAGGCTGCGGAACCCGTCAGATACGGGTACATACCCCGGCCATCCGGGGCAAAGTATTCCGGGATCCCCGGATAGATTCTGCTCTTTTTAGAATCCAGCACAAGTCTCCAAATTGGCTCTATGGCCGAAAAGCCCTCTCTGGCATACCCCCGGCTGTACAGCGCATATGCAAACATGACACTCATATGGCTGAACACCGCGCCGTTTTCCTTATGCCCGTAGGCAAAGGCCAGCATTCTGCCAATTTGGAAATCTTCTGGATTTAGCCGCGTATTCAGTCTGAATCCGCCTGCCTGCCGCGCATACAGTAGCCGCCTGGCCGCATGATAGATTTGAGGTATCTCAGATTTCGCTGCTACTCCGCCCAGGGTCGCAAATACCTGTCCCGTCAGCATCATACGTTCTTGCCCCGGCGTCCCGCATTCCAGTGGAGTACCGTAATTATCATAGTAGCTGTTGAACCATCCGTCCTGCTCCGTCTGAATCCATGCCTTTTCCCGTATGATTGCTTTCAGCGTATCCGCACACAAGTCCAAATGCCGCACAATTTTGTCCAGCGGGATCTGAATCCGGTCATCATCAGGAATTTGGATACACTGCGCGCAGAACCGATTCAGCTTCTCTCTACGCGATGCGATGGAAGCCCAATTGTCCTCTTCCCCCAGCAGGATTGCAAAACGCTTTGGCAGGTCAATACTGCTGCATTTTCCGGTCTGCCGTAAAGTTTCCAGCATTTTCGCCAACAGCTCCATACTTCCGGCATAAGCGGATGTAAACGCACCGCTCTCCCCGCGTTGAGGTGCCATATCCAAAGCGTCGTTCCAATCCGCATCCCGAAGCCGAAGCAGACCATGTTCTCCCGCTTCGCAGAATGCGGTCAGCTGTTCCAACAGCATATGCTCTGCAACAGTTCCTGTGCAGCTTCTTTTTGCCTGGATGGCATCTCTCTGGGTCCCCCGCATTCCGAGACCATCCTGAAAAAACGGTGCCACTCTCAGAAGGATCTCAATATCGCCTGTTTGTTGGATGTATTGCCAGATAGTCAGTACCGGCCAGTAACCGTGATCCATCCAGACTCGCTGAATTCCATTGCGATCCGCCTTGAATTCTCCCGGACGATTTCCAATGATGGTGGCATTCGTCCCGTCCAAACGGACTCCGCCAAAATAGGCGACCAGGTCATCCGCCACTGTCTCAGGCTCGCTCAAAAGCAGTCCCAGAGAATCCTGCCACAAGTCACGCCATCCTCGTCCGCCCTTTCCGTAATCGTGATGAGGCAGGAACGAGCAGCCATAAATTCTACGCAGCGTTGGCTGAATTCCGATCCAGCGCAGAATATTGTCAAAGTCTGAATCACCCGTATGGGTGCGGATTGGATTCACCTGATCCCACCAGAGCTTTGTCTCTTCCAGGGAAATCCGGATTCTGTACAGGGAAAGCCAGACGGCGGCAATTTGCTCCGCAGCTGCCTTATCTTCCGCTGTACCCACAAGAATATCGTATTCCCGCTTTTCTCCCGGGCATAACTCCGTCTCCGGGAAACGCAGCGCACCAATTGTTTCTTTTCCTGCCGTTTCACCACCAAGGGAATCACCAGGCAGCTCTTTGGCAACCCACTCCGGCATGATCAGGCTTCCTTCGCCTGTGTAACGATCCAGGTTCGCACAGACCGCTTCCGCAGATTTCCCGTCTTCCGTTATGCCAAATACAAAATAGCTTCGCTGATTGGGTGTGTGCCCACGCTCATCGAAGGAATAGGTCGGTGTGAGGATTACGCCTTCCTTCCGGCTTTCCGCTCGATTCAGCAGAGAGGTCACATGGCGGTGATCCCTCAGATTATCCGCACTGCGCCCATAGAGTGGGATTGCAGCTGTCGGTGTCAAGCGGAGGGTTTCTTCGCCGCAATTCTCCAATATTACCTGCATGATCTCCACCGTTCCGTTTGCGCTGGGGACCCAGCTGGTCACAGCTGCCCGCAATTGACGAGTCCGGTTTTCCCGCACAGTCCTATGCCACAGCAGCCCCGCTTCCACTATGCACTTCTCTTCCGCGGGCGTAAATTCCTCCGCAATCTGCGCGGCGCTCATTCCTGCTGCCGACCACAATTCGCCGTTTTCAAATCTGCACCAAAAATTTCTCCCCGCCATGCCGGAACGCAGATCCTCTTCACTGGCCGGCGGCAGCACATAACTGTTTTGGTCCCGCTTCAAGTCACCCTTTAATTCCGGCGTTATGCTTGCCATAACGCCGTTTTCTGCGGCAAGGGGAAAATAATTCAGCCTGTTTTTCTCCCCATGCTCTATCCGAAAGGACCCCATATCGTCCAGGAATCCGCTTTCCATTCCATACACCCCTTACTGGCTACTGTTTTTCATCTTCTCTGTGGATTATATATTTCTTTTGCTGGTATTCTACAGGTGTTGTACCTACCGCGTCCTTGAACGCCCGATAAAAGCTCTTATAGTTTTCATATCCAACCTTTGCGGCCACCTCGGCAATGGAAATGTCCGGTTGACGAAGCAGCTCCTTGGCTTTCTCCATCCGCGTATTCCGCAAATACTCAGAGAACGTTTTTCCTGTGTATTTGCTGAACATGGCAGAGAAATACGCGTAATTCAGGGAAACCTCATTGGAAACCATTGCTAATGTAATAGGCTTCGGATAGTTTCTCCGGATATATTGAATTGCCAGCTCCATGACATATGTATCATTTCGGCTCTGCATATAGGTGTGTGCCAATTGATTCAGGGACAATAAACGCTCATTTACATTTACGAGATATTCCCGCATGGTTGCGAAAGTAAGCGGTGACTTTACCCGTTCCAAGTCCACTGCTTCGCCGCCCGGAATGGAGAGCGCCGTCTGGCGCATTGCCCTATAGACGGTGTCGCAGAGCGCAAGCGTATAGCCAATACTGTATTGTACCAGCTTCTGACGGTCAAACAACTCCGACAGCCGCCTTGTCAACGCCTCATCCGCCGCCGTTCCCGTCAGCTCCGTCATCTGTTCGATCTTCCGGTGCGGAACCGTAAAATCGGTTCGCATTCCCGCAATAT
>OGOU01002027.1_pt1 | contig 14896 bp, 10 predicted proteins | sample 1552721 | NCBI WGS metagenome assembly OGOU01 (sample SAMEA2580176, study PRJEB22360) | human gut metagenome | biome: human gut; feature: human-associated habitat; material: faeces | place: Denmark | collected 2008/2010 | reverse complement strand
CAAAAGAACTAGGTCTTAAAAAAGATGTAAAAGAGTATGAGCAAACCATCAAACAGCTGTCAAATGCATTACTAACCTATTCATGGGATGAGGAGACCGGTTATTTTGGATATGTAATGCATGATAACGACGGCACACCTAAAGGCCTCTATCGATATAAAGATGGCTCCAACTTTAATAAAGGCTTGGACGGAGTAAGTCCGCTCATTGCAAATATCTCCTCCAAAGAACAAACAGACAGAATGATAAGCCATGTATTTTCTCCTAATGAAATGTGGACCAATGTAGGTATCTCCACAGTAGATCAATCTGCCCCTTATTATAGTACAGCTGGTTATTGGAATGGAGCCGTTTGGTTTCCTCATCAATGGATGGTATGGAAAGCCTTGCTGGATCTTGGGGAAGGAGAAAAAGCCTATCAAGTAGCGACTACAGCATTAAATACATGGGGGACAGAATGTAAGGAGAGTTATTACACCTTCGAACACTTTATAATCTCCTCACAACGTGGAGCCGGATGGCATCAATTTTCCGGTCTATCATCTCCCATACTCAACTGGTTTGCTGCATATTACCGGATAGGGAAAGTTTCAACCGGCTTCGAGGTGTGGATTTCTAACAGTCAGTTCAACGTTGATAATACGCAGTATCAAGCAGAAATAGCATTTGATGATTCAACAGTCCCTCATCAACGAACAATTCTTGTTTGTATGAATCCGGAAAAAGATTACCAGGTAACTTTCAATGGGAAAATGGTGGAAAGCAGAGTATACCATCAAGGATTATTAGAAATCACATTACCTAGTACAAACAAATCGGGAAAACTTACAGTTACATCAATCTAACAGCGCGTAACCACACCAGACTGTATGATAAGTATATTAGTAGGCCAAGTACCCAGCTCCTTGTCATATTTCTATGGTAGGTTTCCAAGTACTCGCCTCCGAACCGGACGTACACGTCTCCGTATATCCGGTTCTCCATTAAAGAGTCAGTCTATACTGCCCGAATGGACCTTGAAGTGGCAACTTCAACATAAGGCTATGGTTTTCCCGCGTCTTGCAATCATTAGCTTGTCGGCATATCCTTTACCGTCTAAAGCCTTTAATTTGCGAACGTGGTGCATATCCAATTTGCCTGTTACTCCGCATATCTCACACTTCTCAGCTTTCAACCTATCAATAAGGCTTGTTCTGTTGGCATGATAAACTACGGTGGAATTGTCAATATTTTCTCCTACCTCAGTTTTTTCTTCTTGAGAAACTTTCGTTGTAAAATGTCTGTTGCTTCTCTCTTCCCTTACTGCCCTGATATTGTACAGTGAATAAACCATCTTGTTTATATTTGCGGGCAATCTTGGATACTTTGCTCTTGTATTTGCCGGCAAACGTTTTATACATACTATACTCCATGATATACTTGTAAGAGTTGAGTAAAGAACTGTTGTTTGCAATCGCATAATAGTTGTGGAATCCTCTAATCGTGTGGTTATACTTTTGAAGGATTTCCAAGTCATCATTACAGATACTTTTTCTATGCTCCCTCGGCTTCTAGTGTTCTTTCCCGTTGTGAGTTTTTACCTCCAACACTCCGAAATCAAGTAATTTCTTCTTAATGGTTTCCATAGAAATTCTCAATAGAACTTTCTTGTTATATACCCTTGACAATCTACCCGTATTATCTCGTTTGGCAAGATTGGAACGGTTTGCCAAGACCGCATATCCAAGGAATTTCACCGCTTTTTGACTGTGGGTAATCAGAGTTTTTTCGTCAGAAAATTCGAATTTCAATTCGGGTTCAAGGAAGTTCTTAATATCCTCTTTAATTCTTTGACAATCTTCCTTACTACCAATTACACCAATCAGAAAATCATCGGCATATCTCACATATTTAAGCCTTTTGTATCCATTGTCCATTTCATCAAAACTGGGTATCTGCAATCTTGTTCTGTCAATAACATTGAGCTGTTCTACAGCTTTTTTGCGTTCACTCTTAGCCGTTACCGTTTCAAGTTTTTGCATAGCCACTTTCTTCTGAAAATCAAGACTTCTGTGCCCCTCGAAAGGTTTGCGAGTCGCTGTGACTCCCACATCAAATCTCTGGATGTATTCCCATCATGAACTCCTCAAGTCGGTCTAAATAGATGTTAACCAAAATAGGGCTAACTATTCCTCCTTGCGGAGTGCCGCTGAAAGTATTGTGAAATGTCCAATCTTCAAGATAACCCGCTTTCAAGAATTTTCCTATCAATCGTAGAAAGCATTGGATCTGAAACCATGTGAGCAGTCTTGAAACTGCCCTTCATAAATGGTTTCGAGAATCATCCGTGTTACTTTCTATACCAATTTGCCGTCAAAAGATGGCCCCCCTAACAGTCGCATTTTCGCGTTTTTCTTTGGAATATACACCCGTCTTGCAGGTTTTGGCTGATATGTCTCCTTTCGGAGTAAGTCAATCAAATCAGCAATCCGAGTTAAACTCATACCGTCTATTGTTTTCCCGTCAGAGCCTTCAGTCATATTACTTCCTTTGCATAAATGCGTTGGTAGGCAACATAATACATCTCTTCGTTAAACAAGATTCGATACAGTCGATTGAACTTGTAATTTACTTGCAGACTATGCTTTGATAGACCGTTTAATACTTTCTCTGAATTTCTCATAATGTCTCGCACATTTTTTCTAAAATTGTATTAAACCTTTAACTGCTCCCTTTTGCCATTTACAAGACTTTCCCTTACTCAAATTACTACAGAAACTCCGTTACCGTGTCGGATATTCAGAGGCTAAACCTCATAGCCTTGCAGCATTCCGAGTCAGGTAATCCCCGTTTAGCTGTGTACTAACAACAGCATGATAGATTGTCGAATATGGTTTCCACCCTTTACCATTGCCAATGGTTGCATTACGATAATTTCCAGCTTTTGCTACTGATCTTCTGTATCAGAAGTATCTTAATATGACGAGTTTAGCTATTCTCATGTCAAAGTCTCTGCAACGACCACTTAGGTTGTCATTCAATCAATCAGGATTTTATCCTCGTATCTATATATTTCATCTCATCATTCGATCACAGATTTAAGAACTATCTGACTTATGACTTTCCCAACATGCTACACTCCCTGCCGTCTTTCGTTGAACAGATAAGTCGGGGGATGATAGGTTTTGGAAAAGTTACCTAATGCCTTGCTATCGACATATTTACTACACATCCACTACAGGCGCACAAATCACTCATACGGCGTTTTCCTACAACTAACGAATAAAATATTTTAGTGCATTTTTTTCATAAAATCGGTATTCTGACTTTTCTCATTCTAGTCTTCAAATTTTCATACCACATCAACCTTCTTGTCAAGACTAAAAGTTAGCGGTTCACAAAATACACCTCATGCATTCATTTTTTCAAGTAGGATTCCATTATAAAGACACCCTTATTTTGTCATTAGTATATTTGGGGAGCGACAGTCTCTTTTTTCCCAAAGCCATCCCACTTTTTCATACATCTAGTAACAGTCCATTTAAGTCTCTGTTTGATTTCGAAGCAAGATAATAAGAATGCTTGCCGATTATTCAGTCATTTTCTCGGGTTAACATCACATTCTTTACATGAGTCCCGTAGAGAACTGATTATAGCCGTGTTTCAGCAGTAGTATTGTTGCTCTAGAACAAATAATTCTTTCTTGATTATGTTTTGCAGCACATAATTCCGACATGATTAATAGTCAGATATTGTTTTCACATTTGTTATTATCTATAAAAATTTTTCCATTACAATAAGAGGTATTTTTGGCAGCAAAAGAGAACTATGATAGTCTATTAAGTCAAATAATAACAGTCATTCTCCTTGAACCATTAAAGCGGTAAAAGCCTTTGCTTCCGAAACATTGTCTCCAGTACCAATCAAGTAGTATTTACCGCACTGATTATGGTTGGATCTGCAAAACAGATTTCTTCACCTTAAGTTTTCCAGTAGAGTCTTTTTCAGATAACTGGAAACATTCCATTACTATTCAACCAATAAATATCATACGTTTATGCTTTACTCTTCTTTAATTATGATATCACTCTAGCAATGCTACTACACACCAAAGAAATGCTAACTGTCCATGATAATCACCAATACAACGCTTGCGATCATAGTAATACTGTTTGTCATTCTTTCGGTCCGTTCCAATGCAGATTTCAGTCACATCTCCATCCTCGTTTACATACGGCACCAAGGTGAGCCATGCCTTGCGGGCTAATGGTGCATATTCTTTGGCATTCAGCCAACCGTTTTTCACTCCCTTGATGAACGCAAAAGTAAACATCGCAGAACCGGAAGTTTCGGCCCAACAATCGGGTTGGTCAATCAATTGATTCCAAATCCCCCTGCTGTTTTGGAAATCTTTCAAACTGTTCATCATCGTCAGATATCCCTGCAAGATGCGCGGACGGTCCTTATGCTTCTTCGGCAGATATTGTAACAACTCGGCCATACCTGCAGCAATCCAACCGTTTCCGCGTCCCCAATAGAAAGGCACATCAGGAGCGTGATAGAACAAACCATTAGGCCGCTGCAATTCATTCAAGTATAATACCATCTCCTTAGCTGCTCTGTCTATATATTTCGAGTCTTTAGTAGCTTTATACGCCTCTATTTGTAAAATGGGAATCATGTACATATCATCAATCCACAATCGTGTCTGCCACGTATACCCTTTATCCGCCCACTCTTTTTGCTTGGGCTTGGCATCAGCCGGAACCTCCCACTGGCTGTCCGCATAAGACATACCAAGATCAAAATAGCATTTCTTCTTTGTCACTTTATACAGTTTCAAAGGTAAACTGCCAAACGTATTTAAATCAACATGGTTCTTAGGAGGCAAATACCGTTTCTCTTTTGTCAATAAACAGTCAAATTTATCCTGAACAAGCTTTGCCAATCTGTCTTTTTTCGTCATTACAGCATATTCAAAAGCTGCACTATGCGTGAATGTTTCATAATACCCTATCCACTTACCTACATAAAGTGCATGCTTACTATTCACGAACCTGTAGGCCAAGCGACTTCCGACTTCCTCCGGAGTAAATCCATTGGGAAAATTTGTCAATAAATTCTTTTGAGCAAATATATTTTGAACAAGCAAAACACTCAAACATATAAACAATAAATATACTCTTTTATTCATAGTCTCCATCTAAAAAAAATAACACTAAAATACTACTCATAGGGAGGAAAATTCCTTACACTATCTATTCGTGGATATGATTCCCAAATACTGTCCCCCTTTTCGGAAGTTACTCTTACATCATTCGTCTGATATAGTAACTGATCCAATCTGCCTCTTAACTCTGACAATACACCCTTATATTCTGGTTTTTCAATACAATTATCAAGACAACAGGGATCATTCTCAATGTTATATAACTCCTCATAAGGTCTGAAACCGACAGTACGGATGAAAAATTGTACACCATCGCCATTCTCCCTGTTATTAATAAAAAACTGCTTAGTAGGTGAACCGTCTATATCGAAATAACCAGAATGGGCCTTTGCCAAATTGTTGTTTTTATCCAAAGGTGTCGGATCACCTGCTGGCCATCTTTCCGGATGAAAGTTCCTTATATACAAATAATTTCCTTTTCTAAGGCTTCTTATTGGATAACCTAAGTTTGCATACCGTGAAGAGCTATGTCTTTCTCTTCCAAAATAGACAGCTTCTCTTTTCTGTTCTTTGTTTTCCATTAAGAAAGGCAACATACTTTTGCCTGACATGTGCCCATAGGAAGAACGATTTATACCTGCTGCGTCCAACATCGTTGGAGCAAAATCTACAGAACTAACAATTTCGCTAGTATTCTTTCTTTTTATCTTGTCTCCCCAACAGATGGCTAATGGAACATGTACCCCGGCATCGTAACAGGTAGCTTTTGCATTTGGAAAAGCCATACCGTTATCAGCAGTCACTATAATCAATGTATTATCAAACAAACCTTTTTCCTTCAGAAAATCAATTATCTTTTGTAATTGTGCATCCTGATATTCTATTTCTACCGAATAGTCCAATAAATCACCTTTAACAACATCATGATTAGGCAAGAAACCCGGTACACTAACGATTGAGAGTGATTTATTCTCTTTCTGCCATGAATCACGTTCAAAACCTCTATGTGGTTCATTAAAGCCTACCCAAAAACAGAATGGTTGTTTTTTATCGCTATCTTGATAAAACAATTTAAAGTTTTCAACATAGTCTATATTGGATATGCCACTATAGGGAGGGGTCAGTTTTTTCTTATTAAAAGCTTTTCCTGCGGGATTTACCCCTCTTTCCTTACAATCGCCTGGTGCCCACCCCTTACCAGTATAACCTACGTTATAACCATTAGCAGTCAGAATATCTGTATAGCAAACTATATCTTTTGGAAAATATGAACAATGAGTTCCTGCCTCCTTTATTTGCCAAGGATACATTCCTGATAAAATAGATGCTCTGGAAGGACTACTACCCGGAGATGTCACATAAGCATTCTGAAACAAGCATCCCTGGCTAGCTATATAATCAAATGCCGGAGTCTTAACAAAAGAATTACCATAAGCCGAGCAATGAGGGAAAGATTGATCGTCAGCAATGACAAACAATATATTTGGAGTACTTCTCACCTCCTTGGGATGATTGATGACTATCTCTTCACTCGGTTTGCTGCACGATAAAATACTCGTCAACATGGGAGCAACTATTTTAATTAGATTTGAATTATTCATTGTCGTTTTTCACAAAAGTAATAACAAATTATTTTCTCACGGAAAATTTATAGATACAACGGCTCTCATACTTCTCTCCCGGCTTCAGCAATGCGGAGGGCCATTCCGGCTTGTTAGGAGAATCGGGATATTTCTGTGTCTCCAGACAGACAGAGGCACGACGGTTATATACGATACCTTTCTTACCTTTTACCGTTCCGTCCAAGAAGTTGCCGGCATAGAATTGAAGACCTGGCTCGTTGGTATAAATATCAAGTACAATGCCGGTCTGAGGTGATTCAAGTGTGGCACACACTTGGGAAACATCACCTTTCGTATTAAGCACCCAGTTATGGTCATAGCCCTTGCCGTACTTCAATTGGATGAACTCATTGTCGATACGCGCTCCAATGGGTGTGGGCTGACGAAAATCCATGTCTGTATTCCCTACTGAAGCAATTTCACCGGTAGTCATAAAGGTGCTGTCCACGGGAGTGTAGGCATCAGCATAGATGGTCAGCAGATGGTCAGAGTTGCCTGTAGCGGGATTGCCATTAAGGTTAAAGTAGGAATGATTGGTCAGATTAACCACGGAGGTGTGGTCTGTCTTGGCGTTGTAGCAAATGTCGATGGCGTTGTCATCTGTCAGTGTGAATGTAACCTTGCAGGCAAGATTGCCGGGGAATCCCTCTTCGCCGTCTTTTGCCAAATAGCCTAGTTCCAGCGTCTGCCCATCCACTTGTTTAGCATCGAACATTCGAGAATTGAATCCCTTCAAACCACCGTGCAAGCAGTGACCATAATTATTTTGAGGTAATTGGTATTCCACTCCCTCAACGGTGATTCTACCTTGGTTGATACGGTTGCCATATCGACCGATGGTAGCACCAAAGTTGTTAGGATGATTAACATAATCCTGAATAGAGTCGAAGCCCAAGACGACATCGCGCATAATACCCTCTTTGTCCGGTACCATTATCGAAACAATGCGTCCACCAAAGTTGGTGATGCAAACCTCCATGCCATTTGTATTCTTCAACACAAACAAATACGTCTGTTTACCATCCACTTCCATGCGAAAGTCTGCTGGGTTCAGTCCGGAAACCGTGTTACCATCGGTCTGCTTATCGGTACAGGCTGCTACCAGTAGCATAAAGCCTGCTATTAAAATCATTATTCTGTTCATATCAATTAAAGTGTCTATATGTTTATTTCTTCTGTAAAAATTGCTTTGTACGACTAAATGAAAACAACTACTACTGTGAGGTCATATTTGGCCCGGCGCGAAGAGTTCGTGATAACAATTTACTACCATAAAAATAGTTCCAACAAATATATTGCTCCACTTCCGGACAGTAGCTGACTTTGGCAATGCCGCACATGTGGTCTTCAAACGACAATAATTACCACATAAAAAACAAACATGTAATAGAGGACATACTCATCACCAGTTTTATTTATATTGAGTCCATAAACTACCTTTCTTTTCAAAATAGGGAATAGAGGAATATTTTCACAACAACTATACTATTGATACTGTCACTTTAATATACCTCCATTCTCATTCTGTTGTACTAGTTGATGATACAAAAATCAACTAATCAACTTTATCCATATCAGCTTCGGCTTCTTCCCAAGTTTCCCATACAGGAATGGAGGGATCATAGCCGTCATAGCCATAATTTTGCCACAACCGTCCCTTGTTGTTAGCTTTGATTTCTCTTTCAGGGATAGGCCAGTAAATATTTTTCTTATCTATAATATAGTTAAGCTGAGATTTGGCAGCATCGATTACAATTGTTACACCCTTATTGTACATACCATAGCGGATACAACGCTGGTACCAATAGCTACCGCCAATTAGATCAGTGCCTTCCTGTTTGTCAAAGGTCGCCAGATCATAGGTGTTACCCCATTCGTCAGGACGACCACTACGGGCCAAGCAGAGTGACACACGGGTAAGCTCTACGTTACGGAATTCTTCCCAAAATAATTCACGGGCACGTTCATTCATGATGTCACCAATCGTAATATTTCCTCCATAGAGTTGAGTACAATGAGCACGCTCACGGATAATGTTAATATCATCCTTGATAGTGGCATCGTTCGGATTAAGGTAAAATTTAGCCTCAGCACGCAACAGATAGGCTTCAGCAAGACGATACAGATACCAATCACCATAACCACCATCAGAAGCTCCGTGGTGACCATCGGAACCGTTAATATTGGCCTCTCGAACAGGATCATCCAATTTCCAAATGTAATGGGGAACATCGTACCAACGTCGGATAGTATCCGAACATAACAACTTCCCTTGTTCATCAAACAGTCTCAACGGCTGGCCAAAATATTTGGAAGCCTTATTATTGTATTTGAGTGATTCCATAGTTACCCAGTTACCATACTCTACACTGTGGCGCAAGTCAGTCTGATCCATTTTACCATTTACAACCCATACTCCTTTTTGATAAAACCATGTAGGGCGAGCTCTGGCTACACCGCGCCCCATAGCTCGCATATAGTCATATTGAGGATTATAATCTTTGTTGTTACGTTTGATATTCATCAAACCTTGCTTACCATCGGGAGTTTTTAAACTGTTATTGAAATAGAATGGATAAAAATTCCGCATAGTTGGATTAGCCAAAAATGATTCTTTAGCGAAACCACGGTTCGGCAACCCCATGATTACCTCTTTATTGCTGGTAAGTAATTTGTTTTCCGGACGATGCAGATCCCAGATAACATTACGGGTAATGGGCCATGTCTCTGGTTCTCCTCCTTCCCAAAATGTACCGAAGCTCTCGGTCATCAGTGAATAACCAGATTTGTTTATGATGATGTCCAATTGGTCCTTCGCCTTCTGGTATTCACCTCTAGCCAAATAGAGTTTGGAGAGCAACATGCGACAAGCACCTTTATTCACTCCACCAATCAAGTCCATATCCTTTTGGTCGGGCACCCATTTTATAGCAAATTCCATATCCAGAATCAGACGATCCAAAATAGCATCACGCTTGGTGGAGCGGAAGTTCAATTTGGGTACTTCAAGAAGTTTAGTCATGAAAGGTACATCTCCATACTGGAATACCAACAGATAGTAACGGAATGCGCGATGAAAATAGGCTTGACCAATATACTTATTCTTAATTTCCTCACTTAAATCTATATTGTCTATGTAAGTTAGGATTGAATTGGCATTGCGAATACCTTTGGTTGTTTGATCCCAAAAGAACCAAAGAGTACTTACACGACTTAGGTCTTGCTGTGTACTTTGATCACTATTAGACGTTAGTTTTTGAGCTACATTGTCCAATAAGTCCGTCTTATCAGTAAGAGATGGAACCATTAAATCGGAAAATGTGTATTCCGATACAAGAGGAAATAAATCATCGCCACCTGTCGTATAATAACGCTTCAACTGGCGGTCAGCAATAGCCAATACGGACTTCAAACCGGATTCGGTAGAGTATGTCTGTTTCGGTTCATAGAATGACAATGGATCAGCCTTCAGAAAACTTTTTTCACAGCCAGTAAATATCAACAATGTACCGGATAACAGCACCAAACTATTGAATATATTTTTCTTAATGAAACTTTTCATATCTGTCTATTTTTAGGTTTAAAATGATAAGTTAAGTCCCAGCGAGTAAAGACGGGTACCCAGACCACCGGTTTCGGGATCACCATATTCCCAGTCTTTGGCCCATGTAGCAACATTGCGTACAGTACCGGATATTTTCACACGCTCAATGCCCCATTTCTGTGTCAGTTTTCTAGGCAGTGTATATCCTACAGCAATATTTTCCAAACGGATGAAGGAGCGATTATACAGCATACCGGGTTTCTTGGCACCATCAGGACCATTGGCATCGATTCTTCCGTACTTATTAGTCGGATTGTCGATGGTCCAATACTCTTTAGCTTGCAAACAGGCAGCAGCGTATGACATGCGACCACCATCATCGTCATTATTTAAGTAGTTGGTAGAAAGAGCCTTATGACCCATACGGGAGTAGATATTGATGGAAACGGTTAAATCTTTCCAAAGTACGAATTCGTTACGCAATGACCAGTTAATGGGAGGTGTGGTTGTTCCCAGAAATTGCTTGTCGTCATCGTTATAGACGATAGTTTGCACACTGCCATCAGCGTTATAGATATCGTTCGCCGGATTGTTCCATACCTTCGGGTCGCCCGGCTGCTGCTTGTATTTGGCTGCCTCTTTCCATTCATCATTCTGCCAAATGCCGATCACTTTATAGTCCCATATTTGGTTGATGGGTTTTCCGATGAACCAACCGTTAGCAGTATAGTCAGATTCCTTTTGCCCGATTACATTACCATTAGCATCCAATACGTTTTCGTATTCATAAAACAGGTGTTTGATTTTATTCTTATTATAGGAAAAATTGAACGTTGTATTCCATTCAAAATTCTTTTGCTTGATGTTTACCGTATTCAAGGAGAATTCAAAACCAGTATTGTTAACTTGCCCCAAATTGGTAGTAATATTGTTGAAACCGGTAAAAACAGGCAATGGTTGTGACATAATCATGTCGTTGGTATTCATCGTATAAAATTCCATTGTACCGGTAATACGATCGTTTAGGAAACCAAAATCCAAGGCAAAATTCCACGATTTTGTCTTCTCCCATTGCAAGGTAGGATTTGCCATACGGCTTGCCATTAGATAACGCATTAATTCTACTTCACCAGTAGATGTGAGATAACCCATATAATCGCCACTACCTGCACTAAGATTTGCCAATGCCGTGTAAGGATCCGCCAATGAACGATTACCGTTACTACCATAGGAAGCACGTAACTTACCGCTACTCATCACATTCTTGAATTTTTGGAAAAACTTTTCGTTAGAGAAAGTCCATGCAACAGCTGCAGAAGGGAACCAAGCATAAGGATTGGTAGACCCGAATGCAGAATAACCATCTCGGCGGATAGATGTGGTCAGCATATAACGGTCATCATAGGAATAGAACAGACGGCCTAATAAACCGTCAGCAGTCTCATGCGAGTCAGTGGTTGAATAGGAACTGCTCTCTTTAGAACCATTCTGTGTATTATGGAATCCCAATGCATCTGAAGGCTGAATGTTGCGTGCCTCAATGCGGTCAGACCAACGTTGACGTTCCTCTGCTTCTTGAGCTAAAGTAACAATAAAGTGATGCTTTTTATCAAAAATTTTGTCCCAAGTGATAGTGTTGTTCAATGACCAATCAAAACGTTTGGCATGTTCACGATCGGCACCACGATTGTTAGGATTGCTACCTGGCAGGTCTGCTGACATGAAGTAGCGCTCATAGAAAAATTGATAACGCGGTGCAACATTGAACTGATAGGTGATGCCAAAAGGCAGTTTTACTTTAGCGTTAAAGATAGAATTCAGCACCGTATATCCTTTTTCCTCATCCTCGCCGAAGTTGTGCTGACGGGAGGCCCCGATGTATTCGATGCGGGTTTGTGGAATGACGGTCCGGTTATGGTAATGGCCGACAAAAACTTTATCAAACGGGAGAAAAATCCTGGCGGGCAATTCTTTCTCCGATGGTTGCGCCAATGCCCCGTTTATACCTTCGTGTATATAAAGAAAATGTTTCTTTTCCTCTGAAAGCGCTTTCTCTTCCAACTGTCCGAGCCTTTCGACAAACGATCCGTCCTCCGGAAAATAACTCATTAGATGAAGCGCGAACTCCCAGCCGGGACGCGACAGGGTCAGGAAGTCATCCACTACCGTCACATCCGGATGGCAGTCAAAGACATGGCAGTAACCTCTGACGGCTTCCTGGTTCACGAGGTCATGATTCCCCTCGGCGAGCGTGACATGGATACCCGCACGTGAGGTTTCCAGCAGGGCGTCATGTACTGCCAGCAGCACGTCAAGTGTCTGTGCCGCGCGTGAAAAAAACAGGTCGCCTCCGACGGCGATTTCGCTGATACCCCGTTTCCTGCAGATCTCCACGGCCTCCTGCCAGTTGGCCTGAAATGCAGGGATGTTGTCTTTTGAGACATGGATATCATTCAACAACAATATGCAAGGTTTGCTCTCTTCCATGAATGTGTGTGATTAAGACGGGAGGCATGGACGCCTCCCGCCGGGTTAAAACTCAAAGACTTATAAAAGGGGTTATCTGCGATGGCGGGGACGCCCGGCACGCTCCTCCGTTTCCGCAGGCCGGTGTTCCTCCTCCCCGAGAGCGTCCTCCGGTGTGTCTGTGGGTTTCGGACCTTCCATCTCATTCTCAATCAGTTCGAGCAGTTCCCGGTTGCTTGTCGAGCGGGTGACACGGACGGACAACGCTTCCTGTTCAATGTAGCTGCGTATCATTGCACGCAGTTCCTGTCCCTCCTCGGTCTTGTCACCGAGGTCCTGCCGCCTGAGCTCGTCATAATATTCAAGAAGCTCGTCCAGGGAAATTCCTGTCCCGCCCTGGACATTATCCTTGTTGTCCTTCGTACGGCGGTCGAACGAGAAGGAGGAGGTATCTTCTTTCGGCAGTTCGTCGGACAACTGCTGTATGACCTCTTTCATCCCGTCTGTCTCCATAAGCCGCATGCCGTAAATGCCGTCGCACTGTTTGAGGAATTCAACGGTGGCACCCAGATGATAACGGGTATAACGGTAAATGATTTCCGGAATACGGGGCGCTCCCAGCAAGGCGGTCAGCTCCTCCCTGGTCAGAGGTTCAGGGTCGGATTCATTGTCGATGGAAAACAGGTATTCGGTTTTGGCCCCGTTACGCCGTTTTTCTATTTCCACGGGATAGGCGTCGTACACTGATGAAACCGGACACGGATAAGACGGGTTCTTGGCCAGCTTCTTGCTCCAGAGTTTGAACTTCCGCTCGTCCAGATCCTTGAACTGGGCGTGCGAGAGGGTCATCATCTGTACTCCCTTGGCACGCTCACCCAGGTCAAAGATATAGAGGCAGTGCCCGTAGTTGTATTTCAAGCCGCCACCGAACGAACCGCCGGCGATTTTTTCTGCCAGTTTCTCATCCCCGGCCTCTTTTGCGGCTTTTACGGCCAGACGCCGGTAAGTTTCGATAGGATCGACACTGTATCCGGCATCGGTGGCGCGGGTGACGGTGACATACATCTTCTGGGGCTTGTTCCCGGTTGTGGGCTTTTCCAGTTCCAGCAGCAACTGGTGAACCGGATACTCATAACCGGGCCGGGCCGGTGAACCGTCCGGATTGGGGGCGATGGGAAGGACACGCAGACGGTAGGTCCCGAATTTGTCCATGCGGAAGAATTCCGTGCGGGCGAACGCCCTGTTCTCTTCCTGGGCACGCTGCTGTGCCTCCTGATACGATTCCTGGACACCGAGGAACATCTCCTCGACAGACATGCCTTCCATGCAGTTGTTCTTTTCTTCTTCTTGCATAAACGCTTGGTTTTATGGATTAAAAATGCCCGAAGAGTGCGACACGGCAGGCCCGTATCGCAAAGAAACTGGTTACAGGACAGACGGGTTCGGTTGCACCGTCCGTATTCACTTGACAATATAGGGAGAGGATATCCCGCCGGCCGTATCCTGGCCGGATACTCATTTTACAATATGGAAAGGTCTTGCAGCGACTGTGGAATACAAAGTTAGACAAATGCTCCCGAACAGCCATACATGCATATGAATATTTGCGCCAGCCATTGTCCGTCAATGCATTACCGTTTCATTTTAAGTATGTTTTTAATCTCCCCGGGCAGTTTGTCACTGCCCGGCCCATTCCGTCTTTCAAAGAGCAGCTTCCTGCGGTTTTGACGGATATACTCTTCCGTCTTGCGACGGCGTATGCCCTCGTAATAGGTTTTACGTCCGGGCGTAAGCCGTTTGCCCCGCCGGCAGTAAACCCCGTTCCGGCAGTATTCATCCAGATAGCGGCTGAATTTCGCCTTTCTGAACGAAGGGTCTTTCGACGCCTCCGCAACCAGTTCGATGATATGCCAGTCCGGTTCGAAAGGTTGTTGCCGGTCATACAGCCTGCGGAGCAGATAGTAAACCACCGGCATCTCATAACGGAGCATGAACCCTATCCGGGTCTGGTCGAAGGGGAAACGTTTAAACGTCCCCTGCGGTCTTCCGTCTTCTCGCTTTCGGGGATTCGTTCCCCGGAAAGACGGTTTCTTCTGCGGCTGCCGCTGAAGAAAC
>OGOU01002006.1_pt1 | contig 14994 bp, 10 predicted proteins | sample 1552721 | NCBI WGS metagenome assembly OGOU01 (sample SAMEA2580176, study PRJEB22360) | human gut metagenome | biome: human gut; feature: human-associated habitat; material: faeces | place: Denmark | collected 2008/2010 | reverse complement strand
GCCCACCGCAATTTTGTAAGACTTTGCGGTATCATCTGCGGCAGCAGCTTCGCTGCTGGTGGATGCAGCGGTATCGGCGCTGGAGGCAGCGGTAGAAGTGGTGGCGGCGGTGGAACCGCAGGCGGCGAGGGTGGCGAGCATAGCGGCGGCGGACAGAACAGCAACAAACTTTTTCATGGTAAAAGCTCCTTTTTATCATTCACATTTAAGGTGTATCGGCGGTTTGTTCCCGGCAGTGCCGGGGCGGGCAATCAGTTTGCCCGGCGCCATCGCTCCCGCATGGTGGTAATGCTTTGCTTTTTCATGGTGTTACTCCTGTTTGTGGTCTGTGCCGGGTATAACAAAAAGCCCTTGCACAGAAATAGCTTTCTGTGCAAGGGCAGATCAATCAAATAATCTGTGGTGCCACCTTGCTTGCTGTGCCATAAACTGCACAGCCGCTCTGCGGAGAACTAACATTCCCCTGCCCTGTAACGGAGGCTTCCGTCAACGGATACTCAGCCCCGCTTTTCCCCGTGCCCTCGGCGAACCATTTATCCACTCCGCTTACCACCCCGTTCCCAGCATCGGGGGCTCTCTGTGCGTGCGCCTGTGGTTTTACTTTCGCTTCATTGGTTTAAAGTATTTATAGCACAAAGGCGCGGCCTTGTCAACGGGGAATTTTAATTTTCTGTGTCAAAAAGTACAATCAGTTTTTGGCAATAATCCATAAGCGGCTTTTCTTCGGCCTGCACTTCGGGCTTGATCAGGCCGTTCTGCTCGCTGTAAGGGGTGTCCTCGTTGTCCAGCGCCAGGAACAAATCCGCCCCTGTGGCAATAAATTCTTTGCCCGCAGCTTCCGCCAGCGCGTTCAGGTCGTAATAGTCGTTCTCGGCATCATCGCCCAGCAGGCCGTTGCTGCCGCGCTGGGTATAGATCGTCAGCATGGAGCAGACTTCGCCCTGCACGGGGGAGCCTTCGCCGTTCAGCAGCATGCCGAAACGGCTGTAGTTGGCAATATAATTGCCGTCCTTCCAGGCACTCTGGGTCACATGGCCGTTGCTCAGCTGGCCAAAGAATTTATCGTCCGGGTACTGGCGCAGCACAAAGTTCATGTTGTCCATCATGGCAAGGTCGTCGCGGTCCAGCCTGCCCTTATAGGTGGTGTTCACCTGCAGGTTGGCATACAGCTGCTGTACCTGGGCATAGGCATCGCCAAAATAGTCTGCCATCGCATCGGGCTGTTCCTCCATAGCGGTCTTGAACAGCTGCAGGGCAGTCGTCATATTCTCATCCCGCAGGGCCTGCACAAAGTCCGCAATGCTCTCTGCCGGTTCGATCTCCGTATCTGCCAAAGCCAGCAGGCCATACATCGAAACTACGGTATTGCGCTCGGTGCCCAGCCCTGCCACATGGATAGTGCCGCCCTGCTGGCGGTTATACTGGTACAGCCAGCGCCAGTATTCGGCTTCCGCATCCGCACAGCTGCCCTGCAGCTTCAGGTAGTGGTTCAGCCAGTTTTCATCGCCCGTGCGCAGGTACTGCTCCAGCACCTGGGTTTCGCCCACGCCGGTTTCCACCAGCTGAACATTCACCCCCTGCTGTTCGTGCAGGTACTGGAACAGCGCCTTGCGCATGGCAGTGTTCTGCGGCTGTCCGCGGGTCTCTCCGGCCAGAAACACGCGGTAATCCGCATTACCAAAATCGGCATCTTCCAGCGGGTAATCCCAGTAAATGGGTGTCGTGTTGTCTTTCAGGTAGGTGTGGACGGTGTCATTCTTTTTGCTCTGCACTTCCACGGTTTCGGGCACAGCGGTTTCCTCACCGTCAGCCGTTTCCGGGGTAGCGGTACCGGCGGCAATAGCTTCCTCTGCCGTCATATCAGTATACAAAAAGTTCTGCAAAACCGCAATGTTGGCAGCCCAATCAGGATCCATCATGGGGCGGTCATCCATGCCGTTGCGCACGCCATAGGTGCCCTGCACCGGCATGGTCATCTGGTCTGCTGTCACGCCCAAAAAGCTCGGCAGCTGCACCATCAAGGCAGCGATCTCAGTTTTTGTAAAGTTGGTCTGCACCACCGGCAGGGCGGTGTCCAGCAGGTCGTTCAGCTCGGTGACCGAAGCGCTCTTGATCCGGTCCAGCACCGCCTGGATGACGGTGCGCTGGCGGGCCACGCGGTGCCAGTCATCATCAATGGCGCGCAGGCGGGCATACTGCAATGCGGTATAGCCGTCAAAGTGGTTCCAGCCTGGTTCCACCTTCTTGACGATCAGCATCGAGTTGGAGGGAACCTCCCAGTTCAGCGCCTTGGCTTCGTCCTCAGTCAGGTTCAGGTCGATGTTTACATGTTTTGCCGTATCTAAGGATACATCACTCGTATCATCAGGATCGATGACTTTGACTGTTGTTTCAATCGTCTGGTATTTTGCATATTTACTGGATGACTTAAAGCTGATCTGAACTTTCTGTTTTCCAGACATATCTGCATAGGTTGGATTGAAGCTGACATCTGCGTCCGTCACATCTTCCAGTGTTTCCTCTCCATTATCATCATAGAGCATAGAGAAGTCAAAATCACTGGCTTTGTATTTATCTCCTAACATAAAGTCTGTTTTTGGAGAAGCTGTGATCTGTAATCCTTTTGCTGCCACGTAATCATCCGTGATCTGTAACTTCTGATCCTGTGTATAGGTTGTCTTTAGTTCAGAACATCCGTAAAACATTTTGGATACATCTTCCACATTAGATGTGTTGAAACTTGATAAGTCGAGTTCTTTTAATGCTCCGCATCCGGCAAACATCTCAGACATATCCACGGTCTGTGAAGTATCAATGTTTTTAAATTTGATCGTTGTCAGTGCTGTACAGTTTAAGAACATCTTACTTGATACAGCGTTCATGTAGATGACCTGTCCGGCTCTCTGTGTGGATACATAATAGTTGTTTCCATCTTTCCATAAAACAACACTTCCGTCCTTGTTCTGGGAAACGTCTTTTGTCTGGACTCCGTCTGCTGCCTTTTCCCATGTAAACGTGATCGTCTCTGCATTGGCAAATTCTTTGTTTAAAGTTTCGCCTTCTTCCAGAACATAGATTCCTGTTGATGGTTTCGCATCTTCACTTCCCATTGGATCTTCCACATCCGGCGTTGTATTGTTTTTATTCAGATTGTTCATAGCATCTGGTTTCGTATCCCATGTGATATTGACTTCATGCTCTTCTTTATCAATGGTATATCCGTTTGGACCGGAAAGTTCTTTGACATAATAGTGGCCCTGATAGAAATTAGTCGTCTGTTTTCCATCGCTGCCTGTTCTTGTGAAAATCACTGGTCCGTCTTTGCTTGTTGTCTTTTCATCGATCTTTGTTCCATACAACGGTTCCATCATCTTTTGTGATATCTTCTTTGGCAAACAAGCCGTAAACAGCTCCATTGATGTTATCATCTTCATATGTGAATCCTACATCTCCATCATGCCCTGTCAGATACTCTCCTTTCTTCTGTAAGGAGATCGAACCCATGACCGGTGTATCTGTCTCGTTTAAGGTTGCTTTTCCGTTTCCGGCATTGTCATATTTGATCTTGATACTGTCAGACTTTTCACTTAAGGTAAAGGTTCTTTGTTCTGTATCAAGATTGTAACCATCCGGTGCAGTTGTTTCTTTGATCGTATAAGTTCCATATGGCAGTCTGCAGGATGCTTTCCCGTCAGAGGTCGTTCCTGTTGTTAATGTTGCCACCTGATTCTTTTCACTGTCATAGACTTTGTAGACAGCTCCGTTTAACAGTTTTTTTGTTTCAGAGGATTGTTTGACAAGTTCTACTTCGATCGGTTTTTCATTATCATCGTAAGAATAGCTGACAGTCTTTTTGTTGTCTTTTGTTAAGACGATATCCTGATCTTCGATCCAGTCATGCTTATCCTGTTCTTTTGTGCAGCCATTTTCACCGGCTACCTGATGCAGGATATAAGCTCCCAGTGCTACTTTTTCGCTGGTCTTTGCTTTTCCGTCCTTTCCGATCGTCAGTGTTTCTACGACATGTCCATCCGCTTCTTTTAACTCAAACTTCGCTCCGACTTCTGGTACATATTCATCCGCTGCGACTCTCTTTTGCTTGTAGATTTCTACCCATCCGGAATCAGAGTATGGATCAGATGCCTCGATCTCATAAACATCCTGTCCTTTTTCCGTCTTTGGGTTATGATCTTTGGAATAGTAGATTCCCATCAGATCATATCCGTCAGCTCCCATGGTCTGAATAACGACAAATCCATTCTTCTTACTGTATTTGTCTAACATCAGGGCAGCTTTTCCCTCTTTGTTCGTTACGATCTCTCCAAGGATTGCTTTTTTGTCCAGGGAATTGATATAGTCGATTCTTTTTTGTGCATTTCCAAGATCCTGTTTTTCAATATCTTTGGTATAAGATGCATCCAGAACCGTAAAGGAAGCTCCAACTTCTGCCTTGCTTCGTTTATTCTTACTCATCTTCTTGATGATACGAAGTTTTGTGGAACCATAGTTCTTTAATACAACATTGTGATTGTATTTTCCTGTATCTCCATTCTCGATCTTGATATCTGCGGAATCCTCACTAAATTTATAGTTTGGAGTTCCTTCGATCTGATGAACATAATATGTTCCCGGATCCAGTTCTTTGGATTCTGCATATCCTTCCGTATTCGTTGTGATCGTATCGGCAACTTTTTTTGTTGCTTTGTTGATGATCTCAAACTTGGCTTTCACTTCTTCTTTTTCCTGATGGGTACCTGTCTCATCATCATCAATGACTAACTTCTTTATTACAGAGATACGGGCTTTCTTTGTTTTGTTCTCACATTCAAACGTATAAGTGATCGGAGTCCCATCACCGTTCATTTCCTCGATCGTCTTTGTCATATCCTGTGCCATCTCATAGCCTGTTTTTCCTTTTGTCTGATGAATGGTATAAGATCCGTATGGCAACAGTTTCGTTGTTGCCACACCCTCAGAATCCGTTGTGATCGTATCAACAACATCGTCGTTGATGTTCTTGATCTCAAAGACAGCATCCGGTTCTTTGACTTTTGTACTTCCTGTGACATAGTATTTCTTGATACTTAGTTTTCCCTGTGTTGGCTTTTCGTTTGCAGCAACTGTTTCATCTGTATTGTTCAGATAGACTTTGATCTTTCCGCCTGCTTCATTCTCTGCTGTTATGCGGAATCCTTTTGGTGGTACAAGTTCTTTTAGATAATATTTTCCAGGGTGAAGATCTCCGGAAACGCCATCTCCATTCTTATCGGTCGTGATTCTTCCAACTTCTGTACCGGCCGGATAAAGGACCGTTTTGTTATCAGAACCCTTGATATCTTCTTCTGCATAGATACCATAGATCGCACCTTCAAAAGAAGCTTCTACTCCGTAATCCTCGCTACACTGTTTATGTAAATGAATCTTGACTGGCTTCCATCCATTTGAGACATCCCCAAATTTCAGTGTGCTGCGTTTCCCATTTCCTTCCTGTAATGTATGCGTTGTGTCATTTAACAGATGTCCAAAAGGTGCGGTTCCTTCTTTGACTGTCCATACATGTTTCGTATTCATCTGAGATTCTATGGACGCTTTGACTTTTGCTTTTGCTTCGGCATTCGCTGCTTTCTTCGCAGCAGCTTTGGATTTATAACGCTTTAATACTTCTGTTTGTTCTTTTTGCTGTTTTTCAGACAGTTCATCCCAGTTTGTGACATATACCTTTTCTTCCTCCCTTGGAATGGTATAGGATGCACTGATCGCTCGACTATAAGTGACCTTTGCAACTCCATCATCTCCTGTTGTTGCTTTGTCCACATAGACTAGTGAGTGCTAAGAAGCCCAAATCAATGTCATGGTTAAACTTGGATAAATTAAAATCACTAGATAATGGAGAAGAATGAAGACAGAAAGAGTAGGAACTGGTTCCTAAAATTTGTGGTAGTAACGTATTCTACCTGCATAGTAATGGGGTTATTTTTAACCCTGGTAAAGTATTTTGGGTTAGGTTATGAAGATATTTCTTATGGTACCTGTTTATCACCTATATGGGTACCACCTGCCTTGACCATAACATGTACCGGATTTTTCTTGGTAATCATCGCTATTAAAGAGTGGGACAAATGGTAACAATCAAACTGAATAACAACAAGTTTAAAGTGGAGGGGGATATAAAAGTCCTCCAAAAACTTTATAAGGAGTTATCCTTCCGGCACCCTCAAGCTTTTTATATGAGATCGAGTATGCCACGTGGTTGGGATGGTATGGTACACATGGTAAGTGATAGGGGATATTGTGAGACTGGCCTATTACCTAGAGTAATTGAGTGGATTGAGAATCATGGAGTACCTTATGATATAGAGGATAACAGGAATCTACCACAAATCCAAGCTATGCCAGTTCATATTGGAGATTTGAAGAGGAGACCTTATCAAAGGAAGGCAGCCTGGAGTATACTTAAAAACTCATGCGGGGGAGTACCATTCCCAAGAGGTATAGTCGGAGCAGCAACGAATGCTGGGAAAACTTTAATAGCTGGACTAATCCATGCTTCAGTGTATAAGGCCAAATCATTGGTTATCGTGAACGGTACCGAGCTATATAACCAATTTAAGGACGACTTACCAGATATGTTTGAAAGTTGGGGGTATATGCAGGGGAAAGAAGTTCAATGGGGTGACATCATGGTATGTATGTTGCCCACTCTGGTAAGAAATATAGAGAATTATTGGAAGTATCTAAGCCAATACAATGTACTCATATATGATGAATGTCATCTTGCTACTAGTAAAACCGCTAGAAAGGTATTAAATAAACTATACCTAATCCCCATTAGAGTTGGTTTGAGTGGTACTGCATTAAGACACAAAGACAAGATAAAGAATATCACTGTTGAATCTTTCTTTGGCCAGGAAACGTTCGTGATAAAGAACAAGGAATTAGTGGAGATGGGAGTATCCTCTAACATCATAATCACTATGAGAAAGGGGAATACAAAACCCGTTGGAGCTTCTGATTATAAATCAGAATTTGATGCTGCCATTACTTATGGAGTGGAAAGGTTAGACAGGGCTATAGATGCTGCTAAATATCACGTGAGAGAAGGACATATACCTATCTTGGTAGTATGTAAGTATATAGCTCAGGTAGAGGAAACATACGAAAGGTATAAGAAAGAATTCCCTTATCTAAAGATAGAGTATATACATCACAACGTATCTGACAGGAAAGAGAAGCTTGATAGGTTCAAGAGAGGTGAGACCAATATTCTCATAGCGTCACTCATCATTAAGGTTGGCCAGAATATGCCCTTAATCCAATATATGCAAAACCTAGCATCTGGAGACTCAGCTATACAGGCACTCCAGTTACTGGGTAGGGCTCTTCGTTCTCATGAATCTAAGAAAGTAACCTACTTTGATGACTTCTTTGATGAAGGAACTTACCTGAAAAGACATTCAAAACATAGGCTTAAATATTACAAGGATGAGGGGCTCAATGTAATTGAAGATTACAAAGGAAAACTATTATAGTAAAAATTAACAAGACATGGCAAAGAAGAAAAAACCAGAGGAAACCATTGATTTATCTAAACCTATAGATTTGAGCAAGATAGGTACTCCAGATGACCCATGTTTCGGGACACAATATGACCCACGGGATAAGGATTGTAAGATATGTGGGGATATTGAAATATGTGCCATAGCTCAGATGCAAAATAACAAAATTCAACGAGAGCTCTTAGCAAAGGAGAAAGATTTTAAAGATTTGGATGAAGCCAAGTATTTAAATGAGAAAGATGCTAAGGAAGCAAAAAGGTTGATTGAGAAGTATAAATCGAAGGGCTATTCGAAATTAAAGATTAAAGCTAAATTGAGACAGGATTTAAACCTGGATTCAGATAGGTTAAAAGAGTTAATTAAAAAGTATTATAAATCTAACAAATAGGTTATGGACATAAGGGACATAAAAGAAGAAGTGGTTTACCCACTGGGAAAAGGGTTAACTGAGATGTATCGGTTACAGAAAGTGTTGCTTGATTCTTATATCAAGATAGAGGGTCTACCACAGTACCCGGTAAATGTGAATTTGAAATCTTCCCAAACATTGATTAAAGATTTCGTGGGAAGAGTGATTGAGGAACTTGGAGAGGGGTACGAGTCTTACGATGAATTGATGGAGATGTTCTCAAAAGGGGATAGCCGTTCAAACATGATGCCATTCCTTCAGAATTTCAACGAAGAATGTGCAGATGCTCTTCATTTCTGGCTTGAGTTATTGATTTACTCGGGTATAGAGGAAGAAGATATCCGGAAATATTGTGAGGCAGAACCAGAAGATGATACTCTTGACCTGTTATTGAGAAGGGGTGCTCAGATGGCGAAGGCAGTACTGGGAAAGGTATATTGTCCTGGGTACAAGGTAATCAATGGACCAATCACTGATGAGTTCATGAGAGGTGGTAATCAACTGGGTATCGAGAGAGACCAAAAGATGTGCCAGCTATTGTGGAGGGCAACCTACAAATTCCAGATAGCAAGGAATTGCTTGAAGAATAAACCCTGGAAACAAACTCAGATGATGACAGACGAGGTAACTTACAGGGTAAAACTTATGGAGGGTACCTTGTTCATGTTTGGGTTCTTTGCATTCGTGGGTATGACAGCAAGAAGCATTTACCATATCTACTATAAGAAGAACAAGATAAATGAGTTTAGGATCCGCTCAAAATATTAATATGAAACCGAACATACCAATCCCGGGATTAGAAGATTACCATATTACCAAACATGGTAATCTCTTCTCTATTAAGAGTGGTGAGTGGAAAGAGTTGAAAGGTTGCATAAATTGTAGGTGGGGAAGAAAACAGTTTAAGATAAGAAAAAAATGGTATAAGGCTTCTAGGTTAGTAGCTTTGGTATATGTAAAAAATCCTAATCCTGAAAAATATAATGTAGTATGTCATAAGGATAATAACCCACTAAATGATTATTATAAAAATCTTTACTGGGGAGATTATTTTATGAATAACCAACAAACTGTAAGGGATGGCAGGATAAATCCAAGGCCATTGAGAGGGAAAGATAACCCAAGGTATGGTATCTCACTACCAGATGAAGTAAAGAAGAAGATATCCAAAGCTAATTCTGGGTACAACAATGGGAATTTCAAATGCAATGAGAAACTTGTGAGGGAGATATTTAGGTTACGAAAGATAGGGTTTGGACAATCTCAGATAGCCAAAAAGTTAACCATAAGTTCACATACAGTTAATAAGACCTTAAGAGGAAAGAATATCTTGGGAATGGTATCTAATGAATATAAAATAAAAGAGAAAGTATGATATATTTAACAGCTCCAACAACACAACATGCATGGGAAGTAATAAATGAGTACCTTATGTTCAGTGGGGAGAAATTAAAAGAAAGTGGGATTAGGGTATCCTCTCAGTTAATAGCTTATAATGTTGTAATAGATATTAATAAAGCCTGGATAGACCCAGAGTTTGATTTTGCCCGTCTCTTCGGCTATCATTTACAAAAATGGGGGAGATTACTTGCGAACTACCTTAGCCTTAATCAACTTGACCTTGTAAAATCTCAAATACAGGCAAAAGAAAGGGCTAATGCTGGTTCATATAATATAGCCTATAAGTTCACTAACCAACATGACTCGGGAAAAGGTTGCCTACTTTCAGTGGTATTCCAAAGGAGACACAGGGATGATACTAGAAGGATGGTCGTTAACATCAGGTCATCAGAAGTAACCAAGAGGTTGATATTTGACTTCTTACTTATCCAGAGAATGGGTGAGTATATCTATGGAGAGGGAGTAGACCTGGCAGTTACTTTATTCTGTGGGAATATGTGGTCATCTATCGAGTTATTAACTGGATATCATATCCACAAAGATCTCCATAAGCTATTGAAAGGGAAAGAGAATGACGTAACCAAAAAAATGTTGGAGCTATTAGAAAAATTCTCTGACCCCGATTATGCAGAGAGCCTGAAATATAAGGTACATATAAGGATATGCAGGCAGTTAATAGCTAAAGATGGGTTCATTGGTTTTAAAGCAAAACTGAAAACCCTTGCAAAGGATTGTAAACTACCTGGTCAATAAACCCACTAACGTGTTGAGTACTATTCAATTAAAATTAATACTAAAGATATGGAAAAGAAAATTTCATTAATCAGAGACAATGTAAACATTACGAAGGTGGGAGCGAGTAAGCTCCTTGTAGAGATTATCGAGGGAGATGAGAAATTAAAATCTGGTATCATTATCCCGGGTAATACTCAAGAGGGTAAACCAGTTATCGGAGAGGTAGTGAGAAAAGGAGATGCAGTAACTGATTATAGTATTGGTGATATAGTTATCTTCTCTCACTTTTCAGGTTGCGAGATGAATCTGAAAATGAAGACAAGGGTTAATGAAGAGGTAAAAGAAGCTAAAGCTTTCAAACTTATCTCTGACATTGACGTTTGGGGGACAATTGAAAAAGTGGAGGAGTAAGAGATGAGAGATAAAGAATATGTTAAACGATTAAAAATTAAGAGACGTGAGGGTATTTGACGATTGCTATGAGTTAATGTCAGAGGTAAGAAGGGATGTCTACGAGATGAGTGCTATAGTTACTCCCAAATCCATGCAAAACAAGAATATCGAGGGGGACATTAACTATGAGACAAAGGAGATATTAAATTACTCGTATTGCCTATTGACATTGGGCCAGGAAGAGTATCTATTCAATGGTACCCAGACTGATATTGAATCAACAAAGAAATGGGCTATTGCAGAGTTCAACGAGAGAGTTGACCCGAGAGGTTTAAATCCAGGTGAAGCTTGGAAAATCCGTAAAGAGATTTGGGAAGAATTCTTGGTAAATGGTAAGTTTGATTACGCCTATGGAGAGAGATTGAACTTCTGTCCAGGTGGTGAGTCAGAAGATGCCAAGGGTAACTTACAGATAGTCATCAATGAGTTACTCAGAAACCCGGATACTCGCCAGGGAATTATTCCTGTATGGGATTTGGAGAAGGATGTAGCCTATATAGGTGGAAGGAAGAGAGTACCTTGCTCCATGTACTATCAGGTAATTATCCGGAATCAACAGGTACACCTGATATATAATCAACGTTCTGCCGATGTGGTTACTCACTTTGGGAATGATGTTTGGTTGGCTTGGCAACTGAAAGAGTACATACGAGGAGTACTAAGGTCAAAAGGTTTAAAAGAACTCAAACAGGGTTATTTATACCATAACATTGCATCTCTCCACTCGTACAGGAAAGATTGGAACATACTTAAAAATTGCATAAGAGATGAACAGAGCAGTACTAGATAACTACCACTTCAGTTATGCCATTACCATGGCTGATGTGAAGAAAGTTGTCGAGTACTGCAAGGTGACTGGGTATTGTGCTCATGACTATGAGACATCTGGTCACCATAGTTCAAATCCTAATGGGTTCCCTACTTGTATATCTATAGCTTTTCAACCTGGGTATGCCTATGTTATACCACTAGCCCACAAAGATTCTCCGAATAAAAAGGGGAATAAATGGTTGAAAATCCTAAAGTATATAGGTAGGGAATTAATCCAGAATGATAGGATAACTAAGGTAGCACACAACTTTAAATTCGAACATGGTTGGTGGCTTAAGTATGGTATAAAACCAAGAGGAGTTATATTGGATACCATGCTATTGAAATACCTGTTGAACGAGCAGAGACCACATGATTTGAAATCTCTGGCTTATTCATTTTTCCCCGAGTATGCAAACTACTCAATCAAGGGAGAGGAGACAGAGAGAACTCCAGAGGATACTGTTAAGTTCTGGACAAACGTACCACTTGAAACCCTTGCACCCTATAATGCCTTGGACTCTGACCTTTGTCTTAGGTTAGCTATATACCTTGAGAGCAGGGTTAGAGAACTAGGGTTCTACCAGTTATACAGGAACCTGTTAGAGATGGCCTCGTATAACTTGGCAGAAGTTGAGAGTAGGGGATACTGGGTAGATAGACCTTACCTTGATGGGTTAGTTGAGAGCTATAAAATAAAGATCGAAGAGGCTGAGAAGAAGATGTACTCAGTACCCTCTCTCGTTAAGTATAATAAGAAGAGACTAAAGGCTGCTAAAAAAGCTCTATTGGGTAACCTTCTAGAACAAATTGAAATAAAGACTAACGAGTTAGATGAGACTGAAGATAAACGTAAAGCTAGCAGCTTGCAAAGGAGTATCACTAACCTACAAAAGAAGTATGATAATTACTCAGCCGGAGTTGGTATAACTAAGAGTGACCAAAAAACCCTTGAACCCCTAAATTTGAAGTCAGTGAAACAACTCATTGACTTTTTATATTATAGCAAGTATGGGTTGAAGTTACCTATCATAAAGTATACTGAGGATAAGAAAACCAAAAAACCAACCAATAACCCAGCAACTAGTGAAGATGTATTACTCGATTTAAGAGAGAAAGATGAGACTGGGTTTATAGATACTCTGTTAAAGTATCGAGAGATGACCAAGTTATATTCTACCTACATCGTGGGTATAAGGGATGTACTTAACCCAGATAACACTCTTCATGGGTCATTCCTCATCCATGGTTGCGTAACTGAGGATACGGTTTTGGTAGGAAAAGAAAGGGATATAGTTATAGGTGATATAGCTCCAAAAGAGGTGGGGGTAAAAGATGTGGTAAAAGATAATATCTATGTATTAACTCATGCTGGAACTTGGGAACAGGTAACTCATACTATAAACAAGGGAGTACTGGATACTTACAGGGTAACTACAGATAGGGGAGATGTTCTTGAGTGTACGAAATACCATAAATTACTTACTCCACGTGGTTTTAAACCCATTTGGAAGATAGCTAAATATGACTTGGATGTTATCATGCATGATGTATCCAGGTTAGATATACAGCCTGTAGAAGTGGGTAAGAAATATGGAGAAGTGGTATTTAAAGAAATCCCAAATTGGCCTGGTTATTTAGCATCGTCTGAAGGTAAAATATTCTCAGTAAAAATACCAGGTGCTCAAGGTATGTTAGACTATAACAACCCACATGAGATGGTACCTAGGGTACAGAAATCTGGTAATAGGTTACATAGTAGAGTGGGGTTAAGGAATGGCACTGGGATAAAAAAGATGTTACCAGTATCAAGGTTAGTATGGTCAGCATTTAATAATGCCAGTATACCAGATGGGTATGTGATAGACCACATAGATTGTAACCCGCTAAATAATATCCCAGAGAACTTACAATGTATCACTTACTCAGAGAATACAAAACGTGCCTATAAGAATACCAGAACTGCATTTACTAACGGAGCTATCAATGGGAAGACAGTATTGGATACTCAAACTGTTGGACAAATATTGTTAGACCATAGAGAGGGATTGACACAAGGGCAAATAGTTGAAAAGTATGGGATATCACAAGCTCAAGTAAGAAGGGTTATAAATGGTGAATCATGGAAATACATATACTTAACTAAGATTAGGGTAGAGTATATAGGTAAGAAGACCATCATGGATTTATCAGTAAATGATAAGCATAGTTATGTAACTCGCTCTAATTATGTGAGTTGCAATACGGTCACGGGGAGACTTAGCAGTCGGAATCCTAACTTGCAGAATATGCCACGGGATACTACGGCAAGTGATATTAAACAAATGTTTGTATGCCCCCCTGGAAAAGTGATGATGCAGCTTGACTACTCAGCAGCAGAGTTCAGGGTAGTTGCAGGTTGGTCTCAGGATAAACAGATGTTGGAATGGTTCAGGGTTGGTCATGACATACACTTAGCTACCGCTTGTAAGAAATATGGAGAGGATTACGATGAGATAAATAAGATTTACTCTAACGAGGATGACCCAAATTACAAGGAGTGGAAAGTGAAGAGAAAACAAGCCAAATGTTATTCAGGTGATACCGAGATACTAACACCTACTGGTTGGCAAAGATTAGATTCTTATGATGGTAAATCCTTGGTGGCCCAATATAATTTTGATACCGAGGAAATATCATGGGTAAAACCATCCGCTTATGGGAAAGTATTATCAAAAGATAACTATACCTATAAATCAAGGACTGTGAGTTTAGATGTAACTTCTACTCATAAGACCCTATTTGTAACAAGATACCAGAAAAAGGTTAGGACAGATTTTAAGAACCTAGTAAATAAGTCTGGGTATATGCCAGTAGCTGGTAAGGTTAATTTTAAGTTTGAGAATGAGAACTTAACCAGGTTTTTAGCAATGTTCACTGCTGATGGTAATACCAAGAATCAATGGGAGAAGATTAGGTTTGGTTTTAGTAAAGAACATAAAGCTAATAGGTGTAGGGAATTATTAGCTTTATGTAACATAGATTATACAGAAGCCTTAAGGAATGGAAAACACTACTTCTGTATTATAAAGAAAACCAATCAACCATTATATCAGTGGTTATCTAAATGGGTGAGTAGAGATAAAGAATTGAGTTGGGAATGTTTAAGCCATATATCCGGTAAGATATATTTAGAAGAGGCTCAGTATTGGGATTCAAACATTAGTGATAAAACAGGTTATGTATCTTTTAGTACTGTAGTAAAACAAACTGCCCAGGTTATGCAGGCCATGGGACACATGAATGGTATAATGGTATCATTTAGTGAAACTAGAGTAGGAGATAGGATTAGATATCACCTGGGATATAATTTAAGAAGAGATACTCATCTTACTAGAGTTGATCTTAATAATTCTATCTTAACAAAAACAGAAGGGGGAATAGAGATGTGGGGGGTAACAGTAGATGATCATAACCTATTAGTGAGAAAAGACAATAAGATAGTACTGTCTGGGAACACAATTGGATTCGGTATCTTGTATCAACAGGGACCAAACCATTTGAAAGAATCCCTATCAACAGATAAACATAAAGCTACCAAGGAAGAAGCTCTTGAATTCTTGGAAGAATGGTTTGAGATTTTCCCGGGCG
>OGOU01001990.1_pt1 | contig 15048 bp, 12 predicted proteins | sample 1552721 | NCBI WGS metagenome assembly OGOU01 (sample SAMEA2580176, study PRJEB22360) | human gut metagenome | biome: human gut; feature: human-associated habitat; material: faeces | place: Denmark | collected 2008/2010 | reverse complement strand
CTGCCGCTGGCCGAAGATTCCGAATAAAGGTGTTCGTAGGTTATCCCGGCTGTCAGCTGGCGATTGCCCCAGGCTTTGTTGAATTTGTAGTCCACGTAAGCATTGTAAGTGTTGTTTACGGGGGATTTCGGTTTTTGCGGATTCAGGGCGTTGTTTAGCCAGGGAATCAGGTTACTGCCGTCGGGGAGGTTGGTCATCGCTCCGGTTTCGGGGTCCCGCATGGCATTCATTCCCCAGGTGATCAGGTCGCTGTAATCGGCTGTCGTGGCGTTGGGGAACAGGGTGTTTAAAGAGTTTTGGCCTCCGTTCAGAATACCGTTTATGGCTCCCGCCAGATCGCCCTGTAAAAGGGAGGGAATAGCCGGTTCGAGTATCGGCCATACCGCTCCGAGGTAGTCTCCGTCGGCCACTTTTCCGGCTATTTCGGAAAGGGCGGAGGCATCCGTTCCCATATTGCTTAGAATATCCGGCAGGGAAGGTATGGGGAGCGGTTTGGTGATCGACTCCGCACTGTAAAAGAAACGGGCGTTCACTTTATGCGAGAAATCGCGGTCGGTATCGGTGTAGTTGTAGAACGGCGACAGTTTGAATTGGTTGCCTTCGCGCCCCATGTTGGTGAACTGTGAGGAACGATAGGCCTGGTAGGGGGAACGCCATACGAAAAAATCGCCGTTCTTGTAGGAAAGGAAGTTTACGTTGGCTCCGTAATTGACGATGTTTTTGCCCGGCTGATGATAGGTTACATTTCCTCCCACCCGGATGCGGCGGTTGTATCCCGCTTCCCTATATCCCTCGTCGGCGAACAGATTGATCCCTCCGCTGACGTCGAAGTTCCCGATGCGGCGGGAGTGGGAGAAATCCAGTCCCGTATAAAGCGGCTGGCGAACTCCGGCAAGGATGTTTCTCCGCAGAAAAGGCTCTACGGGAGCATCGTTGTCTTCATAAAATCCCTTGTCGCGCCATTCGTATCCGGATTCCTGCGGTGTGCCGTAAATGCCGAGATAGGCGCTGGCATTGGTGCGGGGAGTCAGTCCCGGACGGTTGGTGCGGATATTGATCACTCCGTTGAGGGCGGAGGAACCGTAGAGTACGGAGGAAGCTCCTTTCAGCACTTCGATCTGGGCGATGTCCTCCATCGGGATGGTGTTCCAGTTGATCTGTCCCGATCCGGGGTCGAGGGCGGACTGGCCGTCCACCAGGATCATGGTGCGCGAGCCTACGCCGTAAACCCAGCCATTACCGCCCCGGATAGAGGGCTGGCGATCGACCACGTCCACTCCCGGAACTGTTTTCAGGGTTGCGGTAATGTCTCCCGGGTCTTGCTTCAATACCTGGTCGCTTTTCAGGACGTCCATCGAAACGGTCAGATCGCTCATTTTCTGCTCGAAGCGTCCGGCGGTCACCACGGCGGCATCCAATAGTTTATCTTCGGTCCGGAGATAGATGTTTTTGGTCATGGTTTCCCTGGGATTCAGCACCAACGGCACCGGTTCGGGCTTATAGCCCATAAAGTTAAAGGTAAGATGGACGCCTCCTGCCGGAATCGCCATTTCGTAAAAGCCTTTTTCGTCTGAAACAGTGCCTTTTTTCCCTTTTTTCGTGTCGTAGGTTACGGTTACGCCCGGCAACGGCTGCTCTGTATCGGCATCGTAGATGTATCCTTTTACTGTTTGTCCGAAGGTTGCGGTTCCGCTTAGGAGTAATAAAAATAGTATCGTATATTTCATTGTTGTCGGGATTTAGTTTTGTGTCGCGGGGATTTTTGTGTCGCTTAGCCATATCCCGAGCTGGAGGGGATCTTCGTTCAGGTCTGCTTTTATCTGTGCCAGCAGTTTATTGACCGTGAATTTGTGTATGACGGGCAGGATTATGCCGACCAAATCTTCTCCCAGCGTTTCCCGGATCATCTGTTCTACATTTATTCCGTTGGCCAGCAGCAGGTCGTCCAGGGGCAGGTCGATGGTTTCGGCCGGAATAAGTGCTTTGGCAATGTCTAAGATGGCGAATAAAGCCTCTATTTCGGATTTATCGATATAGACGATGTAATTCCCGTCGTATTTCAGGTATCTCCCGTCGCCCATCCAGGTATATTTTTCGGGATTGTTCGGGCGGATGTGCAGTTTGATGCCGGAGGTTCCCCATTTGCTTAATTGCATATAAATGCCCAGTATGCCTCCGATCAGTTCCGGAGAGGTGCCCGCTTTGGTGCGGATGGCTTTGTTGGCCTCGATTTGCCGGATGATCATGTCGATGTTGGGCATCACGTAAATGGTGGTGTCGCCCTCCGGGTAATAAGTGGCCAGGTTCACGGGGGAGGCTTGCCAATCGCCGGCATTGCGGACGATTCCCTTGCCGGACATCATCTGTCCGAAACTCACGGTGTCGGGAAACGAGGCATAGGTTGCCGTGATGTTTCCATCGTTCCCGAAGGTGATGTCTTGCAGTACCGTCCCGACCACACAGGACAGAACGGGATTCACTGCCAGATTGAAAGCCAGCGGAACGATAGAGGGGATGGCGGTGGGATCGAACAGGGCTTCTCCATCCTCTGCCGTAAATTCACCTACCCGGGTATAGACGGTGTTGCAGACTGTGATCCAGCGCAGCTCCTGACCGATGGTGCGGCTCGAATCGGTATTCTCGCCGTTGTTGGGAAGTGTGTACCATTTCCCTGTCAGGAGATTGCCGGGAATCGTCACTTCCGAAAGGCTGAGTGTCAGCTTTTTTTCTTCGATTTTTCCTTGGTATCTGAAGGGCATACCGGAATTTTCTGCGGTACGGCCTTCGAAGGTGTATCCTGTTTCTGCCGGGGTCAGCGGAATTTGTTTCAGGGTGTATTCCGGGTAGCCGGGAAGAATCCCGTAAAGCGTAAGGATGCCTTGTCCTGCCTGATCCCGTCCGAATTCCACTTCTTTGCCGATGACCGGATTATCGTTATATTGTAAGATCAGTTCATTCCCTCCGATGGGGGCGCTCAGCTTGTTGGAGTAGGCGGATGTCTGGCCGTTTTCAGGAATGTCTCCCATCGTCCACGGGGTGTCGTTGTCGCATGCTGTGAGGCATACGAAAAATAACGCCGTAACCATCCACACCAACCGCCGGTTCGGATTGAACTTTCTTGCTTTTTTCATTATGTATGATTTAAGTTCTATTTTTCTTTTTTTGTATTTTTAAGTACAAAACGCGTACCTTTACCCCACAAAATGTATATCCATTCCATCAGGTTTGTTAGCCTTTTTTTAAGCTAAATGTTAATGGATGAATGCGAATTGAATTTTTAAAGGAGGTTTGTGGTCGTTTTTTCAGTTTTTGTGGTCATTTCTTAAGAGTTTGTTAAAAATGGCAAAGTTTTTGCAATCTTATTTTGTATGAAAAACAGTAGCACGAAGCAGAGCAGTGATGAATGAAAATAGTTTTTACGGAGAACTGCTCCGAAAATTCATTTTTACTACCGATACGATTCCGACTGCCGACGGTAAATTTATTCGGGGCTTGCCTTATGCGGATATTCAAAGCCCCTATATCGTCGGCCCGGAAATCAGTGGCAGTATTTTAAGGATGTACCGTTATCCCTGCCGGCTGAAAGCCTGTATTTTCGTTGTCTGTCTGGAGGGAGAAGCGGATGTTTCCATCAATCTGGGGCGTTACCGGGTGGAGCCGAACCATTTTATCTGTATCGCTCCGGACAGTATTTTTCAGTGTCATGCTTATTCGGAGGATTTACGGCTTTGCTTTCTTGTTTTTTCTTCGGGAGTGATCAAGGACGATAAAATCCAGAAGCCTGCTTTAGAGGTGTTTCCCCGGATGAAAGAACAGCCCGTGCTGCCCCTGCGCCCGGAGGCTTCCAGCTTGTTCCGCGATTATTTCCTGGTTTTGGCACAATCGCATCTGCTCTGTCCGGGCGGACTGGACACGGAGGTGATTACCTATATTTTGTTGTCTATATTTTATGGGGTGAAATACCTTTATCAGTTGCATCCCTGCGCGAATGTGGTTTTGTCCCGTTCGGAAGAAATTTATAAAGAGTTGCAGTATTTACTGAAAGAGCATTATATGAAAGAGCGCGGAGTGGTTTTCTATGCGGAACGCCTGAACCTTAGCCCGCAGCATTTGAGTACGGTGATCCGGCAGGTATGCAACCAAAAGGTGTCGGATATTATTGCCGATATGGTTATTATCGATGCTAAGGCACAACTGAAATCCACTCATCTTAAAATAAAGGAGATCGCTGCTTCCCTGAATTTTCCCAATCTTTCTTATTTCGGCAAGTATTTCAAGCGGCACACGGGAATAAGCCCGCAGGAGTACCGGGATTCCCAGTGAGAGGGGGGGCGGGATTTTTTCATTCCGGATTTTATTTTTTTCAATGAGGAGTTTGTGTCTATCGGATTTTTTGTTTGGGGATGCGGGTACGTAAGTTCGCCGGTGGCCGCGTTTAAGGAGGTGGTTTATCGTTTCGGCAAAGAGAAGGAGAGAAGAGAAATTTGAAAAAATGAGAGATTATACACAGAGAGGAGAATAAAATCACCCGGTGAAAACGATATTCACCGGGTGACGATTTTTGTTTGAATGGGGCTTATTGCCAGTTCAATAACGGGAAGCCGTTATTTCGGTTGTTGTTGTCTGCTTTGAAAGCGTCTCCCAGATTGCTTAAAACGGATGCTCCTTTCAGATCGTTTTCGGGAACTAAGAAGAATGCGTTTGCGGGAATGTCTTCGGGCGAAGAGGATATTCCGACTTCATTTTGCAGGGAAAGGGAGAGGTCGCAGCTGTACAGATCGTGCGGAACGGTTGCGTAGCTGACAGATCTATAGTCATACATTCTCTGAATCCGTCCGATAACTCCTCCTTTTTCTATGTCCTGATGGCCAGTTATTTTCTCGATCACGGCATAGTTGTTGTGAAATGTCCCTGCGATATTGTAGAGGTATCCGATGATGCCTCCGAATCTGCTGTTTCCGTCTTCGGTGGATAGATTCGCTTCCTGTATGATGGCGTAGCAGTTCATGATCTCTGCGGTGGGGTAAGACATATAGCCGACGATTCCTCCGACGTTTCCTCCTGTGATCCCGTTCAGGATGCCTTTGAAGTAACAGTTTTGTATTTTTCCGTGAATGGCTTCTCCGGCGATCCCTCCGGCAACGGAACCGGTGATGTTGCCTTCTATACCTAAGTTCTGTATAACGGAAAGTGCTTTGTTGTTAATGTCGGGAGAACGGATTACTGAAAACAGTCCTGCCCTTCCGATGTTCTTTACATACAGGTTTTTAATTACATGGTAGTTGCCGTCCAAGTGTCCGCAGAACGTTTTTTCCCTTTCTATTCCGATGGCCGGGAAAAGGAGGTTTCCCATGTCCAGGTCGTTGGCCAGTTTGAAATATACATCTTCGTAGTCCGTTCGGCCTGTATTGACATCGTTGGAGATTTTCGCTAACTGGCTGCCTTTACAGATCAGGTAAGGGTCTGATGCGGTGCCCGATCCTCCGCAGAACGACGAGTCGATGTCGCCTGCCCATACTTCACCGAAATCTTCTTCGGCTTCTCCGGATACGGGGGGACAGGTGTTCCAGGGATTGACGGAAGTGGTGATGTCCAGCCGGGTGTTGTTCAATGTGATGGTGAATGTGCGCGAACATCCGCTGTTCATTTGAATCGCTTCGGCGGGTTTGTAAATGAATTTCCGGCTGCCGAGGGTCACTTCGATGTAGGTGGTCGTATTGACCGGCTGGGGGACGACGATGGCTTTCACTCCTGTGAGGTTTCCGGCGTTTTCAACCCAGCTTCCGCAGGGGACGATGTCCGCCCGTTCGCTTCCTTCCACAGGCATTGCCGTGGGGGCTTGTGACAGGTCGTAAGTGGCGTCGGTGATAGCATTTATAATTTTCACTTTTGCCTTTTTCAGTTCTTCGGAGGTAAATCCCGCTCCCGGTTTTATTTCGAATACCATTTGCGACATTTTGTGGTTGAAAGTCAGGGCCACTTTTTGAGGTGTCCTGCTTATCCCTTTTCTTTGAGCGACCATAAAATCGGAACGGGTGTAGCTGCTGTATGCAGACTGGTCGGCCAGGACGTTTAAAGAAATGGAAGTTCCGTCGCCGAATGCCGGGGTACGGTAGGGGTAGTATGCGTAAAGATCGAGCTTGTCGTCGTCCGACGGGAAATAGACGGCATATTCCGGCAGCCAGTCGTTATCCGCGTTTTGAAGAACGAAATTTACATTGTCGGCAAAGTTCCCGGCATGAACGAGGAGGTCGGCAGAAGTTCCGGTGGTACATTTCACGGCATAAAGCCCGATCGCATCGTTTGCTTCGAATGCAATGTCCGTTGCACGGGTCAGGGTGGAAACATCCGGGCCGAGTAGAAGAGGTTGTTGTCCGACACTGACGGGTAAAGCCCCCTGTTCTTTGTTGCAGGCCACCGAAATGAAGAGATAAAGGGATAAAATAATCCCATAGGAGAGGACAGAGTGAATGGCACTCGTCCTTCCGAACGATTTATTTGTCATGATTAAGTTTATTTAAATTGCTATTAAGGAAAATTATGTGTACACACTCGGCACAAATGTAATGATTATTTGTAAATGCCATTGATTAAATGTTAAAAATATTTACATAATATGAATAATAGCCTTCGGTGATGGAATATCGTAGGGAAGCAGGGAAAACGGTGGCGGTAAAATTCAGGGATTGTCGGCCCGGATGTCCTTAGAGAGGATAGAGCATGTAGATCCGGCCACCCGGATTGTCCATCCGGACGGAAGTTTAAAAACAGAGTTGTCCGGAGGTAATTTACGATCAAAAATGTATGGTAGGTGATCCGGGAAAGATGGAACGAATGGGAAAGCCGGAGGAGGGAGGAGCGGTACAGACAGAAAGGATGGGCTGGACGGAGACTGGGGCTGATGGCTTTCAGGGACCGGATCGTTACAGAAAAAAACTCACAACATCTTAGATATTGTGAGTTTTAATCGTGTTTGTCTTGCCATTGGCTTGACTTTCGGCGGTGCGGACGGGACTCGAACCCGCGACCCCATGCGTGACAGGCATGTATTCTAACCAGCTGAACTACCACACCAAAATATTTATTTTGCAGCAAACAACCGCTGTTGTTTTTAATTGCGATGCAAAGGTACGGGTTTATTTGAAATATACAAATTTTTGATACCGATTTTTAAAAAAAATTTGTATGAAAAAGGTTGGAATAAAGAAATAGGTTATGAAGGTATAACATGATGATTTTATAATATTATCGATTGTAAACGGTTTGTGTTTTAAGGAAAAAACGGGAGGCCGGGCGGAAAAACAGGAAGGAGGCATGTGTACCGGGTTTTCTATGATAAAAATGCGGCGGCATAGGTGGTAGAAGTGTGATTATGCGGGGGAGATGCTTTTTATTTCAGTAGATTGCCTGGTCGGAATCGGGGGAGAAACAGGGGCGGGCGAAAGATGGAGGTAAACGGACAGGAAGATAGTTTTTTTCGCCGGATTAGTTTATTTTTGCGGGATCGAGATGAAGGATATGGAACATTGGCTTGAATATTTCGGGGTTTTGACGGGTTTGACTTATCTGGTGCTGGAAATTATGCAGCACCGGGCGATGTGGGTAGTGGGGTTTGTGACCTCGCTGGTGTATGTGTTCGTGTTTTTCTTTTCGAAATTTTATGCGGATATGAGCCTGAACGTATATTACGTGGGAATCAGCGTATATGGTTTTTGGCAATGGAAACGGGAAAGTGCGGCGGAAAGCGGCGGGGCGGCAGAGTTGGTTTACAGACATCTGACGTGGCGTTGCCTGAGCGGATTGGCGGGAGTGACGGTGGTTTTGTTCGGGGGGATGTTTTGGGTGCTGTCGCGTTTTACGGATTCGCCCGTGCCTGCGGGGGATGCGTTCACTACGGCATTGGGGGTGACGGCTACGTGGATGCTGGCGAAGCGGATTCTGGAGCATTGGTGGGTTTGGGTGGCGGTCAATCTGGTTTCCGCTGTTTTGTATTATTACCGGGGGCTTTATCCGACTTGTTTTTTATTTGTTTGTTATGGGGTTTTGGCCGTGGCGGGATGGATCAATTGGAAAAAGAAAGGAGTTTTGTATGGCGGGTAAATATGGTTGCGTGGTGGTGGCGAACGGGTTGTTCCCTACGGGCGGAGCGGCTTTGCAGGCCTTGCGGGAGGCGGAGTATGTGGTGGCTTGTGACGGGGCTGTGCTGGCTTTGGAGTGGGTGCGGGAGCCGGATGCCGTGGTGGGCGATCTGGATAGCCTGCCGGAGGAGGTGCGGAGGCGTTATACCGGGCGGCTACACCGGGTGGAGGATCAGGAGACGAACGATCTGACGAAAGCGATGGAGTATGCAAAGGCTGCCGGATTCCGGGAGGTTTTGATTTTAGGGGCGACCGGGTTGCGGGAAGATCATTCTTTGGGGAATATCTCGTTGCTGATGTTGTATGCGGAGGAGTTCGACCGGGTGGAAATGTTATCGGATTATGGCCGGTTTACGCCCTTGTTGAAGACCGGGGTGCTGGAAAGCCGGAAAGGGCAGCAGGTTTCGCTGTTCTCGCTGTTTCCTTTCGGAACGGTGTCGGTGAGGGGGTTGCGTTATCCCATAGAAAACCGGCGTTTGACAGCCTGGTGGGAAGGGACTTTGAACGAGGCGTTGGGGGATGAGTTCGAAGTGATTTTAAACGAGGGAGCGAGGGTGCTGGTGTATCGCTCTCTGTAATTTCTTTTCTGTGTTTTTATCGGTTTTTTATAGATGTTGAAGGGGCGGGGCGGGGTGTGGCGTATTGTCCGGATTGTGCCCGGCGTTTCCGGTTTCTGAGCGGCGCCGGGATGCCGTTGGATCGGGAATCGGTAAAATTGGTATAAATGTCAGTAATATGTATAGGGTAAGCCCCGAAGTTTACGGATAACTTTGTTGTGTGGAAATAGAGTTTTGTATTGAATATTTTGCACAAAAGATAGAGTTGTTTTTACGTAAATTGAAACGGTATGAGATTAATTTTATTTATGTTTTTGATTATGAGTGGATTTAGTATGAATGTGGAAGCACAAACCTTTGTTCAGGGGCAAAAAGTGCTGGTGGCTTATTTTTCCCGTTCCGGAAATACACGTGCCGTAGCGGAATATATTCAAAAACTGACCGGGGGTGATCTGATCGAGATTGAAACCAGCAAGCCTTATCCGGCAGAGTATCATGCTTGTACGGTTGTAGCGAAGAAGGAGAAGGAAGAAGGCGTACGGCCTGCCCTGAAAACCAAAGTGGAGAATACGGGACAGTATGATCTGGTGTTTATCGGTTATCCGAACTGGTGGGGAACGATGCCTATGGCGGTGGTGACGTTTTTGGAGGGGTACGACTGGACGGGTAAGACGCTGGTTCCTTTCTGTACACATGGCGGAGGTGGAGAACAACGGTGTTTTACGGATTTTGTGAAGTATAGCGACAAAGCGGAGCATAAAAAAGGTTTTCTGATCGGCGGGGGTGAAGCGAGGGGAGCGCAGAAGCAGGTGGAAAGCTGGCTGAAAGGCATTGAAGCGATTCAATGATGAGAGAGAAAGTGGCGTAGGTTGTTTGCCGGAAACGGCAATGTACTTTAAAGTTTAATCGGTTTGGGAAAGCTGTCCGGAATGATTGTCCGGGCAGCTTTTTTGTTATGCCGTTGTTATGCCGTTGTCCTGGGGAGGCCGGGGAGGTTGTCCTTGCGTTTGGATTGGAGGGAGGGGAAGCGGCGGTGGTTGCCGGAGGGGGCGGAATGACTTTAGGAGCAGGTAGATCGTTTGTAGAGGGATAAAATGGGATTTTAAGTTTATCTTTGTGAAAATTGTGAGACTGCGGATGGTGAATAAACAAAAGAAAAATAGGATGAAACGAGTTGCTTTTTTGTTGTTTTTGGTTTTATCGGGCTTTTTCATGGCGGAAGCGCAGGAGAAAACGGCTGGCTATGAACGGTATTGGAAACCCGATACCCGGAAAATCCGGGTGATTTCTTATAATGTTTTTAACGGTTTCGATTGGGGAAAAGACCGGGACAGGCAGGAACGGTTTGTGGCGTGGATCAGGGAGCAGGATGCCGGGGTAGTGGCTATGCAGGAGTTGTGCGGATTTACCCAGGAAAGTTTATCGGCGCTGGCTAAGCAATGGGGGCATTCTTATGCCGTGATTGTGAAAGAAAACGGTTACCCCGTGGGAATCACATCCAAGAGCCCTATCCGGGTGAAAAATAAAATCCTGAAAGGCTGCGGGCACGGCTTGCTGCATGTGGAGATTTTAGGATATGATTTTTTAGTTACTCACCTGAATCCGAATAACTGTGAAACAAGGCGGCAGGAAGCCGCTTATATAGCAGGGTATATCCGGGAGAACGGGTCGAGCCGCTGTTTGCTTATGGGGGATATGAATTCCCATTCGCCTGCGGATGCGGATTATATGGAGGGACACGCAACAGATCTGAGGATGCAATATGGGGTGGAAAGTGCGAATTTGACGGACGGACGGTTCGACTATTCGGTGGTGTCGTGCTTTTTGGCGCTTCCGCTGGTGGATGTGTGCCGGGAGTATGTGCCTGCTGCCCGGCGACAGACTTTCCCGACTCCCGTTTTGATGAATGTGTCGCAGCATCCGGAGGTCAGGGAAAAGACCGGAGAGCGGCTGGATTATATTCTGGTTACGCCCGAAGTGGCGAAGCAGGTGGTGGATGCCGCCGTGCACAAGGGGGAGGATACCGATTATCTGTCGGATCATTATCCGGTGAGCATCGATCTGTTGTTTCAGGAGAAAAAGGAATAGATTGTGTGTTTAGGAGTAGGGAACATCACCGGAAACTGTTCTTGTGTAATACCGTGTCGGTTCGGAAAAATAGTTATCTTTACAAAGGTTAAAAAAACAGGGGTGAATCAAAAGGTTTTAATCCTGTTTTTATCAAGCAGTTAGCAGATTATGATTGAAATAAGACGAATCGCAGATAGTAATGATTTCGAGGCGCAGCAGCTTATCGTTTTGCATGGGGAAACATTTCCCCAATATGAACGGTTTCATGGTACTTCTCTTTTGGCAGAATTGATCGACAATGCCTGCACCATGCACTTTAATGCTGTGTATGAAGATGGTGTACTGGCGGGATTTTTCAATTATTGGGATTTGGGAAACGCCTATTATATTCATTTCATTGCAGTCTATCCCGCCATGAGGAACCGGAAGGTAGGACAGCAGATTTTGGATTGGATCGTTGCGAGTTTGCATCGGCCTGTTTTTCTGGAATCGGAAGTTCCTTTCGATGAGATTACGGCTCGCAGGCTCGACTTCTATAAGCGCAACGGTTTTAAGGAGTTGGCAGAAGATCCCGAAATACTTTCTTCCAACCGTAAAGGAGGACATCCCCAGTGTCTTATGGGGACTCGACCGGTTGCCGATCTGGATGCTTATCTGAAAGAAATAAGGGATGTTGTCTATTATGCAGGCGAATAGAGTGACAGATCATCCCCAAAGACAGGTCAAGTTGCTCTCAAAAGTTGCCTATAAATCCCGGTAACAGGCGTTAAATACAGATATTTTCGGAGGTGTTATAGTTTATAACGCCTCTTTTTTTGCGTTTTCCCTTGACGATCGGAGGGAACGTAACGTGTTTTGTGTCGATTATTGGTCACGGCGGCATACTTCCACGCGGATTTTGTCCACCGCAGGACTGATTTTCTGCGCTTCGACATTGTCCGACGCCGATTGTTTTTCACGTCCCACGATCGAAGCGAGACGTTTTTCTTGTAACCGGACTGCTCAATCTCTCCGTTCGCCGTGAGGCGATACATTGAAGGCAGGTTGCCGCTGGGCTTTTCACAGCCTTTCTTCACGTAAAACAAGATTTTACATGTCGATCTTATAACTCGCTCTTTTTTTGGGATACAAAATTAGTTGATCGTGGGTTGCCGATCGCGATGCAAAGTCGGAGCAATGTGTTGAATAAGAGAAATTTATTAAGAAAATACACTCGTCGCCGGGGGGAGTGATGTGATAACTGAACTCCTGCGCCGTTTGGCTTCGATGTGGTTTTTTGTTAGCTTCTGCACAACGAAAACAGAATGTAACGAACTGTTTTTTCAGTTTATTCGATGTGTTGTGCTCCGGTTTGCTTTTTCGCTATGTGTTTATTTTATGATTGGAGGAATCGGGGGGATAGAGGTAAGCGGGAAATGGCGGAGAGTGCCTGTGCGGTCATAGGGCTTTATCGATAACCGTTTTTTATCGATGGCATGTTTTGTTTTCCGGGAAAGGGGGCAAAATCATAGCCGAGAAGGTAACTTGTGAGAGAAAAAAACGTTTGATAAAACATAAGATATAAAAAGGACAGGAATGAAAGCAATGGTATTGAAACGGTTCGGGGGCATAGAGAATTTTGCCGTTGAAGATGTTCCGGAACCCCAGGTGGGCGATGGAGAGGTGCTGGTCGAGGTGAAAGCGATCGGGATCGACCAGATCGATGTTAAAGCCCGTAAGGGGGAAGGGATGTCGGATTACCTGAAACAGGAGCATCCGATGATCTTGGGCTGGGATATTTCGGGCGTGGTTTCGAAGGTGGGCAGCCGGGTGAAGGATTTTAAGGCGGGTGATGCGGTGTTCGGGACGATTCGTTTTCCGGGGCCCGGTAGTTCTTATGCGGAGTATGCCGCCGCTCCGGCCGATCAGATCGCCCTGAAGCCGGAGAATATCTCTCATGCGGAGGCCGCCGCCGCTACGCAATCGCCGCTAACGGCCTGGCAGGCTTTGGTCGATACGGGGCATGTAAAGAAGGGCGACCGGGTGTTGGTGCATGGAGGGGCAGGCGGTGTGGGAAATTACGCCATCCAGATCGCCCGGCATATAGGCTGTTATGTGATCACCACCGTATCGGGCGCAGACCGGGCATTTGTAAAGGAACTGGGGGCGGACGAGGTGATCGATTACCGGGCCCAGGCATTCGAGAAGGAGGTGAAAGAGGTTGATTTTATACTGGATACCATAGGCGGGGATAATTTCGTCCGTTCGCTGGATGTGTTGAAACCGGAGGGGATGATCGTACTTTTGCCGTCCAATAAAAAAGAGGAGGCCGATAAGGCGGTCCGGGAAAAGCAGGTTAAAAATTATAGGCATATCCTGATGCATTCCAGCGGGAAGGATATGCGGGCGATTGCCGGGATGCTCCGGGAAGGTTCGATGAAAGCGAATGTGGATAAAGTTTATTCTTTCGAACAGATTCCACAGGCACAGGAACAGTTGGAGAACGGGAAAGTCAGGGGTAAGATTGTAGTCATTTTAGAAAAATAGAACGATGGATATTTTAAAAGGAAAAACCGCCCTTGTGACGGGATCGAGCTCCGGAATCGGAAAAGCCATTGCCCTTCTTTTTGCAAGCGAAGGTGCGAAAGTGATCGTTACTTATCATTCGGGGGAAGACCGCGCCAGGGCTGTGACCGACGAGATCGGGCAGCGGGGCGGAACGGCGAAGGCCTACCGGGTGGATGTGGCCGACGAGGGGGAAGTGAAGGAGTTGTTTGCCACGATCGACCGGGAGTTCGGGGATGTAAATATCTTGGTGAACAATGCCGGCGTGAACGGGAGCAATACTCCTGTGGAAGATATGACGACGGAGCAATGGGACGGGGTTATTAAGACAGACCTTTACGGCCCGTTCTTTTGCTGCCGGGAATTTTTGCAGTTGAAGAAGAAATACAAGACTTATAAAGGGAACCGGATTATCAATGTGTCCTCTATCCACCAGCATGTGAATGTGCCCGGCAATGCGAATTACAATGCTTCGAAAGCGGCAATGCGGAACCTGGCCTATACGATGGCGCTGGAACTGGCTTCGCGGGAGCTTACGGTGAATAACGTGGCGCCGGGGATGATCCTGACTCCCATTAACGAGAAAGTGATCAGCGACCCGGAACGGTTGAAACGGGCAGAGGGCATTATTCCTTTCCACCGGGGCGGAACGCCTGAAGAGGTGGCCAATGTGGTATTGTTTTTGGCTTCGGATGCCAGTTCGTATGTGACGGGAAGCACCTACACCGTGGATGGGGCATTGTCGATTTTAGGGCCGGATGCCTGATAAAAGGAATGAATGATGGAATGGTCTGAATGGCTGATTGCCTGTGTCCCTATTTTTTCTTTCGGCCTTATTCCGGTGATCGGGACGCTGATCGGAGGAAAGCCTACGGAACAATCTATGGGCATTGCTTTAGGTGGTTTTGTGTTTTCCTTAGCCGTGCTCTTGTTCCGTAGGCCCGATATAACGCTGCCTGTTTTCGTGATCGGGTTCTTGTCGGGTGTTTTCTGGTCGGTCGGCTCTATCGGGCAGTTTCTGGGGATCGGTTATCTGGGCGTGGCGCGGGCTACACCTATGCTGAACGGCGGACAAATCGTCGGTACTTCTTTGGTGGGGGTGGCACTGGGCGACTGGGCTTCCGCCGATGCGAAGATGTATGGCTTTTTAGCGCTGGCGCTGATTATAACCGGTATATTTTTCACTTCTTATAAACAGCAGGGGGAAGACGGCGCTAAGCCCCGGTGGAAACAGGGAATATGGATTAATTTGCTGGCCGTATCGGGATTTACGGCGTATGTCGGGATTCTGAAATATTATCAGATCGACGGCTGGAGTAGTATTTTCCCCCAATCTATCGGGCAAATTGTTGCCATAGCGCTTGCTTCCCTGCTGCTGTTCCGCCGTCGTCCCTTTACCCGCTTTTCCCTGAAAAACAGTGTCGTCGGGATCATTTGGGGTACGGGAAACATTGCTTTGCTGCTTTCGCAGGCTAAGCTGGGGTTGTCTGTCGCCTATCCTGTCAGCCAGGCTGCTGTGATCGTTTCGGTGTTCGGGGGCGTGTTTATCAATCGTGAGCATAAAACCCGCAAAGAGTGGATTTTTACCGCAGCGGGGATTCTTATTATCTGTGCCGGACTTTATATGATTTATCTTTCCAGCCGGCATTAAGGGGGGGGAGAGCGTAAATCTGGGGAGAACGGAGGTCTAAAGGACGGTGGCCGGAAGCTGCCGCGAATAACAAAAGCTCTGCAATTCG
>OGOU01001986.1_pt1 | contig 15061 bp, 16 predicted proteins | sample 1552721 | NCBI WGS metagenome assembly OGOU01 (sample SAMEA2580176, study PRJEB22360) | human gut metagenome | biome: human gut; feature: human-associated habitat; material: faeces | place: Denmark | collected 2008/2010 | reverse complement strand
ACGACACCGGCACGCTGCAGCTTGTTTTTTTTAATAACCGATACATAAGCTCAATGCTGCACTGCGGTCAGGAATACTTTTTTTACGGCAGGGGAACAGGAGGTAAGGGCACAGGGCAAATGATATCTCCGACGTTCTCCCCTGTGAGCGAGGAGGCAAAAATACAGCCGATTTACAAGCAGACCGCAGGACTTAATTCAAAAATAATTGCAAACGCCGTAAAGCAGGCGGTTTCTTATTTGCCCGAGCAGGTAAAAGATCCCCTGCCTGAAATAATACGCAGAACCTTTTCGCTGTGTGATTTAAGATTTGCAATAAAAAACATTCACTTTCCCGAAAATCAGCAGGCTCTTGAAACCGCCAAAAAAAGACTTGTTACCGAGGAGCTTTTAGCTCTTAATCTCGGTATGCGTTCGTTAAAGGAGCATAGCCGTGGCGAAAGCGGAGTTGATATTACAAAAAATTATTTTGATGAGTATAAAAAGCTTTTGCCGTTTACGCTGACAAATGCGCAAAATCGTGTGGTTTGCGAATGCTTATCGGATTTGACAGGCGGCTCAAAGCCTATGAACAGACTTGTGCAGGGAGATGTAGGCTCAGGCAAAACCGCTGTTGCAGCCGCCGTATGCCATACTGTAATACGCAACGGTTACCAAGCGGCGTTTATGGCGCCTACCGATATTTTGGCAAGGCAGCATTACAAAACCTTTTCGGAACTTTTTAAGGACACCGACATAAAAACAGCCCTGCTCACAGGCTCTATGAAGGAGTCGGAAAAAAAGGCTGTGAGAGCAGGACTTGAAAACGGAGATATTGATTTTGCAGTCGGCACACACGCATTGATAACTGAAAAAACAAGCTTTTTTAAGCTCGGTATAGCCGTAACTGACGAACAGCACAGATTCGGCGTTTCACAGAGGGCAAAGCTGATTTCAAAGGGAAGCAATCCCCATTTACTTGTAATGAGCGCCACTCCGATTCCGAGAACCCTCGGACTTGTCATTTTCGGAGATCTTGATATATCGGTAATTGATGAGCTCCCTCCGTCACGAAAGCCTGTGAAAACCTATGCGACAGGTACAGCAAAGCGCAAAAACTGTTATGAATTTATAAAAAACGAGATTTCTCAGGGCAGACAAGCGTATATTGTGTGTCCCCTTGTTGAAGAGAGTGAGCTTGATAATGTGGCTGCGGCTGAGGAATATGCCGCAGAGCTTATGCTCAATGATTTTTCCGATATTTCGGTTGGCATAGTCCACGGTCATATGAAATCCGCTGAAAAAGATGAGGTTATGAGGAAGTTTGCAGAAAATGAAATTTCTCTGCTTGTGGCTACCACTGTTATTGAGGTGGGAGTTGACGTACCCAACGCAACCGTTATAGCTATTGAAAATGCCGAGAGATTCGGACTCTCTCAGCTTCACCAGCTAAGAGGACGGGTAGGCAGGGGCAGGGATGATTCCTACTGCTTTTTGATTAGCAATAGCAGAACTCCCGAAACTGTTGCAAGACTGAGGGTAATGTGCAGTACAAATGACGGATTTAAAATAGCGGATGAGGATTTAAAGCTTCGTGGGCCCGGAGATTTTTTCGGAGAGCGTCAGCACGGACTTCCGCAAATGGCGATTGCGGATTTTGCCGATACCAAGAGCCTTGAGCTGTCGCAGAAAATTGCCGATTTTATTATGTTTAATTACAAAAGCTTATATCATGATGATTTGAGAGTTTTAAGAGCAGAGGTTGACAGACTTTTTTCTTTAAACGGTCAAAATTATCTTAATTAATAAATATAGGAGTATTTGTGTTTATGAAATTGAAATTTATCAGGTTTTTATCGGTGCTTTGCACTTTGGTTATACTTGTCTGTGCATTTGCACCAACAGCGGGGGCGGTGTCCTTTACAAATAAAGTAGCCACAAAGTCGGATTCAATACTGCTTGTAAATACCGACACAGGGCAGACTGTTTACGAAAAAGAAGCGGATACCAAGCGTTATCCCGCTTCAACCACCAAGATTATGACCTACATAGTTGTTATTGAAAATATAGACGATATTGAAAATACCAAGATAACAATTAAAAAGTCGGTGCTTGATGAGCTTGAAGGCACAGGCAGCTCTGTTGCAAATCTTCAGTATCATATCGGCAAGGAAATGACTGTAAAGGATCTTCTTTACAGTATGATGGTGCCGTCAGGCAATGATGCGGCAATGATGCTTGCAGATTATGTCGGTGGCAGCGTTGACAAATTTGTTGATATGATGAATGATAAGGCTAAGACACTGGGACTTAAAAATACCCATTTTAAAAACCCCGACGGTTTGCACGATCCCGATCACTATACTACGGCAAGAGATATGTACACAATGGCTGCATACGCTCTCAAGCTTCCGTATTTTGAGGAGATTACCAATACTACTGAATACTACTGTCAAGGTGATGACGAGCCGCTTATCACGACTAACTACTTGATTGACGAATGGCGAGGCGGCGACTATTATTATATGTACGCAAAGGGAATAAAAACGGGAACAACCGATGAGGCAGGCAGATGTCTTGTTACAACTGCTACTGCAGACGGATATTCTTATCTCCTTGTACTGCTCCACGCTCCGTATAAGGAGGGTGTTGAGGAAGAATACTATACCTTCACCGATGCTGCGGATTTATTCCGCTGGGCGCTTACAAGTCTTGAACTCAAAACGGTAGCTTCAACCCAGACTCCGGTCTGCGAGCAAAAGGTTAAGAATTCTTGGGGCAAAGACAGTGTTTTGCTTGTTCCGGAAAAGAATTTCAGCGCTATTATCCCGTCTGATTATCAGGAAAAATGGATTTCAATAGAAACCGATACTCCCGAAGAGGTGGACGCTCCGCTTGATACCGATACTGTTGTCGGTACGGCTACAATTTTTTATCAAGACGATAAAATGACGGAAAAGCAGGAGCTGACTACAGTTAATTTAGTGCCGAGCGAGAAGGTAGAGCTTAGCGGATTCCTCTATGTGCTCGATGTAATCGGAACAATAATGCGGTCCTATTGGTTTTTGATTGCTGTAGGATTTATAGTAGTAATTCTGATTATTTATTATATAGCTGCTAAAATCAATCGAAAAAAAAGCAAGGATACCAAAAAAGTTAAGCATTACCGCAACCTGTAAAATATAACAAATTTAAAGCCACCGCCAAAACAGAGCGGTGGCTTTTGTAATTGCGGAAGAAGAAATTAAAGATACGATTTAAGCTCTCCTATATTTTCTTCCTCGGTGTCGAGCATTTTTTTGGCAAGCATTGTAATGTTCGGGTCGCTGCCGTCATATTCACGCATATGTCTTGCCATTTTATTAACTCCCATAGTGCTGCTCTTTATCATCATTTCCGCAATGTGCGAGGGAGAAGAATCCCTCTTTAAATCTCTGCTTGCCGCATAGTTTGTCATTGCCTTTGTTACGGGGCTTACATGGCGCACGTCCGCACCTCTCCTTTTAAGCATTGTGTTTGCGGTGTGATACAGCTTGCTGTATTTTACCAGCTGGTCACAAAGTATTCCGTCAACCTTGCTGTTGTTTAGCTTTTTGCGCACAGATGAAATACCATTGCACCCCATCTCTGCGTTTTGCAAAACATAATTAAGCATTTCATTATCGTCAATCACAAAAATCACCTCTAAAAATATTATTATAAAATATTTGGAAAATATACATCTTGAAAGAGAGCCGATTTTGTGGTTTAATATTATTGGTGATACTATGATTAAATCAAATTTAACATACTTTACTCTCCCGTTTCCAAAGGACAGGGGAGAGCGCAGGGTTTGGGTATATGTTCCCGCTCATAAGGACGGCGAGCTTCTGCCGGTTATTTATATGACTGACGGACAAAATCTTTTTGACGAAAAAAGTACGCCCTACGGAAGCTGGGATGTAATTTCGGCGATTGAAAACGAGCAGAAAAATACAGGACTTTCCTGTGCTGTAGTCGGCATTGACAACGGAAATAAGTACCGTGACAGCGAGCTTACTCCAAGGTGTATAGGTGAAATTCAGCACAGAGAAATGTTCAATGATATTTTCACTCCTGAGGGCGAGCTGTTTGACAGCTTTCTTGTGGAAACCGTAATTCCGTATATTGAAAATAATTTTCCTGTCAGAAATAATAAAGAAAGCACAGCGGTTTGCGGAAGCTCATCGGGAGGCTTGCAGTCATTTTTTGAGGGAATGGAGCATACCGACAAATTCAGCTTTGTTGGGGCACTGTCGCCTGCTTTTCCCGTATATACGGAAGATGACTGGAGAAAATATCTGCTGTCTAAGGTTAAAGCTGAAATGCCGTATATTTATCTGTACTGCGGCAACGCAGACCCTCTGGAGGAAGCACTTATGCAGGGTACCGAGATGATGTATGATCTTTTGCCTGAGGTTGGTTATCAGTACGATATGTTCGGCGAGGTATTGCTTTTTGAAAACAGCCATAACGAAAAGGCGTGGAGGGAAATTTTTCCTGATGTCCTGCACACTTTTCTCGACAAATCAAGATAAATTAATGAAAAAATGCTCTGCCTTATGACAGAGCGAAAATTCAATGTGAAAATATTAAACGATAACCTCGCCGTAAACAGTACCGCTAAGACCTGCCGCATTTGATTCGTCAGTGTCAATGTGCATTGCAGGAGCGTAGCTTGAATTTACTCTTACAACAACATCGCCGAATACGGTTTCTCTGCCTGTGCCTTTGCCAACCTTTACAGATACAATCTGCTTGTCGGTTACGCCAAATTCAGCAGCGGTTTCAGGTGTGAGGTGAATGTGTCTTTTAGCAGCAATAACGCCGCAGGCAATTTCACATTCGCCGTTAGGTCCTACAAGCTTGCATCCCGGTGTGCCTGCAATGTCGCCTGACTCACGAACAGGAGCAGCGATACCGAGCTTTCGTGCATCGGTAAGAGCAACTTCAACCTGAGTAGCGTTTCTCTCAGGGCCGAGAATAGACATCATCATTTCACCCTTAGGGCCAACAACCTTGACTTTTTCAGCACAGGCAAACTGACCGGGCTGAGAAAGATCCTTTTTCTTGGTAAGAGTTGCGTCAGCGCCAAAAAGAGCAGCAAAGACTTCTTTTGTCACATGAATGTGACGGGCAGAGGTTTCTACCATAATTTCCATATTATTTACCACCAATCATAATTTATAGCCAAAGGCTTTGATTATATTTTACTACTAAATTTCAGAAATTTCAACATATTTAATGGTTTTTTATAAAAGGGGAAAAACAATGTATAAAACTTGGGAAGAATTAAAATCTGAGTGTGAGCACTGCCAAAAATGCGAGCTTTGCAAAACAAGACACAATGTAGTTGTAGGAGTGGGAAACCCAAATGCAGATATTCTGTTTGTCGGCGAAGGGCCGGGAGAAAACGAGGATTTGCAGGGTGAGCCGTTTGTGGGACGTGCAGGAAAGCTGCTCGATAAAATGCTTGATGCAGTTGACCTTGACAGAAATAAAAATATATACATAGCTAATATCGTGAAATGCAGACCGCCGCAGAACAGAGATCCAAAGCCTGAGGAACAGGAAATGTGTATGGACTGGCTGAGAGCGCAGGTTAAGCTGATTAATCCCAAAATCATAGTCTGTCTGGGCAGAATTGCGGCTGCAAAGCTGATTAAGCCTGATATTAAGATTACCAAAGAGCACGGACTGTGGTTTAAAAAGGGCAAATTTGAGATGATGGCTATGCTGCATCCGGCGGCACTTTTAAGAGATCCAAGGAAAAAGCCTGAGGCTTTTGATGATTTTTTAAAGCTGCGTGACAGGGTTGAAGAATTGAATAAAAAGGAGAAAGAACAATGAGCGAAATGATTGAAAAAATGCTTACAAGAAGAAGCGTTAGAAAATTTAAATCCGATATGATTCCCAAAAATGTAATTGATGAGATAATTACCGCAGGCATTTATGCCGCATCGGGCAGGGATTTGCAGTCGCCTATCATTATAGCCGTAACAAACAAGGAGCTAAGAGATAAGCTTTCTAAAATAAACGCAGAAATTATGGGCAAGGAGAATTTTGATCCGTTCTATAATGCGCCCGTAATTTTAATTGTCATTGCAAACAAAAAAGTTCCCACCCATATTTATGACGGCTCTCTTGTTATGGGTAATCTTATGCTTGCAGCTCATGAGCTTGGAGTGGGAAGCTGTTGGATTCACCGTGCAAAGGAGCTTTTTGAAAGGGAAGAGGGCAAGGAGATTTTGAAATCACTCGGCATTGACGGTGAATTTGAGGGAATCGGTCATTGCGCCCTCGGCTATGTTGACGGAGAGTATCCCGCCGGGCACCCACGCAGGGAAAACAGGGTTTATTATATTGATTAAGGAGGGCGGTATTTATGATAATTCTTGCTTCGGCTTCACCCCGCAGACAGGAGCTTTTAAAGCTGATTACAGAAGATTTTGCCGTAGTCCCGTCTGACATCGACGAAACAGTGCCCGATACTATAGCCGTCGAGTGCCGACCCGAATATCTCGCTGTTAAAAAAGCAAGACATATTTTTGAAAACGGTTATGAAAAAGATGTTGTAATCGGCTGTGATACCGGAGTTGTCATCGACGGAAAAATGCTCGGTAAGCCAATGGACGCAGCAGATGCAAAAGCAATGCTCAAAAGCCTTTCCGGAAGAACCCATAAGGTTATCACAGGCTGCTGTATTTGCAAAAACGGTGTGCAGAAAAGCTTTTCTCAGGTTACTGAGGTTGAATTTTATCCACTTTCCGAAGATGATATTGATAATTATATTGCAACCGGAGAGCCAATGGATAAAGCGGGAGCATACGGTATTCAAGGCAAAGGCTCTCTGCTTGTTAAGAGCATAAACGGGGATTATTTTAATGTTGTAGGTCTTCCCGTTGCATTGCTCAATCAAAAACTAATTGAAAAGGACTAAAAATGAATATTGAATTTAAAAGGGTAACAAAAAAGCTGCCTGAATATAAAAATATCAAGCAGTTGTATTTCAGAGCGTTTCCAAAGGAGGAGAGAGCGCCATTTTCGCTGATGCTCAGCAGGGGCAAACGTAATGATGTTGATTTTATTGCCATTTATAATGACGGCAAATGGGTTGGATTTATCTATATAATCAATTACCTTGACCTTTCATATGTGTTTTATTTTGCACTCAATGACAGTGAGAGGGGAAAGGGAGTAGGCTCTGCTGTGCTCGCTGAAATCAGAAAAATGTACAGCGGCAGAAGATTTTTCCTTGCACTGGAACGACTTGACAAAAATTCAGAAAATTACGCTCAAAGACTAAGCCGCAGCAGCTTTTATCAAAAAAACGGGTTAGTTAAGCTGAATACTTCTATTAAAGAGGGAAATGTAGTTTTTGATTCTATGGGATTTGGCGGTGAAATAAATCCTGATGAGTATAAAGAAATGATGAAAAGCTATACCGGGTTTTTCTTTTCAAAAATATATAACGGCGAGATGTATAAAAACTAATTTTCAAAGGTTTGTCAATCAACGGTATAAACGAAAAAGAGGCTGTCATTATGCGACAGTCTCTTATTTAATAGGATATTAAATTGAAATGATCGGGCAGCCCATCGGCTGCTTTTTACTTGTTGGCAAGTGCCCTTTCGAGCCAGATGTCAGCAATATCCATTGCAACAAATAAACCGTTTTTTTCGCTCGATTTTATAAGCTGCCTTCTTGGTGAGAGGTCAGGGTCGGTTGACAAAAGCTGAACGCTTACTTTATCTGCAACCTGAAGTCCGTTAATCTCATTTTTGCTTTTTACCTGAAGTCTGATAACATACGGATCAGACATATTACCGTAATAAATCTCATCGCCGCACCTTACAAGAGGCTTGCCCTTATAGGTGGAAAATTCCTGAGCTGCTTTTTTAGCTTCTGCCACGAAGCATCAGTCCTTTCTAAACATTAAGGTAAGATTTTACGAGTGCTTCAAGTAAGTCGTCACGGTCAATCTTGCTGATAATATTGCGTGCGTTGTTGTAAGTTGTAATATAAGTGGGGTCCTCACTAAGAATATATCCTACTATTTGATTTATAGGGTTATAACCCTTTTGTCTGAGAGCGTCATAAACAATGGTAAGACTTTTTTTGATAGTGTCGTCCCTTTCCTCGCCAAGCGAAAAAATCATAGTCTTATCCAACATACTGAAACACCTCCTGAAAATTACTCTTTTTATATTATATACTAAAACAGCAAATATTTCAAGCCCGTTTTCGTGAATTTTATGTGAACTGAAAAAAGCATTTGTAAACAAGTTAAAACGCCCTTCTATGAGCAGAAAGGCGTTATTTGTGCCACGTTATGTAGCACTGTATCAGATATTAAGGCCAAAAGAAATAGATATTGCGTCATTTATTTCGTTCATATAGCTTTGATCTACCGAACCCATTTTTTCTTTAAGACGTTTTTTATCTATTGTGCGCACCTGTTCCAGCAAAACAACGCTGTCCTTAGAAAGACCGGAGGAATCAGCATTTAGCGGAATGTGGGTGGGCAGGTTTGCCTTTGACTGCTGGCTTGTGATTGCCGCCGCTATAACAGTTGGACTAAACCTATTACCGACATCGTTCTGAACTATCAGAACAGGTCTAATACCACCCTGCTCAGAACCGACTACAGGACTTAAATCGGCATAAAAAATATCGCCTCGTTTTATATTCAAGACTTTCACGCTCCAAATAATTAGATTACTGATATTTTTCCCTTTCCAAAAGCTTTTATACAGCTACTACATATTATTTTTGGGCGTAAAAATTGTGAAGACTTAAATATAACTTTTTTCCAAAGTTATTCTAAAGCAAGCGAATTGTAAAAATCTATGCGGAATTTCTTTGAATTTATTTCGGCTGACATAATGTATCCGTTTTTATCAACGGTATATGTGCATTTTCCCTTTGATGTTTCTAAAATATATGTATCAAATTCTTCGCTTTTTTTATAAATAGTTTCCCGTCCGTCAGAAATTTCCGCTGCAGTACAGTGTATAAGCTGCGGCAGATTGTCACTCGGCAGATACGCCTCATCTGCTGTAGATATAATATCGTCAATGGCTATTGAAATTTGCCCACCGCCGTTTTTAATTATCAGTCCGTTTATGGTTTCGGGCGTAGTAAAATTAAGCTTGGTTTCGCCGCTTCTGTTGATTGTTATGCTTCCTCCGGCTTTAAAGCTTTCGTTGCTTGCCGTAAAATCGGCGCTAAAGGCGGTTATTATGTTTTTTCTGTTTTCACTTTTACTGCAAGCCGAAAAAATCAGCATTACCGCAAACAAAAGGGTATAAATCCTTATCGTTTTCATATTACGCCACACTCCTGTCTTTGCTTAATTATATGTTTATGGTGCGGCAAAAATTATTTATAATTTTATTGCTTGTTATGTTGTGATTTTTACAGTAAATAAAAAACGGCATAACCGTTTGGTTGTGCCGTTTGAAATCACATTAATTTTTGATAGGCGAGGGGAATACAGTTAATCATATCTGTAGGCAGCATAGAAATTTTGCCGAATTTTTCAGCGGCTAAGTCGCCTGCCGCTCCGTGCAGAAATACTCCTGCGGCGGCTGCTTTTAACGGTTCTGCACCCTGCGCAAGCAGTGAACCGATTATTCCCGAGAGTACATCGCCGCTGCCGCCGGTTGCCATTCCCGAATTGCCGTTGCTATTGATATAAGTTTCACCGTTTGGTGCAGCAATTATTGTTCCCTGACCTTTTAATACGGTTATTACGTTGAAGCTTTTTGCAAAACTCTTCGCTGTATTTTCTCTATCGGAATTAACAGCTTTTGCAGAGGAGCAAATAAGCCTTGCCATCTCTCCGGGGTGAGGAGTGATAATTGCAGGTGCTTTTAATTTTCTAAGTATTTCGGGGTTATCACAAATGCAGTTTAGTGCGTCGGCGTCAATAACAATCGGTTTTGTACAGCCTTCTATTATTGATTTTACTACAGCTTTTGTAGCTTCACAAACCGATAATCCGCAGCCAATCAGCACAGCCGAAGAATTTTCGCAGGCTGAGAGCAGGAAATCAATGTTTTCGTCTGAAACAGCACCGTTTTGGGTTTCTTTAAGCGGGTAATATACGCTTTCAAGAATATTTGACGCACAAATAGGGTAAATGCTCTGTGGTACGGCTGTTTTAAGAAGTCCTACTCCGCATTTCAGCGCAGCCTTTCCAGCCATTATCGCAGCTCCCACCATTCCGTAGCTTCCGCAAATACACAGCAGACTGCCGAGCGTTCCTTTGTTGGCGTCATCAGGACGATTAAACACCGCTTCCTTAAAAAGTGCTTTATCGGTTTGCTTCATAATTAACCTCTTTTGTAGAAAATCTTTATTACAATATCCTTTTTAAGATGTCCCTTCATAGCATTAAGAATTTTCTCATTGGGAGCAAAAACCAGCAGAGTTTTTCCGTAAGCCGCTGAGTTGAAAACAGCATAGTAGTTGTTCTCGTCATTAATATCGGCAAATGCTTCAATCCTTTTGGCAAAGTGCATTTTATCAATAGCTTTTTCATCTTTGTCAAGAATATCAATATCACTTATCTGCAATTTGCACATAGATTTTCTCTTTCTAAGTGCAATTATTTTTGATATTTCAAGCACACCGCTTGAAACGGAGTACTCATACTCAACCTTTTGAATACTGAATACATACCAGACTACATAAATTCCGATAAGAAAAATGAAAAATGCCAAATAAATAAGGTAGGCAAGATTCAGCGGATATGCAAGCAATATGCATACGAGAGGAATTGTAATCAGCATTACAACCGAAAGTATCTTGATAATTAGCTGCTTTGGAGCGTTTGCTCTTTTTACAAGCTGTTCATTAAATATATCCAATTTCTTTTCTCCTTTTTAAATCAAGGTAATAGTATAATAGATATGATAACATAATTAGATTTTTTTTTCAATAAAACTCTTGCAAAATAAACAAAAAAATGATATTATGTTTTAAGATAACACGCTGACGAAGAGAGTAGCGCTTTTTATGCCGAAAAAGAGAGCAGTGCCTTGGCTGAAAGCATTGTGCGGCTCAAAATGTGTGAAGTTCACTTCCGAGTGGTGAGGCTGAAATTTCAGTAGGCTTCAACGGCTGACTCCGTTAACGGTCGTGAAGTGTTTGCTTATTATGGCAAAAATCAGGGTGGTACCACGGATTTTATTCGTCCCTGCGTAAGTGATTACGCAGGGAATTTTTACTTTATATAAAAATTTTTTAGTAGCAGTCGGGCACGTGAGTATATATTTATATGAAACTATCTGCCCAAAAAGGTGCAGCCCACCGGCTGCCGGCTGCTTTTTTTTATTATAACGGAGGTATGTATGAACGAGAAAATAACAAATCTTATGAGTGAGATAAGCGCTAAGGTTTCTGAAGTAACCGACCTTTCTGAGCTTGATAAGCTCAGAGTTGCTTATCTTGGCAAAAAAGGCAGTATTACTGCACTTTTAAAGGGTATGAAAGACCTTTCCAACGAGGAGAAAAAGACCTTTGGCTCAGAGGTAAACCAGCTCAAGGCTAAGGCGAGCGAAGCAATCGAGCAGAAAATTTCAGAGCTAAAACAAAAAGAGGTTGAAAGAGAAATTGCAGCGATGCGTCCCTTTGACATTACCGCTCCCTCAAATATTGTAAAAGGCTCATATCATCCGATAACGCTTGTACAAAGACAGTGCGAGGCTATTTTTAAGTCAATGGGCTTTACTGTTGAGGATTATTCAGAGATTGTAACAGACTACGAATGCTTTGAGTCTTTAAATATTCCTAAGCACCACCCCGCAAGAGATATGCAGGACACCTATTATCTCGACAACGGTCAGCTCTTAAAATCGCAGACCTCTGCAGCGCAAAATGCAATTCTTAAAAAATACGGCAAAAACCTCATAGAAAACGGCGTGCCGATAAAGGCTATCTTCCCCGGCAGATGCTTTAGAAACGAGGCTACCGATGCTTGTCACGAAAACACCTTCTTCCAGATGGAGGGTGTTATGGTTGATAAGAATATTTCAATTTCAAACCTAATTTTCTTTATGAAAACTATGCTTTCAGAGGTTTTTCAGAAAGATATTAACGTAAGACTCAGACCGGGATTTTTCCCCTTTGTGGAGCCGGGCTTTGAGCTTGACATAAGCTGCCTTATCTGCGGCGGCGAGGGCTGTCCTTCCTGTAAGCACAGCGGCTGGCTTGAGCTTTGCCCCTGCGGTATGATTCACCCCAACGTACTTCGTGAGGGCGGAATTGACCCTGACGAGTACACAGGCTTTGCTTTTGGTCTTGGACTTACAAGACTTGCAATGATGAAGTACGGCATAAAGGATATAAGAGATTTAAACAGCGGCAGCCTTAAGGCTCTTTCACAGTTTACAGACGACAAATAAGGAGGAGAATAATAATGTTTTTATCAATGAACTGGATTTCGGACTTTGTTGACTTATCAGGTCTTGACAAGGTAGCTCTTATTCATCAGTTTTCTCTCTCCACAGCCGAGGTTGAAAACGAGATATTCTTTAAAGGAGCAGACCTCAGCGGAGTTGTTGTTGCAGAAATTAAATCCGTAGAAAATCACCCCGATTCCAAAAAGCTTCATTTGCTCAAGGTAGATGCAGGTGAAAGCGAGCTTACAGATGTAGTATGCGGAGCGCCTAATGTAAGGGTCGGTATGAAAACCGCTTTTGCAAAGGTAGGCGCAAAACTCGGAGAAATCACCATTGCACCACGTCCGCTTGCAGGCTTTGATTCATACGGTATGTGTTGCAGCGAGGCTGAAATCGGCATAAGTGATGATAACTCCGGCATAATGGAAATCACAGAAGATGTGCCCAACGGCACTGATATAAAAGAGCTTTACCAGATTGACGATATAGTGTTTGAGGTTGATAATAAGTCCCTTACAAACCGCCCTGACCTTTGGGGACATTATGGCATTGCAAGAGAATTTGCCGCTCTTTCAGGCAGAAAATTAAAGCCTCTTGAGGTAGAGGATCTTTCGGCATATGACGGGCTTGACAAGGTTGATATGAAGATAGAGGATCCGCTTTGTCAGCGCTACAGCTGCTTGCAGGTTGAAAATATCAAAAGAAATGTAAGCCCTGTAAATATGAGAATCAGACTTTATTACTGCGGCTTGAGAGGTATTAATTTCCTTGCGGATCTCACAAATTATCTTATGCTTGAAATGGGTCAGCCAATGCATGCCTTTGATTCAAGAAAGGTAGAAAAAATCCGTATTAAGCGTTTTGATAAGCCATTTGTATTCCGAACACTTGACGGTGTGGACAGAAATATAGACGAAAATACTCTTATGATTTGCAATGACAACACTCCCGTTGCTATTGCAGGCATTATGGGCGGTCTTGATTCAGCGATTGTCGATGATACTACAACTCTCACTCTCGAATCCGCTACATTCAATGCAGTATCTGTTCGTAAGTCAACCGTAAGGCTTGCTCACAGAACAGACGCATCTATCCGCTACGAAAAGTGCCTTGACCCTGAGATGACAACTGTTGCGCTCGGCAGATTCGTTAAGCTTCTCAAGACCTACGACAGCGGCATAAAGGTTGTTTCAAGTCTGACGGACGAGTATGCTTTCCATTATGAAAAGGTTGTATTAAGCTTTGACAAGGCTTTTGTTGACCGTTACACAGGTATTGAAATAAGCAATGACCGAATTGTTAAAACTCTCGAAAGCCTTGGCTTTGGTGTGCAGCTTGACGGCGACAGCTTTACGGTAAACGTTCCCTCTTGGAGAGCAACAAAGGATGTTACAATCAAGGCAGATATTATTGAGGAAATCACAAGAATTTACGGCTACGATAATTTTGAGATTCACACTACCCGTTCTCCGCTCTATCCTGTAAGAACTGCTGAAATAAAGAGCAACGAGGATAAAATTAAGGATATTCTTGTGCAGAGATATAACCTTCATGAGGTTCATTCTTATGTATGGGCATATAACGATGAGCAGAAAGCTCTCGGCATTGAAGTTGAAGAAAATATTAGGCTTGCAAATGCCACTAACCCTAATATTGAAACAATCAGAAATTCAATGATTCCTACTCAGCTTTGTCAGGTTAAGTCAAATACTTCCTATGCTGCTGATTTTGGTATATTTGAAATCGGCAGAGTAGTAAAGGGGCTTGATGAAAACAACCTTTGCGTTGAGCAGAAAAAGCTTGCAATCACACTTTTCAGCAAAACAAAGGATATTAAGGACGTTTATTTTGAACTTAGGGATATGCTTGTTGTTCTCTCACAGGATATTAAGCATAAGTCGCTCGGATTTAAAAAGGCAGAGTCTGCTCACTGCTATGAGCACCCTGTAAATCTTTACACAGTGATGATTGATAATACAGAAATCGGCACTATAGGTATTGTTCACCCAACCGTTGGCAAGAAAATTGACAAAAAAGCGAGCATTGTATTTGCAGAAATTGATATGGACGCATTTACAAATGCAGCAACCGCTTCTATTGAGTACGACGAGCCGTCAAAATTCCCGCCAATAGATTATGATATAAGCGTGGTAGTACCTGAAAATCTTTTCTTTGAGGATCTCCAAAAATGCTGGATAGGCAGGGGACAGGGAATACTTAAGGGTACAAAGATTGTGGATACCTATGACACTGACACAGTTCACAGTATAACAATCAGATTTGAATTTTCATCAGCAGAGAGAACCCTTTCGTCAGCTGAGGTGCAGGCTATTATGGATGAAATTATTTCAGAGCTTGCAAAAATCGGAGCTAATTTAAGATAAAATGAAATTAAAACTATTTTCAGCCGTGAATTTATATGTTCACGGCTGTCAGTCTGTCAATAAACTGTTTAGCGGCAGTCGGTGGACTGCATATTTTCGAGCAGACAGTCTTGTTTATGCCAAACTTATAATGCCCGAAAATCACTTTTGCTGAGAAAATAGCTTTTAATATAAAATGATTTTCGGAACAAAAAGTTTTGAATTAAAGCACACTATTTGTTCAGACTAAAAACCTCGCCTCAGTGGGATATTATGATATACTCCACTGAGGCGA
>OGOU01001970.1_pt1 | contig 15132 bp, 12 predicted proteins | sample 1552721 | NCBI WGS metagenome assembly OGOU01 (sample SAMEA2580176, study PRJEB22360) | human gut metagenome | biome: human gut; feature: human-associated habitat; material: faeces | place: Denmark | collected 2008/2010 | reverse complement strand
CGCCGCGGGAAGCCGGGCAGCCCAGGCAGTGCATCCCGATCTCCATGAAGTAGGGAGCGGTGGTCTGGTCCATATCCAGAATGTCGCCGATGATGGTCTCGCGGGTCACCTGCTTTGCGTCCTTGTGTTCTTCCTTCTTGAGCATATTGAAAATATCAAACATGATGGTTTTCCTTTCCTGTTGGGTAAAATCACGGCATAACCTACCGTTCTTCTATACTATACCCTAAACCGGTACTGTTTTTCAAGTATCTGCTGGGATTTTTAGCGTTTACTGGTAATTCTTATCCAGCGAGAAGCCGCGCCCGCTCACCTCGGTCACATGGCTCACGATCATAAAGCAGGTGGGGTCGATGGCATGGGCCAGCTTTTCCAGCTTCGGCAGCTGGCGGTTGCTCACGATGCTCAGCAGCACCTGCTCCGGCTCGTTCACCGTATAGCCTTTTATTCCCATGGATTCCGCCAGCCTGGCAAAATCCGGGTTCAGCATATCCGTCTCATTGTCCGGCAAACCGGTCACTTCCATTTCCAGTTTCACCATCCCCAGCGAACGGTTGTTAAACACCACCACTTTTACCGGAAGCTTATACTGCACCACGGTCATTAAGTCGCCCAATGTCATCGACAAGCCGCCGTCGCCGCAAAGAGCCACCACCTGCCTGTCCGGATAAGCCAGCGAAGCGCCGATCGCCTGTGGCAGGGCGTTGGCCATAGAGCCGTGATTGAACGAACCCAGCATCCTGCGTTGTCCGCTCGCCTGCAAATAGCGTGCGCCCCATACGCAGGTCATACCCGTATCCACCGTAAAAATGGCATCCGATTTCGCGACCTCGTTCACCAGATACATCACGTATTCCGGATGAATCTTATCCTTTTGCCCTTGCTCTTTCACATAAGTGTGTAGTTTTTCTATCGTCCGGTTGTATCCCAGTAATTGTTCCTTCAAAAAGGTGGCGTCTTCCTTCTGCTTCAGCATCGGCAGCAAAGCATTCAAAGTGGTTTTTATATCCCCGCAAAGTCCTTGCGTGAGCTTGGCGCGTCTGCCTAAACGTTCCGCCTTTATATCGACCTGCACGATCTTGTTATTATCGGGCAGGAAAGGCCCGTAGGGAAAATCAGTACCCAGCATCAGCAACACCCCGCATTGGTGCATGCCGTCGTAAGCCGAAGCCATACCCAGTAACCCCGTCATCCCGATCTCGTTCGGGTTATCGTACTGGATTTCCATCTTGCTCTTGAACGAATAGGCAACCGGAGCTTTCAGGCGGTGGGACAGTTCCACCACCTCGTCATGAGCCTCGCTTGCCCCGATCCCGCAAAAGATCGTCACCTTGGCTTCGCTGTTCAGCAAATCGGCGAGTTGCCGCAACTCCTCTTCCGACGGGCATATCCGGGGATGAGTGAAAAAAGCGTGCGAAGAAGAAGGAATATTTTCCGTAGCCTCGGAAGTCACATCTCCCGGCAGCCCCACCACCGCCACGCCACGCTGTGAAATGGCGGCCTGAACGGCTCCCTGCACCATGCGCGGCAACTGCTCCGGCGTGCTGATTACCTGATTGTAAAAACTGCAATCGTCGAATAGCCGGATCGTATTTGTCTCCTGGAAATATTGCGTTCCGAACTCCTCCGTAGGAATGGCCGAAGCGATAGCGATCACCGGGGCCCCTGAACGGTGGGCGTCGTACAGCCCGTTGATTAAATGCACATGCCCCGGCCCGCTACTGCCCGCACAGCAGGCGATCCCCCCGTGCAACTGGGCTTCCGCCCCGGCGGCATACGCGCCCGTTTCCTCGTGCCTCACATGTACCCATTGTATCTTTCCATTCTTTCTCACGGCATCGTTCACCCGGTTCAGGCTATCCCCCGTCACGGCATAAATTCGTTTCACTCCGGCTTCCACCAGCATGTCTATCAATTGTTCTGCAAGATTTTTACCCATGATCTAAAAAATTAGTGTTCATCCTCCATAAGAACGGGAAACATCGCGAAAAGTTATGCCGGGCGGTGTCAAAAGTACGTTTCAGTCCGCTTATTTTAATTTCTCCTCTTTCTTTAAATTTTTTAATATGATCCTTTTAAAATCCGGAAACATTTATATATTTGTAAAATCTTGTAAACAAGCGTTGTATAAATAAACTTATTGGATGATGAAATGTATTAAATTAGGATTGCTCTTGGGAGCGGTATGCCTTATTGTGTGGCGTGCGCAAGGGGACGAGCCCGTGAGAGTTCACGCGGTTACCGACATCGCTCATGAATTTTCGTTTTATGGAGACCACCGTTTTCATACCCAGTATTTGCCGGGTGAAAGGGGAGTGACCAACTGGTGTTCGCTCTTTAACTTCGATTTTTCCAATGCCAACCTGCTGATTCTATTGGGATGCGACGACCGTATCTCTTATTTCCCGCAGGATGTGGAAACGATCAAAGCTTTCTTGAAATCCGGCGGGGGAGTGGTGCTATTGGGCGGCCACAACACTAAATCGCAGGGAGCTTTGGCAGAAAAATTAGGAGCGGGATTTATGGCCGGGGCACAAATGCCGATGCGTGCAGCAGAGGCTTTGCCGGGAGTGAAAGAAATCGAAGGAAACACATCCTCGCTGCTCGACCTGAAAAAGGTTAAAAAATGGGAAATCCTCGTGACCGATGCAGCCGGAAAGCCCGTATTGGCAAAAACAAAATACGGTAAAGGGAATCTGTTGGTGGGAGTGCGCGGACTGGCGGGAAGCAATCCTAATGCTTCCGATTCGATCAACTACCGGATGTGGCGTCCCTTGCTGAAAGCGATTGCTTCCGGAAAAACGATCGATCCTGCCGCTCCTTTCCGGGGAAAGGGGATCGGCGACCTGGAACACAAAGAGAAACACGAAACATTTGTCCTGAGTTATAGCGACTATTTGAAACCCTTTGCCGATGCCATGGTGGATATTTCCAAACGTTGCCAGCCTGTGATCGAAGCCCGTATGGGAGTGCCTCTTTCTAAAGGAATGGGATCGGAAATCAGCCTGCTGGCCACCGGAGGCGGCGGTTTTTCGAGCGGGAGCGTGATCGCGCTTGCCGTATGGTGGGGAGATTTCCCCGAAAAGGAGGACAGTATGATCGAATTTATCACACACGAATCCGTGCATTCCTGGGTGCTGCCCTATCCTGAAGTGTGGAACGAGCCGATCGCCACTTATGTGGGGAATCTGGTCATGATAGATATGGGGCACGAAGCCGAGGCCATGCGTCGTATCAAAGGGCAGATTGCGGCAGCACAGAAACACGATCCGCAAATGAACCGTTACGATCTCGACGGCAATGCGATCGACGGCAGCGCGAAGCTCACAGGCGGTGCTGTACGCGATATTCACTGGGGAAAAACATATTGGGTGTTCGAAGAGCTCCGCAAGGAATATCCCGACATCGTAGCCCGCTATTTCAAGGCGAAGCGAAGACTTCTTGCCGACCAGAAGATCACCCGCTACGACCTGAACAACACCGTGGCCATCATGAGCGCCGCTGTTGGGAAAGACCTGTTTCCCTGGTTTCGTGAACATGGCTTTAACGTCGATCGTTCCAAAGCAGAAGTAAAAGGCTAAGAGGCTAAAATAAAGAAACCGGTTCCGGTCTTTTCGGATTTAGATAAAAGGAAATCGCAATAAAATCTGTTTTTATTGCGATTTCTTTTTGGGGGATTGCTCGGAAGAGTGTCGGTTCGGGTTTCGGTTACCGGAGAGAAAAACAGGCAGGGATTGAGCTTAACATGCCGATTTGTAAAAGGGGCTGTCCCGATGTGCCATTCTGAATTTCTACGAAAGGACGAGTAGCAAAAAGGAACAAACGATGTTCGGATTTACCGTTCGGTTATCCGGGAAAAGAGGAAATTTAGCACCGATATTTTTACGGCCTGGGATTTTATGCCCTGTAAAACGCCGTTTGTTTTCCCGTAGCGGGGAAATAATACCGTTTGTCGTTTGTCGTTTGTCGTTTGCCGTTGCGCGGTAAGGGCGGGATAAAAAACGGACGGGATACTGTATTTACACTACCCCGTCCGCTGGACTGTATAGCGGCTTTGTTTCATGAAACTTATTTTATGAAACCGGATTTACCGGAACGCCGCGTTTCTGTTTTATCCCTTTAGCCGTTTTATTCAAAAGCTATTCAGGCAATTTTCGTTCGTTTTCTATGCAGAGTTACGTCCTTTTTCCTTCCGAAAAGAGCGGTTTTTGTTTTGTCCGGCCTTTGTTTTTTATCCGGTAGTTCATGGCTTGCGCCTTTTTCGGAACTTTGCCGTATATCTTGTGGTTGGAATGGCTTTAGGCCGGTATTTTTTGAGCATCCAGCCGTTTCACCACTTTACCGTAGATAATCAGGGCGATAGCGGAAACTAAAGCGATTCCTGCAAAATAATACCAGATGTAATGGGCGTGACTGCTGGCTGCCAGCCATTCTTCCCGGGTACTGAACAGGCTTTCGTCCGGGCAATATTTGTTCAACAGATAACCCGATAGCCCGAATCCGAAGATAGACGATAAAAAGGAATGTAAATGGCTAAACCCTAAATACATGCCTTCTTCCCCTTTGGGAGCCTGCAAGGAAAAATATTCCAGGAACCGGGGAGAGATAAACGTTTCGGCCAATCCCTGAAATACGATACCGACCACCATCATAAAGGCCACCGGGTGCATCCAGAGAATCGTCGTACTCCCGTCGAGCACATTCCCGTAGGCCATACAGAGAGCAGAGACAGGCATGATGAACATCCCCACCGTCATCGAGGTGAGCGCTGTTTTGTGGCGCATCATTTGAGTCACTAAATTTACGAAAAGTACCACCACTAACGGGTTTACGTTGGCATACCACGAAGGAGATGCTCCTTCTCCCGCAAGGCGGAGCACATATTTGGGCATCGTGGCATAGAGCTGGTGCTGCACCATCCAGAATCCTGTGATAATCAGAATCAGGAAAATCAATCGTCCGTTGCCGCACACCTTTAATAAGGCCTTCCAAATCTGGCGGAATGTCTTTCCTTCCCCTCCGGTATGGCTGCTTTTATAGAAAAACCAGATAGCGATCAAAGCTAAAAAAGTCATGCTGGCGGAAAAATAATTCAGGGTGATCAATCCTTCGTTTCCCAAAGCCTCCCGCAAGGGCTTAACGATCGTTTTACCGGAAAAAGCTCCGATGTTTACCATGCCGTAAAAAATGGCGAATCCTTTGGCGCGGTTGGCCTCCGTTGTTTCTCTCGCTACCGTACCGGTAATAACGCTCTTGATAAAAGCGCCACCGATCACGATCAAGGCCATGATCGGCAGGATTCCGTATTGCATGCCGCTTTCCGTTAATCCTTTAAAAGTGGTGGTCATGCCATACTCCACCAAACCGGCGGATTCCAGATAAGTGGGGAATAGTGCCAGTCCGCCGTATCCTAATGTCAGTAAACTGAAAGCCAGTAACATCGAACGCCGGAATCCGATTTTGTCTGCCAATGCCCCGGCAAAAGTAGGCAGGAAATAAAGTAATGCGGCAAAAGTTCCTGCAATCGTGGCCGCCTGAATATCGTTGAATCCTAAGATCCGGCTTAAATAAAGCGTGATTACAATAAATACGCCATAATAGGCAGCACGTTCAAACAGTTCCACGGTGTTCGCCACCCAGAATGCTTTACTGAACCTAATCTTTTCTTTGGGTTGGGTTGCTGTCGATGTCATTTAAAAATATTTGTTGAATGATTAATGAAACGCAAAACTAATAAAATAAATCCGACTACAAAAATTGCATCTTATCATAGACCAGCATTTTACAGATTTAATTTTACATATTGTAGGTATCGTTATGTTTACAAGTCGATTGTAAATAGAAATGTTTCCCGGCTTTTCCTTCCCTGAGCAGGAAAAGGGATACGATGAATAAATCGATGGGGATGTGCCGAAAATCCATTGAAAGTAAGGCCGGTGGAACGATTACCGGATGCTTTTCCGTTCATAAATGAGAGAAGCGGAAAAAAAGAACCGACCGGAGCCTACCGTTGCCGACCGGGAAAATTAATTGCAGAAAAATTTATAAAATGGCAACGATAGGAGCGCAGCATTTTACGAAAATATAAACCGATTGTAGAGCAAAACACTTTGCGAAAATATTCGTCGGGGATCGGTAAATAAGATAAAAATAAAAAAATGGTGTGGCAGTCTGCCTAAACAAAAGAAACTACCAATAACTTACAATAGGATCAAACAAGCCACACCATTACCGCATGGCATCGTCGTTTTTCCTATTGTCTAAAAGAAAAGGGTAGTTTCGTTGTTTTGGAAAACTAAAATGCTAATATATCTTATTTACAAAATCCTCCTGATTTCTTCACAAATGTATAAAATGTAAACGATTATGTAAAATAATTTGACATTTTTATTCAAAAAAAATTATTATGTTTTAAAATAAGGCATGTGTATGTTATCATTCAGGGATATCATGGATAGAAGTTTTTCTGTCTGTAAAAGACAATGCCGGGAATTTTTACAAAATATATACCGGGAATAAAAATAGTGCCGGTTTATTTGCTTTAACAGTTCTGTTATTTTAGACATTCTATTATTTTTGTTATCCGGTTTTGCTGTTTTTTAGTTTAAACGATAAAATGGCAACTGTGAGAAACAGGCATGAAAAAATATCGTTTCGGCAATAAAGTTTAAGATGAAACAGTATAACCTGAAATGCCGGAATGGCTTTTATCGTATGTTAATATAATTTATGTAGATGACTGAAAATCAGAATATAGAACAACACCCGCTGCCTCCTTTTTTTCCTACCGGGGCAAAGGTTTTAATGCTGGGAAGCTTTCCGCCTCCGCGTGCCCGTTGGAAAATGGATTTTTACTACCCGAATTTTCAAAACGATATGTGGCGCATCTTTGGTTTGGTGTTCTTTGGAGAGAAAGACTATTTTCTGACCGATGATAAAAAATCGTTTTGTGAATCCCGGATCCGTTCGTTTCTGACTGAGAAAGGGATTGCCCTTTCCGACACGGCGTGTGAAGTGATCCGCCAGAAAGACAATGCTTCCGATAAATTTTTAGAAGTCGTGTCCGTGATCGATCTGGATGAGGCATTGTGCCGGCTGCCGGATTGCCGGGCAATCGTCACTACCGGGCAAAAAGCCACCGATACCCTGCTTTCTCTGCTTCCCGCCGAAGAACCCAAAGTGGGAGGGTACAGCACCGCCGTTTTCCGGGGACGTCCCTTGCGCCTCTACCGCATGCCTTCTTCCTCCCGCGCCTATCCGAAACCCCTGCCTGAAAAAGCCGCCGTTTACGGTGCCATGTTCCGGGAATTGGGGCTCGTGTGAGTTTTTAAAAACCGGTTTTCGATAACTTTTCTATACTTTATAGCTATGGGCAAGGCTATAAAGGATTTTTCATAAATCCAAAAGTACCTTTCAGATAAAGTGTAAACTTGTTAATATTTCTTTTTTATCCTAATTATGATATATTTAAATTTAATTATTAAATAAATTATGTATAATATATTATTAATAAAATAATATTTATATTTGTTTGTTATGTAATGTGTAAATATTGTTCACTAAAAATAAATCAATTAAAAAAAGGAGATTGAATTTTATTTACTGTGACAATCTATTTTTAATAATTTTAAGTTTGATAATTATGAAATGTAAAATTTTAATCATGTGTGTGTTAATGGCGATGGTGGCTGTTAATGTTATGTATGTCAATGAAAAATTGCCGGCTGTAAAATCATTGGGATTGTTTCATGTTACCGCATTTGCGGATAATGAGCAAGGAGGTTCATCGGGAGGTAGTGGAATGTGTACGGAGAGAGGGGGAAATGAAGAACCAAAAAAGGTGTTACAAAAAAATCCCTGTACAAAAGAAATTCAAATAAAAGTCGGAACTTCTATTGAATGGAAACAAGTAAAGGGTAACGAATGTAAGTGCGAAAAACCGGATCGTTCTTATCAAGGTACTAAAGGATGTAATTTGAGTTGGGAAACTGCTTGTAAATAATGATGCCGATAAAGGTTGTCTATTAAGGTAGATAACCTTTATTAGAATTGGTATTATCTAAATATAAAGTATATGAAATTTTTTTTAATAGGATTCTTTTTATGGGTGATAGCCGGATGTAACACTTATAATAAAGATGAAAACGTAATTACGGTTGAGGCAAATAAAATACAAGATATTATAAAAGTATCCACGATATTTGACTCTATAAAATACGTTCCTTTAGAAACTACGGATTCTTCGCTTTTTAAAGATATCGACAAGCTATGTATAGATTCTTGTGGAAATATTTTTATATTGGATATAGAAGGAACTAATGCAGTATATATGTTTGGAAAAGAGGGACAATTTAAAAGACAAATTGGGAATTTAGGTAGAGGTCCTGGAGAATATAATGAAATTTCCGATTTAAATTTGTATCAGGATACTATTCTGGAGATTTACGATTCGGGACAGGATAAAATAATTCAATATGATACATCTGGAAAGATGATCCATGAAATCTATAACATAGAGGCAGGAAGTGCACAATTTTTTCACATTGGAGATACCTTAGGATTTTATAGGCCGAATGGTAAAAATGCATTTAACTTGACCATACTCGTTAAGGATAAAAAGTATTCTTATTTGAAGCAAGATTATTTAGAATTGAGGCGTAAAGGAAATTATTTTCACACGGATGGAAAACAGGTTTATTGTACAGATAATTATAATGATACTTTGTACATTATAAAAGATGCTAAGGTTTATCCTTTTTTATATATTGATTTTCAGAAAAATAAATTACCGGAAAAAATACGATTAATAGAGCAGGCCTGGCAAGGGGATTATTGTTTTGATATAGAGAATTTTAAATTTACTTCAAGGTTTGTCAATTTTTCATTTTCGTATCGTCAGAATGAAATATTTGCCTTTTATGACTTCAAAAACAAGAAAATGTTTACGGGGCGGAGTTTTCAAAATGATTTAGATGGAATACCTCTTTTACTTTATCCTAATACATCCAATAATAATGATAAAATAGTTACTTATTTAAAAACGAGTATATTTTTAAGCACTTTCGAAAACGGCCGGATATCTGAAACTGCTAAAACATTGAAATCTAAAGTACATGAAGATTCGAATCCCATAGTTGTATTTGCTTATACGAAAAAATAAGATAAATATGTCTAAGTTTTTAAATTATACGATAAAGACTTGTATCGTTATTTTATTGATAATGAATGTTTTCTTTATATACAATGCGAGAGGGAAAAAATATTCGGAAAATAAGGTACAGCAAGAGCAAGCGGTGGATATGATAAAGTTTCAGAATCTGGAGAAAGAAATGAAAGCCATGTTCTTGAACGGCTATCTGAGTTTACCTGCTGAATTGATGATTGAAGATGTAAAAGGTAATGAACAAAAATTGACGGAAATATTGGACGGAAATACTTTTGTTCTTTGATATCCTCAGCATAATTGCAGTTTATGCTTTCAGAATAGTTTGGACCGGTTTTTAAATTATGCCCGCAAAGGAAGAAAAGCTATTGTTTTATCGACTAAGTTAGGGGTACGGGATATGTATTTTTTCAAGAAGAAATATAATATAGACGTGCCCTGTTATGTCGTTAAAAAATACTCCCGGCCATACCCGTTTCAGGAATATACCGGCCCTCTGTTTTTTAGCTTGTCGGAAGACAGGAAAATAAGTAATTTGTGGATACATAATACTGAATTTGAAGAGGTTGCTGAAGAATACTTTAAAATGCAGGAAAGATATTCTCAGACAGTAGAAAAATAATTTTCTGTTCTGTCTTTACGCTTTGTATATGAGGGGGAGAGATTTCACACGATGAATCAATCCTCTTCTTTGTGAAGGGGATTTAGAAACAGGTATAAAAAAGCTAAAAAGCAAATCGTCACTATTGCGGCAATGCCTGCTATAATCGAAATTACATTGAACATACTATTATCTTTTCCATCGTTTATGACTCCACAGCCAGCCGTGTGGCTCTTCTTTTATATTCTCGGTTAATAACTCGATATACTTTTGGGTGACCTGCCCTTCTCCGGTAGATTCGATATCCTCGCATAAGGATACACATCTGATTTTATAATTTCCTTTTGCCGGGTGGGTAATATGCAGGTACACCACTGCGGACTTGCTGATCCTTGCTAATTTTTCCATACCTGAAAAATGATAACTCGCTTGATTCAGCAAATCGAACCTATACTTTTCTTCTTTGATCCGGGGACATTGGTCGGCCAGGAACAGATAAACGGAAGACGATTCTTTTTTCGTTAGGATTTGGCGGACAACCGCTTTATCCGGAATCAGTTTCATCCCGAACCGGGAACGCAATTTCATCATCAATCGATTTGCCGTTTGGGATTTTAACGGCTTGTAAACCGCGTACATATCACAGGACAGTTTATACGGCATGAAATTCAGCATCTCCCAATTTCCGCAATGTCCCAGACAGACAATCACATTCTTCCCGCTTCGGATGTGGTTGTTTATAAGTTCCAGATTTACGAATGTCAGTTTTTTGTCGAGTTGCCGGGGAGAGATCGATACGCTCTTTATGACTTCTGCAAAATAAGCCGTGAAACAAACATAGAATTTCTTCACGACCTCGCGCACCTCTCCATACTTTTTTTCCGGGAACGAACGGGATATATTTTGAATAACGACCGCTTTCCTGTAACTGAGTATATGGTAAGTAAAAACATACATAAAGGATGAAAATCCATATAAAAGGGGCATCGGTATCAGACTCACGGAATAAATAATTCCGTAAGCACTTTTATATGCGGCAATCGATAAGAATTTTTTCATATTGTGAATTTTCAGTCCGTATGGACTTTTTTCCGTAATTTTGCTCCAAATTTAGAGAGAGGTAATATGACGCACAATGGTTACCGATAACCATTTTTCATACGGCAAACATGATATATAATACCAATAATAACGAACTTACCTGGGAACAACACCGCCCTTACATCGAGTTTTTGTCTCAGGTCAATAATAGCTGTGTATTCGTTAGTTTGCTCCATGTCAGATACCTGTTTATTTCGCCTAATTTCAGGAACGTCCTCGGATGGGCGGTCGATGAAAAGATGAATCTGGAAAACGATCTGCTGGAAGAATACATACATCCTGACGATTTGTCGGTTCTCCTGAATTTGCAGAAAAGAACTTTTGATTATGTATTCGGGTTACCATACGAGGAACAATATGACTACAAGCATATTTTTGAATTTCGGGCATTGGGAGTTTCCGGAGAGTATCTCCGTGTCATTTGCCAATACCAGATGCTCGAAACCAAAGAGTTTGACAAGCCGCTTTTATTACTGGGGGTAGTGGATATTTCCCCTGACCAGGATTTAAAAGCACCTATAAAGTTCCGTCTGGTAAATTTTAAAACAGGGAATATCATTAGCATCCCTGTGATCGACAATCCGGACATATCCCTGACCAAACGGGAAAAAGAAGTGCTCAAAATGGCCAATGAAGGCCTGATGAGCAAAGAGATCTCAGACAAATTGTTTATCAGTATCCACACCGTAAACAGGCATCGTCAAAACATTTTAGAAAAAATGCATGTGGATAATTTGTCTGAAGCCATAAGTTATGCGCAGAAGTTAGGGCTATTGGTCTAAAAGCTTTCAATTCCGGCACATCGTCAATAGCCTGATGAGCGTGTTATTATTTTCCCCATTTCCCGTCTTTCATACCTAAAGCCGTTCCATTGGTGAAAGGTCTTATCATATTGCCGTAAATATCCGCGAAACCGATTTTACCGTTATTTTCGATTCTTGAAGCGTTGTCCGTAATATTGGTAATTAATACCGTAATTTATATAAGTCTTAAATATATGAGAACGAGTACTTTTGTATCAGTAAGCCGCATAATTAAAAAATAGGGAAATGGAAAATAGTTTACCAAAGATCGTTTGCCACATGATGACGGCATTGGACGGAAAGATCACCGGGCCTTTTATGGATACCGAAATTGCTGAAATTGTAGGGGAAGAGTATGAACGGACGAATAATACTTATCGTCCCCAGGCCTGGCTGTGCGGGCGGGTGACTACCGACGAGAATTTCACTTTTTACCGGAAGCCGGATTTGGAAGAACAGGTTTCGGAGGTGCCCGGAGGTGATTTTGTGGCAGTAAAAGAGGCCGGGATGTATTATGTGTCTGTGGATGCTTTCGGGTGGCGGGTTTATAAACTGGACTTTTTTGCAGGCGGGTTTGGTGGACGAGTTGAGTCTTGTTATAACCCCTGTGGCCGACGGAGAGAATAATACGGTGACGCTATTCGAAAAATCCGACGGTCTGCCTGCTCATGCTCCGGTCGGGTTTACTTTGAAAAGCGTGGATATACTGAACGGTGGCGGAGTATGGCTTCGTTACCTGGTCAGAAAGTGATTTGCAGCATGTGGACGGATAGAAATGTAAATATTTTTAATGCTTTAAATACATTGAACATGAAGAGAATAACCCTTGTTTTTATGCTTGTAGCCATGATCTTGTCTAATTATTGTGAATCGCTAAATGCACAGAATATGAAAAAAGAGTTACCTGAATCGATCAGCGCATTCCCCATGGGGGATAAGTTACCGGAAATGTTTTCCCGGTATTTTATCGGACAGGCTTATCGGGCTCCGCTAACCCAGAACAAAGCCTTGAATTGTCCGGTATCGAATGTCACTTTTGAGCCCGGTTGCCGCAACAATTGGCATAGCCATACCGGTGGGCAGATTCTTGTGGTGGTGGGCGGTAAAGGATTTTATCAGGCCCGCGGCGAAGGGGCCCGTTTATTATTGCCGGGCGATGTGGTGGAAATTCCTGCCCATGTAGAGCATTGGCACGGTGCCGCTCCCGATAGCTGGTTTTCCCATTTGGCTATCGAATGTAATCCCCAGACCAATGAAAACACCTGGCTCGAACCGGTGGACGATAAGCAATATGCCGAGGCGACTGCATCCGCCGACACGGTTGTCTGTCGTTTGTCCGAAGCGGCAAAGGCGAATCAGGAAGAATGGTTGCCCGGTAGTGTTTCCGCGCTGAAAGCGACCGATCCGGAACTGGCAGAGGTGTTCGGTAATTTTGCTTTCGATGAGGTGCTGCAATATGGCGAACTGGATACCAAAACCCGGATCATGACGATTTTGGCCTCCAATATCGCTTCTCAGGCACAAACCGGATATCGTATGATGCTGGAAGGCGCACTTCGGGCGGGGGTGACTCCCGTGGAGATAAAAGAAATCCTATATCAGGCCGTGCCTTATGTCGGGATGGCGAAAGTGGTGGATTTTATCGGTATGACCAATGAGGTACTGACACAACACGGTGTACGGCTTCCTGTGGAAAGCCAGTCTGCCACATCTCCTGAAACACGCTTCGGGAAAGGGCTGGCTTTGCAGAAGTCCATTTTCGGGGAAAGGATCGACCGGATGCACGCTACAGCCCCGGATAATCAAAAGCATATCCAGCGTTATCTTTCGGCCAACTGTTTCGGGGACTACCAAACCCGTACGGGACTGGATGTAAAAATGCGGGAACTGCTTACGTTTTCAATGCTCGTTTCGCTGGGAGGTTGTGAATCGCAGGTAAAAGGACATATTCAGGGAAACGTGAATGTGGGAAATAACAAGGATACTCTGCTGGCCGTGGTGACACAACTTTTGCCTTATATCGGCTATCCGCGTACTCTGAATGCCATTGCCTGCCTGAATGAGGTTATTAAGGAGTAAAATCGCAACGCCAAATGTTTTTTGTATTTAAATTTTGCCGGAATGGTCGATTTTGTAAATTTATACTCCGGTTAGGGAAGCAGGCGGAGAGAGTTCATAAATAAAAGAAAAAAGCGTATGGACGATATTTTGAAATTAGAACATATTTATCAATACAACGATAGAGTGGGATATGAAACACTGCATCCGCTGGTGAGTGTTATCGATTTTTCTAAATGTTTACCGATAGAACCGGTGCGGCGGCTGTTCGGTTTCTATGCCGTTTTCCTGAAAGATGTGAAATGCGGGGATTTGCGTTATGGCCGTCAATATTACGATTATCAGGAGGGGACACTGGTGTTTTTGGCTCCGGGGCAAGTGGTCGAAGTCGGGAATAGGGATCGGGCGGTTCAGCCGAAGGGGTGGGGATTGCTTTTCCACCCGGATTTATTGAAGGGCACTTCGCTGGGACGGATGATGAAAAATTATACCTTTTTTTCTTACGAATCGAACGAAGCCTTGCATTTGTCGGATCAGGAACGTCAGGTCGTTTTCGAATGCCTGGGCAATATAGAGGCCGAGCTTCATCGCGGGATCGACAAACACAGCAAGATGCTGATTACTTCGAATATCGAATTGCTGCTGAATTATTGCCTGCGTTTTTACGACCGTCAGTTTATCACGCGGGAAAATGTCAATAAAGATATATTGATCCGGTTTGAAGAATTGATCGACGATTATTTTCAATCCGGTAAGCCGATGAATACAGGGTTACTGACCGTGGGGTATTGTGCCGACCGATTGCATTTGTCGGCCAACTATTTCGGCGACCTGATCAAAAAAGAAACAGGCAGGACGGCACAGGAGCATATCCAAATGAAGCTCATGGATATAGCGAAAGAAAAGGTGCTCGATCCCAGTAAAACCATCAGCGAAATTTCCTACGAATTGGGTTTCCAGTATCCCCAGCATTTTACCCGCTTGTTTAAACGCTGTGTCGGGTGTACGCCCAATGAATACCGGACGGTGAACTAAAGCCGTATAAATTCTTTTTAGTTTAAAATTCGATCGTTTTTATAGAATGCCGGACAACGGCGTCGGTATTATAGCTGAAAAATACTTGCCGGAAGGAACGAAACCTGACTCCGGTAAGTGTTTTTTTTATAAAGAGCCGTAATCTTTTTTTGCTGATTGCGGGGCAGATTTTTTCTTCCTTAAAGGACGGTACCGTTATTTATTCTATTGTAGCTATCCCTTGCCTTTTTCGGTGTTTTTTAGAAAAACCGGTGATGTCTCGGCGTATTTCATCTTATCCGATAACGTAAATGGTAGAAAATAGGTAGATGAGTGAATCATATAGCGGTATGGTTTGCTAAACATTGTTTGTTTTATATACCTATTTTGTT
>OGOU01001956.1_pt1 | contig 15186 bp, 14 predicted proteins | sample 1552721 | NCBI WGS metagenome assembly OGOU01 (sample SAMEA2580176, study PRJEB22360) | human gut metagenome | biome: human gut; feature: human-associated habitat; material: faeces | place: Denmark | collected 2008/2010 | reverse complement strand
GGTTGTCAATAACTTTTGGAAGTATTTTACATATTTTGGGGGTTAAATCAAAATAAAAGGGTTAAGGGGAAATAAAAATCCGCAGATTAATTTCCTGCGGATTTTAGCCTGTAAAAAAGTATATGCTGTTTAGAAAGCTTTATTTGTTTTTATTCTTTTTGTATTTTGAAACTGCATAAATTACTAAAAAGACAAACAGAAATGCGGCGACTATGCATTTAAAAACAATACCGAGCACATCGTTGAACATTTCAAGTCCCGAAAAGGTGTTCATTGCATACCATACGGTCATAAAGGTGAAAAACACTCCGACAATATAGCAAAGAGGGCTTATCTTTCTTGCTGCTGCAAACATATATATTGCAATTACAGCCCATAATATAAAGTAAAATGAACTTATGGAATTCATAAAATTTTCTCCTGTAAAATGTTTTAAAGTTTCAGGTCGGGGATATACTGCTTTATAATTGAAATAAGACCGACCTTTGGAGTATCGTCATCCGGAAGCTGAGGAAAATCGTAGGCGGCATAATCGTTGCCCTCAATAATAGCAGGGCCGTTTTCGGTAATGCACACATCCCAGCCGCAGTATTTGAATTCAGGTTCTTCGAGCGCAGCTTTCTTTACAAGCTCCTTGACCTCTTTGCAGTACGGAATTTTAAATCCCTTAAATTCAATATCGGAGAACGGGTGCTTGTGCGCAATCTGCATATCGGAGGTGTGCCCCGGGCCTGTTACCGTACCGGTGTCAAGGTCAAAGTGACAGGCAAAGCCGCCGTTTTCAAGGTTGTCAACGAATTTTCCGTTGTTGCCGGTTTTAAATACCGCATAGAGGATATTTGCTTTGCCGTCAACAACAAGGGTTGCAATTCTCAGACAGTTTATGGAATGAGGGTAAATCTTTGATACATCGGGGTGCTGCTTTATGGCTTCTTCAAGTACGCCAAAGCAGTTTTTCTCGTCTGTAACATATTTATAAAAATCCTCAGCGCCGTTAAAATCAGCCTTAGAGAGCTTTTCAATACCCTTGCCGCACTCGCCGAAGGCCGGCTTTGCTATAAAAACTTCCAACGGCTCAATAAATTCTTTAAACTGTTCCAATGTAACGCTTTTATCAATTACAAGCACTCTCCTGCCCAGATATTCTTTAAATCGGGTGTCAAAAAGTCTTTTATCGTTAAAAATCTCGGCAGAATCCTGATTGTTCTGCATAAGCATAAATTTTTTGTTTTTAAATCTGGTCATATAGGTTTTGCGCTGGTCGGTAGTCATATTATAGTATTCAAAAAGAACATAGTCGTTGTAGCCTGCCTTGTATTTAAGAAAACAGCCGAACATATCAAAGAGTATTTCGGCTTTGCTTTTTCCTGATTTTTCGTGAACAATGTTAATTGAATTTGAAAGCTTTCCGACAGATGCGCCTGAGCAAACCTTTAAAAAGTAACCAATCCCCATTTGTGACCTCTTTTGTATGAATTATTATGCACTGAGCTGCAGTGCGTTTGTAAGCTTTTTACTTATCATATATAATTACACATTAACAATCCTATTTTAGATTATTTGCGGAAAAATGTCAACAACAGGGGGAAGATTGTGAAGGGAAATTGAAAAATTATTAAAAAGTAAAAAAATTCTTATAAAATCCTTGACTTTTGCTGACTTTAAGATTATAGTATAAATATAGTAATTAGCACTCGAACATTTAGAGTGCTAATCCGACAAATCGCAGGCAGAGAGGTGATACCTATGGAGCTTGCGGAAAGAAAGCAAAAAATTCTCTCGGCTGTTGTGGAGAACTTTATCCGCACAGGCGAGCCTGTAGGATCAAAAACACTGCTTGATGAAACAGATATGGGAGTTTCTTCGGCAACCGTGAGAAACGATATGGCTGACCTCACACAAAAGGGGTATCTGATTCAGCCGCACACCTCGGCGGGCAGAGCGCCCACCCAGCTTGGCTACAGATACTATGTTGACCATCTTATGAAGCCTGTTAAGGTATCTCAGCGAGGGGTTGAACTTGTAGAGGATAGGCTGTACAGAAACGCCGAGTCGCCTGAGAATATTCTGAAATCAGCCTCAGAGCTTGTTTCTGAGCTGACGGGGCTTACGGCGGCGGCAACCATGCCAAACTCAGCCGAAAGCAGAATCCATAAAATCAGCTTTGTGCAGACCGGCTCTCACACCGCAATGGCGGTTGTCATAGCCTCAAACGGCATTATAAAAAATCAGCTTTTCAGGTGTGAGTTTATTATTACTCCCGAAATTTTAGCGGTGTTTGACAAGGCGCTGAACGAGCTTTTTGACGGAGTAAGGCTTTCTTCAATAAATCGTCCGTTTATTCAGACGGCAGCCGCAAGGTTCGGAGAGCTTTCGCTCTTTATGCCGAGCGTACTAACCGCAATAAAGGACGCTGCCGATTCGGCAAGCGAGGTCGGCGTGTTTCTGAGCGGACAGACAAAGCCGCTGTTTATGCAGGATGTAAATTTTCTTGCGGCACGAAATGTAATTGAGCTTTTGTCAAAAAAAGGCGATCTCGCAAGGGTTCTTACCGGACTGCCCATAGGCACATCGGTGAGTATAGGCACAGAAAACAGCCGCATTGAGTTTGCATACAGCTCGGTAATATCCTCAAGCTACAGCGTAAAGGATACGCCGTTGGGAATGCTTGCAGTGATAGCGCCCATGAGAACCGATTACGGCAGAGCAATATCAATTACAGAATGCGTAAGCGAATGTGTAAGCAGGATTATAAGTGAGCTTATAGAGCATTGATATAGAAAGGAAAGGTAATATGCCAAAGAAAAAAGACGTTCAAAAGGACGAAGCCGTTGTAAACGAGCAGAGTACCGAACAGACCGCCGAAGCAGCAGAGGCAGCTGAGCCGAAGGACGAGGCGGCAGAGAAAACAGCCGCTCTTGAGGAGGAAATAAACTCGCAGAAGGATAAGTACCTTCGCCTTTGTGCCGAGTATGACAACTACCGCAAGCGCACGGCTAACGAAAAGCTGTCTATTTATGACGATGCAACAGCAAAGGCGGTTACAGAGCTTTTGCCGGTAGCTGACAGCATTGAGATGGCTCTTAAAAATCTCAAGGACTGCGATCCCGATATTTTAAAGGGAATTGAGCTTATTTCCGACCAGCTTGCAAAATCATTTGAAAAGCTCAAGGTTGAGTCGTTCGGAAAGCAGGGTGAGGAGTTTAACCCCGAAATCCACAACGCAATTTCAAAGATTGACGATGAAAGCCTTGGAGAAAACTGCATTTCTCAGGTGTTCCAGACAGGATACAAAATAGGTGATAAAATTATTCGCCACGCAATGGTTCAGGTTGCAAACTGCGACTGAGAACTTTGATTTATATAAATAAGCTGACAGATAAAACAAATATAATCAGGAGGAATTTATTATGGCAAAGACAATAGGTATAGATTTAGGTACAACAAACTCATGCGTAGCAGTTATTGAGGGCGGCGAGCCTGTGGTAATCCCTAACGCTGAGGGCTCAAGAACAACTCCTTCGGTTGTTGCTTTTTCCAAGGACGGAGAGCGTATGGTAGGTCAGGTTGCAAAGCGCCAGGCTATTACAAACCCTGACAGAACAGTTTCTTCAATCAAAAGAGAAATGGGTTCATCATACAAGGTGTCAATCGACGGCAAGCAGTACACACCTCAGGAAATTTCAGCTATGGTGCTTTCAAAGCTTAAGGCTGACGCTGAGGCTTATCTCGGCGAAAAGGTAACTCAGGCTGTTATCACTGTTCCTGCTTACTTTACAGACGCTCAGCGTCAGGCTACAAAGGACGCAGGCAAGATTGCCGGTCTTGATGTAAAAAGAATTATCAACGAGCCTACAGCAGCGGCTCTTTCATACGGCATTGACAAGGAGTCAGACCAGAAGGTAATGGTATATGACCTCGGCGGCGGTACATTCGATGTATCTATTATTGAGATGGGCGACGGCGTTCAGGAGGTACTTGCTACAGCAGGTAACAACCGTCTTGGCGGCGACGACTTTGATAAGAGAATTATTGACTGGATGGTAACATCATTCAAGAACGAAACAGGAATTGATCTTTCTTCAGACAAGGTTGCTATGCAGCGTTTTAAAGAGGCTGCCGAAAAGGCTAAGATTGAGCTTTCAGGTGTAACCACCTCATCAATCAACCTTCCGTTCATCACAGCAGACCAGACAGGTCCTAAGCACCTTGACTTAACTCTTACAAGAGCAAAGTTTGATGAGCTTACAGCAGACCTTGTTGAGGCTACAATGGGACCGGTTCGTTCGGCACTCTCAGACTCAGGTCTTCAGATTGGTCAGATTGACAAGGTTCTTATGGTCGGCGGTTCTTCAAGAATTCCTGCTGTTCAGGATGCAGTTAAAAAGCTTATCGGTAAAGAGCCGTTCAAGGGAATTAACCCTGACGAGTGCGTAGCAGTGGGTGCAGCTATTCAGGGCGGCGTTCTCGGCGGCGAGGTTGAAGGACTTCTCCTCCTCGATGTTACACCGCTTTCACTCGGTGTTGAAACAATGGGCGGCGTAATGACAAAGATTATCGACAGAAACACCACAATTCCTACAAAGAAGAGCCAGATTTTCTCAACTGCTGCCGATAATCAGACTCAGGTTGAAATCAATGTTCTTCAGGGTGAGCGTGAATTTGCAAGAGATAACAAGCAGCTCGGTTTGTTTGCCCTCACAGGCATTGCTCCTGCTATGCGTGGTATTCCTCAGATTGAGGTTACATTTGATATAGATGCAAACGGTATTGTTAATGTTTCTGCAAAGGATCTCGGCACAGGCAAGGAGCAGAAGATTCAGATTCAGAACTCCACTTCAATGAGCAAGGATGATATTGACAAGGCTGTTAAGGAAGCTGAGCAGTATGCGGCTGAGGATAAGAAGCGCCGTGAAGAGGTTGATGCTAAGAACGAGGCTGAAAACCTTGTATATCAGGCTGAAAAGCTTGTAAACGAGAGCGGCGATAAGATTTCCGAGGACGAAAAGAGCACAATCAACACAAAGTGCGCAGCCGTTAAGGATGCTATCGCTAAGAATGACAAGGCTATGATTGACGCTGCCAAGGAGGACTTACAGAAGGCTGTTTACGAGGTTTCTGCAAAGCTTTATCAGCAGGCAAATCCGCAGGGCGCACCGCAGCAGGGCGCACCTCAGGGCAACCCTCAGCAGGGCGGCTCAAACGGAGATCCTAACGTATATGACGCTGATTTTACAGATGTTGACGGCAACTGATAATAAAAAGCTATACAATGATTGACTTCATTTATTTTTCCTGTTAAAATTTGTTAGAGGGGCTGTTTTTTGCAACGGCTCCTTTAGCACTGTTATGGATTTTTGACAGCGTATGGAGGATTGTTCCTTATACGGCTGAAATTCGAGTAAATAAAAGGTGAGTATGATGGCAGAAAAGAGAGATTATTACGAGGTGCTTGGTGTTTCTAAGGGTGCAAGCGAGGATGAAATAAAAAAAGCTTACCGACAGAGCGCCAAAAAGTACCACCCCGACCTCCATCCGGGAGATAAAGAGTGTGAGGAAAAATTCAAAGAAGTCAACGAGGCCTATGAGGTGCTTTCAGACAGCGATAAAAAGGCTCGTTACGACCAGTTTGGCCACGCAGGAGTTGACCCCAACTTCGGAGGCGGCGGTGCAGGCGGCTACGGCGCATACGGTCAGGGTATAGATATTGACGATATTTTTTCAAGCTTTTTCGGCGGCTTCGGCGGCAGACGCTCCAACAATCCTAATGCTCCGAGCAGGGGCAGCGATGTTGAGGCGAGCATTTATATCTCGTTTGAGGAGGCTGCTGCGGGCTGCAAAAAGACCGTAAGCTACGAATGTGTTTCATCCTGCGACGAGTGCCACGGAACAGGCGCAAAGCCCGGCACTCAGCCGAAAACCTGCTCGGTATGCGGCGGCTCGGGCAGAGTTACAATAAGCCAGCGTACACCGTTCGGCGTTGTTCAGACTCAGCGTACCTGTGACGCCTGCCACGGCAAGGGCAAAACCATTGACAGCCCCTGTCCTAAGTGCGGAGGCTCAGGCAGAAAGCGCAAAACCAAAACCGTTGATATTACAATTCCGGCAGGCATCAAGGATCAGCAGATTCTCAACGTAGGCGGCAGGGGCAACTCGGGCTATAACGGAGGCCCGTCTGGCGACCTGCATGTTTATGTAAATGTTAAGCCGCATCCTGTGTTTGAGCGCAGGGGCGACGATGTGTGGTGCAATATGCCGCTCACCTTTGCTCAGGCGGCGCTCGGCGCAGAGGTTATTGTTCCTACTTTGGACGGCAAGGTTTCCTATATGGTTCACGAGGGAACACAGCCGGGAGATGTATTCAAGCTCAAGGGCAAGGGTATTCAGCGCCTTAACGGCAGAGGCAAGGGCGACCAGTATGTGCGTGTGACCGTTGAAGTGCCGAGGAATCTTAGCTCGAAGCAGAAGAATATCATAAAAGAATTTGAAAATGTTACAAACGAGAAGAATTACGCTCAGCGCAACAGCTTTTTTGAAAAGCTAAAGAAAATGTTTAACGATTAATTCTGACAATATATCAGCATAAAGGGGCTTATCACCTATGGAGGCTTGGACAGAAATAAAAATTGCGGTAAACGCAAAGGATATAGACAGGGCGGGCGACATTGCAAATGTTGTAGTGCCTTACGGTATTTTTATTGAGGACTACACTGACCTTGAGCAGGAGGTTCAGGAGATTGCTCATATCGACCTCATTGACGAGGACCTGCTGAAGAAAGACAGAAGCGTTGCCTATGTTCACGTTTACCTTGAGCCGGGGGTTTCTCCGAACGAGGCTGTGGCGTTTTTGTCGGAAAGGTATAAGGCTGAGGGCATTGAGCATAAGCTTGAGCTGCTCGACTGCGCCGAGGAGGATTGGAGAAATAACTGGAAAAAATATTTCAATCCCATAGAGGTCGGTGAAAAGCTGCTTATCCGTCCGAGCTGGAGAGATGACTATGACCCGCAGGGCAGAATTGTGCTTAACATCGACCCGGGTCTTGCCTTTGGCACGGGAAGCCACGAAACCACAAGGCTTTGTCTTGAAATGTGCGAAAAATATATGAAAAAGGGCGACAGGGTGCTTGACGTGGGCTGCGGAAGCGGTGTGCTCGGCATAGCCGCACTGCTTATGGGCGCAGACAGCGCAGTGGGCGTGGATATTGACGAGGTTGCGGCAAGAACCGCCGCCGAAAACGCAGAGATGAACAAGGTCGGCGACCGATTTACGGCAATTTGCGGCAGCTTTACCGAAAAGGTGAGCGGCAAATATGACATTGTGCTTGCAAATATTGTGGCTGACGCAATTATTTTTCTTTCAAAGGGAGTCAAGGACTTTATGAAAGACGGCGCCGTGTATATTATGAGCGGTATTATAGATACCCGTGCCGATGAGGTTAAGGCTGCGGTTGGCAGAGATTTTGATATTATTGAAGAATACCTTGAAAAGGGCTGGGTTTGTCTTGCAGCCAAGGCAAAAAACGAACAGCCATCATAAAACTGTCACAATAGCGTGATAAAATCAAAATAATTATAATGCTAGGAGGCACAATTATGAAAAAAGCAAATAAAAAAGATACTATTAATCTGTTTTTCTCGGCGTTTCTTGTTCTTGCGTTTATAGTATGCGCACACTTTTTCTCAAACTTTGCGGCAGGTCAGTCAAGTGTTACGGCAAATATAATTCAGTTGATTGCGTATGCTGTGTTCGGTCTGCTTCTGTTCTATGCAACCAGAGTAGGCGACGGCAAGCCGGTAAAGCGTTTTTCACCCGTTACATTAATCATTATGGTTTTGCCTGCCTTATACATAATGATAGCAAGCATTGCAAGCGGTATGCCGCTTCACGGTATATTTGTTGACGGCACATCCAATTTGAATATTATTACAACCCTTGCGTGCGTTGCTTTCGGCTACGGCATTCCGTACTCCTTCCTCAGCGGCTATGAGCTTGAAAAAGAGGAGTCAGACACAAAGAGCAAGCCTGTTGAGGGCGGCATTGAGGCTGACATTGCAGAAAGCGATGAGGACGTGGAGAGTACAGACGTTGACGAGAGCGAAGAAAGCGCAGAGGAATAAGTCTGAAAACCGAAGATTTAACAGCGACTTGACAAAATCGAGTCGCTGTTTTATTATTTAACAGGAACGGCGCACAGCAGTGCTTTATACTGTGCTGCTTAATAATTCCAAATGATTTATTGCGCTTTTTGGCTGTATATAATAAAGAGGGTGACATTATGGATGAGATATATTCAAATTTTCGCCACGCAAGAAAAGACGAAGAGGATAAATTTGCGGACGTTGAAAATTTTGATATAGATGATGAGGAATCTGAAAAAGACGAGAATGAATCGGATTTTTCAAGCACTGATTCGCAGGAGGAAGAGGACGGCGCAGAAAGCAAGGACAATGATGATTACGGCGATGACTTTGACTTTCAGACGGGCACGAGCTCACGCCGAAGGACTGATTCACCGCATAAAAGCAGCGGGGATTACGGCGACGGGTTTGAATCCCAGACAGGCAATGACAGACGGGAATTTCAGCAGACAAGACCTGATAAATACAGTGATGACGTAAATTTCGGCAAAGCTAAAAATGGCAAAAATCAGAATAAAAACAGCAAAGCTGCAACCATAGCTGTGGCTGTATCCGCAGTGGTGATTGTGGTGTGCGTGGTGGTTTTTGCGCTGTCAAAATGTTCTGACGGCAAATCGATTCCTGCCCCGACCACTCTTCCCTCAACGAAGGCTACTGCGGCTACAACAGAGCCTGCAACGGTGTATGTTGAGCCTGATACCGAGGAATACTATGAACCGGACACCACCGAATATGTTGAGGAAACTACAGAAGTCATAGAAACAGAGGCTTATACTGAACCTGTAACAGAGGAGGCGACGGAGGAATATACAGAGCCTTATACCGAGTATATTCCGGACGAAACCCAGTACGAACCCGAACCGGAACCGGAAACTGAGCCGGAAGAAACGGTGCAAATTGTATAATAAATTGTTTATAATAAAATTGGAGATGAAAAAAATATGGGATGCAATCACGATTGTTCATCGTGCAGTTCTGACTGCAAAAGTAAAAATCCTGAAAGTATGCGTGAAAGCCTTAACGAGCACAGCAGTGTAAAAAAGGTGATAGCCGTAGTATCGGGCAAGGGAGGAGTAGGCAAAAGCCTTGTAACCTCAACCCTTGCGGTGACCTTTAACCGCCTCGGCAAAAAGACCGCAATTCTTGACGCCGACATCACAGGCCCGTCCATACCAAAGGCATTTGGCATTAACGAAAGGTGCAGGGGCAATGAGTACGGAATTATTCCTGTTACAACGGAAACCGGAATAGATATTATTTCCCTGAATCTTTTGCTTGATAATCCTACAGACCCTGTTGTCTGGCGTTCACCTGTTATCACAGGTACGGTTAAGCAGTTCTGGAAAGACGTTATCTGGGATAACATAGACTATATGTTTGTTGATATGCCTCCGGGAACGGGCGATGTTCCGCTCACAGTGTTTCAGAGTTTGCCGATTGACGGCATAATAGTTGTTGCCTCTCCTCAGGAGCTTGTTTCAATGATTGTTGAAAAAGCGGTAAAAATGGCGGGAATGATGAATATCCCGATTTTGGGAATCGTTGAAAATATGAGCTATTTTGTATGTCCTGAGTGCGGCAAAAAACACTTTATTTTCGGCGACAGCCATATTGATGAAATAGCCGAACGCTACAATACAAAGGTGCTTGCTAAGCTTCCGATTGACAGTTCATTTGCAAGGTGTGTTGACGACGGCAGAGTTGAATTGTTTGAGGGCGGCTACCTTGACGAAGCGGCGGCAGAAATCGAAAAGCAGCTTTTATAATGAAATATAAAAAGCTCTCTGAATTATTCGGAGAGCTTTTGCACTATCAAGTTTACTAAAAGGGACGAGATATAACACCCACTGATATGTCAAAATACATAATTGCATTTGCTGTTCTAAAATGGTATAATTTATAATAGCGAAGTATATTAATTATACTATTAGAAGGAGAGATAATTATGAAATGTCCTAATTGCGGTAATGAATTTACGGGTAAGTTTTGCACTAACTGCGGTACACCTGCTCCGACAGAAGAGCCTGCAAAGAAAGCCGACGCACAGGTGAATCAGCAGTCACAGCCAAATGGCTTTGGTGCAGACAGCTATAACGCACAGCCTGCACAGCCAAACAATTTCGGCGCAGACAGCTACAACTCACAGCCGACACAGCCAAACAATTTCGGCGCAGACAGCTACAACTCACAGCCTGCTCAGCCAAATAATTTCGGTGTAGGCAGTTACAACTCACAGCCGGCACAATCAAACAATTTTGGCGGCAACGGCAATATTCCACAGCAGCCAAACGGCGTTCCGTCAAGCAACGGCTACAATGCTCCACAGTTTAATAACGCTCCAATGAACAATATGCCAAAGCCTCCTAAAAAGGGTATGAGCGGCGGCAAGATTGCAGCTATTGTAATCAGTATTATTCTTGGCATACTTATTATTCTCGGTGTAATTATCGGCGTGGTTGCCTGTGGAATTATTAATGCTGTAGATGAGGGATATAGCTATATAATGGATTATTCTTACAGCTACAGCGATGACAGCAGCTCATACTCTACAAGCAAATCAGAGTCATCAAGCAGCTATTTTGATGACGATGAAAAATTTGACGATGCTTCCTGCTGCTACTACGAAATAGACGAAAACGGTGAGGTTGTCATTACAGGCGTTAATATGTATATGCTTATAGATGATAACAATGCAAAGAAAATGGAAGTTAAGATTCCAAGCACTATTGAGGGCAAAAAAGTAACAAAAATTTACAGCGCATATGTTTACAATCCAACATACCTCGACGATGATGAAGTAGAGATCATCGTAACAGTTCCGGGTTCTGTCAAGAAGGTAGAGGAGTACGCATTCCTCGACTGCGATGGTCTGACTGAGATTATATTTGAGGAAGGCGTTGAGGAATTTGATGAAGTAGCTATTGTTGACTGTGAGCAGCTCAAGAAAATTACGGTTCCTGAGTCTGTAAAGACAATCGGCGAAAACTCACTCGGCTTTATTGAGGATTACAGCACATACACCTATGCTCCTGCCAAGGATCTTGTAATTGTTACAAAGAAGGATTCTGAGGCTGATAAGTTTGCTAAGAAGAATAACATTAAGGTTGAATACAACTGATTTTTTGCAAATTCCCAAGTAAAATTTCTGTATAAAAACAAAATAATTAAAAAAACTGCTCCCTTTTCACATTGGGGGCAGTTCTTGCAGTATATGGGTAAAATTTTGGGGCAAAATACTATCTGCCGAGGCTTGAAACAGAAAATTGCAGGTAATTGCACGTAAATTACAGGCACAAAATCGGGATAAAATGCTTGACAAACTGATATTTGTTGAGTTATAATACTAAATTGTGGAGCAATGTGCAAGTATGCCTTGCTCAGCACAAACAGCCCTGTTTATCGGGGCGGTTAATCAATTTCTTAATATTTTGGGAAGGAGGAGAAATATGCCTACATTTAACCAGTTGGTAAGAAAGGGCAGAGAGGTTTCCGAGAAGAAAGCTAAGGCTCCTGCACTCTTAAAGGGTTGGAACTCTAAGAAGCGTGTTGCTATCAACCAGAGCTCACCACAGAAGAGAGGTGTGTGCACTGCCGTTAAGACAGCTACACCTAAAAAGCCTAACTCAGCGCTCAGAAAGATTGCCAGAGTAAGACTTTCTAACGGAATCGAAGTCAGCTCTTATATTCCGGGCGTAGGCCACAATCTTCAGGAGCACAGCGTTGTTCTTATTCGTGGCGGCCGTGTTAAGGACTTGCCTGGTGTTCGTTACCATATAGTTCGTGGTACACTTGACGCACAGGGTGTTGCAGGAAGAATGCAGTCCCGTTCTAAGTACGGCGCAAAGCGTCCAAAGGCAGGTAAATAAGGAATTGACATAACTCAGACTTAATGATTTTAAGTTCTGCTATGCGGCAGGATTTCTATATATTATGGATTTCTTGTTGGCATACGGGAGTTTGTCGCTTTCGAGTACCTATGATATCTCAATTATTGTGAAGGAGGGAAGCAAAGTGCCAAGAAGAGGTTCTATTGCGAAGCGTGATGTATTACCGGATCCGCTTTATAATTCAAAACTTGTAACTCGTCTTATCAATAACATTATGTACGACGGTAAAAAGGGCGTTGCTCAGAAGATTGTTTACGGTGCATTTGAAATAATTGCTGATAAGACAGGTAATAACCCACTTGAGGTTTTCGAGCAGGCTATGGAAAACGTAATGCCTGTTCTCGAGGTTAAGGCTCGCCGTGTGGGCGGTGCCACATACCAGGTTCCTATGGAGGTTCGTCCTGAGAGAAGACAGACACTCGGTCTTCGTTGGATTTCAACCTACTCAAGAGCCAGAAACGAAAGAACTATGAAGGAAAGACTTGCAGGAGAAATTCTCGATGCTACAAACAGCACAGGCGGTGCCTTCAAGAAGCGTGAAGACACTCACAAGATGGCTGAAGCAAACAAGGCTTTCGCTCATTACAGATGGTAATAATTTTTGCCAGAGTAATTTTTTGAGGAGGATTTTATGCCAAGACAGGTTTCACTTGAACAGACAAGAAATATCGGCATTATGGCGCACATTGATGCCGGTAAGACTACAACAACAGAGCGTATCCTGTATTATACCGGCGTAAACCATAAAATCGGCGAAACACACGATGGTGCTTCAACCATGGACTGGATGGTTCAGGAGAAGGAACGTGGTATCACAATTACTTCTGCTGCAACCACAGCATTCTGGTTCGGAAGCAAGCAGCAGTACAAAAAACACAGAATCAACATCATTGACACACCGGGTCACGTTGACTTTACAGTAGAGGTTGAGCGTTCACTTCGTGTTCTTGACGGTTCTGTAACTGTTCTTTGTGCTAAGGGCGGCGTTGAGCCTCAGTCTGAAACCGTTTGGCGTCAGGCTGACAACTACGGCGTACCAAGAATGGTTTACGTTAATAAAATGGACATCATGGGCGCTAACTTCTACCATGTTGTTCAGATGATGAAGGACAGACTTAAATGTAACGCTGTTCCGATTCAGCTCCCAATCGGTGCCGAGAGCGACTTTACAGGTATTATCGACCTTGTTACTATGAAGGCTGAGATTTACCACAACGAGGACGGCACAGATTACAGCGAGGAAGAAATTCCGGAGAATATGCAGGATCTTGCTAACGAGTACCATGACAAGCTTATTGAGTCGGTTGCTGAACTCGATGAGGAGCTTATGGAGAAATACTTCGGCGGCGAGGAAATCTCTATAGATGAAATTAAAAAGGTAATCAGAAAGGCTACAATCGATAACACAATGGTTCCTGTAACCTGCGGTTCTTCATACCGTAACAAGGGTGTTCAGATGCTCCTTGACGCTATCATTGATTATATGCCTGCTCCAACCGACGTTCCTGCTATCAAGGGTACTGACCCTGACACAGGCGACGAGGTTGAGAGACATTCTTCTGATAAAGAGCCGTTTGCGGCTCTCGCATTTAAGATTGCTACAGACCCATTCGTTGGTAAGCTTTGCTTCTTCCGTGTATATTCGGGTGTTGTTAAAGCAGGCGATACTGTTTACAACTCAGTAAAAGACAACAACGAGCGTATGGGCAGAATCCTGCAGATGCACGCTAACGACAGAAAAGATATCGACTGCTGCTATGCAGGTGATATTGCGGCTGCCGTTGGTCTTAAAAATACAACAACAGGCGACACACTCTGCGACGAAAAGCATCCTGTAATTCTTGAGTCTATGGAGTTCCCTGAGCCTGTTATCAGAGTAGCTATCGAGCCTAAGACTAAGGCAGGCCAGGAGAAAATGGGTATTGCTCTTGCAAAGCTTGCAGAAGAAGACCCAACCTTCAAGGCTTACACTGACGAAGAAACAGGTCAGACAATTATCGCAGGTATGGGTGAGCTTCACCTTGAGATTATCGTTGACCGTCTTCTCCGTGAGTTTAAGGTAGAGGCTAACATCGGCGCTCCGCAGGTTGCTTATAAGGAAACAATCCGCACTGAGGCTTCTGTTGATGAGAAGTACGCTCGTCAGTCAGGTGGTAAGGGTCAGTACGGCCACGTTAAGATTAACGTTTATCCTAATAAGGACAAGGGCTACGAGTTTGTCAACAACATTGTCGGCGGTGCTATTCCTAAGGAATACATTCCTGCTGTTGACCAGGGTATCCAGGGCGCAATGCTCAGCGGTGTACTCGCAGGCTACAATGTTGTTGATGTAAAGGTTGAGCTTTATGATGGTTCTTACCACGAGGTTGACTCATCAGAAATGGCATTTAAGATTGCCGGTTCAATGGCATTTAAGAGTGCAATGAAGAAGGCTGACCCTGTACTTCTCGAGCCGATTATGAAGGTTACAGTTATCGTTCCTGACGAATATCTCGGTGATGTTATCGGTGACCTTAACTCACGCCGTGGTATGATTCAGAGCATGGAAGCTGAGAACGGTGCTCAGAGAGTTACTGCTCATGTTCCGCTTTCTGAGATGTTTGGTTACGCTACCGATATGCGCTCTAAGACTCAGGGCCGTGGCCAGTATGTTATGGAACCTGACACATATGCTGAGGTTCCGAAGAACATTGCTGAAAAGATTATGAGCGAGAGAGCTAAAAAGGACTAAATTAAACTTTTTGCATATTATATCAGGTTTTTTATAAAAAGCTCTTGATTTTTTGTTGATTTATTGTTACAATAACATTAAATCTATTGTAATGAAAATTACAATGAATTACCATATTTAAGGAGGAAATTTCCAATGGCAAGAGAAAAATTTGAAAGAAATAAGCCCCATGTTAACATTGGTACTATCGGCCACGTTGACCATGGTAAAACAACACTTACTGCTGCAATTACAAAGGTTCTCAACTTAGAAGGCGACGCTGACTTCGTTGATTACGCTAACATCGATAAGGCTCCTGAAGAGAGAGAGCGTGGTATCACAATCAATACAGCTCACGTTGAGTACGAGACAGAAAACCGTCACTATGCTCACGTTGACTGCCCGGGCCATGCTGACTATGTAAAGAACATGATAACAGGTGCTGCTCAG
>OGOU01001945.1_pt1 | contig 15239 bp, 10 predicted proteins | sample 1552721 | NCBI WGS metagenome assembly OGOU01 (sample SAMEA2580176, study PRJEB22360) | human gut metagenome | biome: human gut; feature: human-associated habitat; material: faeces | place: Denmark | collected 2008/2010 | reverse complement strand
TGTTTTTATTGTATCGGCGGCGCTCCTGCTGGCCGTGCTGGGTGTCCGTGCCGTGCCGGTCGTGATCGTCCTCTACATCGCAACCTCGGTCGTACGCTGGTTGTCGATGAAGGCAAAAGGCTGTGGACAAGCCGGATAGTTGTGTATTTTAAGAATTTTTATTAATTTTGCCCCGGATTAGCGTTCCATGTCGAGGTTGACGAATAGAATATTGCTGGCAGCTTTGCTCGGTCTGTTCCTTACAGCGCCCGGCATCGTACGTTCGCAGGGTTTCAACGCCAGGACGCTGCAGCGTGCCCAGCAGCGCGGGGAGACGGGGAACCTTTACGGTACGAACCCTTACGAGCAGACCGGCGAGGAGGGGGAGGAGGGTCAGGACGGCCAGCCGCAGGATACGACCAAGAAGGAACGCCGGATCCGCAAGCCGCTCGAATCGTATTTTTTCAGCGATTCGATCCGCGCCCTGAACAATTTTCGCTGGAGCGTCAAGCGCGACTACAACCGCGTGGAGATAAGCCCGCTCGACACGACGCTCACCGACTGGCGCATCGACTACCCCTTCTTCCGCGAGGAGGTGGGCGACATCGCACAGGGTGCCCTCGGGCAGACATCGCTGCCGATGAACTATTTCCGGCGGCCGCAGTTCTTTGATTTCAGTTTTGCGAGCCCCTACTATGCGTATACGTACGACATGGAGAACGTTCCGTTCTACAATACGAAGAAGCCCATCATCCGCATGACGTACCTCGAGTCGGGGCAGAAGCGTTTCCGGGAGGAGAACTTCAATATCATGCACGCGCAGAATATTTCGCCCACGACCGGGTTCAACGTCGATTACAAGGCGCGGGGAACGCGCGGGCAGTATATCTGGTCACGGACGAAGAACCACAACCTGTCGGTCGCCTTCAGCCATACGGGCAAGCGCTATTCGGTGCATGCGGCCTATTACAACAACCACATCGAACAGCAGGAGAACGGCGGCGTGGTCGGGACGTGGGCCATCGCCGATACGACGTTCCAGATGCCTTCGGGCGTGCCCATGAAACTGTCGGATGCCGAGGCGCAGAACACCTACCGCAACAATGCCTTCTTCATCACGCAGTCCTATGCCCTGCCGTTGCAGCGCGTGACGGAGAACGACTTTTCGCTCGCCGACCTGTCGGCGGTCTATATCGGCCATTCGTTCCAGTACAGTTCGTGGAGCAAGGTCTATTCGGACAAATATGCGCGGTATATCGACGAAAGGGCGCACCGGGACGAACAGGGCAATTTCGTGGCCGATACGCTGGACTACTACCAGAACTGGTATATCAACCCCGACCAGACGCGCGACTCGATCTACGAGCGTGTGATTTCGAACCGCTTCTTCGTGCAGGCACAGCCTTGGGATCGTAACGGCGTGGTAGGCACGATTGATGCAGGCATCGGTATCGACATGCATACCTACTCGCAATTCGAAATGAGGGATTACCAGACGGGAAAGTATACGAAGGTCAACAAGACCAGCTATTTCGCATACGGTTCCGTCGGAGGAAAGATAAAGAAATATGTCGACTGGGACGCGAACCTCAAGTTCTACCCGTCGGGATACAGAGGCGGAGACCTCACCATCGGCGCCCACCTGGCGCTGACGGGATATCTCCGCGGACACCCCCTGATTCTCGAAGGCCGGTTCACGATGGATCGGCGTTCGCCCAACTACTGGCAGGAGAATCTGTTCTCGAACCACTACGTGTGGTCCACTCCTTTGAATAAGGAGAATGAAACTCGGTTCGAGGTGAAGTTTTCAGTCCCCGATTATGCGTTTGAAGCGGGGGCATGGCAGGGCGTCGTCGGCAACAAGATCTTTTACGACAAGGAGAGCCAGATCGCCCAAAGCAGTGACAACGTAAGCCTCACGAGTGTGTACGCTCGCAAAGATTTCCGCTTAGGCGGACTTCATTTGGACAACAGGGTATTGTTGCAGTGGAGTACGAATCAAGAAGTTGCACCCGTTCCGCTTTTGAGCGCGTTCCTTTCGTATTATTACGAGTTCTGGGTCGTGCGCAACGTATTACGCCTTCAGATCGGTTTGGACGGACGCTATAACACGCGTTATTATGCGCCCAGTTACAACCCTGCGCTGTCGGCCTATTACAACCAACGGGACGTCGAAGTAGGCAATTACCCCTACATGGACGCCTTCGTCATGGGAAAGTGGAAGAGAATGCGGATATTCCTCAAATATCAGCATGTGAACAAGGGACTGTTCGGAAACGGGGAGTATTTCTCCGCGGCGGGTTACCCGCTCAATCCGGGCATGTTTAAAATCGGTATCTCATGGGGTTTCTATGATTAGCGTATTGTTCTGCGCGGTATGAACTGCCCGCAAAACAACATTTTATGTTAAAAAAGACAGTTTTAACTTTTGCGTTCTTAACAATCCTGACGACTTTTTACGGCTTTAACGCCCAGTTCAGCACACCCGTGACGGACGACATGCTGCTGAACGACGATGCGGCCGATTTCGGCAATTCGCTGCTCGGTGAGGGCGACTATGTGATCTCGGCTTATGACAATGTCATTCGCAACATCAGCGAAAAAGAGGGCCACGACTGGCGCCTGATGAGCGCCATCGCCTACCATGAATCGCGGTTCACGCCCGACATCACCTCGCGCAGCGGGGCCCGCGGGCTGATGCAGATCATGCCCTCGGTGGCACGCCAGTTCGACGTCCCGACCGAGCAGGTCTCCAATCCCGAGACCAACATATGGTTGGCCAACAAGCTGATGTCGAAGATTATGAACACGCTCCGTTTCCCCGAGGGGACTCCCGAGAAGGATCGGATGAGCATCATCCTGGCCTCGTACAACAGCGGGATCGGCCATGTGAACGATGCGAGGCGCCTGGCACGGCTCAACGGCGAGGATCCCAATTCGTGGGAGGTCGTGGCCCGCTACCTGCAACTCAAGGCGCAGCCCGAGTATTACGAGAGCGAGGCGGTCAAGTGCGGACGTTTCACCGGCAGCCGGCAGACGCTGGCCTACGTGAACGACGTGATAGGACGCTATGACAAATACTGCCGGATTGCTCGGAGATAACTCCGGCAGGAATTGAAAAGTCTGAATCTACAGCAAAAAGGCTGAACCCAGGGGTTCAGCCTTTTCTCTTTATATCTTCTGAGTTGCCGGCGGACTTGTCCGGCGCCGGGTCAATAGACCCACTGGAAATCGTCGACGTACATTACATTCGTCGTGCAGCCCACCATGTAATCGCCGTAGGCACTCGTGGAGCAGGAGATGATGATGCTGTACTTGCCGGTGGGGCGTCCCGCAGCCGGGTCGTAGAAGTTGAGCGGCAGGGTGGCCTCTACCATTTGCTCGCCTTCGGTCGACTTGTCGACGAACAGCGACCCGTAGGCGATGAGTTTCCCTTCTGCGGTCTGGGTGGTTTCCGCCGGATCCCAAATGCCCGTGGGGTCTTTGGTGCCCGAAGCGACCCGGTGCCGGGCGTTCCAGTCGATGATGGCGACGAAAATGCGGGCTTTGTCCGGGTCGCCTATGCCGACCGGGGCCCCGGAATGTTTGCTTGCGTCGATCGTGCCCAGTGTCGCGTGGTATTTCACCTTCATGCCCGAAGGGCGCGCCGTCCAGTTGTAGGGCTGTCCGAATTCTACTACGCCCGTCCACAGGCCGTCTTTGTAGAAGATGCCGGACATCAGGTTGCCGGCTGCGATGTTGACGAGGGGAGGGGCTGCCGCGGCCAGTTTCGCGCAATAGCTGCCGCCCATTCCGTTGAAAGTCCCCTGCCTACAGAGCTTATCCGCAAATGTGTTGTTACCGCTGGCCCAGAACTCCGCATTCGTATTTTCGCTCGTGAAGCACGACAAGCCCGGGTTTTCCATGTTCCCGTCGGGAATCGTGTCGCCCGCGGGTGCCGTGTATTCGGCGGTTTCGGTCTGCTGCCCGCCGACGAGAAGCCGGAATTCATACGTTTGCCCGGCGTAGACGCCCTTGGTCGTGACGAGGCGTTTTACGGGGATGCCCGCATCGTTGGTGAGGCTTGTCCATTCGGGTGCGATCGAGCTCGTAAAGATGCCGCTTTCGTCCTGTGCGCCCTTCTGCGTCGTCTGCCAGTCGGCGGTACCCTTCAGACGGTACTGGATTTCGGCGGTGGCGTAATCTTCGGGCGTAACCATCGTGGTTACGACGGCCGTGTTGTTCCAGAGGTCGATCTCGCGGACACCGATCTTCACGTTGGTGGGCTGGACATGGAGCATCCACCGCTCCGTGCGGCCGTGGCAGGTGACGTCGACCAGACGAACCGTTTCGAAGCCCGTGGCGGAAAGTTCCTCGGCCGTGGGCGAGTAGGCGGTGATGTCGGCAGGCCCCAGCTTGAGGCTGGTGACCGTGACGGCCTTCAGGTCGGTGCCTTCGGCGACATAGGCCGTGGCCGTACGCGCCTGCGTGTCGATCAGTGTCGATCCGATCTGCCCGGCGACGGTGAACGACCGGGCTATGGGCTGCTCGGCCACGATCGTCCACTCGTAGTCCTGGTAGAGCGAGAGCGTGACATAGAGCGGCGCCCGCAGGTCGAACTCCCCGCTCAGCGGCTGCGAAGTCCTGATCTGGCTGATGAATTTCTCTTTGTCGGTCATCATCGGGTTGGATGTGGCGACGTCGAATTCCGCCTTGTCGATGGTGACCTTGCGGATATCGGTCTTCTCGTCCAGCGTGAGCGTCACGGTACGGTTCACGAGGCTGATGCCGGCCACCGTGAACCCCTCGCCCTCGATGCTGCGGATGTTGAGCTCGATGGTGGGGTACGGTATGTCGTTCTCGATGCACGACGCTGCCAGCAGGAGCGCCGCCGCCGAAAAGAGTATGCGTAGGTATTTCATAGTTTACTGCTTTTTCTTGTCCCACAAATGTATCGTCATACCGAAGTTGATGGCCGCGATATTGAGCCGGAAACGCATGTTCGAAGCCTTGCGTGAACCGATCTTGTTGCCGTTGGCATCCTTCTGGGTGATGCTCGTATACTGTATGCCGCCCAGCCCGAACGAAATCGTCGCACAGACGTTGGGGAAGATGTATACGGCAGCTCCCGGGTTGAACGCCAGCTTTACCTGCGTTTTGTCGTTGTAGGTGCGGTTGGGTGCGCCTCCTTCGTTATGATCCGGGTCGTATGCGAAGCTCGAATGTCCCGTCGAGAGCGCCAGCTCGAACTCGGCGAAGAGCCCGAAGCGTCCTTTGGGGTCGAGCCCCGCATAAGAACGGTGAAAAATGCCGAATGAGTATTCGTCGCTCGAAAGATCGACGTAGGGGAGCTGCCCCGAGAGGTCGTTGCCCTCGCCCGCATCGAAATAGGTGTTGTCGAGCGTGCCGCCCATGTGGCTGTATCCGAAACGGATGCCGATACAGTTGTTATCGCGGTAGAAATAACCGACGAAGGGTTTTACCGTTGCGATCGTGGCATCCGCATCGATGTTGTCGAAGATCAGCATGAGGTCGGTGTCGTCGCTCGAAACCGTACCGTAGGAGGCCGTAAGACCCATCATCACTTCGCCCTTGTAGGCGAATTTGAGTTTGTTGATCTCGCGGTCGATGCGGCGGCGCGTGGGCAGGAAACGCTCCACCTGGGGACGCTTGTGCTTTTCGGCCGGCATGGCTGCGGGCATCGGCGCCGAGGGTGCCGCCGGGGCGCCGAGGGTGCCCGCTGCGGCTTCGGTGCCCGTTTCTGCGGCGAGTCCCGAAGCTGTTTCCGCCGTGGCTTCGGTGCCCGTTCCGGGGGTGTCCGAAGTTTCCGGGGGCACGGTGTCCTCGTTGCCGGAGGGGGTTTCTTCGACTGCGGCCGTAGCGGCCCGCTGCACCGCGGGAAGGGCTTGTCCCGTCTCCGCTGCGGCGCCGAGCGTGATGAATACCGATAAAATGGAAAGTATGATTCGTTTCATGTGCGTGCCGTGTTTAGAGATAGAATGCCATGCCGAGCCCTATAGAGAAGATATTGACTTTGAAGTTCATCATGCTGGCGTCGCGCTTGCCGACCGTCACCTGGTTGTGTACCTGTTTGGTGTGGCTGTAACTGATGCCCATCACGCCGACGTTGACCTCGACGGCCATGTTGTTCGTGGCGAAGGCGATGATACCCGGCGAGATACCCAGCGAGAAGGTATAGCCCGTCTGATAGGTGCCCTTCACCGGGGAGTCCTTGGCAAAGCGTGCCTGTGTGCCGCCGCCCGAGAGCTGCATCTCGTTGAAGAGCGCGAAACGCTTGTTGCGGCCCAGGGGGATGTACTGGCGCCAGATCATGGCCACCGAATAGCTCTGTTGCAGCGAATAGCAGTCGTTCAGCTCGAAATTCAGGTCGGAGTCCTCGCCGCCCAAGTTGAGGTCGGCCTTGTCCAGCTTGAGCAGCGAGCGCGAATAGATGAAACGGCCTCCGAGTGCCATGTTGTCGCGGAAGGCATAGGCGATCATCGGGCTGACCTTGAACGTGTAGCCCTTCGATTCGATGCCCTCGATGACCAGGAACCTGTACGTATCGTTCGAGTGGGTCGAGTAGGAGGCCGTCCCTCCGAAGATCCATTGCCCGCGCGGGACGAAGAGGTTGTGTTTGTCGGTAAGGCCGCGCTGGCGCCGCATTTCGTTGACGGTCTGAGGACGTTCCTCGTGCTGCATGCAGCTCGTGCTGTCGGCCTGCGGGGCGAGGGACGCCGCGGCGTTCGTCTGTTGTGCACGGCTCTCCGGCGCCGTGCCTGCCAGGAGCAGGAGTGCCAGGAGCGTACTGGTGGTTATCTTGCGCATTGTCGTGCGTTTACGTTTAATCGTTAATATACCCATTCGAAATCGTCGACGTACATCACGTTTTTCGAGCAACCGGTGAAATAATCGCCGTAAGCGTTGCAGGCACATGAGATCACGAGCGAATACTTCCCTTCGGCAGGGCGCGTCTCGTGGTCGTACCATACGATGTCTAATTCGGCGTCCTGCATATCCTCGCCATCCGTCGATTGCGTGATCCAGAGCGATCCGTATCCCAGGATTTTGCCTTCCGATACGTTGTTGATGCCTTTTTCCGGATCCCATGCACCTTTGGTGGTCGTCATGCCGGATACGACCTCATGCGGGGCGTTCCAGTCGACGATCGCGACGAAAATACGAGCCATGTCCGGATCGCCCTTTTTGATATAGGGACAAATATCGCCCGAGGTGCGTACTTTGTCGACCGTGCCGACGTGGGCATGGTATTTTACCTTCATTGCCGAAGGACGTGCCGTAAATGCGTATGTTTGTCCGAACTGGACGGTGCCTGTGAAACTTTTATAGGCGAATTCTCCTGTGAACAGGTTGCCTGCGGCCAATACCAGCATATTGGTGCTGGTTAGTTTTGCAGCCGGTGCAGACTTCCCGAATTTCACGTCGGTAGAGGTGCAGAGCGTTTTTGTCATGGTATTGTTGCCGCTGCTCCAGAACGATTCTCCCGCGGCGTTGGGAAAAGCGAAGCCTCCGGTCATGCTCCAGCCCGACATGTCGCCGTTGGGGATTGGCTGTACCTCTCCGGCCGTAAATGTTCCGGTAGTTTCCGTGCCGTTGATAATGGCTCTGAAGTCGTAGCTGTGTGTCGCGATGATTCCCGTGCCGGCGGCCTGCGTATATACGGTTTGCTCTTTTACGGTTTGCGGAACCCACTGGGGCGCATAGGTCGCCGTGATGAAATCGTCGCCCTGCGACGTCCCGGCCATCGGCTGCGGCTCCGCTCTCCAACCGGGAGAATCGCCCCGTCGTCTGCTATTCCCCGCCGCTGCTGCGCAGGCCGAATTGCACGGTGGTGTCGGGCGTGAACGAAACCACGCGCAGCGTGACCGTATTGGCCCACAGGTCGTAGTCGTCCGCCGTTACGGGAACCAGTCCCTCCAAGCGGTAGGTCGTAGCGACCTCTGAGGAACCGCCGTTGGCGTCCTCGATGCGGAACGTCACTTCCTGGTCGCCGGCCCGGCACGAAGCGAAGAACGCATCGGAGAGCGTCAGCCGGACGTTGTATTTGTCGACCGGTTCGAGGGAGATGCCCTCGGTCGTGCCGTTGAGCGCGTCGTAGCTCTTGTCGCCTACCGAAACCGTGAACCGGGTCAGTTCCGAGAAGGCCATGATCCGGTATTTCTTCTCCCCGGATCGGTACTTCTGTATTTCGGCGATGTCGAACCCTTCGCTGATGACGGCCGGATCGGGGCTGAAGATGATTTCGTCGTCCTTGTCGTCGGTACCGGGGTCGACGCTGATCAGCACGCAGTCGATATAACCGGGCAGGTCGGGCGAATATTTGAACGTGAGGGTATACTTGCCGCCTGCTTTGACATTGGGGATGTAATCTTCCATTTCCACGTTCTTACCCTCGACATGCGTTCCGCGGAAGAGCCAGGCCAGCGACGTCATGCCTGCGGGCAGGGTGTAGTAACCCGTCCCTTCGGCCGTGAACCTGAGCGCCGGGACGCTGCCCGCTTCGGCGGCTTCCTCGTCGACCTTTTCCCCGCCGGCTATCCATACGGAATAGCCGGGGGCGAGGTTCTCGGCGATCGTATCGTCGAATTTCACCTCTACGACGGTGTTCACGATCTGGCAGACGACCGCAACGTTTGTGGTTTCGCCGGGTTTGACGGTGAACTTCTCCTCGCCCTTGTATAACCGTTTCGTGAAATCGGCGGGGACTTCCTCTCCGGCTTCGACCGCTACGCGATAAGTGCCGGCCAACAGTTCCAGCCGTTCGGGACAGGCCTCTTTCGAGGTGTATTTGCGCAGCAGGCCGTCCTCGTCGTTGTAGATGTAGACGGTCTGGTGCTGCAACGGGTCGTATTCGCCGGTGTCGGCTGTCTGCCGGGTCGAGACCGTCATCGCCATGACGCCCGTGCGATTGTCGCTGCCCGCGACGGAGTCGTCTTTCGAGCAGGCCGCGCCGAGGAGCACCGCGAGCAGTACGGCAAAATATGAGATATATCGTTTCATTATAGGTCGGCTTTAGTGGACGATGAGTTTGACAGTTTTGTGTGTCAGTACATTATCGTTGTCCGTCACGTCGAGGACAAAATTATGCTCGCCCGGGATTTCCAGCAGTATCTCGACGAATTTGGTGATCGAGAAGGTCACCGACGTTCGGTTCTTTACCTGCTCGTTGATCGGGAACCCGAATTCGCCGTGCAGGACTTCGACCAGTTCGTCGGGGATGTCGCAGATGTCGAATTTCTCCGGCAGGTTGATCACCGGCAGCAGCGGCCTCAGCGTTTCGGAGTCGATCGTCACGAAGAACGACTTGATGCCTTTGTCGGCCTCGATGTCGATGTCGATCACCATGTCCTTCTGCACTTCGTATTGCTGGTCGATGTCGTAGCCGCGCCACGTGATCCGGGGGCCCGTCTGCCCCGAGCTTTTATCGACTACGAGCGTCAGTACGGCTTCGGACGAGACGCCTTTTGCATCGGTCATCGTGAAGGCGAAGGTGTGCGTACCGTCGAATTCATAGAGCGCCCTGATCTGCCCTGCGATGTTGAAACTCTTGGCCGTCTGTCCTTTGAGCTCGCTGCCTACGGGGTAGCCGAAGCCCTTGAGGATAATCCCTGCCGCCGAAGATGCGTCGAGGGCGCAGAGGTCGAATGTTTGGGGCAACTGGATGGCGGACATCGACGCCAGGAACTGGCTGTTGGTGGAGCCGACGGTCACTTGCAGCGATTCGATGCCGTTGGGCGAGGAGAGGTCGAATGCGAACGGTTCGATGCAGTTCCCTTCCGCGTCGAACATGGCGTCGGTCAGCGTGAAGGGCTGCGTCATGTCGTGCCCGGGCCAGGTGAGCGCCGGGGCGTTGGGGTCTTCGAGGAGCTCTTCCCCGAGGTTTTCCGTACCGTCGACGACGAACTTGTTGTCCTGGAGGATGCTGTTGTCGACTTTGACCGAGAAGAGGATGTTGCCCTTGTCGGCGTAGCCGATTACGACCGAAACCTTGCGCCACTGCCCGGCCTTGACCCCGGTGATCTGCTTGCTGAATTTAGCGGGGACACCGGTGTCGGCGAAGGTGCCGTCGAATGCGAAGTTCAGGGTGTTTTCCAGGGCCAGCGGTTTGAAATAGGCCGCCCGGGTCTCGGTTTTGGAGAAATCCAGGCTGGTATCGCCCAGCGATACGGTGGCCTTGCTGGTGTCGGCAAGCATGTCGGCCAGCTCGGGCGAATATTCCACCGAGACCTTGATGTTCTGCAGGGTGCAGACCACCTCTTCGGGCGAGGTCGTCTGTGCCTTGGTGATCGTAAAGTCGCTCGTCGCACCGTAGACGGGGTGTTCCCAGTCCGCGCCGGGCATCGTGTCTTCCGAACGGACTTCCATGCGGTAGACGCCCACCTTCAGTTCCATCGGCGTCTTGAGCTGCTCCTTGAGCTCGGCATAGGTCATTTCGAGTACCTGCGCGTTGTCGGCGTCGAGGATCTCCACGATAAAGCTGTCCACGTCGGGAGCCGTGGCGCGCGTCCCGGATGCGGTGCGTGCGGCCTGCGTCTCATCCGACGTGTCGTCGGGACGGATTTCGGTTTCGTCGTAGACGACCGTCATCGAGAGGTTGCCGATCGACAGATAGCCGGTCATCCCGGCGGGCTCGGGGTTCGGATCCTCCTTGTACGGGGGCTCTTCGTTTACACAGCCGGTTGCGAAGAGTGCCGCAACCGCTAACATCGTGAGAAATTTGGTAAATGTTTTCATATCTTTCCCTGTTTTTATTTCTTTTCGGTATCGTCGATGGCTCCCTCGTTGACCTCGCAGTCGAGCGTCCGGGTATCAGTGTAACTGTCGCCGAGTGTGATGGTCAGCGTGGCGCTGCCCGCGTTTTTTGCATCGTAGGTGATGATGTGGCAGGTGCGCGGCGTCGTGGCGTCGAGCGTCTGGGCGGAGAAAGTCACTTCGGGGCCTTCCCCCGTGCCCGTCGGGCTCTGGCGGCGTGCCGTGCCGGTCACCGTGAGCCGCGTGCCGCCCTTGACGAACACCGGTTCGTCGGCAGGGTCGCTGCCGGGCGTGAAGGCGAATTCATTGCCCGAGGCCGTCGTCACGGTGAACCTGGCGTCGTGGAAATAGGCGAGGAACTGCTCCGTGGCGCGGATTACCACCTGCGAATTGGCCACCGTGGCGGTCAGGTCTGCATTTACCGTGCGCCGGGGCAGCACTTCGATCTTTTGTTCGGCATAATAGTAAGGTTTGCCGGCTCCTTCCGCATCGGGGTCGCCGTGGGCGATCGCGACGGTGTAGGCGCCCATCCGGAAGACGGTTTGGCTCTGCTCGAACTCGGTGAGCGTATCCCATTTCTGCGTGCCCGTTTCGCCCGTTACCGTGAGCGAGAAAGCCCCGGCTGCGGGCGCTTCGGGCGTGCCTGAAGCCTCGGCCGAAGCCGTGTCGATCGACGTGTCGGCCGTGCAATTGATGGCCAGGGTGCCGTACCCCGTCTCGTCCGTCTTGTTTTCCGTGGAGCATCCGGCGGCCAGCAGGCACGCCGATGCCAATAGATATATAAGTTGTTTTTTCATAGCAGTCCGGATCGTTCGGTAAAAGATGTTGTCGGGATTGTCGGTTGCTTCGTGCGCTGCCGGGAGGACGGCGGAATGTGCCCCAGCACCGCCGGTCGGATTACCGGTATGTGAAATCTCCCGAGGCGTTTGCATGAGGCCGGATGTCCGGGATTTTATGCGCATGGGTATGAGTTTTTTATTGGCAATGTGCAAAAATAGCCATGCGGCGCGTATCTTGGAAATAAATTCAACGAACGTGCGGTTTTTCATCACGAACACCCTGTCCGGCGAGCATGCCCGTATCTCGTTTTCGCCTTTCACAACACTCGATGCACCCGATGGCCGGCTGTGTCGCTTGTCCGTCGGTTGCGCGACGGCCTGCCGTGGCAGTCCCTCCCCGCAAGAAAAAACCTCCCTGCAATCCGCAGGGAGGTCGGGGATAAAGGCCTCTGGCCTTCCGGATATTCCGGCGGGTTAGTATACCCACTGGAAATCTTTGACTGAAAGGGTATTTACGGTTCCATTCAGATAGTCGCCATAACGGCTTGTTGAACAGGATATGATAATCGTGTATTTCCCATTCGGTGCCGGGGCATTTTTGTCATAGTAAGTAAGAGGAATGCTCAATAATTGATCCGCACTCTTATCCTCTTCGAGATAGACAACGCCGTATGCAATTAACCCTGTTTTTTCGGTTTCACTCAATCCGTCCAGTGTTTCAGGGTTCCATACTCCGCTCGGTGATGCATTGTTTCCTGATGTTACATTGTGCCTTGCATCCCAATTGACAATGCATACCATAATGCTTGCCTGGTCATGTCCTGACGTAAGTTCATTGGCATGACTCCACTTTGTATAAAAGTCGGAACCGAAAGAGGTTTTGTATGTCAATTCGAGTGCGGTAGGTCGGGCTGTGTAGGTGTATGGCTGCCCGAACCCGACTGTCCCGTAAGAATTCGCGCCTAAAACTCCAGATTTGGTGAATGTAAATGTCCCTGTAAACAAGTTGCCAGGAGCCAGAACCTTTATGAAACCGAGGTTGAGTCCCGAGGCCGTCATTACCGTATAGGGAGTAGCGAAAGAGCAGAGAGTTTTAGTTCCATTGGTCATTTCATTATTGCCGCTTCCCCAGAATGTCGTACTGGTATTTTCCGAAGTGTAGCATGCAAGCGAGTTATCTGCAAGGGTCGGTATTGTGTTTCCTGACTTTTTTTGGAATTCTCCCGATATTACCTGCTGGGTATTTTGGGCATCCGTGTATATAAGTTGGTATTCATAGTCGTTTCCGGCAAAAACACCTGTCGTATTGTCAACCGTATAGGTCATCTTGCCCGATGCATTGGCTGTTCCCTCAGACCATACAGGTTCAATCGTCCAAATGCCATTTCCACTGTCCGAAGCATCTTTCCAATCCGTTGTGCCTTTTATGCGGTACTGCACTTTGACGTTGGTCGCATCCGACGGGACATCGGTCACAGTAAACGTCGCCGTATTAGTCCATAAGTCAGCGTCGTTATTGTATGTAATAGGTGTCGGAATTTGGAACGTCAGTTTTTGTACGGTTTTCTGCCCGGCCAAATCTGTAACTTGGACTTCAAAGATATGCGTACTGCCAGGTGCAGCGCCTAATTTTACCAGTGGGACAAGGTTGGTAATATTAAAAATTGTAGATTTTTTGTATTGAATCTCTGATGTGCAGGCCAGCCCAAGATTTTTGAATTCGATTGCTCCTAAAATAGACGTTTCGTTGAAAAGGTCAAGGGTCGTGATGCCCATATCATTGTTGAGATAATCGGACGTTATATTTACCGAAAGGCCGGCAATTCCTCCCGGGACATTGATTGTTACGGCCGCAGAATAATTGAGGCTCATTCCACTTTCATCGGTGGTAATGTAATGCACTTGGTCGATTGTTTTCCCGTCTTCCTCCGGCCATACGAGCGACGGGGCGTCGATGGGGGCGAACTGCAGGTCGGAGACCGCTTTCGTATAGAGCGTTCCGGCTTTGAAGGCTTCGGTGCGGTTGACCGTGACCGTAGCCATCTGGTTGTCGGAGCCGATTACGTCGAGCGTCAGCGTGGGGTAGAGGTCGGCCGGGACGTTGAAGAAGGCTTCGACCTTGTCGGCGCTCGCCCCATCGGGCGTGTATTGCAGTGCGATGACGTTCGACTGGTCGGTTGTGCTGAGGGTGACAGCCGTTTCGGCACCTCCGTTCTCGAGGGCGAAATCGAGGCTCGAGGCCGAAAGCTTTTGGGTTTCCCCGCCGGCGGTCAGCAGCAGGTATTTCACCTTGTCGGCCTGCGTGGCGATGGAGAAATCGAGGATCGACGTGAGGCGGTGCAGCGTGAAAGCGACGGGGTTGCCGTCCACTTTGCCCGCCTCGTCGGCTGCGCCGTATGCCTGGGGAGTAGCGACCAGCGCGTCGTAGGCGCTGTTGAAATCGTTGCCCGTCTGCGTACGCAGGTTCCCGAACGGGAGGTTGGCCGTGGTACCTGTGACCTGCGCGTGGGGGAAGAACGCATAGTAATTGCCGCCGCCCGCTACGAAATCGTTGAGCGAACCTTCGAATGCGGCCGAGGCGGTGTTGTAGTTGAACTTAGCGGCTGTGGCGGGTGCCGTGCCGCCGGTTTTGACCGGCAGGATGCCCAGGGCGTCGCCGGCTTCCCATTCGGCCGTGAAGACGCTTTCGCCGACATTGATGTTGGCGCGGGTGCCGTCGTTTTCGGCGACATTGGCATAGACTTTAATAAGCGAACCGTTGCTGGTTTCCGGAGTGGCATTCGCCTCGTCGAACTTGTTGCAGCCGGCCAGCAATACGAGGGCGGCTGCACAGAAGAGCGGTTTAAGAATTTTTTTCATGGCGCTGCGGTGTTAGGCTTCGTCGGATTCGCTCATGAAGCTGTCGTCATAGGACATCGGACTAACAGGCCCGCTTGGATTTGATGTGGCAAACCCCTTTTCAGTCGTAATCTCGATTACTTCGATGGTAGGGACAGAGTACTTCCCCCCCCCCTTGTTTGGCTAATTCAATTCCCATGATATGCAATAGTTTAAAGTTACGTAACAAAAGTAGATTCGCGTAGCCGTAAATGAAAATAAATTCAATGAACCGGAGGATTTTTCCAATGAATCAGCCGATTTGAGGGATGGCGGCCGGACTGAAATGATAAGATGAAAAACGTAAAAGTATGTACGGTGGACAAAAAAGGCCATCCGGGAAATCCGGATGGCCTTGTGACGAGGGTGCCCCTGTCTGTTATTTCACGTATTTGTCGAGCCAGCCGAAGAATTCGCGGTTCCAGACGAGCGAGTTCTGGGGTCTGAAGACCTGGTGCGCCTCGTTTTCGAATTCCACCAGCCGCGCCGGGATGCCGCGCACGCGGGCTGCCGTGAAGGCTTCGAGCGACTGCGTGTAGGGGATGCGGAAATCGTACTCGCCCGTGAAGATCAGAATCGGCGTGTCCCATTTGCTGACGAATTTGTGCGGCGAATTGGCGTAGGAGCGCTGTGCGACCTGGTTCGACCGATCCCAGTAGGGGCCTCCGTAGTCGTTGTTGATGAAGAACAGTTCTTCGGTCTCGCCGTACATCGACTCGAAGTTGAAGATGCCGCAGTGGGCGATGAACGCCTTGAAACGCTTTTCGTGGCAGCCGGCCAGGAAGAATACCGAGTAACCGCCGTACGATGCCCCGACGCAGCCCATGCGGGTTTCGTCGGCCCACGGCTCCC
>OGOU01001941.1_pt1 | contig 15262 bp, 10 predicted proteins | sample 1552721 | NCBI WGS metagenome assembly OGOU01 (sample SAMEA2580176, study PRJEB22360) | human gut metagenome | biome: human gut; feature: human-associated habitat; material: faeces | place: Denmark | collected 2008/2010 | reverse complement strand
GGGCTGTGGGAGCCGGGAGGTTGCCGGATGAAAGGGGATGGTTTGTGGGGAGGGGGTGGCTGGAATTTTCGGCAGGTAGGGATACCGGCCGGAGGGATGCTGCCGGAGGGGGGACGGGCGTGGAGTGAGTGGAAGGGGTAGGGAGGGCATTTATTGTTGTTACGGTGGAGTTCGCCCGGGAATACGATGTTTGGGGATGGGCTGGGAGGGTTGGATGAGATGTTTCTTGTGTATTTTCTATGTTGTTTGGGGATGCTGGCAGGGGTAATGTGCCCGGAACGATTTGATCGTCCGGGTCGTTTTGTTTGGAGGAGGCGGGGGTATGGGGAGGGAAGGGGAGAGCGATTTCCTGTGTTTTTTTCCAATGGAGAATGGTGGTTTTGCTGATGCCGGTGAGCTGGGCACAGCGGGTGGTGTTGTTGCCGGCTTCGGTAGCGAGCAGGCGGAGCACTTCTTGTTTCTTTTCTTCGGTATATGCCATGTTTTTTCTTTTTTCAGTAAAGTTAGGTGGGTTAAGAGGTTGGGGTATGGCAATGTTTGTCAGTTTTTTGCGTGTGTGTGTTGTAGTTTCGCGGGAGAGGTGAAATTTATAAATTATTGTTATTATGATAGGTGGATTGATTGCGGGTGTCGCTTCTGCGGCTTCGGGTATTGCCGGGGCTGTCAGGGCGAAAAAAGCCCGGAAAAAGGCGGCTAAGGAGCAGAGGCGTATTCTCGACCAGCTGAGTGAGGAGAATGAGAGTAATTTTTTGCGGGATTATTACCAGAATGCGTTCGACGATCCAACGTCGCGGAGTTATTTGAAACGGATTTCCGGCAAGTTGTACGATCAGGAGCAGGCGATTACCAATAGCGGGATCGCAACCGGGGCGACACACGAGAATACGTTGGCGAAGAAACAGGCAGCGAACGAGGTGATGAGCGATGCGGTGAATCAGGTGGTGGTGAACCACGAGGCGAAGAAGCAGGCGGCTAAAGATCAGTATATGCAGCAGAAGAATGCTATTGCGTCGGGAAAGATCGGAGTGGCGAAGCAAGAGGGAGAAGATATGGCGAAAGCAGCTCAGCAGATTGCCGGAGGGGTTAGCGGGGGATTCGGCAGTGTGGGGAATTTGCTGGATAAAAGCGGCTGGCTGAAGTGAGCGGCAGTTTCCGGTATGGACGGATTTACCGTGTGATTTTGAGTTAAGTTAGATTAGGTTGAAAATGTCGGGCAGGAATTGTGTGACAATTCCTGGTAAAGGGGGGGAAGGAATGAGGGGGAGGGAGGTTCGATAAAAGAGGATTGTAAGAGAGAGGCTATGAAAAGTAACAGAGAGAAAAACCGTTCCCGGAGAGAGAAGGGAAATGCCGGACGTCGTGCCGGGGAGATGTGTTCTGTCCGGTTGGAAAAATGTGAGATAAGCGGGGAGATGAAGGGGATGCCGGAAGATGCGATGTTGAAGGATGAAGGTGTGTATGTGGTTGCCGGAATGCCTGGGGTGGATGAGGGACAGGGACGAGATGCGGTGTTTTATAGGAATGGAGAAGGCGGAGTGCTGGAAGTGTTCCGCCAGAGTGTTCCGGAGCGGGAGCTGGAACGGCGGCAACGATTACCGAAAGTATGTGCTTTCGGGGATTTTTTGCGTGTACTGGGGAGTTTTGCCGGGGATGGATGCCTGTCCCGTGCCGGGAACGGAGACAAGCCGGGGAGGTTGAAAGCCTTCCGGGAGTTGGAAAAACTGGCGGCTTTGTGTGCTCCGGAAATTTTGGGTGTGGAGCGGATTTTCTCCGTCGGGAGGGTGTGCCTTCGGCGTGGGAACCGTTTGTTAGAGCCGGGAGAGGGCGGAGTTTGTGAGGGGATTGTCATTGATTTGTCGGATTTGTTTAAATGAGTTTAGGGATGAGCGGAAAAGATCGGTTTTTTGATTTTTTTGGTCGTTTGAGTGATGCCAAAGTACCGGAAGTACCGGAGGATTTTAATCAATTCCGGGAGCAGATGAGTGTGGAGGAGCAGGCAAAAGAGTTTTATGAGCAGTTGCGGAAAAATTCCCGTTTTAAAGGTGTTCCTGAAAGTTTCGAGCAGTTTTCGGCTATTCTGCCAAGGAAGCAGGCGACCGATCCGATTGCCGATTCTGCCGGGATGCCGGGGACGGTCGAGTCTGTGAAGTCGGAAGATACGTCCCGAAGCCGGAATTATCCGGGGGAGCTGGCTGGAGAACGAGCCATCGAGTTACCGGAAGTGAAGGTTTTTGCCCGGAAATCCGGGGATGGACAGGGAGTGAACCCGGAACGGATTCAGAAGACAGGGTTTGCCGATATCGGAATAAAAGCGGTTACCGGAGTGGAGGAAGGAGAGCAGGAGAAAACCGGGAGAAGTGCCGGGAATGAGCCGGAAAGCGTGCCGATAGCAGGGGATCGGGGGATTGCTCCGGAACGGCTGCCGAGATTTGGTGTGAAGGGTTTACCGGGACACATTGGGCAGATCGGCCCCGATCAGGTGGAAGGGCTTGTGCCGGGAATTTCCGGGCTGTCCCGGAAAGCGGAAGATTTACCGGGTGGGGAGTTACCGGAGGGAATGGCAGGCCGGGGTAAGTTACCGGAAAAAGAAAAAGGTTTGCCGGAGTTTGTTGCCGGGGAATACGATGGCCGGAGCGGGCGGGAGAAACCGGGAGGGGGGATGCACGGATATACCGGAGGACAGCCGGATGCGGAGATTCCGGCAGATGAGGGATCGACAGGGAAAACGGCAGAGAAAACCGGGCTGGATGCGTTGCTGGAGGAGAAGGAGCGTTTGTTGGAGACCGACGGGGATTTGATGAAGGAGTGGAAAGAACGGGAGAAGCTGGACCGGATGTTGGCCGGGGCTGGTGGGCGTCTTGCTGTGGATGACCGTTTTTATACCGAGAACCGGGAGAGGTATGCAAAGGCCGCCGGCAGGTATAATGAGTTGGCGCAGCTGATCTGTACACACCCTGAGACGAAAGTCCGGCGGGAGGCGTGGAGAGAACGGCTGGCGGAACGGGACAAGATAGAGGGGGAGTACCGGAAGACGTTGAAACCTGCAATAGAGGATTATCGTTATTCGCCTTCGAACACCGGGGGGACTTACATTCCCGTTTTTTCGGAGGATGCGGACGAGCATAGATTTTTGGATCAGGCGAAGAAGTTGCGGGAGGATACGTTGAAATTGCTGGAAGCGCCCGGTCGTTATGAGGATAGCGGGGCGTGGAAAAATTGGTTGAGGGGAAACCGGGATACGTTTACCGATTGGGATTTTTGGACGTTGGGTGTTGCAGAGATCGGGCGTAATTGGGATGTGAAGCGGGTGTACGACCGGGCTTTGGAGAATAAGAGCGGGCAGAGGCTGGAAGATTTTTTGAAGCCGGGGGAGTTGGCGTTGCTGAGTGCGCATATGGATTTTCTGAATGCTGCAGATGAGCGTGCGGATGATCTTTCGCTGGGATATGAGATCGGTAAGGGGACGCCGGAGGTGGTTACGGATATTCTTTTGAGTTTGCTTTCGGGAGGTGTAGGCAAAGCGGCTTCCGGGATGGCGAAGAAGGCTTTGAGCCAATGGATGAGGAAGCAGGTGAAGGGAAGTTTAGCGAAGAAGCTGGCTAAAGGTTTGGAGCATTTGACGGCAGAGGGGGCGCGTACGGCTGCGGCTACGGTTGTAGATCCCCGTACATACCGGAAGATTATGCGCGAGGCGGTTACTCCGAAAAGGGATGCAGAGGGGAATATGGTCCTAGATGAAGGTGGTTTGCCTGTGTTCGACAGTTGGACGGATGTGTTGCCGAGGAGTGGCAGGGACGCTTTGGCGGAGAATTGGGCGAACGGGGTGTTCGACCGGGTGAAGCCGATTGTAGGGAAATATGTGCGGAAGAGGAGCGGTGCCGGGGAGGCTTATCGGGCGTTTATGCAGGCGAAACCGGGGGAGTTGCGCGGTAAGGCCTGGGGGAATCTGGCGAAGCAGGTGTTGCAGGATGAATTGGTTGCCCCGTATATGGAAAGCTGGTATGAAAAGGGAATCAAGGCTCTGACCGGGAATCCGGAGGAGTTGCGTGAATTCGGAACGGTGGAAGAGCAGTTGAAGTTTTTCGGTACGTTGCTGCCTGCGCTGATGCTGAAGGGAGGCGTGAAGGCCGGAGGTTTATTGGAGGCAGAGCGAAGATACGGGCGGAGCCGTGATAAGGTGAAGGTGGTGTTGCAGGAGTATGGGTTGAGCCGGCAGGAGGCCGAGATGCGTTTGGCCGAGCTGGAGGGTATGAGTGCCGGAGAGTTGGCGGATTGGGCAACCCCGGTGGTAAAACAGGCGGGATGGACCGATCCGGAGAAGGGCAAGGTTTTGTATCAGGCATTTGGAAATTTCAACCGGGATAAGACGGTTTATCATTTGCTGGCGGGATCGGATGCCGGGCTAAAGGAGGGGAACGGCGGAGAGGTCGATCGCGGAGGTGTCCGGGAGGCCGGGGAAGAACAGCCGGGGAGGGTTGATCCGGTTGTTTCGGAAGATGCCGGGAAACTTATTCCGCCTGTGTCCGGCGGGCCGGATGCTGCCGTACAGGATGTGCCGGGTGTGCGGGTCGATAAGCCGGGTGACGTGGCCGGGACAGATAGCGGGGAACGTTTGAAAATCGGGCAGGATTCCGGGGAGCGAACGGAAATTCCGGAAAACGGACGGATGCCGGGCGGAACGGTTGCCGGGGATTGGGCTGATTTCCGGGACAAACCGGGTGAAGCGGTGCGTATGCTGACGGAATTGAAAAAGGGTAAAATGGAAGGAGTGTTTCACCGGAAAGAACTGGGCAGTGTGGATTTGATGTGGAACAGCGGAAAGGGTGACGACGGGCTTGCCCGGATTTTGGACCGGCTGGAAGAAACTGCCGGCTGGGATGAACTGGCAGCCCGGATGACGGAAGTGATCGACCGGGGAAAGCTGGTACGGAACGGAAAGCGGCGGGTGACGATTCAGGGGGAGGATTTTGAAGCGGATATCCGGCGGGGTGGCGACCGGAGGTGGGAGCTGTATGATTTTCGCCCGGTACGGAAGAAAGGTACGGCTGTCCCGTCCGGAGGCAAGGGAAAGAAGAAAGCTGCCGGAAAAACTGCCGGTAGCGGAAAGGGAATAACCGGGGAAATTTCCGATGTACGCCGGGGAGAAGGGATAAAGGATGGTTTGTCTGTGGTTGTCCCTCCGGTGGAGAGCGGGCGGATGAAACCTGTGGACGGAGTGAAAAGCAAGCTGGAGGCGGAAAGGTTTTTGAATGGGTTGATGAAGAACGGGGAATCTTTTTCGTGGACGGGGTTACTGAGCCGGAAGAGCCGTCCGGAGGCGTGAGCGGGTTACCGGGGAATGGCCGGAATGTGAAGTATGTAACGGATTTATGAGATAATATAGTCAGAAAAGTGTATGATAAAGGCAGATAATAAGGTTTTGAAATTAGCTTCCCGGATCGGATATAGCCGGAGGGACGGGGCTGTGGAGGTGGAGCGTGGCGGTGATGAAGAGAGCCGGAAACGGAATTTCGATTTACTGAACCGGGTGGCGGAGTGCTATGGTGCGATGTACGAGTTGAGAAAGCGGCGGATGCGTAGCCGGAAGTTTTATCGGGGCGACCAGTGGAGCGATGTGGTGGAGGTGAACGGCGAGCGTGTGCGGGAGGAGGATTATATCCGGCAGCAGGGAAAGCCTGCTTTGAAACAGAATATGATCCGCCCGCCGCTTAGGAATGTGGTGGGGCAGTATCGCAGCAATCCTTTCAAACCTGTGGTGTTCGCCCGCAACCGCCAGAATCAGAAGGCTGCCGAGATGATGAGCGTGGCGTTGGAGGCGGCTTTGTTTATGAACGAGAGCAAGGAGCGGGATGTGCGGGCGCTGGAGGAGTTTTTGCTGTCGGGGATGGTGGTGTATAAGACGGGGTTTTCGTTCGATCACGAGCGGCAGCAGGCGATCCCGAAGTTCCGGGCGGTGAATCCGAACCGTTTTTTCGTGAATACGGATATGGAGGATGTTTGCGGGGGCGATGTGAATTTTATCGGGGAACTGGCCGACCTGACGATCGAGGATGTGGTGGCGGAGTATGCCCGGAACGGGCTGAGCGAGGAGGACGTGAGGCGGATGTACGGGAATGTGAGCGATTTTTATGCTTCCATGCCGGGTTTCGATGCGAAGCGTATGGACGGGATCGATCCGCTTGTGCCTCAGGACGGCAGCCGTTGGCGGGTGATCGAGGGGTGGCGGGGGGGGGGGGGATGGCGGTTGTGGGTGCACGATTATCTGGATGCCAGTTACGAGGTTTACAGCGAGGAGGCTTTGCCGGAGATCGAGGCGGAGAATGAGCGGCGTGCGGCCCTGGGGGCGGAGAACGGGGTGGAAGTCCCTCCGGTGGTGTATGAACGGAAGTATGTGAAATATTGGAAATGCTACCACCTGACGCCTTGTGGGGAGACGCTTTGGGAGGGGGAAACGCCTTACGAGCACCGCAGTCACCCGTATGTGTTTAAGCTGTATCCGTTGCTCGACGGGGAAGTGTGGGGCATGGTGGAGGATTTGATCGACCAGCAGAAGATGGTAAACCGGATGGTGATTTTGCAGGATTTTATCATCAGTGCTTCGGCGAAAGGGGTGTTGCTGGTGCCGGAGGAGTGTATCCCGGAGGATATGACGATCGAGGATTTTGCCGAGGAATGGGTGAAGTATAACGGAGTGATTAAAATCCGGCTGAAACCGGGACAGGCGGCTCCGCAGCAGGTGGCGGCGAACAGCCTGCATGTGGGAATTTCGGAGATGATCCAGATGCAGTTGAAGCTGATGCAGGATATTGCCGGGGTACAGGGGGCGATTCAGGGGAAAAGCCCGTTGTCGGGCACGGCGGCTTCGCTGTATGCGCAAGAGACGCAGAATGCGGCTTTGAATGTGCTGGATTATTTGGAAACGTTCAGCGCTTTCCTGCAAAGGCGGGATAAGAAGCTGTTGCAGGTGATCAAGCAGTTCTACACGGAACGCCAGTATATTGCGGTAGCGGGGAGCGATTACAGCGAGGAGGCGCGGAATTACGATCCTGAAAAGATCCGCGAGGTGGATTTCGACAATACGATCACGAAGGGAGTGGATACGCCGTCCTACCGGGTGGTGGTGGATGAAATTTTGTGGAAGCTGCTGGAAGGGCGTTTTATTTCGGCGGAGATGTTTTTGGAGCATTGTTCGTATCCTTTTGCCGATAAGGTGTTGCAGGGGATGAAGAAGATGCGGGAGGAACTTTCGCAGGGACAGATGCCGGAGGGCGTTCCCGCGCAATTGCTGGCCCAGGTGGAGCAGGAAGCGGGGCGGATGTCACCGGAGCAGCAGGCGCAGGTGGAAAAGCTGATGAGCGGGGGGTATCGGAAGGAGTAGGGTTTAGAAGATGAAAGAGAGATGAAAAAAGGATTAGATTATTATTCCCAGCTTGATAAAAAAGCTGGGAATAGTAATTATTGGGGAAGAATTACAGGAACTATTTCGTCCCCCGGTAAATCATTTAAATACTTTGCAATGTCGGCTTGTATTCCAGCATTAAATTTCGGTTGGAAATGTCCGGAATATTTGGTTATATACCAATTATCCTCGTCTTGAGGTTCGAGAGTTCCAGCATAATCTACATCAGGGTCACCTCCTAATAAGTTGGGATGACAGACTTTACCAGCTCCTCCAGGATTATTTCCTCCAGTGAGGAAGCCTCCCTGCCATACATAGATTTTTTCGCCATCACCACTTAACCAATTTTGGAGTTTTGCTTTCGTGTTAATATAGTTTCCATCTAGATGTTCATAATTTACAGGAAGAAATCTTTCGTCTATGGAATATGAGGTAACTTCTCGAAGTTTTGTTCTTGTATTCATTCTAAAAAATCTTTGTCTCATAGAGCTTGAGTTTAGTAAGTCTCCTTCAACCATATCTGTTTTTACCTTGTACATCTGTACCGGTTTTTGCTGTCCCATGTTTTGTAGCATTTTGCGCTGGCTGGTGGCTACCGGGCGGTTGTCTGTGAAACCGAGTTGCTGTTTGTTTTGCCGGACAGTGTTTATCAGATTACGCTGGACAGTCTGGATAGATGATTTTGGGATATAAGTTTCCATAATTTGATATTTTAATTTGTAAAGTGAAAATAGCGGTGTATTGTGAGGTTGAGGTTGTGTGTGAATATAATAAGAGGTTTGTCACTTGTATATAGGTGACTTGAAATTTATACAAAATCATGATGATGTTTTGTGATTTTGTTTGTTTTTTGATGAAATCGGTGTCAATGTTCCGTTACAAATGGAAATTATCGTGATTTTTTAGGGCGTTGTTATTGCCTGACATCGCACTATAAGGGAGAGTTGCGGCAGGAATATTTCTGCTGTTTTTGTTTGGTATTTATTTAAGAGGGGAAAAAAACGTGGTTAATTCTTTATAAAATTACCTTTCCTACACTAACATTAGGGAGTTTTTGCATTTAAAATACCCGTTTTTGGTGATTGCTGACTTTTTCGGGGTGGCGTAGTTTTGCCAACGGAAATTAAATAAATATGCAATGCTAAAATCAGTCTTTCTTTTTTTGTTGTTAGTTGTGTTTTGCGGCGGGGTTGCCGGGCAGAAGGCCGGGAGGGTGAAGGTTTCCGGGACGGTGAAGACGACGGACGGTGTGCCTGCCGAGTTTATCAATATTCAGTTGAAGAACACTTCGTTCGGAGGGATTTCGGACGGGAAGGGGAATTTTGAGTTTACGGCGCCTCCGGGGGAATATACGCTGGTTGTGCAGTCCATTGCCGCCCACCGGGAAGAATATCCGGTGGTTATCCGGGCGGAAGGCGAGAATCATTTTCCCGGCCTGGTGATCCGTGAGAATGTGAGCCAGTTGGAAGAGGTGGTGGTGACGGGGCAGTTTTCCCCGCAGTCTATGCGTAATTCGCTTTATAAGGTGCGCACGATCAGCAGTAAGCAGATCAGGCAGAAGGCGGCTACCAGCGTGCAGTCGTTGCTGAATACGGAGATCGGTATCCGCCTTTCGAACGATATGGCGCTGGGGGAGACGGATTTCGAGCTGATGGGGATGAGCGGTAATAATGTGAAGGTGTTGCTGGACGGTGTGCCTTTGATCGACCGGGGAGCGACGAAGCAGAGCCTGAGCCAGATCGATGTGAACAGTATCGAGCGGGTGGAGCTGGTGGAAGGGCCGATGTCGGTGGTTTACGGTACGGATGCGCTGGCCGGGGTGATCAATATTATAACGAAGAAGGGGTCGTCCGGGAGCGGGGATCATACTTTCAATGTGGGAGTGAGGGTACAGGAGGAGTCTATGGGAAAGGAGTATCACGCTTTCACCGGGGAAGGGCTTCACAATGAGAATATCGATCTGGGTTTCAACCTGAAGAACGGGATGTTCCTGAACGGCGGGTTTACCCGGAATAATAACGGGGGCTGGAAGGGTGACCTTACCGGGCGCGAGAAGCGGTGGCATCCCAAAGACCAGAATCTGTATCATGCGATGCTGGGTTACCGGGAACGGGATCTGAGCGTGTGGTACCGGCTGGATTTTCTGGACGAGCAGATCACCACGCCGATGAACGGGTCGGAGCCGGAGCAGATTTCGGATAAGGATTTTCTGACGAAGCGTTATACGCATCAGTTGCAGGCGAACTGGCGGCTGGATCATAAGTTGAATGTAAATGCCGTTCTTTCTTATCAGGATTATAACCGGCGTACCCGGACGACGATAACGAATGTGGAGACAGGGGAGAAGTGGCTCTCGCTGGAGGATGCGTCGCAGGATAAGACGGGTTACCAGGCGTGGATCGCAAGGGGAACGGCGGTCTGGAACATTTCGCAGAAGCTGAGTTTGCAGCCGGGGCTGGAGTATCAGTGGAACCGGGGCGAAGGGGGACGTATCGATGGGAGTCCGGTTGTTTCCGACCTTGCTTTTTTCCTTTCTGCCGAGTATAAGCCGTGGGAGTGGATGAGCCTGCGTCCTGGCGTGAGGACGTTTCTGATGGCCGATTACGATGCGCCTGTGGCCGTGCCTTCGGTGCTGACGAAGTTTTCGCTGAATCCGCATATGGATATCCGGTTGTCGTATGCTTACGGTTTCCGTTCGCCTACGTTGCAGGAGCTTTATTTTTCGTTTCACAATGCGAATCACAATATCGACGGGAATCCTGACCTGAAAGCGGAGTATTCGAATAATGTGACGGGCTCGTTTACGTGGCGTATCCTGCATGGCGATAAAATCCGCCTGACGACTACCCTGAACGGCTTTTTCAATGATTTCAGGGACAGGATCAGTCTGGTAGAGGATATTGCGGAGTCGAACCACAATACGTATTACAATATTTCCCGCTATAAGACGACCGGGGCGACCTGGGAGAACAGCCTTGCCTGGAAGGGGTTGTCGGCGAATGTGAGTGCTTCCCTGATCGGCCGGTATAACCGGTATTCCGAGGGGGATAAAGACCTGCCCGCTTTTCGCTTTTCGCCGGAACTGAGCGCGAGCGTGAGTTACCATATTGCCAAAAGCGGCACGGATATTAGTTTCTTTTACAAGTTTACCGGGGAGCGGAAGGAGTATTATTATAAGGAAACAACGCAGCCGGACGGAACAAAGACCAGCAGTATTTACCTGCGGGGACTGAAAAGTTATCATAATGGCGATTTGACGGTTACGCAGAAGATCACCCGTTTCCTGAATCTGAATGCCGGGGTGAAGAATCTTTTCGGCCTGACTTCGATTTCTACGATTGCCGAGTCGCCCGACGATGCCGTTTCGACGAGTTACCTGGGTTGCGGGCGAAGCTGGTCGGTAGGGTTGAGCTGTTACCTGAACGGAAAGTTTTAGTTTAAAATCAATATCAATCAATTTAAATAATGACAATGAAAAAGTTACTTTACTTATGTGTTTGTGTCGCTCTATTGGGCGTGTGGTCTTGTAGCGATGACGATGATAATTTGAAAGTTCCCGATATTACGGTGAATTTCGGCTCTACCGAGGTGGGAATGGAGGAGAATGCCGGAGCGGATATCACCGTGAACCTGAGCCGTGCGGCCACTGTGGCGCAGAGTGTGACGGTGGAGATGGAGGAGTCGCCGGATATTTTTGCCAGCGATATTGTCACTGTCCCCGCTATGACGGACAATAAGGTGATGGTGGCTATCCCGGCAGGGGAAACCACCGGGACGATCAGGATTTCGAGAGCCGAGGGAAAGAAACCGGAAGGATCGGTGAAGTTTACGATTTCGTCGCTTTCAGAGGCAGAAGGTTTTAAGATCGGCGATAAGAAGGAGCTGAACTTGTCGTTCAGCGCGATTCTTTCCGAAGGGAATACGATGATTTTGCAGGGTAAGACTTCCGAAAGCAATTATACCAATATGGTGTATGTGGATTTGAGCAATAGCCAGCAGACCCAGATTAACCGGAAGAGCTGGAATTTAGGTTTTTATTGCGGTGATGCTTTTACCGTGATTTTAAATTCTTCTTATGCTACGGTAGCGGCTCCGTCCGGTAAGACGGTGTTTTCAGAGGTGACGCTTGCCGATGCCCAGGCTGCGCCGAATCTGGCTACGGGAGCGATGAGCGAGGATTTCCAGGCTTCGTGGGTGGATGCTGTGAACGGCGATTTGTCAAAGACGGCTTTCGGTACGATTGCGGCTAACGATGCCGATAATCAGGTGTTTTATGTATTGTCGGAAGATAATAAGGTGGCCGACCGGAATGAGTGGTATAAAGTGAAGGTTACGCGGAAAGGCGAAGGTTATTCAGTGCAGTTCAGCAAGATCGGGGACGCTACGTCGAAGACGGTGGAAATCGAAAAGAATGCCGCTTATAATTTCATCGGGCTTTCGCTGGAGAGCGGAGAGACGGTGACGGCTCAGCCGGAAGGAAAGCGGTGGGATATTCTGTGGGCTTACGGGGCTGCCGAGTCGGTGATGGCGAGCGGGCCTGTGACTTCTTTCTCTCAGGATGTAGTGTATTCCAATAGCGTGGGCGGTGTGGAAACGGCTTTGGTGATGGTGGACGAGAATACGACTTATGACGGTTTTAGCAAGGCCGATCTTTCCCAGGTTGAGTTCCAGACGGTGGCGAATGTGATCGGAACCACGTGGCGGACTCCTGCCATGCCGGGCGTGACGAATGCCGGGGTGAAGAAAGACCGTTTCTTTGTGGTGAAGGACCCGTATGGAAATTATTACAAGTTACGCTTTACCAAGTTCGGGACGGGCGACGACGGGACGGAACGCGGTAAGCCGGAAATAGAGTATGCTCTGTTGAAATAAATGTAAGAGTAGTTGAGCGATGCTTTGGCTGGTGGTTTCGTATGATGCGGAGCCGCCGGCCAATATATGTGAAATGGAAGCTGAAATAATAATCGATAAAAACAAATGGATATTGTGAGAAACAAGAGGGTGATTTTGCTGGTTGCCGCCGTTGTACTGGTGGTTTGTGCGTGGCTGGCGTGGAATAAGCTGGCCTCTACTACCCGGATCGGGCTGGTTAATTTCCAAACTTTTCAGGCGAGTAGTTTTATTAAGTCGAATGCCGACCCGTTTATCGAGTTCGAGGATGTGCCGCTGGACAGGCTGGATAAGCTGTCCGGTTACGATTTTGTGCTGGGTTTCGGTATGGGTATGCGGATTACGGCGGAGCAGAGGGCGCAGATCCAGCAGGCTGCGGACGGGGGCACTCCCGTTTTTATCTATGCTGCCACGAATCCCGAAAATAATATTTGCAGCCTCGACAGTGTGCAGAAGGCGGGGGTGTCCGGGTATATGCGGAACGGGAATAAGAGGAATTACCAGAGCATGGCGCGGTATATCCGCCAGTATATCGACGGGAAGCGTTTTTTTGTGCATCCGGCGGAACCGGTGGCGGAAAGCGCTTCCGATGTGCTTTATTATCTGGACGAAGAGCTGTCGTTTCCGACGGTGGCGGGGTTCGAGGGGTATGTGCGGGAACACGGTTTTTATCGGGAAGGGAAGCCTAAGGTGGCTATTGTGGGCGGATTGAACGATCCGTTCAGCGGTAACCGGGAGAATATCGATAGCCTGATCGTTTCTTTGCAGGGGGCGGGGCTGAATGTGTATCCGGTGTATTCTTACCGGAAGCTGCTGCCTTTCCTGAAGGAGATCCGCCCCGATGCCGTGATCCATTTTGCCCACGGGCGTATGGTGATGGGACAGGCGGATGCGGCTGTCGATTGGCTGAAGGAACAAAATGTGCCGGTGTTTACGCCTCTTTCCATTTTGCAGACAGAGGAGGAATGGGTGAACGATCCGATGGGTATGTTCGGCGGGTTTATGTCGCAGAGCATTGTCGTGCCGGAGTTGGACGGGGCGATCTATCCTTATGTGCTGAATGCGCAGGAGGTGGATGAGGACGGGGTGTTTGTAGTGAAGGCTATCCCGGACAGGTTGCGGAATTTTACGCAGATCGTGAGTAATTTTGTCCGCCTGAAACAGATGCGGAATGCCGATAAGAAGGTGGCTATCTATTATTTCAAGGGAGTGGGGCAGTCGTCCCTCACGGCGCAGGGACTGGAAACCGTGCCTTCGCTGTACAATTTGCTGAAACGGCTGAAAGCGGAGGGTTACCGGGTGGACGGCCTGCCTGCCACGGAAAAGGAATTCGAGCGGATGCTGATGCAGCAGGGGGCGGTGCTGAGCACTTATGCCGAGGGTGCTTTCGACGATTTTATGAAGAACGGGCATCCGGCTTTGGTGGAAAAACAGGAATATGAGGCGTGGGTGCGCCAGGCTTTGCCGGAGGCGCTTTATGCCGATGTGGTGAAAATTTACGGGGAAGCTCCGGGAGGGTATATGAGTACGGTGAAGGACGGGAAGCCTTGCCTTGCCGTGGCCCGTATCCAGTTGGGAAATATCGCTTTGTTGCCCCAGCCGATGGCTGCGGTGGGCGATGATGCTTTTGCCATTGTGCACGGGGCGAAAACCGCTCCTCCCCATACTTATATCGGGGCTTACCTTTGGGCGCAGTACGGTTTCGGTGCGGATGCGATGGTGCATTTCGGCACTCACGGCAGTCTGGAGTTTACTCCCCAGAAGCAGGTGGCGCTAAGCAAATTCGACTGGCCTGACCGGTTGGTGGGGACTGTTCCTCATTTTTATTATTATACGATCGGGAATGTGGGCGAGAGCATGATGGCGAAACGGCGTTCTTATGCTACGACTATTTCTTACCTGACTCCGCCTTTTATGGAGAGTAAGACCCGTACGCAGTTTAAAGAACTGGAAGATCGGATTCAGGCTTATTATAAGGCCGCCGACGATAAAAAGGCGGATGCTTCGCTGGCGGTGAAGCGAGTGGCTTTGAAAATGGGGCTGCACCGCGATCTGCGGCTGGACAGTGTTCCGACGAATCCTTATTCCGAGGAGGAGGTTGCCCGTATCGAGAATTTTGCAGAGGAGATTGCCAATGAGAAGATGACCGGGCAGCTTTATACGGTGGGTGTGCCTTATTCGCCCGAAAAGATTCGTTCTTCGGTGCTGGCGATGAGTGCCGATCCGATCGCTTATAGCGTGGCAGCCCTTGACCGGGAGAGCGGGAAGGTGACGGACGAGCAGTTGAAGAGTAAGGTGTTTTTCACCCGGCGTTATTTGAATCCTGCGAAGGAGCTGGTGAACCGGGTGCTGGACGGCAAGCCTGTGACCGACGGGCTGATCTGTGAGGTGGCGGGCATTACGCCGGAGAAACTGGCGGAAGCGGCGGCTGTGACCGCTCCTCCGAAAAGGAGTATGATGGGGATGGGTAAAGCCGCTCCCGTGAAATATACGGCAGCACAGAAACGCGAGGCGGCTGCCATCACCGAGGTGCAGCGTACGATCAATCATATTACGGTTTACCGGAAGGCTTTGGAGGAGAGTCCGGAACTGGAAATGAAGTCGGTGCTGAATGCGCTGGCCGGCGGGTATGTGGCTCCCACTTCGGGCGGAGATGCCGTGGCTAATCCGATGGCCGTGCCTACGGGACGCAATCTGTATTCTATCAATGCGGAAGCGACGCCTTCTGCCCTTGCCTGGGAAAAGGGGATGGAGCTGGCGAACCATATGCTGGAACAATATAAAAAGACGCATGGGGATTATCCCCGCAAGGTCAGCTATACGTTTTGGAGTAGCGAGTTTGTGGAGAGCGAGGGGGCGACTATCGCCCAGGTGCTTTATATGCTGGGCGTGGAGCCTGTGCGCGATCCGTACGGGCGTGTGAGCGATCTGCGGCTGATCCCTTCCGAAACGCTGGGACGCCCGCGTGTGGAC
>OGOU01001940.1_pt1 | contig 15262 bp, 12 predicted proteins | sample 1552721 | NCBI WGS metagenome assembly OGOU01 (sample SAMEA2580176, study PRJEB22360) | human gut metagenome | biome: human gut; feature: human-associated habitat; material: faeces | place: Denmark | collected 2008/2010 | reverse complement strand
CCGTTCCCTTGCCACACTGTTCTTACGGTTTTTTTCTAAAAAAAGATTTCTCGCCGCCTGCGGCTCTAATGCTAAGGCGATCGTCTGCTTTTGTTTTTCATTCTCTTTCCGCTTGATCGGAAGCACGGTTTTGAGTGCCTGGTTCATGGTCCCGCCATAGTTTTTGCGCATCCATGCCGCTAAAGAGATTAGCTCCGCCTCGATCGGTATCCCATCCGTCTTAATATTAAATATAGGTTTAATTTTCGCAGGATCAAAGGAAGGTTCGGTGGTCAGATTCACCACATAACCCGTGATCCTTCTGCTTCCTTTTCCAAACGGCACTTCGATGGGCATTCCGATCCCAATGTCCTGTTCTAATTCTTCCGGCACCAGATACTGAAACGTTCTATCTAATTTTTCTAATGAGATATCAATGATAATATCTGCATATAATGCCATCTTTTATTCTCCATGTAATTCTTTTAAGACTTCTGCGATCAGAACTCTTTCGTCCATCGGATGTTTCACGCCTTTGATTTCCTGATAGTCCTCATGACCTTTACCTGCAAGCACAATTATATCTCCGTCCTGTGCGTTTTGCATACAATATCTGATGGCGTCTTTTCGGTTTGGAACAACTACATACTTACCGTCGGTTTTTGCAATACCTGTTTTTATGTCCTCAATTATGTCCATCACATCTTCGTATCTTGAATTGTCCTCGGTTATTACGGAAAGGTCAGAAAGTCTGCCCGATGTTTCGCCCATTTCGTATCTTCTTACCTTAGGACGGTTTCCGCCTGCGCCAAACATTGTAATAAGTCGGTTAGGCTTATAAAGGCGGAGGGTCGAGAGTACATTTTCCATAGAAAGTGCGTTGTGCGCATAGTCAATAATGAGTGAGTAGTTGCCAGGCACTGCAACCGGTTCAACCCTGCCTTTAACCTTTGCTTTGTGCAGTCCGTCTATTATTGCTCTGTCGGGAATATCAAAGAAAGAAACTGCGCTGATTGCGGCAAGCGCATTATATACATTGAATTTGCCGGGAATATTTACGTCAAGCGAAAGCTGCTTTTTTCCTTTTAATTCAAAGTGAACTCCAATAAAACCGTTTTCAAATAGAAGATGCTCGCCATAAGCGGTAAAATCGGCATTTTCCGAAAATCCAAATGTAACAGGCTTACTTGCAGAGAGCTTTGTTACCTCTTCAAATTTTTCATCGTCTATGTTGCCTGCTGAATGACTGCACTGAGCAAAGAGCAAGCTTTTGCAGTAGAGATACTCAGCCATATCCTTGTGCTCAACGCCGCCTATGTGGTCGTGAGAAAAGTTTGTAAACACACCTACATCAAATGTAATGCCTGCAAGTCTTGAGTGTTTCAGTCCGATTGAGCTTGCCTCAATTACCATAGCCTTACAGCCGCAGCAGAGCATATCGTGCATTGCTTTGTGAATTTCATAGGATTCCGGTGTTGTGTTTTCCGTTTTAACAACCTTTGAGTCATACAGAATTCCCAGAGTGCCGATTGTGCCTGTCTTAATACCGGCGGCTTCAAGTATTGAAGCAATCATAGCGGCGGTGGTAGTTTTGCCTTTCGTGCCGGTAATAGCAATGGTTTTAAGTTTTTCAGCCGGTCTGCCAAAAAACTCTGCGCTCATATAAGCCAGAGCCTCTCTGGTGTTTTCTACCTTAATTACCGCAACCCCGTTTGGAACGTCAAAGCTAAGAGGGTCGCTGATTATAAGTGCTGACGCTCCCTTTTCAACAGCAGACTGCGCATAAGTATGACCGTCAGAGGTGTAGCCTTTCAGGCAAACGAAGGCAGCACCTTCGCTTACTTTTCTGGAATCATATATAATATTGGTTATTTCGGGGTTTCCTTCATTTAATACGGTGTAGTCTATGCCGACAAGCAAATTATTCAGTTTCATAAAAGCTCGCTCCATTTCATTACTTGTGTTTTGCTATTACATTATAACAATTCAAGAATAATAATACAATAAAATTGATAAATTTTTTTGTCTGCGATTATTTTGTGAAAATGCAGAAAAAACCATTGGTTAAAACTAACGAAAAAACGTGAATAAAATCTATCAATTATATATTTGAATGATAAAATGCGAATATTTTAAAGTTGTGAAAGTAAAAAATTCGGCTTAAAACCGACAAGTTGCACAAAGAATAAATCGTTGAAATGCACAAAAAACTAATCAATAAATTGTAGAAAAATTCAAAAAACAAAAAAACAACTTGCGAATTGCACAAAAAATTTTGAAAATTTAACAACCTGTATAAAAAGTACAAAGGTGGTTGCAATTTATATGGTTTTTTGGTATTATAATTGTAGTGAAGGACATGCTAAATGTCCCCACATCATTCGCAGGAATGAAAAATTAATTTTAATTTTATGAAAGAAGGAAAAATCCGATGAAAAAGATTATTGCAGTTCTATTGGCAGGTATGATGACTGCTACTGCTCTCGTTGGATGCGGTGGCACATCAGGTGAAAGCTCAGGCTCAGGTACAGGTTCTCAGACAGGCGGCGACGCTTCTGCTGCAAGCAGTGATTTCGGTGACGAGGATAACATCACACTTAAGGTATGGGCTCCTGATAAGGCAGTTGCTGCTTTTGAAAAAGAGTGTGAGGCGTTTAAGGCTCTTTATCCTGACAAGAAAATTGACATTACAGTAGTAGCTCAGGGCGAGAGCGACGCCGCTACACAGCTTCTTAACGACGCATCAGCTGCAGCTGACGTATTCGGCTTTGCAAGTGACCAGCTCAATAAGCTCCAGACAGCAGGCGTTATTTCTCCTGCAGCTTATTCTGAGGATATTAAGAGCAGAGATACAGCTGAGTCAGTTTCAGCAGCTACAATCAATGACACAGTATATGCTTATCCTGAAACAGGCGACAACGGCTACTTCCTCGTATATGATAAGTCAGTAGTTTCTGACGAGCAGACTCAGAAATTGGAGGATGTTCTTGAGGCTTGTAAGGCCGGCGACAAGAAGTTCATTATGAATGCCGGTGACGGTTTCTATGCCTGCGTATTCACATTCACAGCAGGTCTTACCACCGACGGTCTTGAGGATGACGGCTTTACTCAGAAGTTCTCTGATTATGACGAGGCTGAGGTAGTTGCTACACTTCAGGCGTTCTCAAAGCTTATGCATGACTATAAGGGTACATTCCAGTCTCTTTCAACAGACTCTATTTCATCAGGCTTTGTACAGAAGACTTGCGGCGCAGGTATTGACGGTTCTTGGAACACAGTTGCTAACCAGGAAGCTCTTGGCGATAACTTCGGTGCAGCTAAGCTCCCAACAATCAATGTAAACGGCGAAGACAAGCAGATGATTTCAATGCTCGGTTACAAGTTTATCGGCGTTAACGCTTCATCTAAGTTCCCACGTTCATCACAGATTCTCGCTAACTATCTCGCAGGCGAAGAGTGCCAGAGAGAGAGAGCTACAGAACTTGGCTGGGGTCCTTCAAACACAACTGTAGGCGGCGAAGAAGTTGTTACAGGCAGTGCTGCTCTTACAGCTATTGCTGAGCAGGGCAAGTATTCAGTTCCACAGGTAAATATTTCTTCAACATTCTGGGATCCATATGCAAACCTTGGTAACAAGCTCATTGCTGACGAAACTGATCCTTCAAACGCTGACTTCTTTAAGGAGTTAATCAATGCTACAATCTCAAATGTAAGAGATGAATAATTAAGATTTCACAATAAAATTTCAAAGCTTTTGGGGGACGCTCAAGTCGCTGAGAGTCCCCCTCAGGCGACCTTACGTTATCACTGTTGCAGACATTATAATTTACACCAAATTACTAATGTATTTATGGATGCCAATGGATAACGCAGAATACTCAGAATATATTATTAATTTGGTGTAAGTTATGCAAACTATTTTAAGGAGAGCTTATTAATGAAATATATTGATTATGTACAGCTTAATCCTTTCCAAAAGTTTGCCTATAATGCCAAAAACTTTTTTATAGCCTTTCCGGGCAAATTTGTAAATTTCTTTAAGAATATCGGAAATGCTATAGCAAGGTTTTTCATTGGCATTGTCAAAGGTTTTGCAAATTACGGCAAAACCTTTAAAAACGGAGATTTAATGACAAGGCTTTCTTACATAATCTTTGGTATAGGCGATATATCAAAGGGTAAGTATTATAAGGGAATTTTATTTTTCCTTTCAGAAGTTTTGTACATACTCTATATGGCATTCTTCGGTTGGGGTTACATTTCCAAGTTTGGTTCACTTGGTACTGTAGAAACATACACAGTGAAGGACGGCATTTTCACTGATACTATTTTCGGCGACAACTCAATGCTGATTCTTCTTTACTCTGTGCTTACTATTGTAATTACAGTAGTTGTATTTGCAATCTATATAGCAAATATTAAAGATGCGTATAAGCACCAGCTTCTTGTTGCAGCAGGCAAAAAGCCTACATCATTAAGAACTGACGCTAAAGCATTCCTTGACGGCAAGTATCACATCACTCTTTTGTCTTTCCCGGTATTGATGATTGGTGTTTTCCAGATTCTTCCTCTCATCTTTATGATACTCATAGCATTTACAAACTATGACCTTCAGCATATGCCTCCGGGAGCACTTTTCCATTGGGTTGGTTTTGAAAACTTTACTTCGGTATTTGATGTAGCAGGCTCAGCCACAAGAGCTACAACATTTATTGAGCTTGCTAAATGGACATTTGTATGGGCAATTTTTGCTACATTTACAAACTACATCCTCGGTATGATTGTTGCTCTTATGATCAACAAAAAGGGCATCAAGCTCAAGGCATTATGGAGAACTCTCTTTGTAATCGCTATTGCTGTACCGCAGTTCGTATCATTACTTCTTATGAACCAGATGCTTCAGGTTGACGGTGCATTCAATGTATTGCTTACAGACTTTGCTCGTATGTTTGACCCATCAGCACCTACTGTTCAGATACAGTGGCTTAACTCATCTCCGTTGTTGGCGAAGGTTGTTGTTATCATTGTAAACCTCTGGGTAGGTATCCCATATACCATTCTCTCAATGTCAGGTATTCTTATGAATATTCCTGAGGATCTTTATGAATCCGCCCGTATAGACGGTGCAGGTCCTGTCAAAACATTTACAAGCATTACACTTCCTTATATGCTGTTTGTAACAACACCACAGCTTATCACTCAGTTTGTAGGTAACATTAACAACTTTAACGTTATTTACCTTCTTACAAACGGTGGTCCTACAACTCAGGACTTCTACCAGGCAGGTCACACAGATATCCTTGTAACATGGTTGTTCAAGCTGACTATGAATTCATCTGACTACAACCTTGCTGCAGCAATCGGTATTATAGTATTTATTATCTGTGCTGTACTTTCACTTATTGTATTTAATTCATCTAAATCAGCTAAAGACGAGGAGGCGTTCTCATGATAAAAAGTTACAAACTCAGAAGAGGTTTGGCAAATACTTTTATCTACATAATCCTTGCCATTCTCGGATTTATTTGGATTTGCCCTTTTATTTATCTTGTTATGCATTCTTTCCGTGGCGGCGCCGGTACTGTAGTTAACTATATCATTCCGCAGGAATGGACATTCCAGAACTATATCGACCTCTTTAGCAGCCACGGTACACTTAATTTTACAAAATGGTTTGTAAACACATTTGTTGTTGCTTGCTTTAGCTGTGTAATTTCTACAATTTCTGTACTTATGGTCAGCTATGCATTCAGCCGTCTTAGATTTAAATCTCGTAAAAAGTTTATCAACGTTGGTATGATTCTCGGTATGTTCCCCGGTTTTATGACGATGATTGCTATTTATTATCTGTTGAAGGCTATGGGTCTTACTCAGCAGCTTGTAGCTCTTGTTATCTGCTACAGCGCAGGCGCAGGTCTTGGCTACCAGATTTCAAAGGGATTCTTTGATACAATACCAAGAGCACTCGATGAAGCTGCTACGATTGACGGTGCAACCAAAAATCAGATTTTCTGGAAGATTATTCTTCCGATGTCAAAGCCAATCGTAGTTTATACGGTGCTTACTTCGTTTATCGGCCCATGGACAGACTTTATTCTCGCTAAAATCATTATGGGTGATAAACGTGAAAACTACACAGTTGCAATCGGATTACAGATTATGACCAGTGTAGATTTTAAAGCGCAGTACTATAAACAGTATCTTGCAGGTTCTGTTGTAGTTGCTGTTCCGATTACCATTCTATTCCTTATGATGCAGAAGTATTATGTTGAAGGCGTAACAGCCGGCGGCGTAAAGGGATAATCGAATATTTTATGCACTTTAGGGTGGCAGTCTTAGGCTGCCGCCCTTTTCATTAATAAGCAAATACTAAATTTACAATTATTTTTTGTAACAATAACAAGGAGTTCTTTATGAAAAGAGTTGTTTCACTTATACTTGCTTCGGCTTTATCTGCGGCGGCTATATTATCGGGCTGCGGCACACCTGTGTATGAAGACCCCGTAAGTACGCTCACAGCTACAGCGTCTACCGATAAATATCGTAATTTTTATCAGATTTTTGTAAATTCCTTTGCAGATTCAAACGGAGATGATGTGGGAGATTTACAGGGAATAATAGATAATCTTGACTACCTGAATGATGGAGATCCAAATTCGGGAGATGATCTCGGCATTGACGGCATCTGGCTCACACCAATTATGCCATCACCGTCATACCATAAGTACGATGTAACGGATTATTATGATATTGATCCTGATTTTGGCACACTGGATACCTTTGATACCCTTGTATCGGAGTGCCATAAGCGTGGAATCAACCTTATTATTGACCTCGTTCTTAATCACGCTTCATCGCAGCATCCATTTTATTTGAACGCAGTAGACGAGGTTTCTCAGGGGAAGCTTGACGGTTATGCCAAATATTTTGAAATTCACCCTACATCATATTTTGACGCAGACACACAGACCAATTACCTCTCAAATGCAATGTCTTGTGAGGCTAACTTTTCCCACGAAATGCCTGAATGGAATTTGCAGTCAGAAAAAACAAGGGATGAATTTGCGAATATTGCAAAATTCTGGCTTGACAGAGGTGTTGACGGTTTCAGACTTGACGCCGTAAAGTATTTTTCTAACAAATCTACAGACGGCACTGAATTTTTGAGCTGGTTCTATGACACCTGCAAGCAAACCAATCCGGATGTATATGTTGTGGGAGAAAACTGGGACGATGATTCTGAGATTAGGGAAATATTCAGCTCGGGTATAGACAGCCAGTTCGCCTTTAAGTTTTCGCAGTCAAGCGGAACGCTGACAACAGAGGTTATTGCTCAGCGTGGTACATCAATCGCAAAAAAGGTTATGAATTACAACGATAAGATGTACGAGAATAACGAGAATTATATTCCGACTATGTTTTTATCTAACCACGATATGGTGCGAAGCGGAAATTCACTTGAGCCAAAGGGACTCAGCTATCAGAAAATGGCTGCATCGGTGTATATGCTTTTCCCCGGAAATCCATTTATATATTATGGTGAGGAAATTGGAATTACTGCCCCGAACACAACCGCTGACTCGGCTTTCCGCACACCGATGATTTTTGACAGCAACAATCTGCCTACAATCTGGGTAAGCGGCGTTGGCGATGTTGCGGAAGCTCCAAAATACGGCGGAGTAAAACAGCAGCAGGTTGACTTGGATTCATTATTCAGCTTTTACAGCAGAATTATCAAAATTAAAAACCAGAACCCTGAAATTGCAAGGGGAAAAATTACCGGACTTGAGAGCTTTGAGCCTACATCGATATGTGCATATTATATTGAGTACAACGGTTCAAAGCTGATGATAATTCACAATCTGAGCGAAACAGAAAATGCCGAGCTTACAATAACTGAGGATATGATAGCAAATCCTGAAATCAGAGCCGAGCTTGTGGCGAGCTTTCCTGTAGATAAAGAGGGTGCGTTCACTTCTACAGGAGATGAAAATGCTGTTTACCAGCATATCACACTCAAAGACGGTGTGCTTACAATGCCTGCTCAGTCAACGGTAATTCTCAAAACCGCCGAAGCAACTGAATAATTTAATTAAATGCTTTAAATCGTTAAATTACTATTGACATTTTAATTATTCGGCTATATAATATAGTAAATAAAAAATAAAACCTTTGAGCAAGAGTAGTAGGATTAATTAACGCTTTCAGAGAGTCGGCGTGTGGTGCGAGCCGATAGTTGAGATTTTTCTGAATGGACTTGTGAGGGCGGACCGAAAGAGTATTCGAGTAGTTTCCGACGGAGCCTGACCGTTACAGCAGGAGGCATATGTTAGTATGCTGTTAAGGTGGGCGAATTTTTTCGTCAATATGGGTGGTACCGCAGAAGTCATTTCAGACCTTTGTCCCTTTTTGGGGCAAAGGTCTTTTCTATTTTTAAAAGGAAAGGTGAGAAAAATGATTAAACCGTCTTTTAGTGAGATTATGGCGATTAAGGACGAATACGACGTGATTCCTGTATATAAGGAAGTGTACGCCGATTCGGTAACGCCGATAACCTTGCTCAGAAAAATTCTTCAGAAATCGGACAAATGTTTTCTTCTTGAAAGCATAGAGGGCGGCGAAAAGTGGGGCAGGTATTCCTTTATCGGCTGCAATCCAAAGGCAAGGCTTGTTTACAAAAACGGAGTTCTCACCATCACAGGCGAGGGAGAATTATCAATTAAAACCTCAAAGCCCTATAATGAAATACGAAAATATATGAAAAATTATAAAACTCCCCGTTTTAATGAGCTTCCGCCCTTCACAGGAGGTTTGGTAGGGTATTACGGATATGCAATGATAGCGGTCAGTGAGCAGGTATTAAAGCTTAAAGATAGTGAAACAAATGACTTTGACCTGATGCTTTTTGATAAGATTATAGCCTATGACCACCTCAGAGAAAAAATAACTGTCATAGTGAATATGAAAACCAACGATACTAAGGGTCAATATGAACTGGCGGTAAATGACATCAACGAGATTATTAATACGATAACCGATTCCGCACAGCCGAAAAAGCTTGAAAGTGATGCAGAAGTCAAATTTAAGAGCACTTATACCAAAGAAGAATTTTGTGAAATGGTAAATAGGGTAAAGGAATATATTATAAACGGCGATATTTTTCAGTGCGTAGTATCGAGGAGGTTTGAAGCCGAGTACAAAGGCTCTCTGTTAAACGCATACAGGGTTTTAAGAATTACAAATCCTTCTCCGTATATGGTGTATATGAATATTGAGGGCGATGAAATCATAAGCACTTCTCCCGAAACCTTGGTTAAGCTGCAAAACGGTACGCTCAACACATTTCCTATAGCAGGCTCAAGACCGAGGGGCAAAACCGAGGATGAGGACAATGCCTTAGCAGAGGAGCTTATTAACGATGAAAAGGAGCTTGCAGAGCATAATATGCTCGTTGACCTCGGCAGAAACGATATAGGAAAAATTTCTAAGTTTAATTCTGTTAAGGTTACTTCTTATCAGCAGATTTTAAAGTATTCAAAGATTATGCATATTTGCAGTGAGGTTGAGGGCGAAATCAAAGACGGACTTGACGCTTTTGACGCCGTTGAGGCATTACTGCCAGCAGGCACACTTTCAGGAGCACCCAAAATCAGAGCGTGTCAGATTATAGATGAGCTTGAAAAAACTCCGAGGGGAGTATACGGCGGAGCACTTGGATATGTCGACTTTAACGGAAATCTTGATACCTGCATTGCTATAAGAATGGCGGTAAAAAAGGGTGATAGGGTGTATATTCAGGCGGGTGCAGGAATTGTTGCCGACAGCAATCCCGAGTCGGAATATACGGAAACCTACAACAAGGCGCTTGCGGTGATTAATGCAGTCAAAAATGCAGGGGAGGTTGACGCTCTGTGATTCTATTTATTGATAATTATGACAGCTTTACTTATAATCTTGTGCAGTATTGCGGAAGCGTTAATCCTGACATTGAGGTTGTGAGGAATGACGAAATCACGGTTGACGATATAAGAAGGATAAATCCAACGCACATTATTCTTTCTCCCGGCCCTGGTTACCCAAAGGACGCAGGTGTGTGCGAAAATGTTATCAGAGAGCTGAAGGGAGAGTATCCGATTCTTGGAATCTGCCTCGGTCATCAGGCTATATGCGAGGTGTTCGGTGCTGAAATCACCCGTGCAGTAAAGCTTATGCACGGCAAAAAGAGCAATATAAATCTTGATAACACCTGTAGAATTTTTGCAGGTCTGCCACATACGGTGGACGGTGCAAGATACCATTCACTGATTGCAAGAAAATCATCTGTTCCGTGCGATTTAATAGTTACGGCAGAGGACGATATGGGAGAGGTAATGGCTGTCAGACACAGAGATTATGAAATCTACGGCTTACAGTTCCATCCCGAGTCGATTCTCACCTCACACGGAACGGATATGATAAAAAACTTTATAAATATTTGAGCACAAATACAGTGTATTGAAAGGGTGATAAAAATGATTAAGGAAGCAATAAAAAAGTTGGTTGACGGGGAAGACTTAACATATGACGAGGCAGCAGAAGTGATGGATGAGATGATGAGCGGCACAGCCACTCAGTCTGAAACAGCCTCTTTTTTGACGGCACTCAGAATTAAGGGAGAAACAATAGATGAAATTACAGCCTGCGCAACGGTAATGCGTGACAAGGCACTCCATATAAAAACAGCCTCAGATGTACTTGACATAGTCGGTACGGGCGGTGACGGCACAGGAACTTTCAATATTTCTACCACCGCAGCCTTTGTGGTTGCAGCAGCAGATATTCCGGTTGCAAAGCACGGAAACCGTTCAATGTCTAGCAAGAGCGGAGCGGCGGATTGCCTTGAGGCGTTGGGAGTAAATCTTACAATCAGTCCACAAAGAAGTGCGGAAATTCTCAAAAGCACAGGTATTTGTTTTATGTTTGCGCAGAGCTATCATTCTTCAATGCGCTTTGTAGGCCCTGTAAGAAAGGAAATCGGAATCAGAAATATTTTTAATGTGTTAGGCCCGCTCACAAATCCTGCCTCTGCAAGTCTTCAGGTGACAGGTGTTTATTCCGAGGCGCTTGTTGAACCGATTGCAAGAGTATTTGTAAATCTTGGAGTGAAAAGAGGATATGTATTTTACGGTATGGACGGAATGGATGAGGTAACTGTTACTGCGCCTACAAAGGTGTGCGAAATCAACAACGGCAAATTCAGAACCTATCAGATAAACCCTGAGCAGTTCGGAATGCCGACCTACAGCACTGAAGCACTTGCAGGCGGCGACGGCAAGGAAAACGCCGAAATCACAAAGCAGATTCTCAAGTCAGAAATAAAGGGTGCTAAGCGAGATATTGTCCTGCTCAACTCTGCACTTGGTATTTGTGCAGGCGGCAAGGCAGAGAGCATAGCCGAGGGTATCCGTCTTGCGGAAAGCCTGATTGACAGCGGCAAGGCTTATGATAAATTAGAGCAGTTTGTAAAGGCAACTAACGAATAAGCGGTGAAGATATGATACTTGAAACAATAGCGCAGGCAAATCGTGAAAGATATGCGGAAATCGAAAAAATGGTTTCACTTGAAAATATAAAAAATCAGGCGTATTCAATGAAAATAACAGATGAATTTCCGTTTGAAAAGGCTCTTGCAAAGGACGGGATTTCATACATTTGCGAGGTAAAAAAGGCTTCGCCGTCAAAGGGGATAATTGCTGAAGACTTTCCTTATACGCAGATTGCTATGGAGTATGAAAGCTCAGGAGCGTCCGCAATATCCGTACTGACTGAGCCAAAATGGTTCAAAGGGCAAAACAGGTATTTAGAGGATATATCAAAGGCTGTAAAGATTCCTCTTTTGAGAAAGGATTTTACGGTTTGTGAATATCAGATTTATGAGGCAAAGGTAATAGGAGCGTCTGCGGTGCTCCTTATATGTGCACTGCTCGACACCGAAACAATAAAAGAGTGGATAAGGCTTTGCGATTCCTTAGGACTGTCGGCACTTGTTGAAGCGCATACTGAGGAAGAAGTTAAATCTGCTCTCAGTGCAGGGGCAAGAGTTGTGGGATTAAATAACCGCAATTTAAAAGACTTTACGGTTGACCTTTCAACCTGCACACGGCTGAGAAAGCTCGTGCCTGACGATGTATTATTTGTAGCCGAGAGCGGAATAAAAACAGCGCAGGACATACAAAGACTGAGAAATGCCAAGGTAAACGGCGTATTGATTGGTGAAGCTCTTATGAGAAATCCGAACAAAAGAGAATTTTTGAGGGAGCTTAACGGCGGGAAATTATAACCAAAGCATATAGTAAAAGGAGATATTGGAAATGTCAAAGGGTAGGTATGGAATACACGGAGGACAGTTTGTCCCCGAAACATTGATGAATGCGGTCAATGAATTTGAAGAAGCATATGAAAAATATAAAAATGACCCCGAATTTGTATCGGAGCTTGACACACTTATGCGTGAATATGCAGGCAGACCGTCACTTCTTTATTATGCTGAGAAGATGACAAAGGATTTAGGCGGTGCTAAGATTTACTTAAAGCGTGAGGATTTAAACCACACAGGCTCACACAAGATTAACAACTGCCTCGGTCAGTGCCTGCTTGCCAAAAAAATGGGCAAAACAAGGGTTATCGCTGAAACAGGCGCAGGTCAGCACGGTGTTGCCACTGCAACGGTAGCCGCACTTCTGGGACTTGAGTGTGAAATTTTTATGGGCAAGGAAGATACAATCCGTCAGGCACTTAATGTTTACAGAATGAAGCTTCTCGGCGCTAAGGTAAATGCCGTAGAAACAGGCACTATGACATTAAAGGACGCTGTGAACGAGGCTATGCGTGAGTGGGTAAGCAGAGTTGACGATACCCACTATGTCCTCGGTTCGGTAATGGGCCCGCATCCGTTCCCAATGATTGTCAGAGATTTTCAAAGCGTTATCGGCAAAGAAATCAAGGCTCAGCTCCTTGAAAAAGAGGGAAAGCTTCCCAATGTTGTGATGGCTTGTGTTGGCGGCGGAAGCAACGCTATGGGCGCATTTTATGATTTTATAGATGACGAGAGCGTTAAGCTGATTGGCTGTGAGGCGGCAGGTCTTGGTGTGGATAATCCAAAAAATGCGGCTACCATTGCAAACGGTACGCTCGGTATTTTCCACGGTATGAAGTCTTATTTTTGTCAGGACAGGTACGGACAGATTGCGCCCGTATATTCAATTTCGGCAGGACTCGACTATCCGGGTATAGGCCCTGAACACGCTAATCTCAGCGATACACACAGGGCAGAATATGTGCCCGTTACAGACGAGGAGGCTGTTAATGCGTTTGAGTATTTGTCACGCACAGAGGGAATTATTCCGGCTATTGAGAGCGCACACGCTGTTGCACACTGCATTAAGCTTGCGCCTACTATGAGCAAAGACAGCATTATTGTGGTAAATCTTTCGGGCAGAGGAGATAAAGACGTTGCCGCTATTGCAAGATACAGAGGGGAGAATATTTATGAGTAAAATTAAAGATGCCTTTAAAAACGGCAAGGCTTTTATTCCGTTTGTAACCGCAGGAGATCCTGACCTTGAAACTACAGAAAAGCTCCTTATAGAAATGAGTAAAAACGGCGCTGATATTATAGAAATCGGTATTCCTTTTTCCGACCCTATAGCCGAGGGCGTTGTGATTCAGGAAGCTGATCTCAGATCCTTGGCGTCCGGAACTACAACCGACAAAATTTTTGATATGGTTAAAAAAGTCCGTCCGCAGGTTAAAGCGGCACTCGCCGTAATGACATATATGAATCCGATTTTTGTTTACGGAACAGATAAATTTATGGCTAAATGCGCTGAATGCGGAATTTCAGCCGTCATTGTACCCGATGTGCCTTATGAAGAAAAATCGGAGCTTCAGCCTTATTGCAATAAGTATGGAGTTGAGCTTGTTTCACTCATAGCGCCTACCTCGCATGACAGAATAAAGGAAATTGCAAAAGAATCACAGGGCTTTGTGTACTGCGTTTCTTCAATGGGGGTTACGGGTGTAAGAAAAGAAATCACAACAAATATCGGCGATATGGTAGAGCTTGTGCGCTCGGTTTGCGATACTCCGTGTGCTGTCGGCTTTGGCATTTCAACCCCCGAACAGGCAAAAAATATGGCACAGCAGGCTGACGGAGTAATTGTAGGCTCTGCAATCGTAAAAATAGTCGGAAAGTACGGCAGGGACTGCATAAAGCCGGTATGTGAATATGTTAAGCAAATGAAAGAGGCTATGCAATGAGCAGAATAGAAGATTTGCAAAGAGTGATTGACGGCAGTCATAATATTGTTTTCTTTGGCGGCGCAGGGGTTTCTACCGAAAGCGGTATTCCCGATTTCAGGAGTACAGACGGGTTGTATAATCAAAAATACGATTATCCGCCCGAGCAAATCCTCAGTCATACGTTTTTTATGAAGAATACTGCGGAGTTTTATCGCTTTTACCGTGATAAAATGCTTTGCCTTGACAAAAAGCCGAACAAGGCTCACTTAAAGCTTGCAGAGCTTGAACGTGCCGGAAAGCTGAGCGCAGTTGTAACGCAGAATATTGACGGCTTGCATCAGGCGGCAGGCAGTAAAAAGGTTTTTGAGCTGCACGGAAGTGTTCTCAGAAATTATTGTATGAAGTGCGGTAAGGTATATACCGCAGAGTATATCAAGAACTCAAGCGCTGTTCCAAAGTGCAGCTGTACGGGTATTATAAAGCCTGATGTAGTTTTGTACGAGGAGGGACTTGAAGAAAAAACCGTAAACGGTGCTGTCAGTGCAATCGCAAATGCAGATACCTTGATTATTGCAGGTACAAGCCTTACGGTGTATCCTGCCGCAGGTATGGTAAGGTATTTTAACGGAAGCAATTTAGTGCTTATCAATCGTGACGAAACCCCAATGGATGCTGCGGCTGATCTGGTATTTCACGAAAAGGTAGGAGAATTGCTCGGACAAATCAAAGTCAATATTTAAACCAAGGGGCTGTTGCAATTTGCGGCAGCCTTTAGCCTTGCCCGAACATAAGTCTTACAGTCAGCACACTCATAACTGCGGCGGTAAAATCAGCAAGGAGTGCGGCTACGAGGGTGTGACGGATTTTCTTTACCTTAATGCTGCCGTAGTACATAGCCACAGCATAGAATGTGGTTTCCGAAGAGCCTGCAAGAACAGAAGCCACCCTGCCGGCAAAGCTGTCGGGCCCGCAGTCCTGATACAGAGCGGTTAGCAATGCGGTA
>OGOU01001939.1_pt1 | contig 15263 bp, 4 predicted proteins | sample 1552721 | NCBI WGS metagenome assembly OGOU01 (sample SAMEA2580176, study PRJEB22360) | human gut metagenome | biome: human gut; feature: human-associated habitat; material: faeces | place: Denmark | collected 2008/2010 | reverse complement strand
TCATTCTGCGCCAATGCTTGTCCACTCATGTCAAGTGTCAGTTTGTTACGCATACCTGAAAGACTCTGTACCACTCCGTCTTCGTCGATCTTCAACTCTGCGGGAAATACATCATCATCACTCTCCAGCGTAATATAGCGAATCTTCAGTTCCCGGTCCGACGTGTTTTTCAAACCAAACTGTATCAATGCAGTCAATGGTGAAAACGTTAATGCAGGAATCTTATTATCAGTCACATCCCCGGTGGCAACCATATAGGTAGTGGCTGCCAGTTCTGCTGTTTTTCCAGTCTGAGTAAATGTCTCCGGCATAGAAAAGGTAGCCAGGTCATTAAATGTTTTTGCTTCTTTCCGTGGAAATACCGCAATCAGCTTATGGCCATTTTCTACAGCAGCTTTTCCTGTGAATTCAGCAGATTTGTCAGGTTGGTTGTCATTATACCCCGGGGTGATAGAGAAATCATAGCCGGCTCCGAAGTTGCGATTCCATAATGTAACAGCATCTCCTTTATTCCATGTATACACTCCATTCTGCAAATTGCTGCGACCCAAAGGGGCGGACTGTTTAATAGAAGCTATAAATGAATAATCAGTCAGATTCTTGTCGGTTTCGTTCCCTTCACCGTTATTTTCATTCACCATCTTGTCCTCTTCGCAAGAGGTTAGTGCCATTGCGCCCAGCAGTGCAACGCTCAATAAGTGATAAACCTTTTTCATAACTATATAAAAGTTTGTTCGATTAAATATCTTTATTTCAACAACCATTAATACATTGGTTTGTTACGCGTTGGAGTACCACTTCCAAAATAGTCGTAGGTTGGCTTCTTATAGAAACGTATCCAGTCGATTTCCATACGTGGCGTATCATTGCTAGACTTACTTTCCTGATAAGAAATATGCTTAAAGTCGTTTGCCCAACTACCATCTTTAGCAGCCTGTTCTGCCGCAGCGTCACCAAGCGCCCATTCATTACATCCGGCAAATGTCAATAGTAAATGTAACCCTTCCGTATTGTATTTGTCCGTAAACGGCCAATGTGTAGACGAGTTCCATGAAGCCGTTCCATTAGCTATTCCGGTATAGCTGCCGTCAGTCCTCATGCGTACATTCTCTTTACCATTAATACCTAAAGCAATCTCGTTATTATCTCTCCATTCCATCCAATAGATATCGAATTCATCCATATCCGATATTATCAACTGTCCTGAAGACGGTTTATACTTATCACCGGATGAAGTGGATATATCATTCCAGTGGAAAGTCTGCCAAGCGCCATTCGGATTCGCATTGGTAGCCGGATTTTCCAGAAGATCAACCTCACCATAGGTAGACCATTGCACACCTCTGATATTTCCTTGGAACCAGACTGCCGAGTTGAAAGAGTGTTTCTTTCCACGCACACGGATTCTAACTTCCACACGAGTGCCCGGCAAAATGCGTACATTGCTGGATTCCCAAGAATCAGCACCCGTAGGCACACCATCAAACTTACTTGCATAGAGGGAGGAAACTCCAAAATCTCTTGTTCCCGTAATTTCCCCTGTCACACTGATTCCCGGATCATACGCACACCACATTTTCAAATATCCATCTTGAGTCATCGTTGCATATTTCTCATTTACAACCGCTTGTACTTTCTGTGTGTTAGCCACATTCTGTGCCGCCATAAAACGTGGAGGACGATTACCATACTGATTGGGGAGTCCGGTACCTTCTGTTAAAGCATCAATCGGATGGAACTCATAAGAATTCAGGAATGTCCATCCTTCAGCAGCTAACGCTTCATTCGGATGCGGATCACCCTCCTTTATCAATAGTGCTAACGCAGCTCTGACCTCATCCCATTTTTCTACTGCCTTTTTATTGCTGGCTGATACAAATATCTGATCCGGATCTGTATAAACCCATTGCTCATTGGTTAACTCGGTGCCCGGAGTCAAACCTGCATCCGTATCAGTAACCTTAATTTCCAACTCGTCCCCATATACCGGATGAATTTCAGAATCGGTAGCAAAAGACATAGACACAGAAGTGAAAGTATTCGGTCCTTTCTCTCCTTTCACCCATATAAGTTCAGATTCAGCTGTTTTATACCCGGCTTTCACCACCAATTCGCTCGGCAGATTCTCATATTTATCCGCATCTTCACCCGCATCAATATGAACGACTACATCTTCCTTAGCTGACGCTCCTACCGTAGCGACCAGAATAAATGAGCCATACTCTTTCACCGTATTGTCCGAATTGTTCTTCAATGACAAGATGGTGTAGTGTTTATCAGATACCACAATCGGACGTTCAGCCGCATTGATCTTGTATCCTCTGACATAAGCGGTGATAGTACCCGATATAGGATATTTAGCCAGATCGTTCTTTACCTTAAATTCGGTAAATCCCTGTTTCTCACCTTTCTTCATAAAAAGATGACCGGCAAAGCCTTCAAAGACATCAGATGCAGGGACATCCTTTCCTTCTACATTCTTACCTGCAAAAGTCAGAACAACGTCTATATCTTCTTCGAGTGCCAACTGATTGTCTTGCTGATCTACCTTCACAGTAAAGGTCACATTATCTCCGATAGCAGCACTTTGAGTACTGATTTCGGCCACCAGATTCCGGGCTTCTCCGATAGAGATAACCGTCTCGGTGTCATTACAGCCTGTCATTACAAGGATAAACAGGCAAATTGGTAATAATCTATAGAAATATTTCTTCATAATCTATCCTATTATATCATTATTAATGATTACCATTTCGGGTTTTGTTTCAACTTTTTGTTCAATTCCAATTCTGAAGGAGGGATCGGTAACAGATAATCCCTATCTGCATGGAATTGATATCCGCTTGGCAGAGTCCCGGCCATCGGATCCGCCCATTTGTTATCATCAAGGGTCAGACGCTCTCTGATTCTTTTCTGATTATCCGGACTGTAAGATTTGAATAAAATAGATTCATCACCTACATAAGCACCTTTACCACGCTTTCCAACAATCAGTTTATCGGCTTTCCAACGCATGAGATCATCCAGCCGGAAACCTTGCAAAGCAAGTTCAGAACGGCGTTCACGACGGATTTCCTGTAAAACAGGAGTCAATGTATAACCGAAATCGGTGAAATTAGCATCCTTTGCCGGTGCCAGATATTTCACTCCTGCACGTTCACGAAGCGCTTTCAATGTCTTATTCGCTATATCATCGCTCCACATTTCCAGTTCAGCAGCAGCTTCTGCATAAGCCAAAAGACCTTCGGCATAACGAATAATAGGTAAAGCAGTCTCACCATTACCACTTACAAAGGTGGTATCTATTCCCAAACGGATGTGATAACCCGTCAAAGAACGTGTGTTTCCATCTCCTGCCAATTTAGGAGGACTAATAGTATTCTTCTTCTCATCCGTATATTCTTCCAGATGCATTGGGGTCGCAGTAGTGGCAGAAGCAAATTTGGCACCTTCATTCATCACCGTTTGAATCAATCTAGGGTCACGGCCTTCAAATGTTTCCTTAAAATCCTTAAATTTCTCATTTGTCGGATCAATAAATGTTCCATCGGCATTCAGATAATTATCCACCAGGCTTTGAGTAATTCCGGCAGCTCCTTCCGAGTCGACAACACCTGCCTTCAGATTACCGTTGACATCATGAAAGACTCCTTCATCACTCGAATATTTCCTCCACAATAGCACTTCGCCCATTCCTGACAAATCTTTGCTATTGAACAATGCCGCAAAAGCATCTCCCGGATTTTGCCCGGTTTTATACAGATCAATGCCACAACCGAACAGTTCATTTCCCCAGTTAATAACTTCACCCAAGAAATAATTTGATTCGTTAGTGGAAGATGCAAAATCATCGCTGCTGTGATACTTTTCCCAAGTTCCTTCATACAACGCCACATTCATTGCCAAAACCATGGCAGCTTCTTTATTGATACGAATTCCGGAATATTTACCGCGCGAATGCAACAGATTCTTCGCCTCAACCAAATCACTCAAAATAAATCGGGCTACCTCATTACGTGTCTTTGCGGGAATCTGTAATCCTGCGATTGTCGCATTCTCATCCCAAAAAGCATCCATTACCGGAATAGAACCGAATTTCTTCAATAAATCGAAATGCCAATAGGCACGTAAAAAGTAAGCCTCCCCTTTCAACGACAGTACATCTTCGTTTTCCTGTGCTTCGGGTACTTTATAATTATGGAAAAAATAGTTCACTTTACGCAGGTTCTGATAACCAGTCTGCCAATCGGAAGCTCCGCTAAACTGGTTATTCTGTCCATGCAAACGGGCATCATACTTTTCTGCAATAATATTGTCACTATTCTTTTCTTCACTGCGAACTCCCAAACCGAACTTACTAAAAGACGGCAACGTCATATATAGTCCGTTAATATAGTTTTCGACCTGTATAGCACCTGTCAGAAAATTACCGGCTTCCGGCTTGGTTATCGGTTCCCTATCCAGAAAATCAGAACAGGATGAAAATGGTAATATTGAAGCGGCTACAAAAGCCATTATATATATTCTTTTCATATCTTATGGTTTAAAAGGTAAATTCAATACCAAATACGTAGTTTTTATTCAACGGATATACCTTTCCGTTACCATTTTGCTTCATTGGGGAAGTCAATCCCGGAGCAGTTTCGTTACTACCCCCAGCCCATGTATTTACCTGATTCAAGGTTTCAGGATCGAATACGTCCGGCAAATTGTCAATCGTGAAGAGATTATCACAAGTGAAATACACTTTCAAGTTCTCCAATCCCATCTTCTTAACCAGTTTAGGCTGGAAGTTATAAGAAATCATCAAGTTTTTGAGTCGCATATAAGCTGCGTTCAATAAATAACGTGAAGTGTTGTAACCTACGTTCGCATTATATTCAGGACTGTCGGGTTTTGTCAGACGCGGCAGGTAAGCCCCCGGGTTGTACACATTATAATAATCCAAATGTTCTTTAAAGAAGTTGGAATCACCGCTAAACAGATAAGTACTTGCAGCCATCGGGAAATCACGTTTCATGACTCCCTGGAACAATGCGGAAACTTCAAAACCTTTATAACCGGCATGTAAGTTCAGACCGAAGGAGTAACGAGGAGTCGTATTACCGATAATTTTCAAATCACCGTGATCTTTCAATGTACCCGAACCCGGATCAATTTTACCATCACCGTTCGAATCGATATATTTCAAATCACCACGTTGCCAATCCTTATTCGGTTTGAAGAAAGACATGTCTACTCCTCTCAGATATTCATCCACTTCCTGGTTGGTGAGAAACAGATCATTTGCTTCATATCCCCAGATTTCACCTAAATCCATTCCCTGGTAATAACCTTTGTTACGAACCAGACCGGTGTGGTTGTTATAAATCAATCCTTCCGGATTATTGTATTTGGTTACCACTGCTTTGTAGTCAAAGATATTGAAACCGATTCCATAACTGAAACCATTCTTCAGCTGGTCAGACCAGTTAACCGACAATTCCCATCCACGGTTACGTAGCGTTGCATTATTTACTTTAGCACGTTGGTCAACAGCAATACCGCCAATATCAGGAATTGCTTCAGCCGGGCCAATCATGTCTTTGGTCGTACGTTGGTAAATATCCGCCGTAATCGTCAAACGATTGTTAAGCAAAGTCAGGTCGAAACCTAAGTTGGCATTATCCACTTTTTCCCATGTAATGTACGGGCTTACCATAGAAGGTGTTAAAGCGACTGTACCACGTACCGGAGTAGCCGAAGTGACACCGGAAAGCAACCATGCATTTGAATAGTCCGGTCTCAATGTCATGAAGTTCAGATAATCATATAGTCCGGCTCCATTCTGATTGCCTAAACGTCCGTAAGACAAACGCACTTTCAACTGTGAAACAGGCAAGCTCCATTGCTTGAAGTAGTCGGTACGGGCAATGTCATAACCGGCAGAGAAAGAAGGGAAAAATCCCCAACGATTGCCGGAAGCGAAACGTGACGAACCATCATAACGTCCGCTAAATTCCAGAAAATAGACATTCTGGTAGTTCCAGTTCAAACGGGTATAGAATCCCATGGTTGCCCAATGGTCACGCGCTTCACTATTATAGGCTTTTCCGTTTGCATTGTCAAAAGAGAATGTATCATCGCTCATCACTCCGTCTTTATACGCATACATGCTTGAGTTTTGCTGCACTTCCATCTGGAAACCGGCCATTGCCTTAAAGAAATGGTCACCCCATTGATTCGTATATGAAGACGACACACTGGGAGACAAATAATAGTTGAATTGATTTCCACGAGTCATTGATCCCCACAAAGAATTCGAATATTCGATACCGGGATAAGAATATCCCTGCCGGGGAGCGGTAACATTCTCTATGGTTCCGTCGGGCCGTGTGGTACGGGGCTGCTTCTGCAAGAATTCATCATTCTGCACATCAAAACGAACTTTCATCTCTCCGATAATGTCCCAGCCTTTCAGAGGCGTAACAGTAGCTGCAAAAGTCATGGCATCAGAAATGCGGTTCTGCGAATAGCCCACATTGTCCAGATACAAAGCTTCATTCCATGAAGGAAGATTATAAAGCCCGGAAATAGGAACTTCAGTCACCATATTAGGCTGCGAACGAGCTATCTGATGATAAAGAATAGACATATCGGGGAGCGGGCGGGAAATCAGATTCAACGTGATATTGTTATTGAAGTTAAACTTCAACCAGTCATTCGGCTTGATCTGAAATTTGGTATTCACGTTGTATTTATCCAGAGAGTCTTCTACACGATCCAGCAAACCACCCTGGTAAGTATAACCCAGACCGACATAATAAGTCACTTTGTCCGATCCACCGGAGATACTTAGATTGTGTGAATGACGCAAAGATTTGTTTTTATAGAAATAATCAAACCAGTCGGTATTGGCATACTGCGATTCACCGCCACGCCAACCGGTATTCTCCTGATTGGCGGTAATACCGAGCAGACCTTCACCATAGGGGTTCTGCAAAAACTGATTCATCAAATCAATAGTCTCCTGTGAGAAGTATGGAGACTCACCAATTGCCGAACGGTACGCATTTTTATAATTGGCAAACTCTACAGAGTTCATCATCTCGGGCATGTTGATAGGTGCACTCATACCCACAGAACCGCGATAAGTCACCCGGGCTTTATCCTGTTTACCGCTCTTGGTCGTTACTAACACCACACCATACGCAGCACGAGCACCATACACGGCTGCTGCAGAAGCATCTTTCAATACACTGATACTTTCTATATCGGCAGGATTTACATTCTGCAAGCTCTGTTCCACACCATCCACCAATACATAAGGCTCTCCACCATTAATAGAACCGATACCGCGAATATTAAATTTGATTTCTCCGCCAACTTCACCACCGGTACCGCTTTCAGAAGCATCCGAAGCAAAGTTCAAACCAGCCACATTACCTTGTAAGGCGCTGGTTACATCCGTCACAGGACGGGTAGCGATTGCATCCGCATTAACTGTTGCTACAGCCGCTGTAATAGTATTACGTTTCTGTGTTCCCATACCGACTACCACCACTTCATCTAAAGTTTTGGAGTCTTCCTTCATCACGAACCGATTTCCTGTTAGCTTAGTGATTTTCACTTCCAAAGGAGCATAGCCCACATAGCTGACAGTTATCGTTGTACCTACTTTACCGTTAATTTTAAAGTTTCCATCCAAATCGGTAATGGTACCATCAGTAGAACCTTTCACCATAACGGTTGCTCCGATTACGGACTCGCCACGTTCGTCTACCACCTTACCAGTGATAGTGCCCTGTTGAGCAAAGAGCTCCACAGGGAAGAACAGTAAAAGCATTGAAAAGAGACACACCAGTTGCATCCTAATCTGCATTTTCTTCATAACATTATATTAAAGTTAATACTAAAAGTTTTTTTGAGTTCCATTTGCCAATAGCCCACACTATCCGGCATTGAAATACACCACAAAAATAGATTGATTGGCAGAATGGCAAGTTCATAAAATCGCCAAAATGTTTCCAAAAACATCCATATTCCGTTTTTGAACGTCTTTGTGGCGGTTTTTGGAAATATTTCTTTTGTTTTAGCGGAATTAATCATACTTTTGTTTCACTAATCTCCCCTTAATAATCTTGACTGATGAAAAAAAGTATTTGGATAAAACACTTTTTCTGCTTACTGGCTTTTCTTATCGTAGGCACATTTCCAGCAATAAGTATAGGTAACCATTACGACTTTAAACTGATTGGTTCCCAAAACGGAATGCCGTCTATCATCAGCTGTATCTATACCGAACAAAAGGGATTCATCTGGATCGGTACTCCGACAGGACTAATCAGATTTGATGGAACGGAACTCAAAAAGTACACCGCACAACCTGATAATGAAAATTCCCTGCCTAACGACAGTATCCTGCAAATTATTGAAGATAATCAGCAGACAACCTGGATACTGACCACCACAGGAATCGCCCGTTATTCTCTTATTCACGACAACTTCTTTATCCCCAAACTAAATAATCAGCCCATCATTGCCAAATCGATCTGCAAAATAGCAGACGGGCTTCTGTTCGGAGGGATCAACAAGATATATAAATATTCTTATGCCACCAACACGATTTCTCTCATACGGGAATTCAAGACCGACGAGCCGTTCATTATACGATCCATACAAATGTGGAAACCCGATACCATATTGTGTCTAAGCTGGCAACAGGGAATACTGCAAATGAACCTCAAGAATTTCGAGATAACCCCATTTCCTTTCCAATACGGGAACGACAACGTAGGAATCATCATAGACTCCCAACAAAGAATATGGCTGTCAACCTACAACAATGGCGTCAAGTGTTTCTCCGCCCAGGGAAAATTGATAGCCAGCTATACCACTCAAAACTCCCGTTTGAGCAGTGACATCGTATTGTGCATGACCGAATTCAAACAAAAAATATGGATGGGAACAGACGGGGGAGGTATCAATATCCTCGATCCCACAACCGGCAATATTACCGTACTCGAACATATCTCCGGAGATAATCATTCCCTTCCCACAAATACAATACTCTGCCTGCATAGCGACTCTGCCGGAAATATATGGGCGGGAAGTAAACGTGAAGGGGTTATCAACATTCGTGAAGTATCCATGAGAACTTACACTAATGTTGTGTTAGGGCACAACAAAGGATTAAGTCAAAGTACGGTATTACAACTATATCAGGAACCGGCTTCCGAAGAACTCTGGATCGCTATGGACGGAGGAGGTATCAATAAATTCATTCCTTCTACAGAAACATTTGTGCACTATCCCGACACTTGGGGAGACAAGATGGTCTCCATCACCGGCTTCACACCCAACGAATTGTTAGTATCTGCCTTTTCCAAAGGTATCTTCATATTCGATAAAAAGACAGGAAAGAAGCATCCTTTCGCTATTATGAGCCCTTCATTAGAGCATCACATCCGCTATAGCGGACAGCCAATCAACTTATACCGGGATACTCCCAATTCGATCTTAATATTAAGTTCGCCTCCTTACCGCTACCATACTTCCACCCGGCAACTCACTCCTGTCCCTTGTGCCAAAGAAGTGAAAATAAAAGGCTTGTTGAGTTCCATTGGATATGATTCCACTGCCATTTACCTGAACGATCCTTATAATATATATAGACTGGATCGTAAAAAAGACACAGTGGAGATATTTGCAAGTGCTCCACAGGGATTCTTCAATGCTGTATCCAGGGATGACAAGGGCGTATTCTGGATTGCAGGCACCCGTGGCCTGTACACCTATCACCCTGATACCCGCAAATTCGAAAGAATTCCTACCACCTTATTTAATGAAGTAAATACCGTGTTATGCGACAATAAAGGAAAAGTGTGGATAGGAGCTGAACAGAAACTCTTTATATGGCTCACCGAGACCAAACGCTTTGGATGGTTCGGAGAAGCGGATGGAATTTCCCCCAATGAATACTTGGCCGAGCCCCGTCTCATTTCCCCCAAAGGCAACATCTATATGGGAGGTGTAAAAGGCTTACTATGTATCAATGCAGACACTCAAATAGAAAAGAGTAGTGACTCTCCGGAAATACGCCTTGCCGAACTGACCATAAACGGAGAGAACAGGATGTATCAGCTCAATCAAGACAAGATATCCATCCCCTGGAACAGTAAAAACATTAAGATCCGTGTCATGACTTATGGTGCGGACATTCTCCGGCTCAAAGTCTATCATTTCCAAATGGGAGACCTTAAAACCGAAGGCTACAACCCTGAATTGATGATCCCATCTCTTGCTCCGGGAAGTTATCCCATCATGGTGAGCTGTAACACACAGGAAGGAAATGAAACAACTCCCCAGTTTCTTTTCACATTAAACGTACTGCCACCCTGGTACAGAAGCTGGTGGTTCGTTTCTCTCTGCATCATTGCTTGCATAGGCATTGTGGTACAAATTGTTTTCGTTCTGCTTCGACGCAAAGAAAACAAGATGAAATGGATGATGAAAGAACACGAGCAGAATGTGTATGAAGAAAAAGTTCGTTTTCTGATTAATATCAGCCATGAACTGCGAACTCCGCTCACACTCATATATGCCCCGCTAAGCCGCATATTAAAGACACTTCCTTCTACAGATGCCATTTATCCACCGTTGAAGAATATACATAAACAGGCTCAACGGATGAAAGATCTTATCAACATGGTGCTGGACGTACGTAAGATGGAAGTAGGAGAAACCAAGTTGAAACTCCAAGCCTATCCATTTAACTCATGGATAAAGGAGATTGGTGCCGATTTTACGGACGAGGGAGCTGCCCAGGAAGTGCAAATAGATTATCAGCTCGACGACAGCATAAAAGAGGTGGTATTTGACAAGGGTATGTGTACAATCGCAGTCACAAACTTATTGACGAACGCACTGAAACACAGTCCTAAAAACACAACCGTCACTATCCGTACCAGCAAAAATGACTCATACGTCCGTGTTTCCGTTTTGGATCAGGGAGAAGGTATGCAAGAGGAAGACATGGAGAAAGTATTCATCCGTTTCTATCAAGGCAAGCAGGAAATTGGCGGTAGCGGAGTCGGACTTTCATACGCCAAGATGCTGGTGGAATTGCATAAAGGTAAAATCGGAGCCATGAACAACGAAGCGGGAGGAGCCACTTTCTTCTTCGACTTACCTTTGGGATTGGAGTCGGGCGAAGTCATCTGCCAGCCGAAACCTTACATCAATGAATTGATTACACCGGACGTAGATCATGAGATCAACGCTCCCGAGACACTCGACTTCTCTACGCAGAATTACACAGTGCTATTGGTAGACGACAATCATAACCTGACAGATTTCCTCTCCAAAGAATTGAAATCCTTATTCAAAGCAATTTATATAGCACATGATGGCCGGGAAGCTTTCGAAATAGCGCAAAAGCAAGTTCCGGATATTATAGTGAGCGATGTGATGATGCCGGTTATGGATGGGCTTGAGTTATGTAAGGCTATTAAAGAAGAGATGATTACGGCCCATATACCTGTTGTCTTGTTGACAGCAAAGGCCTTGAATGAGCATATTGAAGAGGGCTATAGTGTGATGGCAGATGATTATGTATTAAAGCCATTTGCTCCGAAAGTATTATTGGCAAAACTGGATAGTCTCATCAAAAATCGGAATCGTCTTCGCCGGATTTTCTGTGAAAAGCTGGATGCTATTGAAGTTCCCGTAGCTGACCTTAGTGCTCAGGATAGTTTCATGCAACAACTGATGGAGCTAATCCGCGAAAGAGTACATGATCCTAACTTGTCCGTTAACGATCTGCATGAAGAATTGGGCATGAGCCGTTCGCAGTTCTTCCGGAAAATAAAGGCTGTTTCCGATGTATCACCTAATAAACTTATTTTGAATGTCCGCATGAAGCTGGCTGCCGAGAAATTGGCCACAAGTAAATATACTGTTTCTGAAGTAGCTTATGATGTCGGATATTCTGACCCTTCTTATTTTAGTAAAGTTTTTAAATCTACGTATAACATCGCACCTGCCAATTACCTGAAGCAACGGATGTAAAATCGTGTTTCTCTGGTAAAAATGTCCCAGACGAAGTGTTCTGGGCTTATTTTACAGGTCTTTGATACTATTTTCCAAGTCGAGCGGGTGAACATTCTTTATGTTTGCACCGCTAAGGAATAGTAAATGATTTATTAACCTTGTAAAATTTAGTTTATGAACGACAAAGAAAATCAAGAAAAGAGTTCTTATGAAAAACTAAGGTTTCTGGCGACTCTTTTTGTGTTATGCTTGAGCACGATGGCTTGGGCGCAGATGAAAGTCACCGGAACAGTGGTCGATATGATGGGGGAACCCATTATTGGCGCCAATGTGGTGGAAAGTGGGAATAAAACTGTAGGTACAATTACCGACCTCGATGGTAAGTTTACCCTGAATGTAAGTAAAGAAGCAACGTTGGTCATTACTTATGTAGGTTTTACAGAGAAAAGAGTAAAAGTAAACGGCAGGTCACAGCTTACCATTAAACTGGAAGAAGATTCTAAAACGTTGGATGAAGTGATCGTGGTAGGATACGGTTCAGTGAAAAAGTCGAATCTGACTACTTCAGTTGCTAAAATTTCCTCCGATGCGATTGATGGACGCCCCATTACCAGCCTAAGTGACGCACTTTCCGGCCAGTTGGCAGGTGTACAGACACAGACATCAAGTGGTATTCCGGGTGAAGAGATGCAGATTCTCGTCAGAGGAGCAAGCTCCATTAATGGTTCCTCTTCTCCGCTAATTGTGGTGGATGGTGTAATTACAGAATCCATGAGTGATGTAAATCCGTCAGACGTAGCTTCTATTCAGGTATTGAAGGATGCTGCCGCTACTTCTATTTATGGAGCCAGAGGTTCGGCGGGAGTTGTGCTGATTGAAACCAAGCAGGCAAGTGGGTCTAAACCGGTGATTACCTGGGAATCCTACATTGGTACACAAAATGCGGTGGGATTACCCGAAATGATGACAGCAAAAGAATGGCTGGCATATAATATATGGTATACCAATGCCAAGTATTTGAACAAAGGAGGAACGAATAGTATGTATGTTCCTAATAAGAAAAGATCCTCCGGCGATCAGATCAACGAACAATGGTTGGTGAATCCTAATTCAGATGTAGCCGACTGGACGTTTAGAAATGACATTCCGACTACCGACTGGATTGATCAGATTATGCAAAATGCCCTGACTCATAATCACCAGGTATCTGTTTCCAGTAAAGGAAAGAAATATTCTATCTATCTTTCTGCCGGTTATCTGAATCAGGAAGGTATTGTTAAAAATACAGGTTTCGAACGTTTCAACTTCCGTTTGAATGCTTCGGTAGATCTGAATAGATATATCAAGGCTGGCGCTACGTTTGCCCCTACTATTTCTCACCAGGATAAAGGAGAGTCTGAAGGAAAGGATAAACAGATCATGAATGCATTGCTCATGCCTCCTATCATTGGCTTGGATGAAAATACCCGTGAATATGGATTCAATGCAAGCTACCGTAATAACGTGAACCCTTACGAAAGATTGATGTCAGTAGTAGATAAGAGGGAAAAGAAAACCTTCAATACCTCTTTGTGGGCGGAGGCAAAAATCATAAAAGGATTGACTTTCAAAACATTGTTCAGCTATAACTCGGACATGAGAATTGATGAGTACTTCCTTCCGGCAAATGTACAGCCCAATAATGGCTCGACTACGCAAGGAACTACCTCTACTCTTAGCATAAGCCGTACCGGTATTCAGAATACGTTGACTTATAACACAACACTGAATAAGAAGCATGCTTTAGAGATTCTGTTGGGGCAAAGTATTGACGAACGTAATGAATTCAGGACAAGTTTGGGAGCAATGGACTATCCGCTGGAAAGTGTACCGACTCTCAATATGGGTGCTACCCCTACGGAAGCCAGCAGTTCAAGAACCATTGTTCGTACTTCATCGCTTTTCGGACGTGTGAACTATAATTATGCAGATAAATATCTGGCTTCAGCATCAGTGCGCCGTGATGGTTCTTCTCGTTTCGGTCCGGGAAATCGTTGGGCTGTTTTCCCGTCCGTATCAGCCGGATGGAAGATCAGTGGTGAGGAATTTATGAAAGATATCAAAGTTATCAACCTGTTGAAACTACGTGCTTCCTGGGGTATGTCCGGTAACGACCGTATTGGTACTGCCGATTATATTCCTAATTATGATGTGACTAACACCGTGTATGGAGGAACTTCACAAGTGGGTGTGTATGCAAAGAATATAGCCAATGACAAACTTAAATGGGAGACAACCAAAGCATTTGATATTGGTTTTGACCTCTCTTTATTCAATAATCGTGTACAGTTGAATGTAGACTATTATATAAATAAGACAGATGATTTGCTTTATTCTACGAAGTTGCCTGCTGCGACCGGTTTCAGTACAGTAAAAACCAATCTTGCATCTATTGAAAACAAAGGATGGGAGATAGACCTGACGACAGTCAATGTACATACTAAAGCATTTAAATGGTCAAGCTCGCTCAATCTGGCAACCAATAAGAATAAGGTGCTCGATATGGGAGGAAATGATAATGTAATTACAGAAGCCTATGATGCTCGTTTTATCACAAAGGTGGGAGGTCCGATTTCACAATTCTATGTTTACCGTACGGATGGTTTGTTAACAAACGACGACTTTGAACTTGGTCCTGATGGTAAGTATGACAAATCCCGTCCTCGTGTTCCTGTCCTGACCAACCAGATTCCCGGAAATGTGAAATACGTGGATATAGATGGAAATGGGGAAATCAATTCCGATGATATGGTTCCTTATGGATCGAACGACCCGGATCTGACATACGGATTCACCAATCGTTTCTCTTATAAGAACCTGGAATTAAGCGTATTCCTTCGTGGACAAATCGGTGGTAAGGTGCTTTATCTGGCTGGTCGTAGTTTGGATACGGGACGTGGAAATTACAATGGATTGAAAAGATGGCTACATGCTTATAAAGAAGAATATGCCGGAGGAAATCCGATACCGACAAGTCTGGGAGTAGACATGTCCTGGGATGGTAAGACTCCATTACCTTACGGACTTGGCAACAACTCTCCTCTTAATAAGGACGGTCAAATGCACATGACAGACATGGCTATTTATAATGCTTCTTTCTTGCGGATACAGAACATCAGCCTGACTTATAAATTGCCTAAGAAATGGTTGAGAAAATCTCATATTCAGGCAGCTAAAGTCTATGTGACGGCAGA